>WNGB01011623.1_pt1 | contig 12043 bp, 11 predicted proteins | sample 5400681 | NCBI WGS metagenome assembly WNGB01 (sample SAMN13153367, study PRJNA577476) | soil metagenome | isolation source: 115 cm soil or saprolite under grassland replicate 2 | place: USA:California | collected 2016-06-15 | reverse complement strand
TGGCTGACGCCGAGCGCCTGGGCGACGTCGACGACCGTCGCCTTGGCGGGGCCGAAGCGGCGCAGGACATCCTCTGCCGCGTCCAGGATACGGTCGGGGGTGAGCGCCGCGTCGCTCATGCCGCGCCACCCGGTTCACGCTCGCTGTCGAGATGGGCCATCTGCTGCGCACTGTAGCGATCGCCCGCGGCGGCACCGGGCGGCACCACCTGCTCGATCTGCGCCAGATCGTCCGGCGTCAGGTCCAGATCGAGCGCTCCTAATGCCTCGGCGAGCCGGTCGCGCCTTCGCGCCCCGACCAGCGGCACGATGTCTGGCCCACGGGACAGCACCCAGCCGATCGCGGCCTGCGCGACCGTCGCGCCCTTGGTCTGCGCCACGGCGCGCAGCGCCTCGACCAGCGCCAGATTGCGGTCGAGGTTTGCGCCCTGGAAGCGCGGGCTGTTGCTGCGGAAGTCGCGGGCCGCTCCGGCGCGCTCCTTCGACCAGTGGCCGCTGAGCAGGCCGCGCGACAGCACGCCGTAGGCCGTCACGCCGATGCCCAGCGCGCGACATGCCGGCAGAATCGCGGCCTCGATCCCGCGCGAGAACAGCGAATACTCGATCTGCAGATCGGCGATGTGATGGACCGCGTGCGCCCGGCGCAGGGTGTCCGCGCCGACCTCTGAGAGTCCGACATGCCGGACGTAGCCCGCCTGCACCATGTCGGCAATTGCGCCGACCGTCTCCTCGATCGGCACGGCGGGGTCGACGCGGGCGGGGCGGTACACGTCCACGTAGTCGGTCCCAAGCCGTCGCAATGTATAGGCGAGAAAGTTCTTCATGGCGACGGGGCGCCCATCAATGCCAGCAATGCCGTTGGCGGGATCGCGCAGCACCCCGAACTTGACGCTGATCACGAATTGCTCGCGGGCGCGGCCCCGCACGGCGTCGCGCAGCAACAGCTCGTTGTGGCCCATACCGTAGAAGTCGCCGGTGTCGAGCAGGGTGACGCCAGCGTCAAGCGCAGCGTGGATCGTAGCGATACTCTCGGCGGCGTCGGCGGGGCCGTAGAGGTCGGACATGCCCATGCAGCCCAGGCCGATCGCCGAGACGCGCGGGCCGGTGGCCCCAAGGGAGCGCGTAAGCATACAGTCCTCCTCGCAGGTGCGGATGAGCGGAGGATCCGCCCGATCAGTTCAGATGAGCAGAGTATAAACTATGTGATGACAGATGTCAATAGTTGTCATTCGTCATTTGTCACCCCTCTGTCCGATCACCGCATGGGTTGCAGGCCCAATCCCAACGTTGACTCTGCTCATTCCAACTGGATCAGCTGGATGGAGTAGCACTGATCTGCCGGCGTACGGTCCCAGCCATCTGATCGACGATCGCACGGATCTGTCGCCGAAGCTCGGCACCCGAGGTCTTTGCGAGCAGAAGGCCCAGGACGATCCCGATTAGCGCGGCCCAGAGGGCCGTACGGACGAGACGCACACCACGACGCACCCGACGGCTGCCCGTCTGAACACTGTCCCTTACGGCGGTGACCGGTCGCTGCGCCGTTGCGGCGGCCGTCTCTGCTGTTGCGCTCACCGTTGTACTCACGTTCTGGGCCGCCTCTTTCAGCGCGCTGGCGGCGGTGGTGGTTGCTGAGTCAATCACACTGGGAGCGGCGGTCAACAGTTGCTGCATCTGCTCGCCGATGGCGCTGGCCACGTGGGTTACCGTCTGGGCTGGCTGATTGGTCATACTCGTCAGGCGGTCCGTCGCAGTGCTGAGCTGTTCCGCCATGACCCGTTTGCCGCGCTCGCTGAGCTGGTCGCGTATCGTCTTGGGCTGCCACGGCCAGCGGCGCGGTTGACTCTGCCGGCGCACTTCCTTGAGCAGCGCATCCCGCCGTTGGCTGGCGAGGAGCGCAAGTTCGGCGCTGCGCTGGGCTGCGCGGGTCGCAAGTTCCACGCTCCGGTCACTGACGCGATCGCGCAACGTTTTGGGCTGCCAGGGCCAGCGCCGTGGCCGGATCTGGTGCTGCGCGGTGGTCCGCAGCGCGTCCGTGCGCTTCGCCACAGCGTCGGCCAGTTCAGCGCTCCATTCCGCCGCCAGCGCGACGAGGTCGGCGCTCCGTTCGTCAAGGAGATCACGGATGGTTTTGGGCTGCCAGGGCCAGCGTCGTCGGCGCGACTGCCGCTGGACTGCTGCAAGGAGTGCGGCTCCTTGCAGACTGACTAGCGCCGCCAGATCCGCACGATATGCGTCGACATAGTCGCGAACCGTCTTGGGCTGCCACAGCCAACGTCGTGGGTGGCGCTGGCGCCGTGCTTTCGCCAGCGCACCCGCGCCAAGCATGGTCCTCCCAAGGACATACAGATACCAGAGCACCAGCAACACTGCGGCACGTGCCACCATCCGTCCAGGGGCGCTTCTGAGCGCACGCATACGAGTACCTCCACAAGCACATCTACTGTCGCCAATACAACACGCCAAAATGAGGGACACCATCTGGCTAGCACATGATGTGCCAGCGCCTGCGCGTTATTCAGCGTCAGGCTACGGTATCCTTGCCCTATTCGCGAACGAGTCGCGCATAGCCATCTCGCTTCAAACGTCGGTGCTGTCGGTGTCACGTTCAGTAATGCGCGTTATAGCAACTCGTAGAGCTTTGCCGCGATCCAAAATACGAGCGTGCTGAACAGGAGATTGACCGTGAGGATAGTCATCCGAAGTCTCCTTCCATGAATTACTGTGAATCGAGTACCTTATCAACTTCGGGTTGAAATGCCGTAAACCAATAGTAATATCCCGTGCTATTCAAATGCGGGAAGAGCCACGAGAAGATGTCGAGGCGGCGCCCCGCGCCAGTAAATACTCGGGCAAAATCAGCACGCTTAATACCACGCTGATCGGCTGCCTGCTGAAGCACGGCTTGGTAGTCGCCCCGGCCAGGTTCGAGGGGCAGATCGGAGACGATGGTCTTTTCCGGTGGAAGCGCTCCAAGCAGCGCACGAAGATGCGCCCAATATTCATCGAGCGGGACGCGTCGTTCAAGGTCGCTGGCGGTTGCCACAATGATCAGGTCGGCCTGGTGCAGGTCAACCTGGGGTAGCTGCTGGTCGATGATATCCTGTATCGTCGCCCCGCCGACACTAACATTGGTCACATGCACGGGCCGGCCGGTTTTCGTACTGAGATAGCTGGCGATGCGGCCGGCAATGCCATCGTCAGGGTGGGCAGCGCCAATAGCTTGCATGATTGAATCGCCCAGCGCGACGAGCCGGATCGCATTGGCAGGGACGGGTTGGTTGGCCTTGTCTTGCCAGTACTGTGGGAAGGCTGCTGCACGCCGAGCGGCCAGTACAACATTAGTCGCAACGAATAGGAGAAGCCCGAGCGCGATGCCGCCGACGATCATCGTCCGACGTTTCCTCTTCGACATTGTGCGCTATTTCCTTCAATATGCACTCGATGCAGGATGGCAAGCCTGCTCGTGCCAGTCATGGTATGTGTGTGCGAGGATCAGCGGATATGTGCATTTCAAACCCGGCTTGCGCCCAGGCGTTCTGTCCGTGGCATGCGGCGACCGCGTTTTAGCACGTGGCATCCGCGCCAGCGTTCTCCAAGTGATTGGGCATGGCCGCCGGACGCTGCCCTGGCGCATGCGGCAGCCACATTCATCGGTAGTGCGATCACGTTGCCCCGCCCACCTACCGATTTAAGATTCATGTGGCGCGCCGCCGCCACATAGTCCTCGTCGAACGAGGCCGGCGCGGTGACTCGACCCTTCCTATGGAAATTATAGGGGATCCGCGGGCCAAAAGCCAGGTGTTATCGCGCAGGCATGCCCTCTGGCCATGCGCCAAGGTCATTGTGCTGACGCCGCTGGATGCGGTCAGCGCCGCCGATTCAGTCGCGGCTGCACCCGCGCCCTGTGCGGTGTAGACCGCTCCTGGACATGCAGCACACGCCGCCCTGGGGGCTGTGCGCTGCGCGGGCTGCGCCCCTGAGATGCACCGGCACGTATGGCGGAGCAACGTCCTGGCTCCTGGAAAGGGAGCGCCACGTTCGCGAACGGGCGACGATGGTGCGGCGACGTCGCGCAGGATGTACGTATCGTTGTCGGCTGGGATGTGGGCTGCAATGATTCCGCGAACGCTGTGGCGCCGGTGCATCTGTCGGTGGTAGCGTCGCACGGGCAGCCGGCCTGCGGCATGACCCGTTGGTCACAATCAGCTGATTGCGCGCGACGATCCCGCCATCCACCGGCGCGCCGCTGCGCGCAGCGGCGTCACGATCGCCGCGCGGGCGGCCGTTCCTGCTGGCCTCGCTCAGTGGCCGCGCTGGGTGCGCTGGTCATCACCTGCCAGTAGGCGGTCGTCGGCACACAGTACTGATCGCCGCCGAGCAGCAGCACGACGCGACTGCCGAGCGGGCGCATCGCGATCACCGGCTGGCCGTTGACGGCGGCGCGGCCCTCGGCGGATCGCGTGAGATCAACCTCCCCGAGCGGATGACCGTCAAGGTCAGTTGCTGGAACGCGCATCGGGCACCTCCCCATCCACAAAGCCGGTCTCACCATGATAAACGATCGACGACCAACATCTGGTACAGCTCGCCAATCGGCGTGTGGTTGACCGGCCGCGGCGCGATTCGGGACAGCGCGGCCCCACGCCCGGGCGCGGGCGAGCGTCGCATCAGCCGTGGGACGGAGACCGGCTGGTCCGTCCTGCCGATGCGCCATGGCACGCGCTGTGCGATCATGATCGCACAGCGAAGACCCTGATCGTCCATAGCGCGCCCGGTATCGCGCTGATCGATCGATATCTTTCCCTTTCACGGCCGCCCACCAGGGTGGCCGTTGTCGATCTGCTGCGCACGCAGGCCGTCGGCGCGATGATTGCTCCAGCGTGGTCGCCCGGCGCGCACCACGCGGCGGCGAGGGCGTTGGGGTCAAAAAAGCAGGGTTATCCTGGTGTTTCCGATTCCTCGGCCACCTGCTGCCAGAACTCGTCGTGCGGAATGCCACCGCCGCGCTTGATTCGCTCAGCGGCCGCATCCAGCAGCTGGCGGAGGCGTGGTGTGTGGGCCAGCACCAGGCGCTCCAGTTCGTCCTCGCCGGTAACGGCCACGAGTGCGGCGACTGGCCGGCCGTTCTTAGTAATAATCACCGGGCCGTTTTCGACTTGATCGAGATAGCTGCTGAGATGTGCCTTGATGTCCGCGACTGGTGCGATTTTCATAGCTCGAACTCCTCCCCACCGATTAAGAGGCGATTTCCATCCTTGCGACCAACCGCCAGCACGTAGATTTGGTGCCCTGTGTCCGCGATACGATAGCGGACACGAAAGCGATTGTTCGGCCCACAGCGCAGCTCCCAATCGGCGCCGATAGATGACGGCCGTTGCAGCGGCTTGCGGTTGCGTGTCTCGACACCAGGTTGATGGCTGAGCTGCTTCTCGATGGTTTGCCGAATCAGCGGGTGATATTTCCGATCAATAACAGCAAAAGGTGTTTCCGTACCTCGACATCATACATAATCTGATAGCGCGCCATTGATGACCTATACTATAGGCATAATTATAGTCGCTGATTGGATAGTATAGCCTGCGCGCGTATGGTCGTCAACTCATGCGCCCCGCCGGCATCCGCAGTGGCGCCGTGCGGTGCGATCTAACGCAACGCTAACACAGCGCGGGATCACAACGGCGTTGTGGTGCGTCTATACATATAGCAGCGCCATGTGATAGCGTGCGGCACTCGCCGCCGGCGTCGGGATAGGCGCCGTGCCTGACCCCCTTTCTCGCGGCTGCCCAAGTGGGCGGCCGTTTCTGATTCTGAGTACGGTCACGTAGCAGAAAGGAAGAGAAGCTTCTCAAGGCGGTAACGCATGGCCTGCTGGGATACCGCGAAGTGCTGAGCCAACAGCCGCACATCGCCCCCGATCTCGGCAACGGCTTGCTCGACAACCACAGCAGGCATCAGCAACTCTGCAGCATAGGTGTTGGCCTCAATTTCGATCCTGCGGGCGAGTTCTGCAGAGAGGGGCTGCGTGGTACCGGGCAGCGGCGATGGAAATCCAGGTCCCAGTGAAAGAAGCGCTGGGTGGTGGCCTGCGCCTCGGCATCTTTCAGCACCGTCGCGTACTGCGGCACCTCGAACCCACCGCGCGCCAGATAGTCCGACAGCCCTTTCCAGAGCGTCGCATCGACACTCAGCCCGAAGTCGCGCGCGGCCGCCATGTCGGCCAGCTTCTGATATTTGCGGGTCAGTTCGGCGCGCAGGTCGGCATACAGCCGCTCCTGCGCGCGCACCTCGGCGAGCGTATTGCCGGCGGTCTCCTCGATCAGCCACATGGAGCCGACTGCCAGTCCCATGCTGCGCGCGAAATCCGCATCGTCGAGCATCGAGATCTGAACCGAGGGGTCAGGGGTCAGGGGTCAGGGATCGGGGATCAGGGCGCTTGCGCCGCTGGCTCCTGGCCCCTGATCCCTGACCCCCGATCCCTAATGTGGCGACCCGCGCGCCGACGAGCGCATTGCCGCAGCGCAGGTGGTGGTCGAGGAACGAGAGCGGCTTGCCCTTCGCCGCGGTCGCCAGCCAGAGCGAGAGCTTGGCCAGGTCGACCGCCAGCGGGTTCAGATCCACGCCGTAGATGCAATTCTGCGCCACGCGCCGCTTCCAATAGGCCAGGTCAGCCTCGCCGCCGGCGTCAGCATCCGGCGTCACACCCAGATCGACCAGGTAGCGCGCGATATACTCCATCGCCGCGACCGGGAAATGGCCGCTGCCCATCGCGGGATCGGCGCAATTGACTGACAGCACGGCGGCGATCTTCTCGGCGTCGGTGGCCTTGCCGGCGACCGCCGCATCCAGAATGGGCCGGAGGGTCTGGTCGACGATATACTGCACCACAAAATCGGGCGTATAGTAGCTGCCGGTCTGGTGGCGCTCGCCACGGTCGTTGAACAGGTCGATCGACCAGGGGTCAGGGATCAGGGGTCGGGGGTCAGGCACCGCACTCCCCGACCCCTGGCCCCTGATCCCTGACCCCTCGATCGGCTCCAGGTGATACTCCAGCAGGCCCTCGTAGATCGTGCCGAGGTGCCGCTCGGCCAGGTCGCGGTAGTCCACGAACTGCCCGCCCACCCGCGCGAGCTTGTCGATCGCCTCGATCAGTCGCGCGTCGCCAACCGTATACCGCTCCAGGAACGGGTGCTTGGCCGGGTCAAACAGCCCGCCATTGAAGGTCGCGACCTTGAGCGGCGGGCTGCCGACGTTGATGATGCCAAACAGATCCTTCAGGCGAGACCAGTAGCGCGCGGTGGTCGGCAGCAGCGCGGCGCCGGTACTCTTGCGCCGGCCGATCTCGCGTTTGATGACGTCGAGGCTGTACTCGTCACGATAGGCCGCGCTCTCGCGCAGCGGCAAGAGCTCGCGCGCCTCGGCGTACAGGATGAACAGCAGTCGGTAGAGTACGATCAGGCTGTGGTCGTAGATCTGCTTGAGCGTCGCCGCGTTGGCCTGGAGGCCGTTGCCAGGGTAGTCGAGAAACCCCTGCGCCAGCTCCTTGAGTGCGTCGTAGACCTGGCCTTTGAGCGACTCGCCGACGCCGCGGGCGTAGGCAGCGCTCTCCTTCAGCAGCGCGTCGAGGCCGTAGGGAGCGACCTCGTGTCGCTCCCCCGGCTCGAACGCGGTGCGATGGAAGAAGGCGTAGAAGTACAGGAATGCTTCCGGGTCGTTCGTCTCGACGAGCACGGGCAGATCGACCTCGTAGAAGCGGTCCTGCTTGTGCACGGTGTCTTTGTGGTACAGCCGCCAGCGCCGGCCATTGGTCAGAACGCCCCATTCGACGCCGCTGTGCTGGATGTAGAACGCGATCTGATAGGCGGGGTTCTTATTGGTGAATGGGTCGGTATTGGCGCGCTTGAGGTTCTGGTCGAGCGGGCGATCCCAGTATTTAGCGTCGCCGACCGCAAACGCCTTACCTTGCAGCAACGATTCGTCGAGCGTGCGATTCTTGTTGGCGTTCAGCGCTGCCAGATCGCGGTAGAAGACGTAGTCGGGCTTCTTGGTGCCGTCGGGGGTCTTGAGTGCGGCCTGGACCTCGAAGGTATGGCCGAGTGCGCGGAGCACAGGCCGGATGAGCTCCTCCTCGGTCTGGGCCTCATTGTCGCTCGGGACGTAGGCGCGGACGATGGGGGCGATCGCCGCGAGGGCCTGGCCGGCGTCGTGGGCGAGCAGCTTCCACTCGGGCCGCTGCGGCAAGGTGACGTTGAGATAGTGGTCGGAAAAGAGTTGCTGGTTGTTGTGCCGCTGGGCGAGCGAGAGTGGGAGCTGGGTTGCGGTCATACGGTACTCATCGGTTCAGAATTGGCTGTTGTGTTCAGTGTAGCATGCGGCGCAAGAGGTGGAGCGTGACACGGTACGCTCCGCCTCTTGCCTGACCGCTCTTCAGCTAACCAACGCGGCGTCGGCGGCTCCGGCCGTCAGTCCTTGTTCAAACCCGATGTCCAGTCTGGGCAGGAGCCGCGCCGCCCTACAGACATGACCGACTGCCAGATCCTTGCACATCCTGCGCTCTCAGCGCAGCGTACCGCGCAGGCGTGAGCCCATACGCGGCTTTAAACATCCGGCTGAAATGCGCCTGGTCGGCAAAACCGGCCGCTAATGCGACGTCGACCAGCGGCCGGTGCCGAGCGAGCTGTGCGCGTGCACCATCAAGGCGCCGCATGAGCAAATAGCGGTATGGGCTTGTCCCACACATCAAGCGAAACTGGCGGGCAAGATCGTAGCGGGTGAGACCGGTCACCGCTTCCAACTCCGCTGAGCGGACGACGCGCGTTTTCTCCGCGTCGAGAAACTGGCGTGCCCGTTTCAGCCCGCCGACATCGAGGTGACGCGGTCGTGCGATGTACGTGCAGCTCGGGTCCGCATCCATCAATCCCTCTGCCAATTGCACAATGAGACTATCTATCGCCAGTGGTTCGCGGGTGCCCCGAAAGGCGCTCGTGATGGCCGCCGACAGTTTCGGGTTTATCGCGACCGGGGTGCGCACAAATGGCAACGCGCAGCCCTGGCCACCCAGCACCTGGACGGCTTCAAAAATCAGCGCCGGTTCGACATATAGGATGCGATAGCCGAAGCCCGCTTCCGTCCCCGCATGACCATCGTGCATCTCATCGGGGTGCAGCACCACGACCTGGCCGGGCGTACTGATTTCGGCTGCGCCGCGATAGTCGAACGCTTGGACGCCGGTTGTCGTCAGACAAATGGCGTAGGTGTCGTGGCGATGCTTGTGATAGGCAGGCCCTTGAAACCACGCTTCCAAGCATTCAACCCCGTGTTCTGCATCCGTACTGCGCATCCAATCAGCGGACGCCTCGCTGCACAATCGTTCAAGACCGACGCCGCTGGCGCTGCTACGATTGCCACGCATATTGACTGACCTCAACGTTTTTCAGATGAGGAGGTGCCTGAGCTATGACCGCCGAACAAGCGATCGCCTTTGTTCTGTTCGCGATTGTCGCCGCTATTACGCCCGGACCAAGCAACCTGATCCTGACGTCGACGGGCGCCACGGTTGGTGTGCTTCGTGGGCTCCCATGCCTGTTCGGGGTCGCCATCGGGATGGGGCTGATGCTGTTCCTGGTCGCCTTCGGGCTTGGGAGTCTGGTGCTTGCGAGTCCTGTGATGTTACTGGGTCTCAAATGGTGTGGCATTGGCTTTCTGCTCTGGCTGTCGTGGAAGATTGCCACCGCCGGTCGGAGTGCGGCAACAGGCGAGAAAGCATTCGTAGGTTTTTGGCGGGCCGCCGCGTTTCAATGGGTCAACCCCAAGTCGTGGCTGGTCTGCGCCAGCGCGGTTGGGACCTATCTTCAGGCCGACGCAGGCAGCGCGTTCCAGCAGTCGCTCGCCTTTGGCATGCTGTTCGTTCTTGCCGCCCTCCCGAGTTGTTTTGTCTGGCTGGCGTTCGGCGCCGCCGTACAGCGATTGCTGCACACGGAGCGCGCCGTGAGATTGTTCAACGTTGCGATGGGAGCACTACTCGCAGGATCCGTTCTGCTGTTCATCGGGTAGTCGCTGCTCCAGCCGTTCAGCATCCGGTCACCATAGAAAAAGAGCGGCTCCTGTTGGCGCTGGGGTGAGGTGGTGGGTTTTGGGGAGCCCAGGACCTCCCCATACCCCTCCCGCTCCACTGCAATTCTTTCCTACATTGAGCAGCGCTCTTAATGCCCCTCGTACAGCAGCTCGCCCGCGCGGATCGGCACGTCGATCCGGTTCTCGGCCGGCGGGATCGGGCAGCTGTAGTCCTCGCTATAGGCGCAATACGGGTTGTAAGCCAGGTTGAAGTCGACCAGGAACGAGCCGTCATCCTGCTCCTCCAGCTCCAGGTAGCGCCCCGCGCCATAGGTCTCCGCGCCGCTGGTCGCGTCGACGAATGGCACGAAGTGCCCGCCCCACGACGCGTCGTAGACCGTCAGCGTGGCCGGGCGCCCGTCGACCTCGAAGTGGATCTGGCCCCAGCGCAGGTAGTTCTGCACGTCGCCGGTGCTGGTGATCATGCGGATCGGCTCTTTGTCGGGGAACTCGTCGAGCGCCAGGCGCAGGCGCAGCGCGGGTTTCTCGGGGTAGTAGCGCAGCCCCGCGAAGCTGGCGCGCTGGTCGTCGGGGATCGGCGAGTCCGGGCTGGTCCTGAAGTATTCGTCCTTCTGCCGACGAAACATCTCAAGCTCGCTCATCGCAGCATTTCCTTTGCATGTGGTATCATTGGCAATCGCCAACGTTTTGGCACCGTTGGCAGGTTCGAAGGTTGACACGTTGGAAGGTTCCAACCTGTAAACCTGTCAACCTTCCAACCTGCTAACGTCGCATGGTACCACGCTTTGGGGGAAAGGAACCACGATGCTCGACCCGACTCCGTATCGGCAGCTCTTTCCGCTGGCCGCGCGCTACGCCTTCTTCAACCACGCCGGCGTCTCGCCGCTCAACACGCGCGCCGTCGCGGCGATGAACGAGTTCAACCAGCAGGCGGCCCAGCTGCCCCTCGGCGAGTTCCGCAAGGAAGTGGAAGGCCGGCTGCTCGACCTGCGGGCGCGCCTCGCCGCGCTGGTCAACGCGCGCTCGGCCGACGAGATCGCGCTGATGCCGAACACCGCGGCCGGCATCAACACCGCCGCGCTGAGCCTGCCGCTGCGCGCTGGCGACAACGTGCTGGTGCTCGACGGCGACTATCCGGCCAATGTCTACCCCTGGATGAACCTGGCCCACCGCGGCGTGCTGACCAAGTTTGTGCCGCAGAAGGACGGCGGGCTGGACCTCGACCTGCTGCGGTCGCGGATCGACAGCCGCACCCGCGCGATCGCGATGAGCACCGTGGTGTTCGCGACCGGCTACGGCAACGACCTGGTTGCGGTCGGCCAGATCTGCAAGGAGCGCGGGATCTTCTTCGTGGTCGACGGCATCCAGTCGCTCGGCGCGCTGCCGTTCGACATCCAGGCGGCCAACGTCGACTTCCTGGCGGCCGGCTCGCAGAAGTGGCTGCTCGGCCCGGTCGGCGGCGGCTTCCTGTACGTCCGGCACGAGCTGCTCGACGAGCTGGTGCCCGGGCCCTACGTCGGCGCGTCGAGCGTGGTGGACGCGGCCAATTTTCTGGACTACAACTTCACGCAGCCTCCCACCGCCGAGCGCTTCAACATCGGCTCGCAGAATATCGCGGGCCTGCTCGGGCTGCACGCCAGCGTCGCGCTGATCCAGGAGGTCGGCGTCGAGCGGATCGCCGAGCGCGTGCTGATGCTGGCGGGCACGGCGATCGGCGACCTGCGCGAGCGCGGCTTCCGGCTCTCGGCCGACACCGCGCCCGAGCATCGCTCCGGCATCGTGATCGTCGAGGTCGACGACCCGAAGGCGGCCAGCGAGCGCCTGGAGCAGGCCGGCATTATCTGCATCCCGCGCGGCAAGGGGATCCGCATCGCCGCCCACTTCTACAACACCGAGGAAGAGGTGCTGCGGGTCGGCGAGGTCCTCAGCACAATCTAGATCCTAGATTGCGCATTAGTACCGACCACCCA
>WNGB01027661.1_pt1 | contig 12045 bp, 10 predicted proteins | sample 5400681 | NCBI WGS metagenome assembly WNGB01 (sample SAMN13153367, study PRJNA577476) | soil metagenome | isolation source: 115 cm soil or saprolite under grassland replicate 2 | place: USA:California | collected 2016-06-15 | reverse complement strand
CACGGTCAGCTGGATCAGGATCGCGAGCAGCAGCAGGGCGGCCGAGAACGCCACGCGGCGCACGTCAGTGCCCCGATCCGGTGGCGCTGGGGGTGGGCGTGACCGTGCTGCCGGGCGACGGCGAGCGGGTGGCCCCCGGGGAGGCCGTCGCCGAGGCGGACGGGGCCGGGCTCGGGCTGGGTGGCAGCACGGAGAATCTCGGGTCGCGCCGCGGCGGGACGATCACGACGCCCACCACGCCCAGCGCGGTGTCGTCGGCGAACGGGCGGACGAGCGCCTCCTTGGTCAGCGAGCTGCTGGTGCCCTGCAGCCTGGTGATCACGCCCACCGGCACCCCGGGCACGTAGGGCCGGCCGCCCGCCGAGCCGAAGGTGACCAGTTCCTGGCCCGGGTGCAGGATCGCGTTGACGTCGAACACCTGGAGCCGGAGCAGGCCACTGCCGGTCATGCTCTTGCCGGTCCCGCTGACCACGCCGATCTGCCCGGTGCCCGCCAGCCGGACCCCCACGGTCACGCTGGCGTCGGTGGCGAGCAGCACGGTGGAGGTGGTCGCGCTCACCGAGGTGACCGTGCCGACCAGGCCCTGCCCGTTGAGCACGGTCTCGTCGGGCTTGATGCCGTCCACCCGCCCGGCATCGATGGTGACCGAGTCGTCGTAGGACGCGCCGGCCGCGATCACGGTCGCGGTCACGATCCGGTACCTCCCCCGCCCGGCGAGCTGGAGCAGCTGGCTGAGCTGGCGCTCGTCGTACTTGCTCAGCTTCTGCTGGTTCAGCTGGGCGCGGAGATCAACCACCTGTCGTTGGAGAGCATCGATCTTGCCTTGTGAGCCGGTGCCGGTGAGCCCGTCGGCGAACGCGGCGACCGGCCTGGTGACCACGCCGGCGGCACCCTCGACCGAGCCGAATACGCTGCCGCCCACCGCGCGCAGGCCGCCGAGCGGCCCGCCCGCGCTGCCGCGGTAGTCGATGGTGATCAGCGCGAGCGCGGCCGCCAGCAGCACCCCCAGAACGATGCGGGTTCGCCGGGTGTCGTGCACCAGGTCTCCTCGTCAAGCCGCAGGCCATGCCCCGGTTAGCTGGATCTGTCAGCGGCCGCTGCCGCGGCCCTCCATACTGCCTGCTCGAGGTCAGCGCCGGGACTCAGGGACAAGAACCTGGCGCAGGGTGTCGAAATCTTCCACGCACTTGCCGGTACCCAGCACGACCGATTCGAGCGGGTTGTCCGCCACATGCACCGGCATGCCCGTTTCCTCGCGCAGCCGGTCAGACAGCCCGCGCAGCAGGGCACCCCCGCCGGTCAGCGCGATGCCCCGGTCCATCACGTCGCCGGCCAGCTCGGGCGGGCACTTGTCCAGCGTGGTCTTGACCGTGTCCACGATGAGCGCGACCGGCTCCTCGATGGCCCGGCGGATCTCCTCCGCCGAGATCACGATCGTCTTGGGCAGGCCGCTGACCAGGTCACGGCCGCGGATCTCGGCGTGCGGCTCGTCCACCGACGGGTAGGCGGACCCGAGCGCCATCTTGATCTCCTCGGCGGTGCGGTCGCCGAGCATGAGCGAGTACTCCTTCTTGCCGAAGGTGATGATCGCCTGGTCCAGCTCGTCACCGGCCACCCGGATCGACTGGGAGGTGACGATCCCGCCCAGCGAGATCACCGCGACCTCGGTGGTGCCGCCGCCGATGTCCACCACCATGTTCCCGGTGGGCTCGTTGACCGGCAGGCCCGCCCCGATCGCCGCGGCCATCGGCTCCTCGATGATGTAGACCCGCCGGGCACCGGCCTGGTGGCCGGCCTCCTTCACCGCGCTCTGCTCGACCCCGGTGATGCCGCTGGGCACCGCCACGACCACCCGCGGCTTGGCCAGGTGCCTGCGCCGGTGCACCTTCTGGATGAAGTAGCGCAGCATCCGCTCGGTCACGTCGAAGTCGGCGATGACCCCGTCCTTGAGCGGGCGCACGGCCACGATGTTGCCGGGCGTCCGCCCGATCATCCGTTTCGCCTCGACCCCGACGGCGACGATGGCGCCCGTGTTGGTATTCAGCGCCACCACGGACGGCTCGTTGAGCACGATGCCGCGACCCCGGACGTACACCAGGGTGTTCGCAGTGCCCAGATCGACCGCCATGTCACGGCCCAGAAACGCCAGCGCGTTGCTCATCAGGAACGAGAACCTTCCAAAAAGGGTCTGCTGGGTGATCTGTGGTCTTTAGCCGCGGCTCACGCCCCGCCGGGCCCGAGCCGCTCTTTGTTCCTTCATCGGCCAGCGCCGGCCCGCCTAAACGAGGTCAGGAAAGAAGATCTTGATTTCCCGCTCGGCGGAGCCCGGCGAATCCGATCCGTGCACGATGTTCTGCTGAACATCCAACGCGTGATCACCGCGGATAGTGCCCGCGCTGGCCCGCACCGGGTCGGTCGCGCCGGCCAGCCCGCGGAACGCCTCGATGGCCCGGGGACCCGCCACGACCAGGGCAACCAGGGGGCCGGACGTGATGAACGTGATCAGGGACGTGAAGAAGGGCTTGCCTACGTGCTCGGCGTAGTGGGCCTGCGCCGTTCCGGTCGTGATGACGCGCAAGTCCATCGCCACGATCTGCAGGTCCTTGCGCTCGATCCGGGACAGGACGTCCCCGATCAGCCCCCGGCGCACCGCATCGGGCTTGACTAGGACGAGGGTCTGTTCACTCACTGCTTTGCTCCTGTTGGCCGGTGGCAACGGTGCCGATCCGGAGTGATCGAGGGCAGTCCCGCCGCGGCCAGATACTACCGTTGCCGCAGCAGCTGCCTGGGTCCGCAACGCATGCGGAACCCGGGCCCAGCCCTCGTCACGCCGGCACGCCCTCCCGAAACGGGGGCGCAGCCGCCGAATCTAACGTAACTGTTCCTCGCCGCGACGGCCTGACTGTCCGGCCTCCGGCGCGGCTCCCGCCCGGAGACTGCTGTTCAGCGGCGGTGACCTGGACATTCGACGACCATCTGAGGCAAGCTCGTGGGGAGCGTCACCTAGCGACGGTAAGCAGATGAGCGGTGGACTTGCACACTGGTACCGGCAGTGCTCCCAGCTTTCCCAGCTTCGCGGGCCTGACGGCGGATGCCCCCGGTCCCGCGGACCCGCCGGCTGCCGCGTCCGGCCCGGCCCTGCGCCGGGACGGCCTGCTGGCCCGGATCGCGCCGTTCGCGGCCCTGGCCGTCCTGGCCGAGGCGAGCCTGGCACTGCCGCCCGGCCCGGCCTCGGTCTCGTACGCGCTCGCCAGCGTGCTGATCCTGGCGGCCACCGCGGCCCTCGTCGTCCTGCTGCCGTGGGACCGGCTGCCGGCCTGGTGCGACGTGGCCGTCCCGCTGCTGTACGTGGCGTCGGTGTTCCCGCTGATCCAAGGGGCGGGCGGGGAGTACGCCGGGATCATGCTCATCCTGCTCAGCCCGATCATCTGGACCGCGCTCTATCACTCCCGGTGGGAATCGGCCTGCGTGAGCGTGGCGGCCCTGGCCGTGGTGCTGGCGATCTCGCTGGTGGACGCCCCGGCGCCCACAGCGGCGGCGCTCATCCGCCGGATGAGCGCCTGGGCGGCGCTGGCCGTGATGATCGCGGTGGCCGGGCATGGCCTGCGGGCCAGGATCCGCCGGTCCCGCCAGCAGGCGGCCCGGATACAGGCCCGGCTGCGTGAGATGAGCATCGTGGCCGACCGCGACCGCATCGCCAGGAGCCTGCACGACACGGTGGTGCAGCGGCTGTTCGCGTCGGGCCTGTCGCTGCAGGGCGTGGTGGGCCTGCTCGGCAGCCAGCCTGAGGTGGCCGGCCGGATCGACCAGGTGGTCCAGGACCTGGATGACTCCATCACCCTGCTCCGCCGCTCCATCTTCGAGGCGGCGCAGCGGGCACCGGTCCCGGGCCTGCGCCGCCGCATCCTGGAGGTGTCCCGCGAGCTGACCCCGCAGCTCGGGGTGGTGCCCGAGGTGACACTGGAAGGCCCGCTGGACACCGCGGTACCCCTGCCGGCGGCCCGGCAGCTGCTGGGGGTGCTGCGTGACGGGCTGGCCCGCAGCGGCGCCTGTGCGCAGGCCACGCAGGTCGCGGTGGCCGTGGCCGCGGACCACGAGGTGGTCACGCTGACCATCACCGACGACGGCACCCAGTGGGCCGCCCGGCCCCACGGAGAGGGGCCCAACCTGCCTGAGCTGTGTGCCCGCGCCCTTCAGGTCGGGGGCACGGTGGCGACCGAATCCGCGGCGAGCGGCGAGACCCGGCTGATCTGGCGGGCGCCGCTCAGGACGATTCCGCGCGCCGCCCCATCCAGATAGCCAGGACCCAGAACCCGGCGAAGATGGCGCCGAGCGCGTACATCACCGGGACCAGCGCCCCGGCCGCGATCACCAGGACCTGCAGCACGCTGCCGGCCACCAGCGCCACCCGCAGACCCGGGCGCCCGACCACGCCCGCCAGCAGCACCGCGGCCAGCGCCAGGGCGCCGCCGGCGTACCCGGCCACCCGGGGAGAGTCATGGCCGAGAGTGATGGCCACCGGGATGGCCAGGCCGATCACGATGGCCTCCATCACCAGCACGGTGGCGCAGAGCCTCCTCATTACTCCCCCGCCGCCCCCTCCGCATCCTGATGCTGCTGGTCCTCGCGCTCCTCGCGGTCCTGGTCCTCGACGTCCCAGTCCTCGCGCTCCTCGCGGTCGCGCTGCTCACGGTCCAGGCGGTCCTGTTCGGCGCGGTGCGCATCCGCGCGGTCCACCTCGGCGCGGTCCGGGGCGAGCAGGAGGCGGGCGTCCCCGGCGGTGATGACCGACCCGGTGACCAGCACCCCGGTCAGGGTCAGCCCCTCCTCGCCGGACGCGTCGTCGGCCAGGCCGACCGCGATCTCCAGGGCGTCGTCGAGCCGCCGCGCCGCATGGACCCGCTCCGCCCCGAACACCGACGCGGCCAGCTCCTCCAGCTTGTCCGGCTCCATGGACCGGTCGGAGGAGTTACGGGTCACCACCAGCTCGGAGATCACCGGCTCCATCTGGTCCAGGATCCCGGGCACGTCCTTGTCGGCGCTGACCGCCAGTACCCCGATGATCGCCGCGAACGTGAAGGCCTCGGTGACGGCCTCCATTGCCGCTTCCATGCCCGCCGGGTTGTGCGCGGAGTCCAGAATCACCTCAAGATCAGCCATCCGCACATCAGCGGGGGCCACGGACCCGGAACCATCGTCCTCGGCGGGCCAGCCCGCGGTTTCGTCGGCCCGGTCCGCCTCATGCTCAGCCGACTGCCCGGGCAACGGCATCCCGGCGGCGAACGCTTCGACGGCAGCCAGCGCGACCGCAGCATTGCTGGCCTGGTAGGCGCCGAACAGCGGCAGCACGATGTCCGTGTAATCGCCGCGCAGACCGCGCAGGTCCAGCCGCTGCCCGCCGACCGCGAGGTCGCGGTCGAGCACCCCGAACTCCAGCCCTTCGCGGACCACCGACGCGCCGACCGTGACGACCCGGCGCAGCAGGGCCTCCGCCGCGGGGAGCGGCTGCTGGGCCAGCACGGCCACCGCCCCCCGCTTGATGATCCCGGCCTTGTCCGCCGCGATCTCCTCCACCGTGCCGCCCAGGTAGGCGGTGTGGTCCAGGGAGACCGGGGTGACCACGGCCACGGCGCCGTCCGCGATGTTCGTCGCGTCCCAGGTGCCGCCGAGCCCGACTTCGACCACCGCCACGTCCACCGGGACATCCGCGAAGATGGCGAAGGCCATGCCGGTCAGCACCTCGAAGAAGGACAGCTGGCTGTCCTGCTGCCCGTCCACCATGGCCAGGTAGGGGGCCAGCTCGTCGTAGGCGGCCACGAACGCCTCGGCGGAGACCGGCTGGCCGTCCACCACGATCCGTTCCCGCATGGAGGACAGGTGCGGGCTGGTGAACAGGCCGGTGCGCAGGCCCCGGGCCCGCAGCAGGCTCTCGATCATCCGGGCGGTCGAGGTCTTGCCGTTCGTGCCGGTGACGTGGATGACCGGGTAGGACCGCTGCGGGTCGCCGAGGACCGAGACGAGCGCGGCCATCCGTTCCAGGGTCGGCTCGATGACGTGCTCAGGACGCCGCGCGAGGATCTCGGCTTCCGCCTCGCGCAGCTCGCCGGAGATGCTCAAGCGTCCCCCCGGTCATCCTGGCCGGGTACCGGCAGCGCGGCGATCCTGCCGGTGATCCGGTCGACGTCGGCGAGCGCGGCGGCGAGCCGCTCCCGGGTCTTGGCCACCACGTCGGCGGGCGCTTTGGCCAGGAACGACTCGTTGGCCAGCTTCCGCTCGGCCTGGTCCGCCTCCTTGCGGGCGGCAGCCAGGTCCTTGTCCAGGCGGCGGCGCTCGGCGGCCACGTCGATCCCGGCGGCGGTGTCCAGTTCCACCGTGATGCCCTCGGCCAGCACGGACGCGGTCGCCGCGAAGCTGCCGCCGGGCGCGGTCAGCCGCAGCAGGGACCGGATGCTGGTCTCGTGCGGCGCGAGGCGGGTGCCCTCGATCCCGGCCAGCACGGCAGGGACCTGCTGCCCGGGCCGCAGCCCCTGGTCGGAACGGAACCGGCGGACCTCGGTGACCAGCCGCATCAGCGAGCTGATCTCCGCTTCCGCGGCGGCGTCCCGGAAGGCGGCCGGCGCACCGCCGGCGGCCGGCGCCCCACCAGCGGCCGGGACGCCGCCGGCGGCGGGGCGCTGGCCCGGCCAGGGAGCGATCATGATGCTGCTGCCCCCGCTGAGGGCGGTCCACAGCTCCTCGGTGACGAACGGCATGACCGGGTGGAGCAGCTTCAGCAGCCGGTCCAGGACGTAGCTGAGTACCTCGCGGGTGACCCGGGCCGTCGCCTCATCTGGGCCGGACAGGGCGGGCTTGGCCAGCTCCAGGTACCAGTCGCACACCTCGTCCCAGGCGAAGTGGTACAGCACCTCGCACACCTTGCCGAACTCGTAACGCTCGAAGAGGCCGTCCGCCTCGTCCGTGACGGCGGCCAGCCGGGACAGGATCCAGCGGGCCGCGGTCGGCATCTGCCCGGGGTCGGGCAGCGCCTCCGGCACGGTCGCGCCGTTGAGCAGCGCGAAACGGGTCGCGTTCCACAGCTTGTTGCAGAAGTTCCTGGAGCCGGTCACCCACTCCTCACTGACCGGCACGTCGCTGCCCGGGCCGGCCCCGCGGGCCAGGGTGAACCGGGTGGCGTCGGCGCCGAACCGGCCGATCCAGTCCAGCGGGTCCACCGTGTTGCCCAGGGACTTGGACATCTTCTTGCCGTGCTGGTCACGCACCAGGCCGTGCAGGGCGATGTCCCGGAACGGGACGGCCTGGGCCGGCTCGCGGCCCGACATCACGTACAGGCCGAACATCATCATCCGGGCGACCCAGAAGAACAGGATGTCGTAAGCCGTGACCAGCACGCTGGTGGGGTAGAAGGCGGCCAGGTCCTCGGTGTCGCCGGGCCAGCCGAGCGTGGAGCAGGGCCACAGCGCGGAGGAGAACCAGGTGTCCAGCACGTCCGGGTCCTGCCGCCAGCCGTCGCCGGACGGCGGGTCCTCGCCGGGGCCGACGCAGACGACCTCGCCGGACGGCCCGTACCAGACCGGGATGCGGTGGCCCCACCACAGCTGGCGGCTGATGCACCAGTCGTGCATGTCGTCGACCCAGTCGAAGTAGCGCGGCGCCAGCTCCGCCGGATGGATGCCGACCCGGCCGTCGCGGACCGCGTCGCCGGCCGCCTTGGCCAGCGGGCCCACCTTGACGAACCACTGCAGCGACAGCCGGGGCTCGACCACGGTGCCGCACCGGCTGCAGTGGCCCACCGCGTGCGCGTAAGGCCGGACCTCGGCCACGATCCGGCCGTCCTCGCGCAGCGCGGCGACCACCGCGGGCCGGGCCTCGAACCGGTCGAGGCCCTCGAAGGGCCCGTGGGCCGTGACCCGCCCGTGCTCGTCCAGGATCGTGACGCTGGGCAGCCCGTGGCGGCGGCCGATCTCGAAGTCGTCCGGGTCATGCGCCGGGGTCACCTTGACCGCGCCGGTGCCGAAATCCGGGTCCACATGCGGGTCCGCGACCACGGGGATGCGGCGGGCCGACAGCGGCAGCCGCACCTCGCGGCCGACCAGGTGGGCGTACCGGGGGTCGTCAGGATGCACCGCGACCCCGGTGTCGCCGAGCATGGTCTCGGCCCGGGTGGTGGCGACCACGATCGCGTCGTCGCCGTCCCCGTAACGGATCGAGACCAGTTCGCCATCCTCGTCGCTGTGGTCCACCTCGATGTCAGACAGGGCGGTGAGGCAGCGCGGGCACCAGTTGATGATCCGCTCGGCGCGGTAGATGAGCTTGTCGTCGAACAGCCGCTTGAACACGGTCTGCACGGCGCGGGAGAGACCCTCATCCATCGTGAACCGCTCACGGGACCAGTCCACGCTGTCACCGAGGCGGCGCATCTGGCCGAGGATCTTCCCGCCGGACTCGGCCTTCCACTGCCAGACCCGCTCCACGAACGCCTCGCGGCCGAGGTCGTGGCGGCTCAGGCCTTCCTTGGCCAGCTCCCGCTCCACCACGTTCTGGGTGGCGATGCCCGCATGGTCCATGCCAGGCACCCACAGCGCGGTGTAGCCCTGCATCCGGCGCCGCCGGACCAGCGCGTCGATCAGCGTGTGGTTGAGCGCGTGGCCGATGTGCAGCGAGCCGGTGACGTTCGGCGGGGGGATCACCACGCAGAAGGCCGGGTGCTCCGCGCTCACGTCCCGGGCCTCGGCGCGCATCAGGCCGCGGGATTCCCACGACTGGTACAGGCGGTCCTCTACCTCACCCGGCATGTACTGCGGTGGGAGCTCGGTTCGCTGCTGGCTCAGATCTGCACTCACGACAGCCGAGTCTAGTGCCGCGCGCAGTCCCGCCCGTGCAAGGCGGCCGTGCGCTCCGGCCGCCGGGCAGCCGCCCTCAGGCCGACTTTTCCCGCGGGGTGCGGCGCGCGACGTCCCGCGGCACCAGGGTGGGGTTCACGTGCTCCAGCACCACCGGCCCGGTGATGACCACGCGCTCGACGTCCTTGCGGCTCGGCACCTCGTACATCACCGACATCAGGACTTCCTCGAGGATGGCGCGCAGGCCACGGGCCCCGGTGCCGCGCAGGATCGCCTGGTCGGCCACGGCTTCCAGCGCGTCGTCGGTGAACTCCAGGTCCACGCCGTCCAGCTCGAACAGCCGCCGGTACTGCTTGACCAGCGCGTTCCGGGGCTCGGTGAGGATCTGGATCAGCGCGTCGCGGTCGAGGTTGTGCACGCTGGTGATGACCGGCAGCCGCCCCACGAACTCCGGGATCATCCCGAACTTGAGCAGGTCCTCCGGCATGACATCGGCGAACGCGTCGCCCGAGGCCCGGTCGTTCTTGACCCGCAGCACCGCGCCGAAGCCCATCCCGCTCTTGCCGACCCGCGACTCGATGATCTTCTCCAGCCCGGAGAAGGAGCCGCCGCAGATGAACAGCACGTTGGTCGTGTCGATCTGGATGAATTCCTGATGCGGGTGCTTCCGGCCGCCCTGCGGGGGGACCGAGGCGGTGGTGCCCTCGAGGATCTTCAGCAGCGCCTGCTGCACGCCCTCCCCCGAGACGTCCCGGGTAATCGAGGGGTTCTCGCTCTTGCGGGCTATCTTGTCGATCTCGTCGATGTAGATGATCCCGGTCTCGGCCTTCTTGACGTCGTACTCGGCCGCCTGGATCAGCTTGAGCAGGATGTTCTCGACATCCTCGCCCACGTAGCCCGCCTCGGTGAGCGCGGTGGCGTCGGCGATCGCGAACGGGACGTTGAGCAGCCGGGCCAGCGTCTGCGCCAGCAGTGTCTTCCCCGAGCCGGTGGGGCCGAGGAGCAGGATGTTGGACTTGGCCAGCTCGACGCCGTCCTCGCCGGGCCGGGTGTCACCACCCGACTGGACCCGCTTGTAGTGGTTGTACACCGCCACGGACAGGGCCTTCTTGGCCTTCTCCTGCCCGATCACGTACGCGTCGAGGAACTCGTAGATCTCGCGGGGCTTCGGCAGGCTGTCCCACTTGAGCTCGGACGGCTCCGCCAGCTCTTCTTCGATGATCTCGTTGCACAGGTCGATGCACTCGTCGCAGATGTACACGCCGGGACCGGCGATGAGCTTCTTGACTTGCTTTTGACTCTTCCCGCAGAAAGAGCACTTCAGCAGGTCACCACCATCGCCGATGCGAGCCACCCAGCTACTCCTTTACCTGGGGCCGTCCGCCCCAGCCTAGGGGCTGACGGCGGCGTTCCGCCGTGCCACCACGCTCGTCATACCTGCGGGCCGCTCCCGGCCCGCGGGCCAACCTTCTAGTTCTGACGGTACCGCCTCCGGGGCCCCCGCCGCGAGAGCCAGGCCCGGAGCCTTCCCCCGGGGAGGACGAATCCTCCTGGTTAGGACGACCCTACCTCGGTACGCCGCTTCAGGCTGGACAGAACTTCATCCACCAGACCGTATTCCTTGGCCTCCTCGGCGGTGAAGAACTTGTCCCGCTCGATGTCGCTGCGGACCTGCTCTTCGGACCGGCCCGTGTGCATGGCCACGATGTGCTCCATGGCGGACCGCATCCGGAGGATCTCCTGCGCCTGGATCTCCAGGTCGCTGGACTGCCCGTAGCCGCCCTCGGTGGCCGGCTGGTGCAGCAGGATGCGGGCGTTGGGCAGGGCCAGCCGCTTGCCCTTCGTGCCCGCCGCGAGCAGCACGGCCGCGCCCGAGGCCGCCTGGCCGATGCAGACGGTCTGCAGCTCGGGCTGGACGAACTGCATCGTGTCGTAGATGGCCATCATCGAGGTCACCGACCCGCCGGGCGAGTTGATGTACATCGTGATGTCGCGGTCCGGGTCCAGCGACTCCAGCGCGATCAGCTGCGCGATGACGTCGTTGGCGGAGGCGTCGTCGATCTGCACGCCAAGGAAGATGATCCGCTCCTCGAAGAGCTTGTTGTACGGGTTCATCTCCTTGACGCCGTACGACGTGCGCTCCACGAACGAGGGCAGGACATAGCGGGATTCCGCCGACCCCGGCACCAGGTGCCGCGGCCCGGCCAGCCCGCGGCTGGATGTACTCACTTGCGGCTCCTCCGCTCCATGTCCGGTGGGTCCGGTGTGGCGGTTCATGAGACCGGCCCGACGGTCGGGACCTCGAGGGCGCTGCGGATCACGTGGTCCACGAAGCCGTACTCCTTGGCCTGGTCCGCGGTGAACCAGCGGTCCCGGTCGGCGTCCTTCTCGATCTGCTCGACGCTCTGCCCGGTGTGGAAGGCCGTGCGCTCGGCCAGGGTGCGCTTGATATAGAGCATCTGCTCGGCCTGGATCCTGATGTCCGACGCGGTCCCGCCGATGCCGCCGGACGGCTGATGCATCAGGACGCTGGCGTGCGGCAGCGCGTAGCGCTTGCCGGGGGTCCCAGCCGACAGCAGGAACTGGCCCATGGACGCGGCCATGCCCATCGCGTAGGTGGCGATGTCGTTGGGCACATACTGCATCACGTCGTAGATGGCCAGGCCCGCGTAGACCGAGCCGCCGGGCGAGTTGATGTAGATGCTGATGTCGCGCTTTTCGTCCTCGGACGCGAGCAGCACCATCTCGGCGCACATCCGGTTGGCGATGTCCTCGTCAACCTGCTGGCCGAGGAAGATGATCCGGTGCCGGAGCAGCCGGTTGAATATCTGTTCCGTAATCAGTGGCGGGGCCGCTTCCGCGGTGCGCGCCAGGATCCCTGCCGGATCCTCGAAGGCCGGAGGCGTCACTCTGCTCTCCATTTCCGCTCACGTTCTTGCGTCATTGACATGGACGATAACTCCCGGCCAGGGCCAGATCGTCCGCGCCCTCGCCGTGTTCGCTGTCGGCGCAGGCCATCGACCGGGCCGCAGGCTGGCCACGGCCCGCGAGCGGGCCCTGGCCAGCCGCCTTCCCCAGCCGCGTCACGCGGTGGCGCCGCCGGTCCCGGCCTCCGCCGGGCCGTCCTCAGCTGGGCCGTCCTCAGCTGGGCCGTCCTCAGCCGCACTCGCCTCCGCCGCACCGGCCTCCGCCGCACCGGCCTCCA
>WNGB01011621.1_pt1 | contig 12045 bp, 15 predicted proteins | sample 5400681 | NCBI WGS metagenome assembly WNGB01 (sample SAMN13153367, study PRJNA577476) | soil metagenome | isolation source: 115 cm soil or saprolite under grassland replicate 2 | place: USA:California | collected 2016-06-15 | reverse complement strand
GAGCGGCGTGACGCTCATGAGCAGGTTCATCACGCCGTAGCCCACGGCCGCCGCCAATACCGCCACCACGACGGCGGGCTGGCGCAGGATCGCCCCCAGCGGCCGACCCGTGCCATGGCGCTCCTCTGACGACTGCTCGGGGAAGGAGAGCCCGGCGGCGATGACGAACGACGCCAGCGCGAACACCGAAAGCGCGGCGTAGGACGCGAGAAACCGGGGCTCGGCCAAGTCGCGCGTGAAGCGTCCCACGGCCGGGCCGATGAAGCCGCCGAAGATCCCCCCGGCGAGGGTCAGCGAGATGGCCCGGCTCTTCCAGTCAGGCGGCGCCGCATCGGCGGCAGCGAAGCGATAGTACTGGCCGAAGGCATTATAGATGCCGGACAGGAACGTGCCGGCGAGAAGCAGAGTGAAGCTGTGCGCGGCGATCGCGATCGCGCCGACGACGCCGCCAGCCATGCCGAGGCTCGAGCCGAGGAGAAAGCCCGCCCGCCGGCCACGGCGCTTCATGAAAAAGGACGCGGGCAGAGTGGACAGTGCCGCACCCAGCACGTAGGTCACCGCGGGCAGCGTAGCCAGACGCGGAGAGGGCGCGAGGGCATAGCCCGCGAGGGCGCCCACGGCGGCCATCAGAACGCCATTCGAGAGCAGCAGCATCTGGCAGACGGCGAGCCGGGCGACCGTCCGCTTCGGGGACCTGGCGGGCACGCTCTATGGGATCAGGCGCTCGGGGCCGGCGTGCCGAGCCAGAAGGGCGACGACTTGCCGATCTGCGCGAGGTACTCGCGGCGTTCCGCCGCGCGCGTGGGGAACCAGCGCGACAGATAGTCGGCATCCAGCATGTGCTGCCGCGACTCGGTGCCGAAGAAGTCCACCAGCTCGGGCAGGGAGATGAACCCCTCTTCTGACTCGGGGCGAAATTGCTCCCAGCGGCGGGCGTGCTCTTCCGACCGGAAGAGGTTCATGCCCGTTCACAAAAATGGCGGGCGTCCGCGAGACGGGCCAAAGCCGTAATTCAGGTGACCGACGACGGTCGGGGGATCGACCCACGTGAGGTGGCCGTCGAGCATCTCGACGCTCAGCGGGTCGCCGCAGTCGAGGCACGCGGCGTCGATCCGCACACGTTCTCCCGGGAAGAGCCAGGTCACCGACGTCGCCTCGAAGCCGCACTGGGCGAACCACTTCTGCTCCCCGCGCACCGTCACCCGGTACTGGGTGGGCAGGCCGTTCAGGGGCGGAAACGAGGCGATGTAGTCCGTCTCGGGATGCAGCCAGCCGATCGGGTACGCCTCCAGGACGGCGTGAAGGATCGTGCGGCTCTCTGCGGGACTCACGCCGAGCGATCGAGCGAGCTCCGCGTAGTGCGGCGGCCGGCCCGTGTCGATCAACGTCCGCGTGATGCGGACCCACATCCGGTCGATGATTCCGCCGTCCGTTATGCCCGTCCCGCCGCCGGGCATCCGCTAGATCTTCCCCGCCGCCTTCAGGGCGCGATACGCTTCCTTGCGCTCCACGCCCCGGCGCGCCATCTCGCTGGTCGTCACCACGCCCACGCGGCACTGGGAGAGGGGCTTGCCGACCGAGGCGATCGGGGTGAACGGGATGCGGTCGAAGTGCGCCCACTCGTAGGGCTTGGCGTAACCCTCGGCCTCGTAGTAAGCCCGTGTCCTGTCGATGTACCGGACGTGGCTTGCAGTTTCGCGGCTCAATGCCCCCTCCATGGTGAAGACCGGACCGGCACGCGCGCGAGACGCACCCCTGCCTTGGGGGGCACGAATCTCGGGCTCGGCGCGATTCTACCCCGCCCGCCCGACGCTTCACCATAGTGCACGCGAGCTAGCCCCAATTCGCTGGGCGCCGCCGGCGGCGAGCTGAAGGCGCTGTCCAAGGAGCTGGACCGGTTGGACGGTCTCTATGAGATGAGCGACGGCACCCTGCTGGGCACGGACTGGAACTCGGGATCGCTTTCAGTTGGACCCCGAAGACGGGAATGAAGACCCTGGCGTCGGGGTTCAAAGGACAGGCCGATTTCTGCGTGGTTCGCGAAGCCAAGGAGTACCTGGTGGTCGTGCCAGATCTGGTCAAGGGCGAGCTGCGGATGATACGGCTCGCAGAGTAACGCACGGCCTTCAGCCAAACGTCGGTCCTGGTCCCACTCGGTTCCTGGTAGGCGTTACGTCGTCGCCAGCCCTGCGAGAGCGCGAAGGCGCGGCTTCACGGCGAGCCAGGCGCGGCCCATGTACACGCAAGGACGATCAGCGCGAGGGTCGCGGCCCAGTAGGCGATCCAATTGTTGAAGCGTAGCCCGAGCGCCCGATGGATGATCGTCTCCTCGATCACCTGGTGGACGAAGTAGAGGATCAAGGCCGTCTGGCCGAGCGTCACGAGCCACGGCAGCTTCCACTCCCGCACCTCCATGAGCCAGTAGCAGAGGGCGAGCAGCCATGCCGTGCCCGCAATGATCAGGAACGTCGTCACGCCCCGCGGCGTCCAGTAGTGGTTCAAGCCGAACCCCAGATCCCGGTTGAAGCCGAAGCGCGGCACCGTCGGCATCCACCACTCGTGGAGGCCGTAGGCCGCCAGGAAGACGAGGCCGACGATGGTAGCGGTCGCGAAGTAGCGCGATTCCGCGGCCGGGCCGCGCGCACGGGCTTCGAGCCACACCCAGCTCAGCACGAGCCCCATGAGCGCGGGAGCGATCCACGGCCAGGGCGGAAAATCGCCGAACGCCATGACGCATGGGATCGGATGCGCCTCGCACCAGCGGACGAGCGCCACGTGTGACCACGCGTAGGACAGGTAGATGAACACCGCGATGGCCGCGAGCGCCCACCGCGCCCAGGCCCTGCGTAGCGCAGGCACGAGCGGGCCCAGCAGGATGACGCCGAGCCCGATCGTCTGAAGCACTCCGCCGTGCCACACGAGTATAGGCGACATAAGAGCCATTGTCAGTCACGGCTGACCTCGCCGTGGACCGATCCCGGCCTTGGCACAGCGCGGATAAAAGCCCCTCGCATCGTGCAGCGATCCTGCCAGAGGGCGTGGGCGTGGTCACACTGCTGCGGCCGGATGGCGGGGTGTGTCAGAGGCCATGGCGCGACCGGGATACGGGCAGACGACCGCCCAGGCCGGCGGGCCGGGGACATCGCTACGGGAGCGCGAAGGGGCGCGTGGGCTGGTCGTCTCGGGGTGGAGACCCCGAGAACGCAGGCTCCGGGCCGTCCCGTGCGCCCGGCAGCCCGAGAGGCGCGAGGATGCGGTGAATGACGGCGGGGTCATCGATCGTGGCGATCAGCTCCATGCGACCGGGAGAACAGCACGCGCCGAGGGCCCGTCGTGAATCCTTCCGCGATTGCCTGTCCGCGCTGCGGCGGCGAAACGAGCGACCGCGTCAACTACTTTGGCAGAGGCCTGAACTTCCAGAAACAGTTAGCCCCCACGCGCATGCGAGCAAATCTCGCATGATAGAGAACAGCGGCCCATGAGAAATGCCGGAGCAACATAATCCACGACACGTCTAACATCAGTTAGCGAGTTAAGAGTCGCAGTGCTCGCCCGGTCCACGGCTCACCGCCGTGGGCCGGCTCTTTTTCCGGATATCGACGGTGATTTTCCGAGCGGATTTGAACCCGTGTTTACGGTCCGCCACGCGCTAACTGTTTCGCATCACGCAGTTGGAAGATGTTGACTCAACAACGTGCCCACAGGGATTCAAATTCAGAGGCCCGCCGTCAAGCGCGAGAGGCAACCGGCGCGTCACCTCTATCTCTTCGTCATGCTTTCCCATAATTTCTGTTTCTAACGCAGCTGTTGACCCGCGAGGGTCGACCGAGCCGAAGCGAGGAAGGGCGCTCGTCGAATCGAACGGGATGTTAGCCGACACTATCGCAGTCCCTTGAGCCGGTTGATGCCCTGCTGAAGCGTTTTCACGTTTCGAGCGAAGGCGAACCCACAGTTCGAGCAGATGATCGACCGGACGTCGGCCGGATTCGGATTCCCAAACACCCTATAGCCATCGGCGAAGTTCGTTAGGCTCTTCCAGCCGCACGATGGACAACGTTCACTAATCTGCTCGATTGGAGGATAGCCGCCTTCAATGAGGTAACGTACTTCTTGGACGCGCTGGAGGAGCTCGTCTGCGCTACGGCACCGATCGTCTGGGCTGGATCGGATTGTCTTCTCGAAGACGGACGTCAGGTGCCACGTGTCTGGTAGTGTCGGAAACATGTGCGACACGGCCCTCTGAGCGAATGCCGGCTCTTCACGTGCGAAGGCCCGTTGGGATGTGATCACGGACCACAGGACCTTCGCTGATGAATACAGATCCGAGTGTATGCCGATTTGAGCATCGACACCCGCCTCACACTTCGGAGCCGTGTAGTTTCGTGTTCCGACGTCCTCGTCCACGAATGTCAGAACCTGGCCGTCCTGAATCTGACAAACGCCAAAGTCGATCAACCGAAGACTACCGTCAGGCAAGAGCAGGATGTTCTTCGGGTTGATATCTCGGTGGATGACGGGCTTTGAAGCCTGCCCGCACACTCGTATTGCAAGGACAAGGTGCTCGTACAGACCGAGGCTGCGGAGGGACTTCAGTCCCCTCAAAGCCCCCTTGTATCTCTGCCTGATTTGCTCGTTCGGATGAAGGACTCCAAAGTTTATGGGATAAGCGTGTCTCTGGGTCGAGCAATATCGCGCGTGGATTTCAGTCTGTGTCCCGGGTATGACCTCTTCATATACTTTGCGAGCTCCTCAATGAACTCGGCAGCATACGAAGGAAGATATCGGCGAGAATCCCACGCGACTCGAGCCCAGCGCCCCAAAGGCCTGCCGTCGTGAACCAGTCCGGCAAGTGCAATTCGTGAAAGGTCGAGCTTAACCACAGACGGTACGATCGCAACTCCGAGGCCGGCTTGCGCGAGTGCGACTAACGACTGTGGCGACCGACTCTCCAGGAGAACGTGAGGCTCAAGCTGCGCCGCTTGGCAAGCTTCCTCGAACAGCTCGCGCGTCTGGAATCCTTTCGCCAGCATGAGTATTGTCTCATTCGCCAGGTCGGTCACGCGGAGTGACTTCCGACCGGCGAACCGGTGCCTCCGCGACATAACCGCCAGAACTCGCAGGGGGTACAGGAGGCGGCTCTGGAACCCCTCCTCGCCGCGGAGCACCCCGACGGCCAAGTGCAGCTCACCGTGTTGAACACGCCTGAGTAGCGGATTGGCACCGTCTTCGACGAGTTGTACCTCCACCCCTGGTCGAGCGCGGCGATATGCCGCCAGAACCTCGGGAAGTGCGCTCTCGATGAACTGAGGTGGCGCGCCGATCCGGAGTATCCCGCCCTCCCCTCCACCGAGTGCTTGGGCGCGCCCCTGAAGGGCATCGACATCGGCAAGAACTCGTCGAGTCCGCCCCAGTAGGTCTCCACCATCCCCGGTGAGGATCACCCGCCGACCAATGCGATCAAACAGCCGGACACCCATGTCGCGCTCGAGATCCTGGATCTGCCGGGATAACGCCGGCTGGGTTACATTCAGCCGGCGCGCAGCCAGAGAGATGCTGCCCGAATCCGCCACCGCCACGAAGGACCGGAGATGCCTCAGTTCCATCGTTTGTCCATGCTCTGCGTGCATGGATCATAGATGTTTTTTCTATTGGACGGAAGAGGTTGCGCGGGGCCACGCTGTTGCCGGCGGTCAACCGTGCTGGAATGATCGGGGTCAGACATTCAAAGTCACCTATTAAAGGGGGAACGTTCCGATGACACACCGCTGGCGGCCGTCTCCGCGTCATCCAACCGCCCCGCGAACTGTCAGTTGGCCAGTAGTCATCCTCGCCGCAAGCCTCACAATCGCCACGGTCGCTGTGGCGACCCCGCCTGCCGGTGTCGTATCAAACACCATTCTCGCTCAGGGTCCCACTGCCGGTGCGCTCAAAGAGAACATCCGCATCGGCGACAATTGGGCGGTCAATCTGGACGACAAGGGGCAATCAGAGTTCTATTTTCAGGACCTTGTTGTAGGGCCGGGCGGGCGTACCGGCTGGCATAGTCACCCAGGCCTTCTCTTGATTACGGTGAAGGAAGGCAGTTTCGACTTTTACAATAAGGACTGCGTCAAGCACAGCTACTCGGCCGGTCAGTCGTTCACCGAGGCGGTGGAACCGCACAACGGCCTTAATCCAGGACCCGGGAATGCGCACCTACTAATCGCGTATATCGTCAAGAAAGGCGAGCCGCGGCGCATTGAGTCTCCTCAGCCGAAATGCGGTGAAGCCCTCGGGCTCCAATAACCTCGCCGCCGTCTTATATCCGGTCAGCCTAGACTTGGCTTCTTGCCTCTTGCCAGGACCCGCCCGGGACTGAAACGCGACTTTCAGTGCTCCCTAGGCCGCGAGCAAAAGCCGCCCGCCGGGTGCCCGTGAGGGGACCATGAGTGACCATTTTCGGGAACACGACTGAGGGAAAATCGCAGTAAGCTTCTGGTTTTTCTACGGTTCCACAATGGCCTGGTACTTGCTGCCTCTATCCTGAGGCAATTTGCGAATGCCCGCCGAACACGTGCCCAGCACCGATGGCCGCCGCGCCTGCATTCTCGTGGTGGATGATGAGCCGCTGGTGGCGGCGCTCATCGCAGACACCCTGGGGCTGGAGGGGTACGAGGTCGAGACGGCCAAGAATGGCCGTGAGGCCCTGGAGAAGATCGCCGCCCGCTCATACGACCTCATCCTGAGTGACCTCAAGATGCCGGAGCTCGACGGCGTGGGTCTCTACCACGAGCTCGAACGGCAGCAGCCGAGCTTGCTGCCGCGACTCGCCTTCGTGAGTGGGAGCACGGAGGTGCCTGAGTACAAGAGTTTTTGCGAGCGGACGGCCGTCACACTGCTGGGCAAGCCTTTCGCCGTCGCAGACCTTCACCGACTCGTCCAACGGATACTGCAAGACCAACGATGAGGCATCGGCACCGGGCACCCGAACAGCCTTCCGATGAGCCCATTGCCGAGAGCAAGGGAAGACCGTGCTCGTCGACTCCACGCAATGGACTGCTCCCGCATCGTTCGACCGATCCGGGCTCTGCGGAATCACTCAGTGCGTTCATGGCGTCTGTGACGTGCGGTGGCAGCAGGAGCGGCAGCGGTAACTGGACGCGCCCATCATGTGTGTCTACTGCAAGGGTGCCCCTGAATGTGACCACGAGCGCGATGCCTGCGCGACGAGTCGCGGAGAAGTCTGTACTAAGTGCGGACACCGCTCCGCGGCGATCGTATCGTACAAGCCGCTGCCTGAAGGGGTGAGGCCGATGTGGCGGGTGCAGCGGAAGCCCCCGATTCAGACGGTACCGTCGCGGCAGTCAGAGGCGAAGAAGCTCGGCTAACGCCAATGGCGTTATCGCTGCGAGAGAAGCCCACCCGTCGCAGGCTCGTCACGTGCTGGCCGACGGTCCGTTCGTAGGACGCCACCGGGAGGGGAACGTGGATCCGTGCAGCGATCTTGCCAGAGTGCGTGGGCGTGGTCACACTGCTGCGGCCGGATGGCGGGGTGTGTCAGATGCCATGGCGCGACCGGGATACGGGCAGACGACCGCCCAGGCCGGCGGGCCGGGGACATCGCGACGGGAGCGCGAAGGGGCGCGTGGGCTGGTCGTCTCGGGGTGGAGACACCGAGAACGCAGGCTCCGGGCCGTCCCGTGCGCCCGGCAGCCCGAGAGGCGCGAGGATGCGGGGAATGACGGCGGGGTCATCGATCGGGGCGATCAGCTCCATGCGACCGGGACAGCGCGGACAGCGCAGGACATCCAGGTCGACGGCCCGGCGCATCAGGGCCGCCCACGTCCAGGAGCGGGGCGTGGCGGCGCCGCCGCGTTCGGGTTGGGCCTTGTCCATGGCCCCGTCCGGTCCCGTCGCCGGGTCACCCTCGGGGCGAGAAGAGATCGAAGGGAAAGGTGCGCTCGGTGCCCGATTCGTCGCCGTAGACCGTGAACGTGATGCCCTGGTTGCGGAACGTCAGGTCCGCCAGGGCGCGCCGGCGGCCGAACTCGACGGGCGAGAGCGACTGGATGCGCTTGACGATGTCGGCGTAGTGCGGGCGGGGCGAGCCGTCGGGCTCGAACACTTCGTCGAAGAAGCTCTTCGCGTCGTAGTCGCCGAACACGGCCCGTCCTCCGCTGCCGTGCTGGCCCGCCCCCGCCGCCACGGGACCTAGCGGGATCGCGCGAGCCGCTCAAGCGGCGCGCCCTTGAGCCGCGAATTGAACCACTCCCCACGCCCGTTCTCGATCGACCTTATCACATGCCTCCTGTGACGCCCGGCGCTGTCAGCCAATTTGCTCCGCGCGGGTGACGTCGAGCGGGTGGTCGATCAGCGGCTGCACGCGCGCGAGGAGCCGCACCGTGCGCGGCAGGCCGGCGTGAATCTTGAAGGCCGCTTCGTCCGTCCAGCGCGAGTGAATGTAGAAGAGCAGCGGGTCGCGAATCGACCGGAAGGCGTGAATGCTCAGGCACCCCTCTTCCCCACGCGTGGGCGCGAGGTTGTCGAGGATCGCTTCCGCCACGCCGCCCTCGCGCCCGGGGCGCGCGTGAAATCGCGCAAAGATGGCCAGGTCCATGTCAGGTCTCCCAGGCGCAAGTCTAGCAAAGTCAGAGTTGCCCCGGGGCGCTCCCCCTTGACCGTGATGGCTCCGTGTTGTACCTAGCAGGTGCCGGAGCGGAGATGACCCTGGGAGCGCACGACGTTCAACGAGACGAGGAGACCGCCATGGCCTACCGATTCCTGCCACTGCTCGCCCTGCTTGCGATGCTGGGACTCGCCACCGCGGGCGCGGCTTCCGCCCAGGAATGCAGCGGAGCCATCACCGCCGACGAGGCCATGAAGGCCGAGCTCGCGCGCTACGCCGCGCAGACGTCGAATGACTTCGCGGCCATGGACAGGCTGTTCGGCAACGATCTCACCTACAACCACTCCTCCGCCGCCACCGACGGCAAGGCCACGTACATCGACGCCATGCGCTCGGGGCGTTCGAAGTATCGCAAGATGACGCCGAACAGCGACGTGACCACGCGCACCTACGGCTGCATTGCGATCATCACGGGCACCGCGGTGTACGAGGTAACGTCGGGCGGCCAGGACCGCTCCGTGCCGCTGCGCTTCACGGCCATCTGGGCGAAGCGTACGGCCGGACCCCAGTTCGTATCCTGGCAGTCGACGGGCATTCCGCCGAAACCGTAGCCCGCGCCGCCTAGCGGATCTTGAACTCCAGCAGCGCATGCGCGCGGCGCAGCGCGGCCTCGGCCGGGGTCGCGGCCCGCGAGAAGATGAAGCCCAGGTCGCGCGATCCCTCGGGCAGCGGGACGATCGGAGCGTGGGCAACATTAGCACCCTCCGGCGGCGGTCACCCCGTCCGGGGGTCCCAGCCCCCTCACACAAGGTGCCAAACTCAGACACCGGGCGCCCCAGGAGCCGATGCCACAGACGCTGTCTCGCAGGCAACTCGTAGCAGGCTGATGCCCTACGAGTCGTGGAGGCGCATGACTCGGAACGACTCCGCCGCCTCCAGCTTGCGCGCGGCGCCCTGCATGGCCGCCCACCCCGTAATCATTTTCGGTCGGATCCCACGTGCCCATGTGGGTGCGGTGCTCCTTGAGGGCGGCGAGCTTGACCGTGAGGACGTCCGAGATGTCGATGAAGGTGTCGGGCGTCTTACTGGACTCGCCCGTTCTCTTCTAGTCGTAATTGCCGCTATTCGGACCGTGCCACTTGCCGCGGTTCAGGTCCACGCGCATCCCTACTGCGGTGTACGGGAACCGGATGTTGTCACCTATGAGATGAAGCGAGTAGCCCCACCACGTGTTTCGCTTCACTCTGAGGTCGTTCAGGATCTGCTGAAGGTTGAGACCGACCTCGAAGCCAACCTGGCGCTGGTGTTCGATCCCGGGTGTGACCCGGTAACCCTTGGCGCCGTAGGTGACGGAGAGGAGCAGCCAGCGCAGAGGCCCGATGTTGACTCCCAGACGCTGGCCGAGCCCGGAGAGCTTGAAATCGGCTGAGTAGACGTCGTGGGTGTAGGTAGAGCCGGGTAGGTGGGACGTTCGCATTCCAAGGAGGTCCTTGGTGTGGGTCACCGAGATCACGCTCGCAGCCGTGGCCCCGGCTGCGTCCATCGCCAAATCTTCCCACGAGAAACCGTGCCTCGTGAACCCGTCGCTCACCTCATTCGCCAACCCCGTGGCGACCGCCAGGCCGAAGCCCCACAGGATCGCCGCCTTCTCCGAGTAACCGAGCATCCTGTAGACGTCCTCGAACAGATTGGCGACGACGAAGTAATCGGTGAGGTGGGAGGCCTTGTCCGCGCCGCCGTTGGTCGTGTTGGGACCGAAGTAGCCCTCGTGGTGGATCCGGAAGCTGTGATTGGTGTCATACCCGATGAGCGAGTTGGCCGTGACCGCCCCCAACGCCGTGATCGGAATGAGTGTCGAAAGGAGCAGCCGGTGACGCTCCAGGAATTCCGACCGTGGTAGTTCGGCTTCGGCCTGTTCGAGTTGTGGAGGGGCGTCTATCGTGAGACCCGCGAACGCCATGCGTCGCTCGCACTCGCTGGAATCGACCGACAGCAGCCGGTGCGTCGGGCAGGGCTGAGTCCTGGAAGCCGGTTCGGTGCCCTGTAACGAGAGGGCGTCGGCGGCCGTGAGCGCCGTCCCGGTCGGTCGCCGGGGCTCCGGCCCAAGCCTCAGCGGTGCGTCCGTCCCGAGGTCCGCGGAGGCCATCCAGGGCTCGCGATCGCGAGATTCCTCAGGCATCAGGCGGTAGACCGGCGATCGCGTCAACGAGGCGGTCTCGCTCGGCGCCGGCCAGCCACTGTCCGCGGACCCGGGGAAGAGGCGCGAGGCGCTGTCCTGCGCGGCGAGCCGACCGGGGCCCGCGAGCAGCAGCAGGAAGCAAAGCCCGAGCGAGCCCACAGCTTGGATTCTCGCCGATTCAAGCAGTCGCGTTATCACGGGCAGGAGACAGAGTAAGCCGTAAGCCGCTGCAGTCAGACCTTGCTGGGCCTGCGCTGATTGGCCCCCCACAAGACCTTCGTGCCGGCGTCAGTCTGGAGCATCGTCGTCTTCTTCTTCACCGAGACACTGGCCGTCTTTCTCCGGCGCGATACCCGGTCGGGTATCGCGGCGTCAGTTTCCGGAGGCCGACCCGCCTTCGGCGATCGCTTGGAACCTGCCTTGGCTTTCTTCGGCATCGCAGAGTTCTCCTTTCTCTCATCACGCCGTCGCCGTGATGCTGCTCGTGACTTGCGGAATGGTCCAGCCGTCATCGTCAACGTAGGTGCGGGTGGCATCGGCGACAATTTGCGCCGGCCATCAGCATCATTGCCGACAGTATCAAATACGAGTTGTAATCGTTTCATCTTTCTTGTCCTCGATGACCTGAAAGTGCACGTTCAGCTTGAGCCCTCCCCCGAAGCGCTGCACGGCCGTTACGGTCCCGGTGCGGCCCTGTCTGTGGGCCTCTCGGCGATAGAAGTCGAGCAGCGCCTGGGGATGGATTGCAAGCACCGCGCGGCTGAGACCGTGATCCCACGCCAAGAAGTACCGCAGCCGGTACGGCAGCGTGAGCACCCACTGGCGCACCGGGACGGGCGGCACGACCTCGTCCACCAGGTGCGCGGCACGCTCGGCCATCCGCCGTCCTCCGCAACTCGGGCAGAACCCCCGGCCCTTGCAGGAGAACGGCAGAAGTTGCTCAAACGCACAACGCTCGCAGCGCACCCGCACAAAGCCGTGGGCCAGCACCCCGCACGTCAGGAACTCGCGAAACTCCCGCGCAAGGAACCCCGGCAGGCCGGCGCCGTCGGCCCGGTTGTGGCGGCGCGCAGGAAGGCATGGACTGTGCCCGGCGAAGCTACCAGCCGCGCCACGCGGAAGGCCGGCGTGTTCCACGAGTATAGGCGACATAAGAGCCATTGTCAGTCACGGCTGACGTCGCCGCGGACCGATCCCGGCCTTGGCACAGGGGCTTCGGAACGGGCATCTGACCTGGCAGGCCGCTGAAAAAAGCCCATCT
>WNGB01011618.1_pt1 | contig 12046 bp, 11 predicted proteins | sample 5400681 | NCBI WGS metagenome assembly WNGB01 (sample SAMN13153367, study PRJNA577476) | soil metagenome | isolation source: 115 cm soil or saprolite under grassland replicate 2 | place: USA:California | collected 2016-06-15 | reverse complement strand
TAAACGATATTAAGGATGCCAAGTTTATACAATCCCTTGAACCAGTTGGCTTGAAAAAACGAAAACCATTGGATTGCACTCATAGTCCCGTTGATAATGATGTCGGTCTCGCCAAAGCCGAGGATGACATCGAGTAGATTTGCGGACATGGCGAGCAAGGCGGCAATTCCCGCCAGTTTATAGAGACTCTTAATCTCTGAATCACTGACTTGTTCTTGGGTCATATAGGCCTCTTTTCTGGTACCGTTGCCTAACTAACGTATGAGACTCGCTGGCGGCCAATGCACCCAGAGCAGCGTAATCAGAACAGCGAGGCTCGAGGCTGTCCCTATGAGCATAATGGGATGGAAATAGATGGCCAGCATAAAGAGCGAGATGGCAGCACCAGCCACGGCCAGACCGCGCCACCAGTCTGTTAGGAAGATGAAATCAAAGATGCCAAGCCCTGCAGCCACGAGGGCAATCCCACCAACTAACCAGAGTAGTCCACCAATCCGATAGGTAACAAGGGTCCTCTCCAGACCAAGCCCTGAGAGCACCCAGGAGCGACCCATGTTGATCGGCCACCAGCTCACGAAGGATGGATTTTGGAGCTCGCTGGGGATAGTCGATCCGAAGCTTCCGGCGGATTGGCCAGCTACGATCAAACCGTGGGCAATAAGTAGAACGCTGATCAAAATTTTCATTTTTGTGATTCCTTTCTGCAAATGATCAAGAAGGTAAGCATTTTTCAAAGTGCTTTTTCCTGCTCATTTCTTGGAGCTTGCTGCAGTCAGTGCCTCCAGCAATCGTTCAGGTGGCTCACCCTTGCTGACAAAGGCACTGGCGCCAGCAGCGAGCGCGGCTGCTTGGTACTCGGGGTACATGGACAACACGATCACAGGAATGTGCGCCGATTTTTTTTTGATGATACGAGTCGCTTCGATACCATCCATTTCTGGCATCCGTGCATCCATCAATACGATGTCAGGTTTACATTCGTCCACGCATCGAATTGCCTCAATGCCATTGACTGCCTCACACGTATCTACAAGCTGAAATCTAGTTGCAAGCAACGCCTTTAAACTTCGGCGCGTGTGTTGTTGATCGTCCACGATCAGAATACGCAAAGTTTTGACCATAACTATTTTCTATCTGGTGTTTCATCGAATGTATCAACATAAGGCAAGAGCTCCCTCTAATTGACACTCTGAAAGCCGAGCGTGCGCCACAGCACCCGCATCAGCGCGTGACCGAAATCCGGTTTCAGAAATTGATTCGGACAGGCGCCAGGAATCACAGTAATCCCGTTCTCGCGGCACAATCGCACCGCGTCTTGTGAGACGCTGGTCATGCCCACCGCCAAACCAGGCTTGGTTCCCATCAAGCAGTGCATCCAGACGCGCTTGACGCCGAGGTCAACACACTGCTGAACAATTTGTTCGGTGACTTTGGGACTGGTGAAAATGAAAACGGCATCCGGCTTCTCAGGAAGAGACTTCAAATCCGGATAGCAGGCATCTCCCTCAAAGGTCGTCAGGCGCGGATTGACCGCGTACACCGTGTATCCCGCGTCCTTAAATTTGCGGTACCCCAGGTTGCAGCCTGTTTCGCGCGTGTTCGAAACACCAACTATGGCGATCTTTTTCTGCGCCAGGAAGTCTTGTACGAGAATATCAAGCTTGGACATGAGAACTCCTTTCGAATCGGGAACTTTTATCTCCCTGTCAGAATAACAGAAGCCCGCTATGGAGTCATCGTCAGTATGTTGGGTTCTAATCTAATGAAAAGAGACCGCCTGGATGACGGTCTCTTACTACATTTTTAGGACGAGCACTACAACAAAAGTAGTAGTCACCACTCAACTCGATCGACGTTCAAAAGAATAAAACGTGGAGCAAGGTAGAGGCGACTATCGAGAAATTGTTTTGATTTATAATTCTCCTTTTTTGTTTTCATAGTTTTCCTAACCGATGCGAAACGTGAGGCTGAGGCAATGCGTCCGCCCCTCGCGAAGTGATCATGGACGAAAATGTAAGCCAACTCATCCTCAATCCAGTCCCTGCACTTTTCCTTTCATTATATTGAAGGCGCAGGCGATAGTCTTCCCTCTCAAACGTGTCCAAGAGCCATTCGAAGCGTGCTATATATGCAAAGCATGCGAGGCGGCAACGCGGGTTCTGGACCCGAGCGAAATAGCCTTTGCCTGCCTTGAAATACTCCCGCGCCAAGCTCACCCGACTCTGCACCCAAGCGCGATAGGCATCGCTCCGCACATCCTGCGGCCCGATGTGATTTGGCTCAATTACTTCGCGCGGGATGTTGTAATACCCAATTTGCGCGTCATCAAACGTATCCCTCAGCATGTGCGTGATATGCGCGGCAGAAACAGCCAGGTAACGCGTCGCATCGTGAGGTGTGTAACCATCATGCCCGATGAAATGGTGTATGCATTCGGTGACCGCAGTGGCGAGCCAGCGGGTGTACTCGTTCAGTTCCACCTGGGAGATCAACCTGCCGCGGCGCCTGGCATCGAAATCCATCACCTGCATCATGTTGCGCAGATAGGACTGCAGGCTGCTGTTCTTTTCATGATCGCCCTGGACCAGCTCGACCAGCATTTGTTCCTGGATGTTTGCATCCCGCGGCGCCTCATCCCGATAACATTTTTCGAGCAGGGATTTCTGCCGTTCGAGGAAAGCCTGTCGCTCTGGCCCTAAACTTGAATCTGCGTCGAGGATATCGTCCACCCAACGGAAGTATCCATACGCCCGATACGCGTCATCGACGCGCTCGCGGTCTACGAGGAAGCGGATCGTGTAATAGGTCTGTTTGCTGGCCGCTTTCGTGATCAATAAGGCGGGGTTTGTGGTCATTCGTTTCACCCTGTCATCCTTTCTTTGATTTCATACTTGATACGTGACTCGATGTCAGAAGTGTTCATCGATACTGGTAATACCGGGAATTCCCAGCCCGCGATCCACCTCAGTTGGGCCGTGCAATGGGAACAAATCGGACGCGACGGGAAGATGTGCTGTCCGCAGTTTGGGCATACTAAACCTTCCAGGCGGTAGCGTTGTGCTTTCAATCTCCAATGGCGCGGGATTTCCATAGAATACCTCCGATCTGGATGCCAAATCGTTTCAAAGGATGATCGCCAAATTGAATGTCAGCAACGCAAGAGCAACAATCAAGTAATAAAAGCGAAAGGCGCGCCATCCAGTGTAGCCACCCATGCTTAGGCCAACTAGCAAGGCAATCACAATGGCCAGCACCACGCTGACAAACGGCAGGCTCAACAGGGCAAACTGCCACCAAGTTAGATCCACATACGGATGCAGCCAGGGAAGATACACCAGGCTGGGGATGAGGGCGACCATCATCAGGCAGAGCAGACTGAAGAGAGAAGCTAACGCGGACAATACACTTGCCCAATCCGGCCAGGAGTTGCGCAGAGGGCGAACAATGGCAGCGTCCGCTGGCGCGCTTTTCCCGCGAATTTTCTGGATCAGGAGGCGCGTGGGCGACAAGAACAGGGCTGATAAGAACATGAGCCCGCAAATGGCGTAGAAAGCGATCTGAAAAGGCAGTGCCCGGCTGTTGACTTTGACCAAGCGGATATTGGCGAACGTTGGGGTCTGCCCCCGGAAGTCAAGAGTGTCGCCGTAAGGAGAAAAATACAACCCCGGTTCCACTTCGGTTAATGTATTCGTGTTGCCAAAGTAGGAGTAAGCCAGCTTGCCGTTATAGTCACTGACCTCGACCGTATCGGTTGAGCCAACAAAAATATACTTTCCCACTAAAGCGTTCCTCTGTTGTTCGGTTGCCACATCTTCTGGCAGAGCCTTGCTCTCGATCAATCTTTGCAAAGCATCGTCATATAAAATAGATCCATTCTTGTCGGGCGGGTAAGCCGGATCTACTCGAACTGCATTTTTGGCACGTTGAGCGTAGACATCAGAGGCGCTGGCGATAATCCTGTCCAGGATTTCCTTGTTCAGCTGAACTACAAGATCGGTATCTAGCTGCGCATTGCATAACACAACCGCTCCCAGCTTTAGATCCGGATACCAGATCATGTCACTGTTGAAACCAAAACCACCCCCGCCATGCTCAAAGCGGCGCGTTCCGTGTTCCATGGTAACAACGATTCCTTGGGCATAATTGTGGGCAGGCAGGTTGGGAGGCGTGTACATGGTTTCCGCCAAATCCTCCATCAGCAGGCGGGTTCCATCCAGAGCGCCTTTGTTGATGTGAAATTGAAGATAACGGGCCATGTCCTCTGCAGTCGTCCACACACCGCCTGAGGGGATGATCAGTAAATCGACCCAAGGCCGCAGAGGCACCTCCGAGTGTCCAATGGCCCGCGTAGGAGTGGACCGGACTCGGTGAATATCCAGCGTGCTGTTCTTCATTCCTAATGGATTCAACACCTCTTCTTGCACGTACTGGACGAACGGCATGCCAGAGCGCACCTGCAGGATATACCCCGCTAGGTCAATGCCCAGGTTCGAATAGCTATAGCGAGTTCCTACGGGGAACATCAGCCAGGTGTCGGAAATGCTGGCGATATGCCGCTCGAACGAGTATGCCGGATGATCATAGTTGCTGCCGTATGGCGCTTCGTGGGCAAACCCCGCCGTATGACTGAGCAGCATGCGCAAAGTGATCTTCTGCTCGGGCTGCTCCTCGAAGATACTGTTGACGTGAAAATCCGGCAGGTAGGTGGTGATGGGCGCATCCAGGTCAACCAGTCCATCCTGCGCCGCAAACATAGCTGCCGTGGCAGTAAAGGATTTGGACATGGATTGGATCGAAAACAGGGTATTTGGTGTGACTGGAATGCGATTGTCCCAATCGGTATAACCAAAACCCTCCTCCCACAGAATGTTCTGGTCGTCAACAACGGCAATCGCCAGCCCCGGGATCCTATTCTGCTGCATCTGCAACAGGATCTCCGGGCGGTATTGTTCGATAATGTCAGCGATATCGTCAGACGGGATCGAGCTTGATGGGTTTGGGGCAGGGGTGAAAGCCATCCCACAAAGCAGGATGACTACTGAACACAAAGCAAAGATTTTTTTCAACATATCGAATATCCTCTAGACGGAGATGTCCCTTATTGAGTTGCATGCGCTTTACAGATATTGAACAACGGGCAGTTCGACATACGAAGGATGGATTGCAACTCGTTCTGGAAGTGATTGCGCCAGGGCAGACCAAAGTTGTCGAACGGTGCCTGACTCAAGTTCCGGTGAGAGGCGCGCAACTCTCCCTCTGTGATGTAAGTGGAGTTTCCATTACCGTCCACCTCTTCAAGGTAAACGAACACCTCCAGATCTGGAGCCTCGGTAGCCAATGTATATGATCCAGGAAGTAAGCAGTAACGAGACTGCTACAAGGAGAATTATGGCTTTGTGAATAGGGATCCTTTTCATTTTTCCTTGTTTCCAATCATTCGTCCAACGGAAGAGCCGGAACACCAGCCCGTGAGCTATGACCGCGCCATCAAGGTTTCTTTAATGGAACCAGCCGATCGACCCTTGCCACATAATCTTCATACTTTTTACCAAATGCCTTCGTGAGTTGTTTCTCCTCGGTTCCGATGAAGATCATGACCCCGGTATACAAAAAGACCGAAACAACCAAGTAGACCCAGGTGAACGTGATCAGAGCAACTGCGGGAAGGATGAAGAACGTTACACTGGCATAGATGGGATTGCGGACAACGCCGTATGCGCCGGTGGTGACTAATTTCCCTTTGGAAAAGCCCATCATTAATTGAATCACCGCAGCTCCCCAAAGGATGAGTCCAAGAAGCAGGAATACATATCCCACGGGCTTGATGAAACTGATACTCTCGGGCAATGCTGCGATTTGGGGTAAGTACACATGGACCCATATGGCTGCGATCAAAGATGGCAGCATAAAAAGGATGATTTTCCCGCCCTGCCCGACGATGTTCATTTCGTTTTGTTTTTTAAAGATGTTTATCATGATGCATCTTCTTTCTGTTGAATTCTCTTGGCATGTTTTCTTCCCAATCAGGTGGATTCGATGATTGGCTCGAAATCAGTAGCGTTAAGAGTCCTCCAATTTAAAGCCAGTTGGAACTCCTATGCAGGTTCAGATTCCACGGCCGCATTCAGACAATCTTTCTCATGCCGCAATGCCCCTTCAAGTTCCGGGAATCGGAAGCTATAGCCCGCGGCAAGCAGCTTGGCCGGCTGGACGCGGCGGCTGGCGAGAAAAATCTCCTCACCGAACTCACCCATGGACAGGCGCAGAATGAAGACGGGCATGACGCCGCCCGGTTTTTGACCGAGAGCCTGAGTTGAGACGGTCGCGAAATCAGCGTTACGCAGAGGGTTGGGGCTGACGGCGTTGACCGGTCCGCACAGGGTCTCGGTCCTCAAGGCAAACTCAATGATGGAAGCCAATTCATCCCGCCCGATCCAACTCATCCACTGCTGGCCGTCGCCTGCCTGAAAACCAATGAACTGCAACATGGAGCCGCCCAGGACGGTCGGGATACGCAGGTGAACGACGCGGATGCCGGCTGCGCTTGCGGAGGCGGTGGAGGCTTCGGCATCCTGGTCAAAGCGGGAAAGAAAACTCGTCCCGGCGGGGCCATCTTCCGTGAGAACCGTGTCACCAGAGGAGGGGTAGTAGCCCACGCCTGAAGCACAGATGAGCACGCGGGGCTTGTGCGCGCAGGCAGCCAGCGATGTGGCCAGGAGACCATTTGTGGCCAAGCGGTTCTGGAGGATCTTTTTCTTGGCTTTGGCTGTCCAACGGAAGGACCAGCGCACGGTGGCCAGGTGGACAACACCGTCGAAGCCCTCGAGGCCGGATGTATCGATCTTACCGGCATCGGGATCCCACCAGACTTCACCCGGGCTGGGTGTTCGCCTGACCAGGCGAATGACTTCGTGACCACATTCAATCAAGTGGCGGGTGACGGCTGAGCCAATCATCCCATTCGAACCAGCGATTAGAATTTTCATGTCTTCTCCTTATCTGTCATTTTCAAGATAGCACGAGGCTACTTTGCTGTCATCGTCAGAACGTTGCATTCTCCTCTAATGAAAAGAGACCGCGTTCACTGCGGTCTCTTGCTATATTTGTTGGATGTAATCTACTCCAAAGGGAGTAGATGAAAGTTAGCTATCTTCGAGTGCCGGTATATCCTCAAGCGATGTAATGCCCTTTTGTAACGCGTATAGCGCGGCTTGTGTACGGCTGGCGAGATGCAGCTTGCCGAGGATGTTGCTAACGTGAGTACGTATGGTCAATTCGCTGACCGACAATTTCACGGCGATCTCTTTATTGCTACAACCCTGCGCAATCAGGCGTAGTACGTCGAACTCACGCTCCGTGAGCGGATCCGCAGTCAACGGTTGCTGTTTCGGCGTATGCGATAATTCCAACAGCACTTTGCGCGCGATGGAGGGTTCAAGCGACGGCTCGCCGCGATGCACCTTGCGAATTGCCCCAACCAGTTCTTCGGGGCTTGAATCCTTCAAGAGGTAACCCAGCGCACCTGCCTTGATTGCCGGGAACACTTTCTCGTCAGCGGCAAAGCTCGTCAAGACTAGAATGTGGGTGCCTGGTAACTTAGTCATAATTTGGCGCGTTGCTTCAATGCCATCAAGTTCGGGCATGACCACATCCATCAAAATTACGTCGGGGTGAAGAACTTCGGCCTGAGTGACCGCTTCCGCACCGCTGCAGGCCTCGCCCACAACCTGGATATCTCGCTCCGTCGCGAGCAACGCGCGAACCCCTTTCCGAACAATCGCGTGATCATCCGTCAAGAGAACGCGAATAGGTGATGTCTTCATGATGCCTCCTTCTATCTATAATCGTTTACTTTAGTTCCCAGGATTCGATTCCGTAGAGAAGCCGGCAGGAACTACAACGATAATCTCGGTTCCGACACCTGGCTTACTCTCAATTTTCAGGCTCGCCTCTATTTTCTCTGCGCGCTCTTTCAAGCTTGGTAAACCTAAGCCACCATTGCCTGCAGCAGTCAGCGCGAATCCGACACCATCGTCACGGATCGCTAAAAAGGTCTCGGTCTCAGAGAAACGCAAATGAACGCACACGTGCTTTGCGTTTGCATGCTTGAGAATATTATTCAGCGCCTCTTGCGCGATGTGGTAGAGCTCCTCCTCTGCCGTGCGCGGTAACCGTTTCGAATCCTGCTCACCTTCTACCTGCAGTTCGGTTTGCACTCCACCCCGCATCTCGACAGAGTCCAATCGTACTTGCAAAGCGGCTGCCAAACCAATCTTTGCTAATGCGGGCGGACGCAGCTCAAAAATCAGCAGCCGCATCTCGCGCAGCGCTTCTTGCGCGGTATCGCGCAATTCGCGCAAGTGCTCTGCCGCCGTTAGCATGTCGCCAGTATCGAGCAGACGCGCGGCCGCTTCAGCATACATTGTCACACTATACAGAGACTGAGTTACTGAATCGTGTAATTCACGCGAGAGGCGATGACGTTCAGCTATGGCAGCCGATTGCTCCGCCTGATCATACAGACGTGCGTTTTCGACAGCGACGGCAACTTGCTGGCCAATGGAGGCCAACAGCGACATTTCCTCGGGTGTTACGGATCTCTCATGACGCGTACCTAGATTGAATGCGCCAACAAGTCGACTTTTGGCGAAGAGAGGAACATTGATAATCTGTTGCACAGCCTCCATTTCCAGAGCTTCCTTGACGCGCGGATCGGGATAATTGGCAACCAGCCATACCACTGGTTGTCGGGCTTCTGCTGCTACCTGGATCGCTGTCCCGCGCACCCGCCGTGAACCGACGCGCTGGGAAAATTTAGCGGACAAGCCCTGGCGTGCTGCAAGAATCAGGAGCTTCTCTTCATCTGGTTCATCACTGACCTGGAGGCTGTATGCTGTACCGACCTCCATCTGCATCATTTCCATCGCCTTGCTCAGCGCCGCATTCAAGATTTCTTTCAAATTGAGCGACTGGCTAACGACTGCCGCCACCTCATGGAGTGCTGCCAGTTCATGCGTCCGTTCTGCCACTCGCCGCTCTAGCACCTGCTGTGTCTGTATGATTTCAGTGATGTCATGAATGAAGCACAGCATATGAGGCTCGTTGTTCCATTCGAGCACCTCCGCCGAGACCAGCACATTTCTCAGTTCACCGAACTTTGTCCGGATGACATGTTCCTCATTGCGCACTGAGCCTGTTGCTTGCAACTTTTGGAGCACTGCTGTACGTTCTTGCAGATCTGCCCAGACGTTCAATTCGATTGTGGTCTTTCCGATCAACTCAGCTTGGGTGTAACCCATGAGGCGTAGCCAGGCGTCATTTACCGCGCTATAGCGACTATCACGAAGCGCCGTAGTCACAATTGGAACAGGGCTGCCATAAAAAGCCTGGGAGAATCGTTTCTCCGATTGGCGAATCGCTTCCTCTGCCTGCTTCCGCTCCGTAATATCCGTATGTGACCCAGCCATGCGATACGGTTTGCCACCCGGGTAGCGCAGGACAGTACCGCGAGCCAATATCCAGCGATATGAGCCATCCTTGTGCCGCAGCCGATTCTCCAATTGATAAATCTGGCTCTGGCCATCCAAGTAGGATTGCAATTCTGTCTGTGCTCGCTCGAGATCCTCCGGGTGCAGCAAACGCTCCCATTCCTCAAAGCAATTTGTAAGCTCGTGATCTGCATAACCGAGCATCGCTTTCCAGCGCGGCGAAAAATAGACCTCGTTCGTTGTTAGATTCCAATCCCAGATGCCATCATTGGTGCCCTCAATGACCAGCGAGAGTCGCTCCTCGCGCTCTCTAAGTGCAGCATAGGATTCAGCGAGTCGGGCAGACATACGATTGAATTGGTTGCTCAAATCCTCAATTTCATCGCCAGTCTGAACCGTTATTGTATGACCCAAATTGCCAGCGGCAACCGCTTCTGTCGCCACAATCAGCCGGTTGATCGGCTGGGTGATTCTTCGCACGCCGACCGTGACGACCATGGCCGGCACGATGAGTCCAAGTACGAGAAGCAGAAACAAAAACTGGACATAGCGTTGCCCGGGAGCTAACAATATATCCCAGCTCTGCTCGGTCACCAGCCCCCACGGTGTGCCAGGAACTGGCGCGAAAGACGCGACAATCTCGCGTCCATCCGGATCATGTGTGCGTAGCGCGTCAGCCTTGCCGTTATTCACCTGCTCGACTGCCGGTTGCGTGCTGAAATTCTGCCCAATCCAATCTGCATTCGTATGATAAATGACCAATCCATTGCGATCCACGAGATAGGAGGTATCATTCGCGCCGACGCGGAGTTTGACGATACTACCGTAGAGTAGGCTGACGGAGGTCGGATCCACGCGAAACATCCCGGCCAATGTCCCGACCAATTCGCCACGCGCATTCGTGATCGGGACGGCGATGACTATAACGGGAGCACCACCAGGTCCATCCTTCACAACATTCGAAAACACAATTGTTGGCACGCGAATGAGTTGTCGATAATAATCGCGGTTCGACCAGTCTTGCCCCAGAATCTCGGGCCGGGCCGGCTGAGCCGCGATGACAGTGCCATAGTGGTCGAGAATGATCACCCCACCATCGAAAATCTTTAGGCGATTGCTAGCTTGCGCCAGCGCAGCGCGCTGTGTGACCGGATCCTGTTCGTAGATGGATGCAGTGCGCGCCAAGCTAGTCAGCGGAGTGCTGTAATCGGATAGTTCCGCGGCTAGCTGTCCCGCTGAGAGGCGAGCCACCTCGCGGCTGCTCTGAATAGTTAGATCCTGTGTCACCTGTTGATATGCATAAAATCCGACCAGAGCGACGGTCGTCAGAATGATGGCCGTCGGCACAAATGACCAGGTAATGATTTTAGTGCGAAGGCCGCTCCAGCGAATTCCTAAGTGCATGGCAGCCACTACTTGAATCCCTGTTGAGCGTCTTCGATCTGGCGGCTCACATCTTGAATGATCTCGACAGGCGATTGACCGAGCGTGAAGATTTGTTGCCAAGCCACCTTGGTGAGGCGCAGCGCATCGGCCTGATTGGCAAACTCTTCGCCAATCACCGAGTAGCCTTTCCGCTGTCCATCGGCGAACGCTGCAATGTTCAAGTCTTTGGACTGGTCAGGAAATTCATCACGGACGAATTGAATCCATTCGTCCACGAGTGACGCACGCGCAGGTTGTAGAAACTGTGCTTTCGCCATAGCGCGGCCGTAGTCTTTGCTGACCAAGAACTTGAGCAGTTCCCACGCCGCTTCCGGATGTTTAGTCCCTGCATAGATTCCAAAGCCATCCGTCGTGGCGAGGGTCGCCCGGCGCGCGGGTCCTGCTGGGAATGCAGCCAGACCCACTCGAAAGTTCGCGTTGACGAGAATATTCTTCAACGCCCACGAGCCATCTTCGACCATTGCGAGCTGGCCGGCAATGAAGGCCTCCTGCGTCCCCTTGTCCTGCACATCGAGTGCAGTTGCCATCACTTTATCATCCCACATCCGCGCTCGAATCCATTCTAGGGCTTGCAGCGCCAGAGGGTCAGCCATTAGCGATTTGGTCGGATCAGCCGGATCGACAAAATGCGCGCCCCACGCATTGACATGGACTTGAAGACGCTCCCAGGCGATATCGGTCATGCTGCCCCACAAACCCGGCTTGCCCTCTTTATTGTGATCCGAAGTAAGGCGCCTCATCGCGGCAAGATAATCATCATGGGTCCAGGAATCGTTAGGGAAGTCCACGCGCGCCTGATCGAACAAATCCTTGTTGTAATAGAGGGCGAGCGCGCCGTGGTATTTGGGTAGGGCGTATTGCCGGCCATCGCGCGTGAAAAAGGATTTGTATTGAACCGGATCCCAGTCTTCAATCGTCGCGCGATCCAGATCGGCTTGAACATATGGACGCAGGTCGAGTAGGTAACCTTTCTGTGCCCAAATCGGAAGGAAACTGCAGCAGCCCTGGAAGACATCGGGCGCGGTTCCCGCTTGCAGGTCCGCGAGTGACTTTTCTTCGAACTCGTTGTTTTCCGGATCAAGATTATAGTAGACGCGGATATTCGGATGCGT
>WNGB01011617.1_pt1 | contig 12046 bp, 11 predicted proteins | sample 5400681 | NCBI WGS metagenome assembly WNGB01 (sample SAMN13153367, study PRJNA577476) | soil metagenome | isolation source: 115 cm soil or saprolite under grassland replicate 2 | place: USA:California | collected 2016-06-15 | reverse complement strand
ACTCCTCATGTGCGAAGGACCCGGCTAGCCCGCCGCCGGACCGGCGGCGCTCGTCGATCGCGCCGCGGCGGCCGTCGGGGCGTTCGCCTGGATGGTGCTGCTGGCCGTCGGGATCGCGGTCGAGCCGCCCCGGCCGATCCGGGCGCGGTGGACCCGTGGTTCGTCAGCGTGCTGAGCGGGGTCTTCCTGGTCGCGTTGCTGAGCGCGTTCGCCGGGTTCGGGCTGCGGCGACGCTGGGGACCGGCCGCTTCGCTGTTGGCCTCCGGCCTGTTGCTGCTCTTCACCGTCATGTGCCCGATGTCCGGTCACCACACCAACGTCGGCGCCTGGTGGGTGGTCCAGCTCGGCTGCGCGCTGGCGCTGGTGACGGCCAGCACCGTGGGGCTGCGGCGCGGCTGAGCGGCGGTCGGCGCGCCGAAGCTAGCCGGCGGCTCGGAGGAAGCGGGCGGCGATCGGGGCGGCGACCCGGCCGCCGACGCCGCCGCCCTCGACCAGGACGGAGACGGCGAGGTCGCCGCGGAAGCCGATGAACCAGGCGTGGGTCGGCAGCGGGGACCCGCTGCCGAACTCGGCCGTGCCGGTCTTGCCGCCGACGCCGGCGGGGAGCCCGGCCGGGGCGGCCGTGCCCGCGGTGACCACCTGGCGCATGAGGTTCCGCAGGGTGCCGGCGACCCGCCCGTCGAGCGGGTCCGGGGCCTGCTCGCCGTTCCCGCCGCTGCCGGCGTCGGCGTCGCCGGCGGCCAGGCGGGGCTGGCGCCAGCGGCCGTCGGCGACGGTGGCGGCCACCATCGCCATCTGCAGCGGGCTGGCCGTCACCCGGCCCTGCCCGAACGCCTCGGCGGCCAGCTCGGCCTCGTCGGCCGGGGACGGTACCCGGCTGGTCACCGCCGGGATGCCCGGCGACGGCGCCACCCCGAAGCCGAAGCGTCCCGCCGCCGCGACCAGCTTGTCGCCGTCCAGCCGCTCGGCGGCCAGCCGCACGAAGGCGGTGTTGCAGGAGTGGGCGAAGGCGTCGGCGAAGGTGATCCTGCCGAGCACCTCGTCCTCGAAGTTGCCGAACCTGCGCCCGCCGACGGTCGCCTCCCTGGGGCAGTCGACCTGCGCGCCCGGACGCAGGCCGCCCTCCAGCAGCGCGCCGGCGGTGACCACCTTGAAGGTGGAGCCGGGCGGGTAGCGGCCGAGCATCGCCCGGTTGTAGCCCTCGAACGGGCTGCTGACGACCGCCAGCAGGTCCCCGGTCGACGGCCGCACCGCCACCAGCGCCGCCGGCTTGCGCACCCCGGACAGGGCCCGCTCGCCGGCGCGCTGCAGCCCGGGGTCGATGGTGGTCTCCAGCGGCCGGCCTTCCTCCCCGGGGAAGCGGTGCAGCACCTTGGCGGCGGCGCCGTCCTGGCCGGCCAGGCGTACCTCGCCGGACGGGGCGCCGGCGAGCTGGCGCTCGAACGCCGCCTCCAGGCCGTTGCCGTGCCCGGTCAGGTCGCCCGCCTGGTAGGGGGCGCCGAGCCGTTTGAGGTCGTCGGCGGTGACCGGCTCGACCCGGCCGACCAGGACCCTGGCCGAGGTGGGGCCGCTGGGTAGCCGGCCGCTGCCCTCCTGGAACGACAGCCCAGGCACCGGGTAGAGGTCGGCCTTGACCTGCAGGTAGCGGTCCTTCGGCAGGGTCACGACCGGCACCAGCTGGTTGGGCCGCCGCTCGGCGTCGGCCAGCGCGGCCCGCACCTGGGCGCTGCCGACCCCGGCGTGCTCCCGCAGCGCCGCGGCCACCTCGGCGGGGTCCTTGACCCGCTCGCCGACCAGATTGACGGTCACCACCGGCGCCGGCCCGGCCAGCCGGGAGCCGTCGGCGGCCAGGATCGGTGCCCGCTCCGGCCAGCTGCGAACCCGCTGGAATCGCAGGCCCGGGCCGAGGTCGGGGTGGATGGCGGCCGGCGACCAGTCGACCCGCCACTGCCGCTCGCGCCTGACCAGGCGCAGCACGCCCTGGTAGGTCCAGTCCCCCAGCGCCCGCAGCCGCAGCCGCGCCTGGAACGGCACCTCGGCGCGGCCGCCGTCGGTGGTCGCCTCGCCGGGCACAAAGCTCGCCTCGGTCGCGCGCAGGGCGTCGAGCTGGCGGGTGTGCTGGGCGGCGAAGTCGGCTGGTGGCGCCGCGACCAGCGCCTGCATCGCCGGCCAGTCGCGCCGTCCCCACGCCGCCAGGTAGGCGGCGGCGACCGGGTCTGGCGCGCCCCGCGGGCGCAGCGCCAGCCACGCGCCGCCCCCGGCCGCCAGCACGGCGACCACGACCACGGCAACGATCCACCAGCGGCGCACGGCGACCTCCACGCGAAACGGCGCGAACGGGCAGTCTACCCGGGCCCGAGGCGGGGGCGGCTAGCCGACGCCGGCCTCGGCCATGCCGCGCAGCTCACGGCGGAGGTCGGCGACCTCGTCGCGCAGCCGGGCGGCGTATTCGAAGCGGAGGTCCTTGGCCGCCTCGTGCATCTCCTCCTCGAGGGAGGCGATCAGGCGCTCCAGGTCCGCCCTTGGCATGCCGCTGACCGCCGGCTCGCCACGCTGGCCGGCGCGGCCCCTGGCAGGGGTCGGCGCCCGACCCTTGCGGGCCCGCGCCCCGACCGCGGCGCCCTCCTCCTCGCCGCGCAGGGCCTGGATGATGTCGGTGACCCGCTTGCGGATCGTCTGCGGGTCGATGCCGTTGGCGGCGTTGAAGTCGAGCTGCAGCTTGCGGCGCCGGTTGGTCTCGTCGAGCGCCCGCTGCATCGACGGGGTCATCTGGTCGGCGTACATGATCACCTGGCCGTCGACGTTGCGGGCCGCCCGGCCGATGGTCTGCACCAGCGAGGTCCCCGAGCGCAGGAAGCCCTCCTTGTCGGCGTCGAGGATCGCCACCAGGGTGACCTCCGGCAGGTCGAGGCCCTCGCGCAGCAGGTTGATGCCGACCAGCGTGTCGAACTCGCCCAGCCGCAGGTCGCGCAGGATCTCGATCCGCTGCACGGTGTCGATCTCGGAGTGCAGGTAGCGCACCCGCAGGCCCATCTCCAGCAGGTAGTCGGTGAGGTCCTCGGCCATCTTCTTGGTCAGGGTGGTGACCAGCACCCGCTGCTCGCGCTCGACCCGCTGCCTGACCTCGTGGATCAGGTCGTCGATCTGGCCCTTGGTGGGGCGCACCAGCACCTCCGGGTCGACCAGGCCGGTGGGGCGGATGACCTGCTCGACGACCAGGGACGACTCGCGCAGCTCGTAGGGGCCGGGGGTGGCCGAGACGAACATCCGCTGGCCGATCCGCTCCAGGAACTCGTCGAAGCGCAGCGGCCGGTTGTCGATCGCCGACGGCAGCCGGAAGCCGTGCTCCACCAGGGTCACCTTGCGGCTGCGGTCGCCCTCGTACATGCCGCCGATCTGGGGAACGGTCTGGTGCGACTCGTCGACGAACAGCAGGAAGTCGTCGGGGAAGTAGTCGAGCAGGGTGTGCGGCGGGGTGCCCGGCCCGCGGCCGTCGATGTGGCGGGAGTAGTTCTCGATCCCGGCGCAGGTGCCGACCTCGCGCAGCATCTCCAGGTCGTAGGAGGTGCGCATGCGCAGCCGCTGCGCCTCCAGCAGCTTGCCCTCCCGCTCCAGCTCCGCCAGCCGCTCGGCCAGCTCCACCTCGATCGAGGCGATCGCCCGCTGCATCCGCGCCGACCCGGCCACGTAGTGGCTGGCCGGGAAGACGAACAGGCTGTCCCGCTCGCCGACGATCTCGCCGGTGACCGGGTCCATCACCAGGATGCGCTCGACCTCGTCGCCGAAGAACTCGATGCGCATGGCCCGCTCCTCGTAGGCGGGGAAGACCTCGAGGGTGTCGCCGCGGACGCGGAACTTGCCGCGCACGAAGTTCAGGTCGTTGCGGGCGTACTGGATGTCGACCAGCTTGCGCAGCACCGCGTCGCGGTCGTACTCCTGGCCGGCCTGCAGCCACAGCATCTGCTCGCGGTACTCCTCCGGGTTGCCGAGGCCGTAGATGGCCGACACCGAGGCCACGATGATCACGTCGCGGCGGGTCAGCAGCGCCAGGGTGGCCGAGTGGCGCAGCCGGTCGATCTCCTCGTTCATCGAGGAGTCCTTCTCGATGTAGGTGTCGGTCTGGGGGATGTAGGCCTCTGGCTGGTAGTAGTCGTAGTAGCTGACGAAGTACTCGACCGCGTTGCCGGGGAACAGCTCCTTGAACTCGTTGGTGAGCTGCGCCGCGAGCGTCTTGTTCGGGGCCATCACCAGGGCGGGCCGGCCGAGTCGCCCGATCACCCCCGCCATCGTGCGGGTCTTGCCCGACCCGGTCACCCCCAGCAGCGTGACCGCCTGCTCGCCGCCCTCCAGACCGGCGACCAGCTCGTCGATGGCGTGCGGCTGGTCGCCGGCGGGCGGCATGTCGGTCTGAAGCTTGAACTCGGGCATCGGGGGGAACTCCGTGGTGGCTGACCGGGTGGGACCCAGGATCCTCAGTGTACGAGGCGGGAACGACAGCCGCCGTGCTCGAAGCTTGACCGGGCCGAGACGTGCCCGAGGTAGAGTATGCCGCCGTGCCCCCGAACGGACATGAACTGGAGTGGAATGGGTAGCTTCGTCATCAAGGGCGGGCAGCCGCTGAGCGGCACGATCCGCCCGACCGGGAACAAGAACGCGGCCCTGCCGATCATGGCGGCGTCGCTGCTTGCCGACGAGCCGGTGCTGCTCCGCAACGTCCCCCACATCCTCGATGTGGACACCATGCTGGAGCTGGTCGCCTCGACCGGCGCCGGGGTGGAACGGCCCGGCCCCGGCGAGGTCCGCATCGACCCCCGCGGCGTCCGCCGTGCCGGCCTTGACCCGGCCCTCTGCGCCCGCATCCGCGCGTCGGTGCTGCTGGCCGCCCCCCTGGTCGCCCGCACCGGGCACTGCCTGCTGCCGCCGCCGGGCGGGGACGTGATCGGCCGGCGCCGGCTGGACACCCACCTGCTCGCCTTCCGCTCCCTCGGCGTCCGGGCCACCTTCGACCGGGCGCTGGAGCTGCAGGCCGAGCGGCTGTACGGCGCGGCGATGTTCCTCGACGAGGCGTCGGTGACCGCCACCGAGAACGCCGTGATGGCCGCGGTGCTGGCCGAGGGCGAGACGGTCATCGGCAACGCCGCCTGCGAGCCGCACGTGCAGGACCTCTGCCGCTTCCTGGTCTCCCTCGGCGCCCGCGTCGACGGCATCGGCTCCAACCTGCTGCGCGTCCAGGGCGTCGAGCGCCTCTCGGGCGGCGAGCACACCATCGGCCCCGACTACATCGAGGTGGCCAGCTTCGTCGGGCTGGCCGCGGTCAGCGGCGGCGAGCTGCTGGTCGAGAACGTGATCGCCGACGACCTGCGCCCGGTCGAGGTCGGCCTGGGCCGCCTCGGGGTGAGCTGGGAGCTGGACGGCAGCCGCCTGCGTGTCCCCCGCGAGCAGGAGCTGCGGGTCCAGGACGACCTGGGCGCGGCGATCCCCAAGATCGACGACGGCCCCTGGCCGGCCTTCCCGGCCGACCTGACCTCGATCGCGGTCGCGGTCGCCACCCAGGCCACCGGCACCGTGCTGATCTTCGAGAAGATGTTCGAGAACCGCCTGTTCTTCGCCGACAAGCTGGTCGGCATGGGCGCGCGGATCATCGTCTGCGACCCCCACCGGGTGGTGGTGAACGGCCCGACCCGCCTGTACGGCGAGCGCCTCGACTCCCCCGACATCCGCGCCGGCATGGCGCTGCTGCTGGCCGCCCTGGTCGCCGACGGCGAGTCGGTGATCGGCAACGTCGGCCAGATCGACCGGGGCTACGAGCGGATCGACGAGCGGCTGCGGGGGCTCGGGGCCAACATCGAGCGCGTCGGCTGAGGGCCGCGACCGGGGACGGCGCCGTGCCGCTCGGGCTTGGGGCGGGCGACTGCGAGCGGCTGCGCGACGGGCTGGTCGCCCAGCCGGTCAACACCGCCTCCGCCGCCGCCTACCTGCTGGTCGGCGCCTGGCTGGCCGGCCGCGCGCTGCCGCGGGGGGCGCCGCTGCGCCGAGAGCGGCTGGCGTTCGGGCTGGTGGTGGCGGCCGTCGGCGTCGGCAGCGTCGACTTCCACGGGCCAGGGTCGCCGGCCGCCCGCTGGCTCCACGACGCCGGCCTGTGCGCGGCCCTGTCCTTCGTCGCCGTCCACGACCTGGCCGTGCTCGGCGGGGCCCGGACCCGTGCGGTGCCGGCCGCGGCGGCCACGGCCGGGGCCGGCGGCGTGCTGCTGGCGCTGGTCCCACGGGTCGGGGGTGCCCTGACCGCCGGGCTCGCAGCGCTGCTGGCGGGATCGGAGGCGGCGGTCGCCCGAAGCGGGCGTCGGGCCGGATGGTCGCCTCGGCGCCGTGCCGCCTACCGCGCCGGTTTGGCGGCGCTGGCGGCCGGCGCGGCCGCCTGGACGCTCGGGCGGACCGGCGGGCCGCTCTGCGATCCGGACAGCCCGCTACAGGGGCACGCCGCCTGGCACCTGCTCAGCGCGGCCGCGCTGGCCGCCTGGGCCCTGGCGGAGCTGGAGCCGGGCCCTCGTTGAGGTACGCTTCGCTGACCGGCCGACGAGAGGAGAGGCGATGGCTGCGCGCCGACGCGTGAGCAAGGAGCTGGTGCAACAACTCAAGACGGTCCCGCTCTTCTCGTCCTGCTCCGACCGGGAGCTCGCCAGCCTTGGCCGGTTCCTCAAGGAGGTCGACTACCCCGCGGGCAAGCAGATCCTGAAGGAGGGCCAGACCGCCGCCGGCCTGCATGTCATCCTCTCGGGCGAGACCAAGGTGATCATCGGCGGCCGCACCCGGCAGCGGCTCGGCTCCGGGGCCTTCTTCGGCGAGATTGCCCTGCTGGACCGCGGGCCCCGCACGGCGACGGTGCTGGCCGAGACGCCGGTGCGGACGCTCGCCCTGAGCAGCTGGAACTTCCGGGCCGCTCTGCGCGAGCACCCCAGCCTGGCGATCAAGATGCTCGAGGAGCTGGCCCGCCGGGTGCGGGCAAGCAACGCCTCGATCACCCCCTGACGGCAGCTCAGGCCAGGTCGTAGAAGCCGATGTCGGCGCGCCTGAGGGCCTGCAGGATGGCGTCGAGGGTCTCACGCAGCTCGGGCGGTGGGCTCTCGGCGAGCAGCACCTGGAAGTAGAGGCTGCGCAGGAAGGCGGTCACGTTGGCCCTTGCGGCCGACTCGGCCTCGCTGGCGAACGCCGCACGCCAGGAGTCCTGGCCGGCGGGAGCGGTGAAGCGGTCCAGCCAGGCCGTCAGCCGCGGCCGGCCGATCAGGTCGCGGCGCAGGACGTTGAGCGCCGCGTAGGCCAGCCGCTCGTCCTCGTGGTGGACGAACACCACCGGCGCGGGCGTGAGCAGCCGGTCGGCGATCGCCTCCAGGATCCGCTCCAGCTCCGCCGCGCCCAGGTGCGGGCTGCGGGCCAGCATCATCAGCAGGTCGGCGGTGTGCCCGACCGCGTTCGCCCAGCCGGGCCCCGGCACCCAGCTGCGCAGGTCCCGCTCGCGCCGCAGGTAGCCGAGCGCCGCCTCCAGGAAGCCGTCCAGGTCGGCGGGGTCGAGGAACGGGCTGACGTTGTCGGACGCGACGACCTCCATGAGGATCAGCACCGAGTAGGTGCGCAGGAACACCGAGTCGGTGCCGTCCTCACCCAACCCGGCCTCCAGGTTGGCGGTCATCTGCTTGGCGATGGTGCGCAGCTGGTCGGCGCCGTACTGGCCGCGCTCGATCCAGGCGGCCAGGATCCGGTAGGCGAACTCGTCCCGCAGCTCGGGGTCGGTGGAGCCGAGCCAGCCGAGCAGCTCCGGGGTCAGCTCGGCGACCCACTCGCCCTGCGGGAGGGCGTTCTCGTCGTTGGCGATGACCCGCCAGAAGCTGCGGTCCATCGCCGCCTACCCTCCCCCGCCGACCGGGGGGACTTCTGGGAGCCTGTCTGACCGGGGCACCCCTTCGGGGTTCCCCGGACCCCTCCGGCCGGACCCCCCGTCGAGCAGCTCGACCAGCTCGGTCAGGCGCTCGATCCGGTGGCCGGGGGCGTCCGGCGTGCGGGCGTAGCGGTCGATCAGCACCGGCGTGATCCCCACCGCCCTTGCCGCCTCCACGTCGTTGATCTGCTGGTCGCCGACGTGGACGCAGGCCTCGGCCGCCACCCCGGCCTGCCGCAGGGCGGCCAGGAAGATCGCCGGCTCCGGCTTGGCCACCCCGAGCTTGCCGGAGATCGCCACCGCCGCAAACAGATGGTCGACGCCCTCGAGGGCGAGCACCCGCTCCAGCCAGGGCTCGAAGTTGGAGACGACGCCGAGCTTGATGCCCCGCCCGGCCAGCGCCTCCAGAGCCGGCCGGGCGTCGGCGAACAGCTTGTAGGCGGCCGGGTCGCTGAAGGACTCGAACAGCGCCTCGGCCAGTGCCACCCCGTCGGTGTGGCCGAGATCGGCCAGCACCTGCCGGTAGAAGCCGATCCAGAACGACCGCTGGGTCGCCGGGTCGGTCCAGTCCGTGGGCCACTCGGCGGCCCGGACGGCGGCGGCGATCGCGGCCGTGACCTGCGCCTCCTCCAGCTCGAGGCCGGCTCCCGCTGCGACCTGAACGAACCGTCCCTGGAAGCTCGGGCTGGGCGACAGCAGGGTGTCGCCGGCGTCGAACAGTACACATTCGACCGGGTCGGGAAGGGGGGGCGGATCGCTCATACCGCGCAGGCTACAGCCCGCGCAGGGCCGCAGTCACGGGAGGCTGCCGCGGGCGGCGTGGCCGGTCCGGTCCGCGAGCCGGCGCTGCAGGTCGGCCCAGAGCTGGTCCACCCGGCGTCCCAGCTCCTCCAGCGATCCGGTGTTGTCGATCACGATGTCGGCCCGTTCCAGCCGCTGCTCGGGCGCGAGCTGAGCGGCGATGCGGGCGCCGGCGTCGCGCTCACCCATGCCCTTGGAAGCCAGCCGCTCGACCTGGATCTCGCGCGGCGAGTGGATCACCACCAGCACGTCCACCCCGTCGGCCAGCCCGGCCTCGATCAGCAGCGCGGCGTCCAGCACCACCACCACGTCCTGGTCGTGGTGGGCCTCGAGGCGGTCGGCGATGCGGGCGAAGATCGCCGGGTGGGTGATCTCGTTCAGCAGGGTCAGCTTGGCCGGGTCGGCGAAGACGAGGTCGGCGAGCGCCTGGCGGTCGATCGATCCGTCCTGGAACAGCACCCCCGGCCCGAAGTGGTCGCGGATCTTGCACCACGCCGGGGTGCCGGGCATCACCACCTGGCGGGCGATGTGGTCGGCGTCGACGACCTCGGCTCCCCGCTCGGCGAGCATGGCCGAGACCGTGCTCTTGCCCGACGCGATGCCGCCGGTGAGCCCGACCAGCAGCATGGCCGCCCCCTCAGGTCGTCCTGCTGAGCGATCGCCGGCCGGCGGCCGGCGGCCTACTCGCTGGCGTTCTTGCGCTTCAGGTCCTCGACGATGTCCTCGAGGGTGTCCTGCCCTTCCTGCTCGCGCCGCCCGGGGCGGACACCGTGGCGCTCGGCGTTGGCGGCCTGCTCGATCTCCGCGCCCTCGTCGGCCTGCTCCTCGGCCGCCTCCGGCGTATCCGCGTCGGAGTCGGTGGTCTCCGAGTAGTTGGCGTCGTAGAAGCCGGCCTCCTGGAACGCCTCGGCCATCGCCGTGCCCGGCATGACACCGATCGGGTTGCCCTGCTCGTCGTAGACGTAGCTGCCGTCGGCGTAGTCGCCGTCGGCATAGGCACCCTCGGCGTACTCGCCGCCCTCGTAGCCCTCGTAGGCGGCGCCGCCCTCCTCGAGGGCCAGCTCGTCCTCGGCGGCGGCCGCCTGGGTCTGGTCCTGGGTGGCCTGCTTGAGCGAGAGGGAGATGCGGCGGCGGTCCAGGTCGATGTCGATGACCTTGACGGTGATCTCCTCACCGACGCTGACGACCTGCTCGGGGATGTCGACGTGGCGCTCGGCCAGCTCCGAGATGTGCACGAGCCCCTCGATCCCGTCGTCGACCCGGACGAAGGCGCCGAACGGTACCAGCTTGGTGACCCGGCCGGGGATGAGCTCGCCGATCTGGTGGGAGCGGGCGAACTGCCGCCAGGGGTCTTCCTGGGTCGCCTTGAGCGACAGCGACACCCGCTCGCGCTCCAGGTCGACGTCCAGCACCTCGACCTCGACCTCCTGGCCGACCTCGACCACCTCGGACGGATGGTCGATGTGCTTCCAGGACAGCTCCGACACGTGCACCAGGCCGTCGACCCCGCCGAGATCGACGAAGGCACCGAAGTTCACGATGCTGGAGACGACGCCCTTGCGGATCTCGCCCTTCCGCAGCGTGTGCAGGAAGGCACGCCGGGTGGCCGACTGGGTCTCCTCCAGCCACGCCCGGCGGGACAGGACCACGTTGTTGCGGTTCTTGTCGAGCTCGATGATCTTGGCCTCGAGGGTGCGGCCCACGTACGGGTGCAGGTCGCGGACGCGGCGCATCTCGACCAGCGACGCCGGCAGGAAGCCCCGCAGGCCGATGTCGAGGATCAGGCCGCCCTTGACGACCTCGATGACCGTCCCCTCGACGATCTCGTCGTTCTCCTTCTTCTTTTCGATCGTGCCCCAGGCCCGCTCGTACTGGGCCCGCTTCTTGGACAGGATCAGGCGGCCGTCCTTGTCCTCCTTCTGCATGACCAGCGCCTCGATGTGGTCACCGAGGGAGACGACCTCGTTGGGGTCGACGTCATGCTTGATGGACAGCTCGCGGGAGGGAATCACGCCCTCGGACTTGTAGCCGATGTCGAGCAGCACCTCGTCGCGATCGACCTTCACCACGTAGCCGTCCACGATGTCGCCCTCGTCGAAGGCCTTCAGCGACTCCTCGTAGGCGGCCGCGAGGTCTTCGGCGGAGCCGACGTCGTTCTGGGTCACCTGGGTGGTCACACCAGGCAGTTCCTGCTCAGCGTGGGTGATGGGTCGATCGGTGGACTCGGTCAACTGCTCGTCTCCTAGACTGTCGGACAGAAGGCTCCCCCTGGGGACATTTTCCGTGGCGGTGAGGCGACGCGATGAGCGTCAGAACACACTGGCAGAAAAGCCCACAGTGGTTCGGCAGATGGTAGCCGTCGCCACTCCGTCGCGTCAACGGTTCATGCGCGCATGACCTGCGAGTTTGGTATCCCTTCCCGGGGAGGTCGGTCAGCGCCGGCCGCGGTGCTGTGGCAGCACGACAGCGACCTGGGCGTGGAAGACGCCCAGGTCGCCGCCTTCTTGCCTGGTGGGTGAGCTAGGCGCGGGAGCGGCCCCGCGTGGCAAGGCGGGTCCCGCCGGCGGCGCCGAGCAGCGCGGCGGCGGCGACCACCAGCAGCCAGGCCGTCGGGATCGACGCCCGGGCCGGCGTGGCGGCGGGCGCCGCGGCGTCCTGGGCGTCCTGGGTGGCGACCTCGACGGTGGAGGCGCCGCCGGTCCCGCGGCCGTCGCCGACCACCACCACGCCGACCATCCCGGGATGCTGGTAGCAGAAGAACGGCTGGATGCCGGACGTCTCGAACCGGACCGTGGCGCGGTCGCCGACGTTGCCGTCCCAGTACCAGTCGCGACCCGAGCGGCCGAGCGGGTGGGCGACCGAGTCCTTGTTGACCACCGTCACCTCGCTGCCGGGGGCGACCCGCAGCACGGTCGGGCTGAAGCACAGCTCGCTCAGGGTGAGCGTGCCGCCGCGACCCTCGGTCGCCGGCCGATGGCAGCCCCCGCCGGCGGAGGCGGGCGGCGCGGCCGCCAGCACGGTGGCGGCCAGGAGGGCGAGCAGCAGGACGATCGAGCGCAGCCGGCGTCTGGGCATGGCGGCCTCCTCGGCGCTTGGAACCCGAACCCCAGTACACCGGCGGGGCCGGAACGGTTCCCTAGTGCTGGGCCTCTGCCCAGGAGCGGCCGGTCGCCATGGAGACCTCCAGCGGCACCCGCAGGCGGTAGACGTCCTGCATCTCCCGCCGGACCAGCTCGGCCAGGCGCTCCCCTTCGCCGGGCGCGACCTCGAAGACCAGCTCGTCGTGCACCTGCAGCACCATGCGGCTGGCCAGGC
>WNGB01029610.1_pt1 | contig 12048 bp, 10 predicted proteins | sample 5400681 | NCBI WGS metagenome assembly WNGB01 (sample SAMN13153367, study PRJNA577476) | soil metagenome | isolation source: 115 cm soil or saprolite under grassland replicate 2 | place: USA:California | collected 2016-06-15 | reverse complement strand
CCGAGCTGCTTATTGTCGCGCGAAAGCGGCCGTTCCCCTTGCAATACTTTGATTTCCACGCCTGGTTGATTGTCGCTGTAGGTTGAAAAGATCTGCGACTTCCGGGTCGGGATCGTGGTGTTACGCGGAATCATCGGCGTTGCCACTCCACCCGCGGTTTCAATCGCGAGCGTGAGCGGAGTTACATCGAGGAGCAGCACGTCTTTGACCTCGCCCTTGAGCACACCGCCCTGAATGCCGGCGCCAATCGCAACGACTTCATCCGGGTTCACGCCCTTGTGCGGCTCTTTGCCGATGAGGTTGCGCGCGATCTCAACGACTTTCGGCATGCGAGTCATGCCGCCGACGAGCACCAGTTCGTTGATGTCCCTTTCACTGAGGTTCGAGTCCTTCAGACATGCCTTTACCGGTGGGATGGTTCGCTGGAACAAATCGTCGCAGAGCTGCTCCAGCTTCGAGCGCGTCAGTTTTTTCTGAATGTGCTTCGGTCCGCTCGCGTCCGCTGTTATGAACGGCAGGTTGATTTCGTATTCCTGCGTGGATGAAAGCGCGATCTTTGCTTTCTCGGCTTCTTCCTTGATGCGCTGGATCGCATCCGGCTGCTTCGTCAAATCGATGCCGGTGTCTTTTTTAAATTCATTGACGATCCAATCCATGATTCGCGCATCCCAGTCATCGCCGCCGAGGTGCGTATCGCCGTTGGTCGCTTTCACTTCGAAAACGCCATCGCCGATTTCAAGAACTGAAATGTCGAACGTGCCGCCGCCCAAATCATAAACAGCGATCTCCTCGTCCTTCTTTTTGTCGAGACCGTAGGCGAGTGACGCCGCGGTTGGTTCATTGATGATGCGCAAAACTTCAAGACCGGCGATCTTGCCTGCGTCTTTTGTCGCGTTTCGTTGTGAGTCGTTGAAATACGCCGGAACAGTGATGACCGCCTGCGTGATTTTTTCGCCGAGCTTGGCCTCTGCGTCGGCTTTCATCTTCGACAAAATCATCGCGGAAATTTCCGGCGGCGAAAATGTCTTGGGCTGGCCGTTCACTTCCACTTGCACATGCGCGTCGCCGTTCGCCGCTTTGACAATTTTATACGGGACACGGTGCTCTTCCTCGTGGACTTCGTCGAACTTGCGGCCCATGAATCGCTTGATTGAGAAAACGGTATTCGCCGGATTGGTTACAGCCTGACGTTTTGCAGCCTGGCCAACCAGTCGCTCACCACTTTTCGTAAATGCAACCACAGAAGGCGTCGTGCGTGCGCCTTCACTGTTTTCCAAAACTACCGGGTCGCCGCCCTCCATCACGGCCATACAGGAGTTGGTGGTGCCCAAATCGATACCTAAAACTTTAGCCATAGAATGAAAATCCTTTCTGGTCGAGACTTCGACCTACAAGGTCTTGAGCAAGTGCCAGGCCAGGTTGCAGTAATCGACACAAGTTCTTCTTTGTGAAGATGTAATGCTTGAGCGCTCTCGGACTCTACTGGACGGGAGTGAGACAGTTCGGCTCGATTTCACCGCTGGCGAACCCCTTTTGCGCCAATGCGGCGCGGCCTTGCAAAGTTCTTCCTGAAGAGGCAGGCGTGTCGCTTGCGAACCCCAAACAAAAGCAGCCGAGCACGCCACTGGCTAAAAAATGGGAGGAGTCCAAATACTTTTTTCTTTTCGCAAAACACAATGAAAGCGTTAACCATTTCTCGTGCGCCAATATCACGATCTTCTCCGGCTCGTGCTCGACAAAGGTCAGCCGCGCGCCGATCGCACCGGCACGGGCACATTGTCGATCTTCGGCGCGCAGGCCCGGTTTGATTTGCACGACACGTTCCCACTGCTCACCACAAAAAAACTCCATCTCAAATCGATTGTTTACGAACTGCTCTGGTTTTTGCGCGGCGACACAAACGTTCGTTACCTTAACGAACACGGGGTCACGATTTGGGACGAATGGGCTAATGAAGATGGCAACCTCGGCCGGGTTTACGGCGCACAATGGCGCGATTGGCGTGGTGAGAACGGAGTGCGCGTGGATCAGATCGACAATGTGATCGCACAGATCAAATCAAATCCGCAGAGCCGGCGACTGATTGTGAGCGCATGGAATCCGGCAGAAGTCGATAAGATGGCGCTACCGCCTTGTCATTTACTCTTCCAATTTTACGTGCAGAATGCCGAGTTGAGTTGCCAGCTTTACCAGCGCAGTGCCGATCTTTTTCTCGGCGTCCCATTCAACATCGCGTCGTATTCTCTGCTTATGTTAATGGTCGCGCAGGTGTGCGATTTAAAACCCGGCGAATTTGTTCATACATTCGGTGATTTGCATCTCTATCGAAATCATCTGGAACAAGCGCGCGAACAACTTTCTCGTAATTGCCGATCCCTGCCCCGCGTGAAATTGAATCCCGCAATTAAGAATATCTACGACTTCAAATTCGAAGATTTTGAACTCGTCGGCTACGACCCGCACCCTGCGATTAAAGCCCCTATCGCGGTGTAGCGCGAGCCTCCGGCTTGCGAATATCGTTTCAAGCAAGTGGGACGCTTGCTCTCCTTTGTCGTCTGAGACTTTTTCACATCGCGCGGGTTCAACTGCTTGTGAGGATCATTGTAGGATTGGCAATCGTCATCTGCGCGGCCACGTCGTTACGCGCGCAAACCTCAGTGGAAATCGATTTGGAGGAACAGACCGCTTATCTTCTTCAAGACGGACGCCCTGTGTTAGCGTCGCCAATTTCGAGCGGCCGCTACGGCCATCTCACCAGAACGGGTTCGTTTAAGATTCTGGAGAAGGAACGAAGCCACTACTCGAGCATGTATGGAAAAATTGTTGATGCGCGCGGAAACACGATTGTAGCCGACGCCGACGCTGACATGCCTGTTCCTCGTGGAGGAAAATTTATTCCTGCGCCAATGCATTACTTCATGCGATTCACCGGAGCTGACGGAATGCATGCTGGATATCTGCCGGGCTATCCCGCATCGCACGGTTGTGTCCGAATGCCTCAGCAGTATGCGATCGCGTTTTTCAATTCCCTCAGCGTTGGAACCCCGGTCACTGTGTTCGGAAGAACGCCTGTTGGACGCTACTTGAGCCAATCCCAATCAACGTCTCTGAGACGAAGCAATCGATTTGCGGACCCGCGCTTCGGCTCACCTTTTGATCCACGCTTTGCTCCGCCTCCGCCGCCTTGGTGGCGATGAGACTAACTCTTATTGCCTGTAGAGACAGGCGGGTCGCCGCGCGTCGCCTGTGAACCGAACACAAGCAGCCGACACTCCGAAAAGGTTCCCGAGCAGGCTGGCTGCTATGCTACTACGGGAAGACGAACGTCAGGAGCGACGTAATCAGATCTTACGGCCGTTGTTCGGCCGGCGCCTTATCAATGTTTGCGCTGGCCGTTTTCGGTCCACGCGAAAGATCGACAAGATCGGCCAGGATATTTAATGCCTCGTCGCGCTCGGGGTCGATAGCCGGTTCTTTGGTGTCGTCCCCGACACCAACACCAGCCGTCAAATCCGTATCCGCATCTGGGGCAGCTTCAGGATCAACTTTCGGGGACGCTCCATTCTTCTTTGCCTCGGCCGATTTTCCAGGATACATGATCAGTTGGAGATTCGGTTTATCTACAGTGTCGAGCGTCAGGCGATAAATACGCGGTTCTTCCTGGTTGCGTGCCAAGCGCTCTTTGGAACGCAATTCTTTGCGCAGCTTATCGTCTGCAATTTCCTTCTTCCGGAGATCTTCATTCAGCGAAATTCGGTTCTCGTCGAGCTTATGACGCAAACGACCGATATCCTCCATCACGTAGTGAAATTCAGGATCATTTTTGACACGCTCTTCTGAACGTCGCTTCAATTGATCGACAAACAGCGAATGCGTGTCGGACCACTTTGTATATTTCGCTTTGGGTACTTCATCGTATGGCAGGCAGTTTTTCAGCGCACCTTCGCCAAATTCCGGGAGGTCGCTCAAGCTCGGCAGGACGAGATCGGAGGCCACACCGTGAAGCTGTGTCGACCCACCTGCGACCCGATAAAACTTCTGAATGGTCAACTTCAACGCGCCGTCCTCATCGGAACGGCTGCCCAGCAGCGAAGCGAACCGGCCAATCGGGAGGATCGTCTGCACCGTGCCTTTACCGAACGTATTTTTGTCTCCGATAATTACGGCGCGGCCGTAATCCTGCAGAGCAGCTGCGAAAATCTCGCTGGCCGAGGCGCTTTGCCGACTGGTCAAAACCACAAGCGGCCCCGAATAAGCCATGCTGACTGGGTCGGGCGAAATCCTGATGCTCCCATTATAATCTTTCGTCTGAACGATCGGGCCTGATTTCAGAAACAATCCGGTGAGGGAGAGCGCTTCCTCGAGCGAGCCACCGCCATTTTTGCGAAGATCGATAACCAGCCCGGCGATGTTTTCTTTCTTTAGCCGTTTGAGCAGCGCGAGCACATCGCGTGTCGTGCTCTTCTGGTGCCTGTCCATATCGGCGTAAAACGAGGGGAGCGTAAGCCAGCCTAGTTTTATCGGATTACCGTTCTCGTCTTTCCTGATAATGATGTCCGCGCGCGCCTCCTGATCTTTGAGCTTAATTTCATCGCGCACGAGCTCGACGTTCTTCCGGCGGGAAGGATCGGTGGCATCCGACGGAATCACGAGCAGCCGCACACGCGTGCCTTTCTTGCCACGGATCATCTCGACGACTTTGTCCAGCCGCATCTCGCGAACATCGACAAAGTCAGCCTGTGCCTGCGCTACGGCGGTAATTCGGTCGCCTACTTTAAGCCGCCCATCCGTTTGCGCGGGCCCTCCAGGAACGAGGCTCTCGATTTTTGCGTAGCCATCCTCGGAGCGAAGCATCGCGCCGATCCCCACGAGCGAGAGGCCCATGTTGATGCTGAAATTCTTCATGTCGGCCTTGCTCAGATACTCCGAGTGCGGGTCGTATGTTTGGGCGAGCGCATCGAGAAAGAGTTTCATTTGCTCGTCCTTATCCTGCTCGTGGACGTTGCGGGCAAGACGATCGTAACGGCGCGCAACCAGTTGCGGAGCAGGTTCGATCGGATGTTCGCTTAGATGTTCCTGCAGTAGCTCGCTCGTGATCCGACCGCGCCAGAGTTGATCGGCCTCCGCCTCATCTTTTGGCCACGTCGATTTTTGGCGGCTAAGCTCAATCGTGGCGTTGCCTTTGAAATCAATCGGCTGCTTGAGCAGCTCCCTTATTTTCGCGACACGCTCATCCACGCGTTTCGCATAAAGATCGTAAATTTCGTAGGCAGGTTTTAGCGTGCCGAGAAGAACGTCACCGGCGATTGAGCTTCCATATTTCGCATTGAGCGCATCGACGTCCTGCTGGGTAAAAAAGAGATGGCTGAAATCGAGTAGCTCGAGGTAAGTCTGAAGGAATTTTTTCGAGACTTCCTCGTTCAGTTTTCCACGGGTGTAATGGCCTTCCTCCAAAAGCCGCCCGACCGACATGGCGATCGTTTCTTTCGACGCCGCCTGAGCTGGCTGCGCCGCGATCGCGGATGCGAAAAGAATGGCGCAACACGCGAGTGACCGTTGGAAGGATGATTTCATGAGCAAAAAAAGGGTTTCCCAACTTGGCAGGGTTCGCCGCGGAACGCAAGATGATCAAAAAACATCGCCATGCAGATACCCTGAGACAACCACCGATAGGAGAACATTCAAATATTCGCAAAAACTCCCCGCTTCAGATGTAGCGGGCCTTCAATTATACCTCAAATACAATGACTCAGGAAACATTTTGCGGCGGCATTTTCGAAACGAATTGCTATCTGCTTAAGGCACCAGAGGGCTGGATTCTTTTCGACGCACCCGACGGCGCTTGCGAGTGGCTCGCATCGCGGAATGTGGATCTAAAGCTTCTGCTGCTGACGCATGGCCATTTCGATCACATTCCCGACGTGGCTAAAATCAAACGCCGCTTTCATTGCCAAGTCGGCTGCCATCCAGAAACCGCGCAGATGATTTCCAATCCGGAATTTTTTCGCAGCTTGGGATTTCAACTGGAAATTGAGCCGGTCGAACCGGACTTCCTCATCGAAGAGACGCCTGCGAGAAATTTTCTCGGTTTGGAAATGCAGGTGCTCGAAGTTCCAGGACATTGCCCCGGCAGCCTTTGCTTTTTTTCGCGCAAGGACCAATTGCTCATCGGCGGCGATGTTCTTTTCGCCGGCAGCATCGGGCGAGGCGACTTGCCAGGTGGCGATCTCGATTTGTTGCTGGAGGGGATCAGGAAAAAATTGTTTCCGCTCGGCGACGACGTAACTGTTCTTCCGGGACACGGCCCACCGACAAGGATCGGCACAGAGCGCAAAACCAACCCGTTCCTGAAGCAAGCTGGACCATAGGCTTCCAGTCCGCCACAGGACGGACTCGCAGCGGCGAGCATGTGCGGGCGGGAGGGCGTCTCGCTTGCCCGGATAGCAATGGACGTTTATACGCGTTCAGAACACGCAGCGAGCGTCTTCTGCAGCTCGGCCAGCCCATCGATTTCCGTTACGATTTGGCGTAACGATTTTATGCCCTTTCGCGAGTCCCAGAAAGCTGTACGCTCCGAGCGCCTGCATCAGACGTTGCATCGCGCAAAGCCGCAACTTGGAGTCGAAGCCGCCGTTAAGCGCGACTCCGTTCTCGATCTGCTGCTCGCGATAACACCCGATCAACTCGGCACGCTCCGCTTCCGTAAGATCGACATACGGATCGTAGATCAGCGAAGCGAGATCGTATTGCGGAAGGCCGGGCCGCAGTCCTTGGAAATCGATAAGATAAGCCTGTGCGTTTCGAATAATGATATTTTGCGATTGAAAATCGCGGTGCACCAAGACGCGCGACAAGCAACCAAGCTGCTCGGCAATTTGATTTAACGCCGGCAATCTGGCAAGCGAAGCGAGCTTTGCGTTATCGAGGCCAAAATAGCGGCCGAGACAGTTTTCGAAAAAGTAACTCTGTTCCCATACGTAAAGCGCAGAGTTGAACTCGTCGGGCAAATGTTTCTTTATTTCGATGCATACGGACTCCGGTAATCTATGGAGTGTCGCAATTTGATCGAGGGCTGATTGGTAAAACGCGCGGCGCACCAGCCAGCTTTCGCGGCGATAACTGTAGAGATCGCTCTTGCCCAAGTCTTCGATCCAGACGAGGCCCTCTGCCGGATCATGGAAATAAATCTTCGGCACTCGAATTCCGTGCTCGTCGAGGAATTTGGCGATCTGGACGTAATGCCGGTTTTCTTCGCGCTCCCGATTGTATTTGACCAGAATCAACGTCTGCTCCGCAGAGCAACGAATTCGATAAAATTTCCGATCTGATCCTCCTTTTTCGATTGGCCTGATTTTTATCTGGTCGACATCCAGACGCGGGAAATGCATCCGTGTGCGCCGGAGGAGAAGATCGGTTCTCACAATTAGATGTCGATGTTGCGATGGACGCCGCTGGCCTGTTTTTGAGAACGGACAATACAACCCTGTAACTGACTTTTGGAAGCAATTTCTGCACCCGGCCACAGAATGGTGTCTTCCAGAATCGCTTCCGCTCCAACGCGGCAATCCCGCCCGACGACTGTGCAGCCACGCAATTGCGCGCTTGGGTCGACAATCGCTGTCTTATGAACCGGCATTCGCCAGTCGGGATCGTTCACATAGTGTGGTTGCCACCGTTGGCGGGAAATCGTGCGGTGCACTTCGAAATATCCAGCGCGTGAAGTGATGTTGAACCACGTTCCGTCATTTATCACAACGCCACCGATCTTGCCACCCTGGCCAATCCAATCACCGATAATCGGAACGAAAGAGATTTTTCGGTGCGGCGGGATCTCCCGAAAAATTTCGCGATTCCAAACCGCGATGTTGGCAAAATCGTAATTGCCGGGCACGCCGTATCTGCGCGAGATATCGACGACGCGATGATCGCGCAAGGCCACGCCCGCAGCCAATCCGGTTTCGCGCAGGGCGAGCGTGACGTCGTTCCCGCGATGAAAATGCTCGTCAATTAAAGGCTGCAGAGGGATGTCTGCGAGGATGTCGCCACTGTAGGTAATAAATGGCTCAACCCCGAGATAGCGTTCTGCATTCTTGATGCCGCCGCCAGTTTCGAGCAGGTCTGGTTCGTGAACCAGCGTCGTCGAGCATCCGCGATAGCCGTTCTTGCCAAAAAAGTTTTGGAACAATTCGGGAAGCTTGTGCGTGTTAATCACGAATCTGCTCACTCCGATTTCGATCAAATGATCGAGCGCGAAAGTGATGAGCGGCTTTTGAAAAATCGGGACGAGCGGCTTGGGTAAATCATCGGTCAACGGTCGCAACCGCTTGCCGAGCCCCGCGCCTAAAACGAATGCTTGTGTGATACGATCCATTGTTGGTGCCGCGCGAACCGCTCAATCCCTACCTCGACCCGGTCTCGCAGTTTCGGGCATTTCCAACGAATCCGTGATCCGAATCTTCTTCACGATCAGTTCGTCAATTTCCATTCGCTTGATTTTTGCCCGGCCAATCGCCAGCCTCCCGATTGCAACTGCGCCTAGGACAAGCGCGCCAATCGCCAGTGCCCCGACCGCCAGAGCGCCGATGGCTTGCGCTCCGATGGCCAGTGCGCCAAGACGCGCGGCGCTAAGATCATTTTTTGTCTCTGGTGCGCGCATATCGTGGCAAATCGTCGGCTAGTTGAATCCACGGCAATCGATCCTCTGTCCAAGTGTGATCCTGAGGCAGAATCGCATCGGGATAATCGAAACTGCAAACGGCTACGTCCACCTCGTCGGTGTCCGGTTGACTCAAGAACGTCAAGGCCGTGCCGCAGTTTGCACAGAAGGAACGAACGCGCCCGGCCCATGCAATCTCACGCGGCGCGCCGCGAGTGAATCGAAAATTGTGTCGCCGGAAAGAGGCCCAGGTTACGAAAGCCGCGCCGCTGCCCTTGCGACAGTCGGAGCAATGACAGTGCGTGATGTTATAAGGCTCGCCGCTCGCTTCGTAACGGATTGCGCCGCACAGACAACCTCCGAGAACGATGCCTGCCGCCATCCGCCCTACCTTTTCAAATAAAGCGTGCGCGTGCCGAAATCGATGATGCCGTGATGCCCGTTGAGAATTTCGGCGCCGAGCAAGCCAGCGACCGGCGGTGAACCCTGTAATAGCCCGTCATGAATCAAGCCCTCCAGATCGACGACACCTACTTCCTTGCCGATGATCTCGACCGACCCAACCGATAATTTGCGGATTCGCGCCACCCAAACCCCGCGCTCTTTCAGGTTCACGGCGGAAGAACTAAACTGTGTCTCGCGGGTCGCAATCCGCATTCGCCGAACGAAGGAACGATGCAGCAGCGTAGCAAAAGAACCCGTGTCGATCATCAGCCTGGCAGCTTTGCCATTGATAGAGCCATTAACGTACAAGTTGAATCCGTCACTGACTTGAATCGGCATAGCTTGCAATCCGCGGCGATCGAAACCCGGAGCGTTGCCGACGACGTCGGGATCGATCTTTAAGACAAGCAATTGCCGCTGACAATCCAGCACTGCCTTGGTCGGGAAAAGAATATCCGCCCCGATAATTCCATCGATTTCCTGTTCGCGCCGTAATCGCGCGACACGACTCGAGTTGCCTAGATCAACTGTAACCACCGGCTCGTCCACCAGAGTTAGCGCGCCGAGTCGCAGTTCCCGCGCAATCACCACGTTATTGAATGCGCCATTAATCTGAATACGGCCCGGAAGGTTCGACTTTGCCGTAATTGGCTTAAGCCCGAAATATTCGCGACGATGCAAAGCAATCGCACTCACCGGCGCACCGCTGTCGACCCCAAGCCACGCTGGCTTGCCATTGATGTAAGCGCGCACGAGCAAATGATTTTGTCGCGAACGCAGCAACGGCAGCGCTTCAAATTGCGGAGTAGCTAGCCGCGGGGCGGCGGGCAATTCGGCAATCAGCGCCAGCCCAACGCATAAGATCGACAAAAACCTCCAGGCAGAGGAAATAGGATTCGGGAACGTCACGCGGCGGAGATTAGCATGATTCTTTTTACGCGAAAGCGGTTTCGCGCTTGAATTCGCTCGACTCGGGCAAGAGTGAGCGCAGAATTGTTTTCGCGTTGCCCAATTCGCTGGAGTGATGATTAACTCTGCATCAAATCCGACCGCTCAACAGACAAGCCCAATGACTCCGCCGCCTGCAGCCGACGATAAATTCGTTAGGGGACTCGGCTTGCTCGACTCGACTATGCTCGTCGCTGGATCGATGATCGGCTCCGGAATTTTCATTGTCTCGGCAGATATCGGTCGGTTGGTTGGTTCTGCGGGTTGGCTGCTCGTTGTGTGGGCAGTGACCGGTGCGCTCACCGTGACGGCTGCGCTCAGCTACGGCGAGCTTGCCGCGATGATGCCGCGCGCCGGTGGGCAATATGTGTATTTGCGCGAGGCATATGGTCCGCTCTGGGGATTTCTCTACGGCTGGACATTGTTCCTTATCATCCAGACCGGTACGATTGCCGCCGTGGCGGTGGCGTTCGCGCGCTTTCTCGGGGTGTTTACGTCCATTATTTCACCGACCCAGTGGATCATTCCACCAATCATCCTGTCGAGAAATTACGCGATCAGTCTTTCGACGCAGCAACTAGTGGCGGTCCTCATCATCGCGTTTTTGACCATCGTGAATACGCGCGGGCTTGAGCTAGGCAAACTCATCCAAAACATTTTCACTTCCGCGAAAACCTTGTCGCTGATCGCGCTGATCGCGCTTGGGATTTTCGTTGGGCGCAACGCTAACGCACTCAGCACAAACTTCACGAATTTTTGGACGCCGGGCGCCGCGGCACCAATTAGGTCCGATCTTTCGTTTGTCGCAACGGTCTCGGCAACGGGCGGCGCACTGGGAATGTTGATCGCAGTATGCGTGGCGCAAGTCGGCTCGTTGTTTTCCGCCGATGCGTGGAACAATATCACGTTCACTGCTGGAGAAGTGCGAGAGCCGCGTCGGAACATACCGCTGTCGCTGGCCATGGGCACAGGGCTGGTCATCACGCTCTATTTGCTTGCAAACGTAGCCTACCTTTTTGTGTTGCCGTTAGACAAAATCCAACACGCGCCGGACGATCGCGTCGGAACAGCGGCGATGGAAGTGATGTTCGGCGGCGCGGGCGCAGCCATCATGGCAGTAGCGATCATGATTTCGACGTTTGGATGTTGCAATGGACTCATCCTCGCGGGCGCGCGGGTGTATTACGCGATGGCGCTAGACGGATTGTTTTTTAAATCGACAGGCAGGCTGAACGCGAAGCACGTTCCGGCGATGGCACTGGCGTTGCAGGGCGTTTGGACTGCGTTGCTGGTGTTGCCCCGGACACGCTTGCGCGATCCAGTCACGGACGCACCGATGCGCGATGCCTCGGGTGTCGAACAGTATGGAAACCTCTACGGCATGTTGCTTGATTACGTTGTCTTCGCAGTTCTGATCTTCTATGTGCTAACGATTGCGGGCATCTTTGTGCTGAGGCATACGCAGCCGCAAGCGGAACGGCCCTATCGCGCGTTCGGTTATCCAGTGCTACCGGCGTTCTACATCGTCGCCGCTACGGTGATTCTGCTCGTGCTGGCCGTTTACCGCACCCAAACTTCATGGCCCGGTCTGCTCCTCGTCCTCGCCGGTGTGCCGATTTATTTCCTCTGGAGAAAATCACGCCCGGCTTGACTTGCGGGGCTCGCTTCATTTAGCAAGAACAAAACCAACTTCACCCATGAATTTATTTCGACGAAAAAGCGTCACGGAACTGCAGGCTGAGGCGCTCACCGACCACAGCCTTAATCGCGCACTTGGCGCGGTGAATCTTACCGCGCTCGGCATAGGCGCGATCATCGGCACCGGCATCTTCGTGCTCACCGGCACGGTCGCGGCGCAGAATGCCGGACCCGCCGTGGTGCTCTCATTCGTGCTCGCGGGCGTGGCATCAGTGTTCGCCGCATTATGCTACAGCGAGTTCGCGGCGCTCGTGCCGATGTCCGGCAGCGCTTACACCTACGGCTATGCCACGCTCGGCGAA
>WNGB01011611.1_pt1 | contig 12051 bp, 10 predicted proteins | sample 5400681 | NCBI WGS metagenome assembly WNGB01 (sample SAMN13153367, study PRJNA577476) | soil metagenome | isolation source: 115 cm soil or saprolite under grassland replicate 2 | place: USA:California | collected 2016-06-15 | reverse complement strand
GACAAGGCAGTCGCGTCCTGGAACGGGCTGGCCGTCGCGGCGCTCGCAGAAGCCGGGCGCCGGCTCGAACGCGACGACCTGGTGAGCGCGGCCGGGGCCTGCGCGGAGTTCCTGCTCGGCCCGCTGTCAACTCCAGAAGGACGCCTGTTTCGGACGTGGCGCGCGGGCCGCGCGCGCCATGCAGGCGTGCTGGACGACTACGCGGACGTCGCAAACGGGCTGTACGAGCTGCATGTCGCGACCGGTGACTTGCGCTGGCTGCATGAGTCGCGGCGGCTCGCCCTGCTCGCCGTCGAGCTCTTCGGCGACGACGAGCGCGGCGGTTTCTTCCTCACGCCCGCGGACGGAGAGGCGCTCGTCAGCCGCAAGAAGGACTTCGACGACCACCCGACGCCGTCCGGCAACTCGATGCTGGCGTACGTGCTGCTCCGCCTCGCGCGCATCTGGGGCGACGCGGACCTCGAGCGGCGGGCGGTCGGTGTCTTTCGCTTCGTCGCGCCGCACGTCACTCGCGCGCCGTCGGCCTTCGGCCATGCGCTCTGCGCGCTCGACCTCCACTTCTCGCCGCCGCGCGAGCTGGCCGTGGTCGGCTCGCCCGATGCGGAAGTCGCGCGCGCAGCCCTCTCCGGTTTCGACCCGAACGCCGTGGTGGCGTTCGGCCCGAGCGACGATGTGCCGCTGCTACAGGGCAAGGACTTCGTCGACGGGCGCCCGGCCGTGTACGTGTGCGAGAACTTCGCCTGCCAGGCGCCCGTCACTTAGGGCCGACAGAGTCAGGAGTGGCCGAGGCCGATGGGGATCGTCGCTCGGTGCTTCCGTGCGTTGCCGATCGCCTGGACTTCAAGCGTGATGCAGCCGGGTCTGCGCAGCAGGAAGCCACCCGCATACTGGGTGTTAAGCGGCAGCTTCGTGTTGTCGTCCAGACACGGCGAGAACCGAGCGGTGCGCGGGACGTCAGCGAATTCGTAGTGCCACGACGCCAGCCGTTGTAGGCACTTCCGGTCATAGAGCAATGCGACGTTCTTTCCGCCCCCGACGATCCTGACCGTCGCCCCTCGCCGAGCGCGCGCCAGGATGGTGAGCGGCGACTTCACCGTGTAGAACGGCAGCGCCTTCGACGGCTTGCCCAAGCCCCGCAAGGTGGTGAGATGGGCAAGCGAGTTGAACACAGCGGGCCCAAGCTGCACCGCCTCCACCGGCTTCGACGGCGCGTTCGCCGGAGCCGTGTAGATCGCGCCGGCGCACGACTCCGCCGATCACCTACCGCGATCAGACGCGGAGGGAAGCGCACCAGCAGCCACGGCCGAGACCGCAAGGCCCGCAGCGAGCACCTCCAGCCACCGCCAGCGCCACCTTCATCTCACAGGCCATACGACAACGCAATTCCCTCGAGTCCGAGCCGCTGCGTCGACGTAAGCATCACGACCTTCCCCGACGCACCACCGACAGACGCCGGCGATGAACCGTGAGAGCGAGCCGGCTTCGCCGGCTCGCGTTTCGCGCGAAGCGCCGTAACCAAAGATCGAACGCCGCGCCCTGCGCGGCGTTCGAAACAGAGGAGGCGCTGCCGCGACTGTGACTTCCTAGCAGGTCGACAACCGCGGAGGCGCGCCCCCTCAGTGGAGCAGACCCGCACCGTGGCCGAAACCCTGCACCGAGTTCAGGAGACGTCGCGGAGCTCCCCGGCGGGCAGGGCGGCGATCAGCGCCGCCGTCCGGACGGGGAAGACCGCGTGCGGCGTGCCGCCCGCACACCAGACGGTCTCGAACCGGCGGAGCGAGGCGTCGATCACCGTTCGCAGCGGCTGCTCGTGCCCCACCGGAGGCACGCCGCCGATCGCGAAGCCGGTCGCCTCCCGCACCTCGTTGCCACGGGCCTGCCGGACGTCCTCGCCGAGCTTGGCCACGTCCACGCGCCGGTCGCCTGCGCAGAGACAGAGCAGCGGCCCATCGCCGTCGACGAAGACGAGCGACTTGACGATCTGGCCCACCTCGGCGCCGACGGCATCCGCGGCCTCCTGGGCGGTACGCGTCGAGTCCGCGAGTTCGCGGACCTCGGCCTCGAGACCGAGCTCGGTCAGGCGGTCCTGAACTCTCTGTGCGGTCGGATGCAGCACTGGTTTTAGGGTATTGCAGCCTTGCCGCTCTTAGAGGTCGAGAACGTCACGAAAAGGTTCGGCGGGATCGTCGCGCTCGACGGCGTGTCGTTCACGGCCGAGCCCGGCGAGATCGTCGGGCTGATCGGCCCGAACGGCGCCGGCAAGACGACGGCATTCAACGTGATCACGCGTCTCTACACACCGGATGAGGGCGACGTCCGCTTCGACGGGGAGAGCCTGCTCGGCACCTCGCCCAGCTCCGTGATCAGGCGCGGGATCGCGCGCACCTTCCAGAACGTCGAGCTCTTTCGCGGCATGTCGGTGCTGGACAACGTCCGCGTCGGGGCGCATGCGCGGCGAGGGGACCAGTCGCCCGAGGACGTCCTCTTCTACGTCAACCTGTATTCGCTGCGCTACCGGCCGGCCTCGGAGCTGCCCTACGGCACGCAGAAACGAGTCGAGCTCGCGCGGGCGCTCATCTCGGCACCGCGGCTGCTCCTGCTCGACGAGCCCGCCGGCGGGCTCAGCCATTCGGAGGTCGAGCAGCTGGGGACGTTCATCAGGAGCATGCGGGATGACTACGAGCTCACGGTGCTGCTCGTCGAGCACCACATGGGGCTCGTGATGGGAATCGCCGACCGGGTGCACGTCCTCGACTTCGGCCGGAAGATCGCGGAGGGGACGCCGGCGGAGGTTCGCGGCGACAAGAGCGTGATCGAGGCGTACCTCGGAGCGCCGGCGTGAGCGTCGCTCGCATCTGGCTCGCTCCCGTGGGGGAAACGACGTTTCCCCCACGAGCCCCCTTCTTTAGGGGTCGCCTCAGCCCGCGCGCCGCTGCGATCGCCGCGCGGGCTGAGGAGAGAGTGGGGGGAAACCTCACGGTTTCCCCCGAAGCCCTTTCCCTCGCTCACGGGCCGGAGAGCGGCCCGTGAGCGCCCTGCTCGAGCTCGACCGCGTCGAGGCACGCTACGGCCCGGTTCAGGCGCTGCACGGAGTCTCGCTGGTGGTTGGCGAGGGCGAGCTCGTCGCCGTGCTCGGCGCGAACGGCGCCGGCAAGACGACCACGCTGCGAGCCGTCTCGGGCACCGTGCGGCGAAGCGGGGACGTGCAGTTCAACGGCTCGAAGCTGCCGCGCCGACCCGATGCGACGGCGCGCGCAGGAATCGCTCACGTCCCCGAGGGCCGCGGGACGTTCAGCGAGCTGTCCGTCTGGGACAACTTGCGGCTCGGCGCCTACACGCGTCGCGGCGGCATCAAGGAAGACGCGCAGCGGGTCTTCGGGTTCTTTCCCCGCCTCGGCGAGCGCACGAGCCAGCAGGCCGGGACGCTCTCCGGCGGCGAGCAGCAGATGCTCGCGCTCGGGCGGGCGATGATGGCCCGTCCGAAGCTGCTCCTGCTCGACGAGCCCTCGCTCGGGCTGGCGCCGCTGCTCGTCAAGGAGATCTTCGACGCGCTCGTGAAGATGAAAGGGGAGGACGGCATGGCCGTGCTCGTGGTCGAGCAGAACGCGATTCTCGCGCTCGAGCACGCGGCGCGCGCGTACGTGCTCGAGGTCGGGCGCGTCGTCGTCGAGGGGTCGAGCGGGGAGCTGCGCGCCAACGAATCCGTCCGCAGGTCGTACCTGGGCTACTGATGGTCGTCGGGGTCTTCACCTGGACCGAGTTCGCGCAGCAGATCGCGGCGGGGGTCCGCGAGGGAGCGATCTATGCGGGCCTCGCGCTCGCGCTCGTGATCATCTACCGCTCGACGCGGGTGATCAATTTCGCGCAGGGCGAGATGGCGACGTTCACCACCTTCATCGCCTGGTCGCTGATGAACCACGGGCTGTCGTTCTGGACCGCGTTCCCGCTAGTGCTGGCAATCGCGTTCACCGGCGGTGTGGCGATCGAGCGCGTGCTGATCCGGCCGGTCGAGAACGCGTCGGTGATCACGATCGTGATCGTCACGCTCGGGCTTGCGCTCCTGCTGAACGGGCTGATGAGCCTGATCTGGGGCGGCGGCAACCGGCAGTTCCGCGGGCCGTTCTCGACACGCACGATCGACGTCGGCGGCGTGCCGATCAGCGTGCAGGACATCGGCATCGTCGTCGTCTCGCTCGTGCTCGTGGCGGTGCTCGCGCTCTTCTTCCGCTACACGAAGCTCGGGCTCGCACTGCGTGCGGCCGCGGTGAATCCCGACTCCTCCCGGCTCGTCGGCGTGCGCGTCGGCTGGATGCTCGCGTTCGGCTGGGGGCTGGCCGCCGTGCTCGGTGCCGTCGCCGGGATGATGGTGGCGCCGGTCGTCTTCCTCGACCCGAACATGATGCAGACGATCCTGCTGTACGCCTTTGCCGCGGCGGTGCTGGGCGGACTGGACAGTCCCGTCGGCGCCGTCGCGGGCGGCCTGCTGCTCGGTGTGACGATCACGCTGCTCGGACGCTACGTCGGATTCGTCGGCTCGACGCTGAAGCTGCCTGCTGCCCTGCTACTGATTCTGCTCCTGCTGCTCGTGCGGCCCGGCGGTCTCTTCGGACGGGTAGCGGTGAGGCGCGTATGAGGTTGAAGCTCGCGCTCGAGGTCCTCGGCCTCGTCGTCCTCGCGGTGTTGATCGCCTTCGTCCCGCGGCTGATCGGCGACTTCACGGCCTACGAGTTCGCGATCGTCGGGATGTACTTCATCGCCCTGCTCGGGCTGGCGATCCTGACGGGCTACAGCGGTCAGATCTCGCTCGGCCACGGCGCCTTCATGGCGATCGGTGGCTATACGACGGCGATCCTGAGCGTGGACGGGATCTACGGCCATCAGATCCGCGATCTCTGGACGATCCCGCTGGCAGGGCTCGTCGCTGGCGTCGCCGGGCTGCTGGTCGGGGTCCCGGCGCTACGGCTCTCGGGTCTCTATCTCGCGCTGATCACGTTCGGCATCGCGGTCTCGTTCCCGCAGTTGCCGAAGAAGTTCGACCACTTCTTCGGCGGCACGACTGGGAAGGTGCTCAACCTCGTCAAGCCCCCGTTCGGTCTCGACACGACTCCGAACGACTGGCTCTACTACCTGACCTGGGGCATCGCCTTCGTGCTGCTCGTCTTCGCGTGGCTGCTGCTCCGGGGGAAACCGGGCCGTGCGCTGCAGGCGATCCGCGACAGCGAGATCGCGGCCGCGTCGTCCGGCGTCAACCTCGCGACGTACAAGACGCTCGCGTTCGGGATCTCGGCGTTCTACGCCGGCGTGGCGGGCTCGCTCTATGTGATCGCGCGCGCGTACATGAACCCGGACGTCTTCCCGATCATCCTGTCCGTCTATCTCGTGGCGGCGCTGGCGGTCGGCGGTCTCAACTCGCTCGTCGGCCTGATCGCGGGCGCGGCGCTGATCTACGTGCTGCAGAACCGGGCGGACGACGTCACGCGCTGGGTGAACCACCTGCCGGGGCTCGACCTCGACCCGACGCGGCCCGGGATGCCGAGCGTGATCTTCGGTGCGGTGCTGATCATCGTGATGATCGCCCTGCCGAGCGGGGCGGGAGGCCTGCTCCGGCGCATCTTTGGCCCGCTAACAAGCCGGTTGTACAGTAGGTCGTAGGTGGGTGTGAGGGTCTTTCTGCTCTGCGCCGTGCTGGCTGCCGTCGCTGTCAGTGCGGCGGGCGCCCGTCCGCTCGCCACGCCGGGCGTGTCCTCGACCGAGATCGAGATCGGCTCGAGCGTCCCGCTCAGCGGCGAGGCCGCAATCGCCGGCAACGTCGCGCGCGGGATCGACGCCTATTTCAAGTACGTCAACGCGAAGGGTGGAGTGTTCGGCCGCAAGATCAAGTTCACCTACCTCGACGACGGCTACGACCCGGGCCGCGCTGTGAACAACACGATCCGGCTCGTGCAGCAGGAGCAGGTATTCGCGATGTTCTCGTCGCTCGGAACGAGCAACAACCTCGCGGTGCGGAAGCTGCTCAACGACGCGAAGGTACCGCAGCTGTTCGTGTCCTCAGGCGCGACCACGTTCGGGCGGGACTACAAGAAGTACCCCTGGACGATCGGGTACATCCCGCCGTACTCGGAGGAAGGCGCGATCTACGGCAAGTACGTCGTCCAGCACATCAAGAAGCCGAAGATCGCCGTGCTCTACCAGGACGACGACTACGGCCGCGACCTCTTCGCCGGGTTGAAGCGCGGGCTCGGCGCGAAGGCGAAGACGATCGTGGCGAAGGTCGGCTACGACCCCACGTCGACCGACGTGCAGCCGCAGGTGACGCAGCTGAAGGCGAGCAAGGCGAACGTCTTCATGATCTTCGCGTTCGGCAAGTTCTCGCTACAGGCGTTCAACGCCGTCTCGCGGCTCGGGTGGAAGCCGCAGATCTTCGTCAACGACGTCTCGTCGGCGTCAGCGCTGATGGCGATCGTCCCGCAGAAGGCCGCCAACGGCTCGATCTCGATCGTGTTCGGCAAGGATCCGGCGGCGCCGCTCTGGAAGCGCGACAAGGGCGTCCGGCTCTTCCAGTCCATCCTCAAGCAGTACGGCAGCGACGTGGGCTCCCGTGATCTGCAGGACGGCTACTACACCGCCGGCATGGCGACCGCGTACACACTCGTGGACACGCTGAAGAAGGCGGGCCGGAACCTCACGCGCGAGGGCGTGATGCGCGCCGCGACACATCTGACCGAGAAGGGGAACCCGTTCGTGTTGCCCGGAATCGTGATCCACACGACGCCAACCTCGCGCTTTCCGCTCACTCAGGTGCGGTTGCAGCGCTGGTCGAACAAGGCCTGGCACCCCTTCGGCGGCCTGATCTCCGCCAAGCCGGGCTAGTCGCAGACTTCACCCGACCTGCCTGCGATCGTCGCGAGCGCACGCCTCGGTGTCACGGCGAAGCGCAACAGGACCGTGCCCGGCCTGTGCACGGTCAACTCGGTCATCCCGCTGGGGCTGCGCTGGAGGCAGGCGGCGCGTGACTGCCAGTACGGCGTGTACGTCACCGCCAGCCCATAGGTGCCTGCGCGCGGGACCGCGAGCCGGATCGTGGCGTAACCGAGCTCGAGAACGCGGGCCGGGGCGCTGACGAGCGAGCGGGGAGACGGGACGGCGAAGATCTTCACGCGCGGCGTGGAGTAGACGACCCGCAACCGCGAGCGGCCGCTCGCGAGCAGCTGTGTCTCCGCCCGGGCGCTGTAGTCCGGCGGCCTCGAGGTCAGCACGACGTAGCGAACGCTCATCCGGCGCAGCCAGCGCACGTACGCGACCGGACCGAAGCGTCCGTAGAGCACACGGTTCTGTGGGAAGTCCGCCTGGCGGAACCACCCGCGTACGAGTGGGATCCGAGCCTCGGCCAGAAAGTAGGCGGGCCAGTGGTTGGCTGTGTCGACCGCTTCGACGCGATACCCGGGCTGGAGATGGGCGCGGAGGTATCGCGTGGCCGGCGCCCAGTAGGCGGCGTGAGCCGCTGGGTCGTCCACCGACCGCACGAAGCTCGCCGCGAGCGGCGTGAGATTCCACGACACGGCCAGCGCCAGCACCCCGACGCACAGCAGCCGCGGCCTCCAGTTGCGCAGCGACAGCGTCAGGACTGCGATCGGCGCCGCGACGAACCGAAGGCGGGCGATGTTCTCGCCGACCGGTGAGGAGATCGCAAAGGCGACGGTGCAGGCAACGAGGTAGGCGGCGAACATCCAGCGCAGAGGGCGGGCGCTCGAGACTCGCCACGTCACCGCGAGGCCGAGGAGGCAGAACGCACTCGCTGCCGCGAACTCCTCGATCGAGAACGGGAAACGTCCCTGCTCCGGGAACATTCGCTGCAAGAGGACCTCACCGCCGCCGATCACGGCGATCGCCGCCGCCGGCACGACGAACGTCGCGGCCTCGCGCCGGCGGGCAAGCGCCACCCCCGCCAGCACGACGACCAGCAGGAGGAAGGCGAGAGGGCTTGCGGCGAGCGTGCAGAGAGCCGAGGCCGCGAAGCAGGCCCTCCGCGTGTGCTGGAGCGACCAGAGGGAGACGAGCGCGAACGCGCACCCGAGCATGAAGGGATAGGCAGCCGAGAGGACGAGCGCCGCCCAGACGAGCGCGAAGACCCGAATCGACCACCGGCTCTGGGCGCCCCACTCGTGCCGGACGACGGCCGCGAAGGCGGCGACAGAGAGCGAGACGGTCAGGACCGCCAGCAGCTTGATCCCGATTGCCGCCGCGAGCGGGTAGTAGAGGAGGCTGTAGGTGACGAAGCTGTAGCGCCCGGCGTACCAGAAGTTGTCCCAGAGCAGGAAGCCGTGCTGGAGGTAGAGCGCACGCTGGTAGACGTGAGCGGCGAGATCCGTCCCGGGTGGGCCCAGCCAGACGAGCGCGGCAGCCAGGAGGCCGGCGCCGGCCGCTGCCGTGACGAGCTCTGTGCGGCCTGCTATTCGAACGCTCGCCGCGGACACCTGGCCCATGTTGCCTGTCCCGCCTGAGCGCTGTTTTCTTAACGTTGTTCTCATCTGGCGCCGATACGGTCTGAAGAGATGCGGCCTTGGGGTTACTTCGGGGAGCTTTCGCACCGGCAGCTAGAGGCTGTGCGGCGTTCGTCCGTGCTCGGCCTCGGCCTGCTCCTGGCCGCCGCCGCGCTGTTGGCGGGAACCCAGGCGGGCCGGGGCAAGCTGGCGCAGGTTTTCGACGTCGTCGGCCGCATGCACCCGGGCTGGCTGCTGTTGGCCGGGGCGGGGTTCGCGGTCGCCCTGCTGTGCTCGTCTGCTGCCTGGGAGGTCGGGCTGCGCGCCTGCGGCGGGCGCTCGAGTTACACGCAGGTGGCCGCCCGCTGCGCGATCGGCTCGCTGGTCAACTCGGTGGCGCCGGCTCATCTGGGAGGGGCGGTCCGGGTCGGTCTGCTCTCGCGGACGCTGCCGGGCCGTGACCCGGTCTGGCGGGCGTGCGGTGTCGGCGCGGCTGTTGCCCTGGCGCGCACATTTGCGCTCGCTGTCCTCGTCCTCGGAGCCGCGGCCGTCGGGCGGATCCCGCTGTGGCCGGCTCCGCTGCTCGTGGTCGGAGCACTGGCCGGGCTCGCGCTCTGCGCCCGGCTAAGCCGGCGGGTCGCCGGTCGTGTCGGGAGCTTGCTCGAGACATTCCGGCGGCAGGCTCGGTCGCCTCGCCGAGGCCTCGACCTGCTCGGCTGGATCGCTGCCTCCTTCGTGGCGCGCCTCGCCGCGACGGTGGCGATCGTTGCGGCGCTCGGGATTCCACGGCCACTTCCGGTCGCCGTCGTGCTGCTCGCCGCAGTGGCGCTCGCCGGCGTCCTGCCCCTCACGCCCGGCAACATCGGGGCCGGCGCGGCGGCGGCCACCGTTGCTCTGCACGGGACGGGGCTCGGCGTCGATGTCGCGCTCGCGTTGGGCATCACGTTCCAGGCGATCGAGACGTGCGCGGCGATCATGCTCGGCGTTGCGGGCACGGCGGTCGTCTCGGCGCCCGGTACTCGCATGCGGCGCTGGTCGTTCGCCATGGTCGGCGTCGGCGCCGTGCTGGTCGCGGCATCGGTCGGAATCGCTTCCGTCGATCTGGTCTGAGCCTTCGTAGGCACGACCCGGCGGCGTAAGCTCCGCACGATGGAGCTGCTCGACCGGCCGCTCGAGGATCTCTGCGTCGAGGCTCGAGTGCTCCGCGACGAGGGTCACGGCCGCCTGGTCACCTTCTCGCCGAAGGTCTTCATCCCGCTGACGAAGTTGTGCCGCGATGTGTGCCACTACTGCACGTTCGCGCAGCCGCCGCGGCGCGGCGAGCGCGCCTACATGACGATCGACGAGGTGCTCGCGGTCGCGCGCGCTGGTGCCGCCGCCGGTTGTCACGAGGCGCTGTTCACGCTCGGCGACAAGCCCGAGCTGCGTTACCGGGCGGCGCGCGAGGAGCTCGCCGGGCTCGGCTGCGACACCACGCTCGAATACCTGGAGCGCGTGGCGGGCGCCGTGCTCGAGGAGACGGGGTTGCTGCCGCACCTCAATCCCGGCGTGCTCACGCGGGAGGACGTGCGCCGGCTCCGGCCGGTGAGTGCGTCGATGGGGTTGATGCTCGAGACGACGTCAGAGCGGCTCGCGGAGCGCGGCGGTCCGCACTTCGGCTCGCCCGACAAGGCACCTCCGCTTCGCGTCGCGACGATCGAGGCCGCTGGCGAAGAGCGCGTCCCGTTCACGACCGGGATCCTGATCGGGATCGGCGAGACCCGCGCGGAGCGGCTCGACGCGCTGCGTGCGATTCGTGCGCTCGCCGACCATCACGGGCACGTGCAGGAGGTGATCGTCCAGAACTTCCGCGCGAAGCCGGGGACGCGCATGGCTTCTGCGCCTGAACCGCCGCTCGAGGAGCTGTTGTGGACGATCGCCGTCGCGCGGCTCGTGCTCGGGCCGGAGGCGCACATTCAGGCGCCGCCGAATCTGTCGTACGACGACTTTCCGCGCCTGCTCGACGCCGGGATCGACGACTGGGGCGGTGTCTCACCGGTCACGATCGACCACGTCAACCCGGAGGCTCCGTGGCCCGAGCTCGAGCGGCTGCGCGTCGCGACCGAAAGCCGCGGCCTCGAGCTTGCGCCGCGGCTGCCGGTGTATCCGGAGTGGATCTCCGCGGGCTGGCTCGATGCCCACGTGGTGCCCGCCGTGCTGCGCGCGTCCGACTCGCTCGGGCTTGCTCGCGAGGACCGCTGGTCGCCGGGGGAAGACGTGCCCGTGCCGTTCGTCCCGCGCGACACGCTCCCGGTCGACAGTCGCGACGAGCTCGGCGTGGAAGACCTCGTCCGCCTCTTCAGGGCGCGCGGTGGTGAACGTGACCGTGTGTTTGCGGCGGCGGATCGGCTCCGCCGCGAGGTCTGCGGCGACGAGGTCACGTACGTCGTCACACGGAACATCCAGTACACGAACGTCTGTTACTTCCGCTGCGGTTTCTGCGCATTCTCGAAGGGGAAGCTCGCCGCGAACCTGCGGGGCGCGCCGTATCTCGTCCCGCACGAGGAGATCGTCCGCCGCTGCGACGAGGCCTGGGAGCGCGGAGCGACCGAGGTCTGCCTGCAGGGCGGCATCCATCCTGCGTTCACCGGCGACTACTACCGGTCGGTCGTTCAGGAGATTCGCGACGCGGTGCCCGGCCTGCACGTGCATGCCTTCTCGGCGCTCGAGGTCTGGCAGGGCGCGGCGACGCTCGGCCTTCCGCTCGAGGAGTACCTGATGGAGCTGCGCGACGCGGGGCTCGGGTCGCTCCCGGGAACGGCCGCGGAGATTCTCGACGACGAGGTGCGTCGCGTGATCTGTCCCGACAAGGTCACGACCGAGCAATGGCTCGAGGTGCACGACACGGCGCACCGCGTCGGGTTGCGGTCGAACGTGACGATGATGTTCGGGCATGTCGAGTCGCCGCTGAACTGGGCGCGCCATCTCGTGCGTGCACGCGAGCAGCAACGGCGGAGCGGCGGCTTCACGGAGTTCGTGCCGCTGCCGTTCGTGCACATGGAGGCGCCGATGTGGCTGCGTGGCCGCGCCCGCTCCGGACCGACGTTCGGCGAGACGCTGCTCGTCCATGCGGTCGCGCGGCTGGCGCTGCATCCGTGGATCACGAACATCCAGGTGTCGTGGGTGAAGCTCGGGCGCGAGGGGGTCGCCGCCGCACTCCGCGCCGGCGTCAACGACCTCGGCGGGACGTTGATGAACGAGTCGATTTCGCGCTCGGCCGGCGCGCAGCACGGCCAGGAGCTTGCACCGGAGGCGATGGAGGAGCTGATCCGCTCCGCCGGCCGCATCCCGCGTCAGCGGACGACGCTCTACGGCGATGCGCCGGCGGAGCGGCGCATCGCCTCGTTCGGCGCGGCCCCGCTGGCGGAGCCAAGGAACCCGCCGGTCAAGGACGCCCGCCTGGTCGCGCCGCCGCGGCTCGTGCGACCGGGGTTCGCCGCCGCCCGGTAGCCCTGTGGACGAATCGTCACAGTCTCGGCACAACCAGGGTCAGACCCAGGTGTTCGAGGCGTGGCGCTTCGAGGCCTGTGTT
>WNGB01032908.1_pt1 | contig 12052 bp, 13 predicted proteins | sample 5400681 | NCBI WGS metagenome assembly WNGB01 (sample SAMN13153367, study PRJNA577476) | soil metagenome | isolation source: 115 cm soil or saprolite under grassland replicate 2 | place: USA:California | collected 2016-06-15 | reverse complement strand
CGGCCGCTCTTCGTGCAACCAGATCGCCCACACTGGCAGTGGCTCCAGAGCGATCCCCGGATCGTCAGCCTCTCGCTGCGGTGGTTGCAGGGTGATGTGCGCGACACGCACAAGCTACTCGGCACGCCGTGCCGGCTTTGCGTCTCGCGCGGCCACCTCGACCGTGACCGTTCCGACCACCGCCTGCGTGGCCATGTGTGCCCACAGCAGCTCGGCTTCGCCCGACAGTCGCCGATCCTGCGCTGCACGGATGACGTATTCGGCTTCCAGCTCGTCCGCTTCAGCCAAAAACGCAAAGATGTCGGCTTCCCGATCGGCAATCGTGACCAGGCGCACCTCGCTGGGGGTCATACTCACACGCTCACGCAGGGCCGAGAGCCACTTGTGGCTTTCTTTGTCGGCAATCGGGCGCTGCTTAGTCCGCTTGGCAGCAGGCTCAGGGCGCGCCCAAATCTGCTGATCGAGCAGACCCAGCGGCAGTCCCTGTGGCGTAAACGCGAGGGTCGAATGCATCACCAAGCCACGTTGTCCGCCACCGATCGGTCCCAGCCCACTGGTTGCTGGATGATGGGTGTCGTTGAGAAAGGTGGTGTCCTCTCTGGCCAGGATGAGCGGCGCATGGGTGGCCATGCGTTCGAGTGTGCGCTGCTGGTGCGGCAGCAAGATCTCGGCTGGCAGCGCACGCTCTCTGGCGAAAAACGCGTAGGCCGCCTTGGTATGGTGCCAATCGGCGCTGGCCTGATTGATCGGCGCGGCGGGCTGCGCCCCGAAGGCTTCCGCCATGATCAGCAACCGTCGATTCAAGCGCGCGTCGCCGAGATCCAATCCGTGGAACTCCCGTACACTCCATCCTGCACCATCCTGCATCAACACGCTCGGTCATGTGCTCCTCCACCTCGCTATTTGCTGCTTGAGGAGGAATTGTACGCATGGATGCCTGCATCGTCACATCAGGCACAGGGAACGCCTTTCCGAAAGATACCGGTAACAGTCAGGTGTGATCGAGCGTGTGCAACGCGCGAAACGTGAGGAGGGTTGATGGGAAGCCACCCAACGAGTGGCGTATCAGCCGCCACGGCGATGCTGCTTGCCTATTTCAAGTGACGCTGGAAGAACGCATCCCACGATTCAACTTCGGCCGCTGGGATGTCTGTGTGGCCTCCCGAGTTGATATGCATCGATTTGTCGGAGCTGCTAAACGCATTGAACAGTGCGATGCCATAGCCTCGGCTACGAATCGGGTCGTCCCATTGAAAGGCGAAACGTAGCGGTATTATAATTCGCTGAGCAGCGCACCGTAATGCGACGTGATCTGGATGCAAGTGCGCGAGGCCAAGCACGGCACACTGAAAGCGTTTCTCCTCAGCCAGCAGCGGCACGCCAATCCACGTACCTTGCGAAATGCCCCAATAGCCGACCGAATCAATAGCTGGCGCAAAACACGCAAGTGTCATATCAAGGGCAGCTTGCCACTCGGGTACGGCTTGAGCCGCCAGCGTGTCCAGAAACACGATTTTCTCTCCAGCAGTTAACGACGGCGCGCTCACATCATCGCTCCGCAGCCGGCGTTCCGTATTCAGGCGTTCTGCTTCCGCTGCTTCACGCGTGATCCGCTCACCGTGCTTGGGAGCATCAATTGCCAGACTGGTCCAGCCGAAGCTCGTTGCGTAACGGATGGCTCGGTCACGAATGCCCGGCGTCTTCTTGTGTTGCGATCCGCCATGCCCCAGGGCAATCAATGTCCGAGATTCGAGCGGTGCGCTGGGTTTCCAAAGCACACACGGAACGGCTTCACCAGCGACATCGACGCTGAAATCGATCTGGAGAACGTCGTGCTCCACGTATGTGGTTTTGCTCATGTGGAGACTGTGGTTCATAAAGGAAATCTGCCGCCAAACGTCTTATGCCATGGTGCGGACAGCGTCCGCACCGATTGGCCAATGCCCTTGCAAGAATTGATCGGTAGCCGCGAAGAAACGATCAGGAGCGTCCAGCCACGGCAAATGGCCTACACCATCCATCACCAGGAGCCGCGCGTTCTGCAGAGTTGCCGCCCACTCCTGTGAGGCCGCCAGGAGGATCGTATCCTCAGTTCCATGAATGACAAGCGTCGGTGTGCTGATATGCGCCATGGTGCGGCGCCAATTCCAGTTCCCGAAATCGCTCCACAGCACGCGAAAGAACGCTTGCACATTGTCGGGCCATTCGTTGGGGAAGCTACACGGGTCGTTGCGCATCCGTGTGATGGCTGTTGGATCAGCTAGCCGTTGGGGAAAGTACACATGATTGTAGGCTCGACAATAGCTTGCGCCATCACTGATGTCGGTTCCCGCCTGACGCATCTTCTTCAATTGCTTCTCACCCGCCCGATCGATGCGTGCGGCAGCGCGCGCCCGTAGCGCGGCGGCTTGGGGGTCTTTTTTCGCACTGAACAGGCTGCGCTGGAGCGGCAGCGCGCCGATGAGCAGCAGCCGAGTGACCTGCTCCGGATAGGCTCGCGTATAATGCGCCACCACAGTGGCCAGATACGACCATCCGACCAGGCAGAACTGGCGCAGCCCCAGGTGCTGCCGCAGGGCTTCCAAGTCCTCGACTTCCTGGCGCAGCCCAATCTTGGTCTGATCGGTCACCCTATACGAGCCACCGCGGCCACGCGAGTCGTAGAACACCAGCGTGCGTCCGGGAACCAGCGGCTCCCAATCACGATCGAGCCAACAGGCGCCGGGGATGAGGATGACATCAGCACCAGTGCCAAGCGTGCAATAGCGAAGTCGCAGGCCATCGTCAACAGGCAGAAACTGCTCGGTGCGCGGCATGATTCCTCCTGGCTATACCTGATCAGCCACTGCGCCATCATACCACACCGGTATCGCGTGATGCATTGATGGATTGCCGTCCAACGCCCTGCGCTTCAGCTGCGCCGCACCGATAGAATGGGAATGCAGCTACGCACAAACCAGCAGCCAAAATAGCTCGGCTCTTGTCGACGCGGAGTGCTGTTGGCTGCAACCGTTGTTGGGCGGCGATTTGTGACTTTTCCTTCGTAGTTATGCTGTTAGTTGTCTCATGGTGGCCAAACTACTTATATGGCCTTTCGGATTGGGCGAACATTCCGCAGTATTGAAGGAATACTGAACATACGCAGCTCATGATTCAATTTTGACGCCGTAAATCCCCATAGAGCACCCTTGAAGTCTATCAGTGCAGCTGCGGCAAAAGGTTCTCCCAGTTCATTTGCGAGGTAGCATGAATCTTTTATTGGAACAGCTACTGGATTGCAGCGAATTGCGCCTGTCACACGAGCATTCGTTATCTCGATAATCTCGTTCCCAATACGGAGTTGTGGCCTATCGTCAATATTCACGTCAAACGCAACTGGCATGTCTCCCGTATTAATTGGCCCATCCCAATCATTGAGAAGGATTGTTCCGATGTGAAACACTGGACGCCATACTTGGCCGCTTTTCTGCGAGCAGGCTTGGTATAGCCTGAGGAAGAAACGATTGACCTTGAGGTGATGGTCGGCATATCGTGGAATTTACTACAGATCCCTTCGACAATACTGACATCAAGCGGTCGTCCTTTATCCTTTACTTCAATGCCAATCATTTCTGTTTCGCCCGCTGAAACGATAACGATATCGACATCTCGCTCGGATTCAGCAGCCTCATCGTAAACCTTTTCTCCAAGCACAACGCTGATCTCTCGCTGCCTGGATACGATATACAGGAATCCCGTAATGTAGTGAATATCTGTCTCTGAAAGCATGCTCAGTACCCCGCATGAATGTTCAGAATGCTACAAAACTATCGGGGCATCCCCTCTCACTTGCCGTGTATCATCGCATATCCTTTTTGGTTCGGCAACAAGCTTAAGCCACCGAACGATAGAGCGTTAAGCTGCGGGCGCGCCGCGGGAACCCTCCCAGGCCACGGCACTCCAACGCGCCCGTCAGCTTCAACGCGTTGTTAGCCCACTTCCCGCATTCGCATACTCAGTGCGACGCGGCCAAGCAACCGCCCACTGCCCAAGAGAAGGAAAGGCGAGAAGGGAGAGCGTAGACTTCACTCCCGCTGGCTACCGTTTCGGCACATACCGCATCGCCACCGCCCCCGAGGCGAACTCCAACCGGCTCACGAGCTTCAAGTCGACATGCTTCGATAGCCCAGCGAACAATGTCGGCCCGTGGCCCGCTAGCCTGGGCTGCACCACGAACTCGTACTCATCGATCAATCCCAGCTCCGCCAACGCGAGCGGCAGCTTCACGCCTCCCACGAACAGCCCCTTCCCCGACTCCTGCTTGAGCTGCTGAACGGCCGTTCCCACATCCCCGCGCACGAGCTCCGCGTTCCAGTCGACCCACTCCAGGGTGCTTGACACGACGTACTTCTTTGCCGCGTCGATCGTGTGGGCGAAGGGTTCCATCCAGGGTTCCATCCAATCAGGCCTCGCCCCCCGTCCGCGCGAACGGTCGCCAGCCTGCCTCCATCAGTTCATACGTCACCCGGCCAAACAGGAGGGCATCGGCCTGGGCGAGGTTCTCGACTGCGTGACTATGCAAGTCTTCGTCCGCGAGCATTGCACGATGATCGCAGCACCCGTCCAATGTGACGTTGATGGAATACCGAAGGGGTCGCATTACGAAAGACCTCCTATAGTGATAGGGCCGCCTAACGCCTTGTTGGGCGGCGCGCTACTTGTGGAAGGCATCGTTGGCGCCCTCGCGCGTGAAGGTCTCACCGAGACAAAACTCACCGCCGGGCGAGAAAGGTGTGGGGACGGACTACGCCTTGCGTACTGGGTAGCGCAGGTGCGTAACGCCGACGCCCGCGATTACCGTCGGGTTGCCAAGGATGGCTGGGGTGCCGGCGAGGTGGTCAAAGAGTCGAACTCCGGAGCCAAGCAGAACCGCCGCGATGTCGACGCTGATTTCGTCAAGGAGGCCAGCATTCAGGCACTGCTGGATGGTGTCAGCGCCGTGAACCCCAACGGACTTCCCGGCGGCGGCGGTTTTGGCTTGGTTCACGGCGCTTTCGATGCCGTCGGTCACGAAGTGGACCGTCGAGTTGGGTCGCGGCCATCCGGCGGGGACGTGGTGGGTAAGCACGAATGCTGGCCCCCACGCGTGATTTCCGCCCCAGCCTTCGGCGACGTCGAAGGTGCGTCGACCGGTGAGCACGGCACCAAGTCCGGACGTGAGACCGCGAAGGTGCTCGGCGCTCGGCCCGGACACCTTGAACGTCATGGGGTCCGACCCTCCGGTGTGGATTTCGACGTCGCCCGAGCTGACATACCAGTCAAATACTTCGGCCACGCCGTCGTTGCGGTCGGCGACGTAGCCGTCGAGCGACATGGACATGATTGCGACAAGCTTCGACATTGCGATGTTCCTTTCTTTGCGGGCGCGCTCACTTGGCACGATGGCGAGTGCGAGCGTATCCTTTTGTTAGGCGTCCGGGAGGAGCACTCTTTCCCACTAGAGGTAGGACTAGGATGCCTGTAAAATCCTATCACAAAGCAATTTGCTATATTGGGGTAGAGCTACGTAAGCTGTCACCAGGGGCAGAGTAGCGGGTACAAACAGCATTAAAGAATAAGGCATTTTAGATGTTTGAGTAGATATAGAAGATAAATTAGCCTGATAAAGGAGAACGAAGCGCTTCGCGAGTAACAGATCAGGAAATGAATGAGCACAAAGCGTTTAGGTCTTTCGGAATCAAGCCTAAGCTCGGACATGGCTAGGGATTTCGTCCACGACGCTGACAAGCGGCTGTGTTGCATCTAGTACGATGCCACTGCTGGGTATGTCTTCTTTTGTGGCGTGTAAACGTAGGATGAGTTCCCGCTCGCTCTTGCGCTTGCCCCAGTCATCATCAGGACGGTTGTCGAGCCGTTCATTGAGGGTCTCTGCATCAACGTCTAAGATGAAGATTTCATCAAAAAGGTCTATGAACTGCTTGAAATTTCTAGAACCGCCACAGAAGAACGTGGCTTCGTCGTCCTGATTTGCTGCCAACCTCCGTACTTTTTCTACATCCCACAGATTGTGTTCGTGGCGGATTTGGGGGGATGCAAAAGTCGTTGGGCGTCCTTGGTAGCGCAGTTCTCTATCACCATGTATGGCTGCGTAGCCGCGTCGGCGCAGCTCTTGGCATACCGAGGTTTTGCCCGTGCCGGAGACTCCCTCGATAAGATAATTTCTCTTACCCATTGTCCTTACCTCTTTGGTGTGTTTGGTTGTTTCCAGGCGTTTGTGCCCTGCGATTTCGGCCACCAACACCAGGTCGTTTCCACAGCGAACAAGATTCGTCAGGCAGGTATGGCGCAAGATGTGGGCCGAGAGTTCCAGATGTGCGTCAGTTCCGATGCGGCGAATGACCAGATCGATTGCACGAGCAGAAAGCCGTTTTCCCTTCGGATTGAGAAAGACTGCTGGCTCAGAATGCGGCAGAAAACGTTTGGCTCGCTCTTTGAGCCAAAGTCGGAGTGCCTCGCGCACCTCTGTATTCAACGGTACTTCGCGGTAGGCATCGCCTTTGCCAGAGCGGATAATCACCACGCCCTTTCGAGCGGAAATGCGCACATCATCCAGATTGAGCGCGGCACATTCTCCGAGGCGAATGGCAGTGTAGAAAAGCAGATGGGCAATGGCCCGATCGCGTGTATGAGGTACTCGCTCTACTGCCCGCAAAAACGCTTTTTGTTCTTCGGGTTTGAGCGCACGAGGTGCCTGCGCTGGCAAACTCTCGCGTTGAACCTGTGGTCGGTCATTTCCAATGAACTGATGAAAGTGGTCAATCGCCGCCAGCGCTAGGTTGACTGAGGTGGGTTTGGCCTGGCGCTTGGTATTTAAGTAGGTTTTGTAATCTCGAATGGCATAGTCACGAGCAAAAGGGGTATGCAACGGATCATCTGAAGTTGGAGGACGCTGTGCCAAGTAGGTTCCATATTGACGCACCTGAAGGCGTTAAGCGATGCGTGTTTTTGTCNNNNTGTCGCTCCAGCCAAGCATCGTATGCAGTAAGGACTTGTTCCAGAGTTTCCGTCATCATTGCTCCTTGTTAGTAGAAGTGCCTTTGGTGCTTTATCTCTCACCAAATTTCGTATTAGTGGAAGTATAGCAGGGATTGGCTTCCAATAACAAGTATTAGTCGAAGCACTTTCCCTGCCTCAATGAGCCGATATTCCTATGCTTGTTGGTGTACGAGCGCTCTCCACCCCGACCCGACCGGCCTACGCGCCTGTTGTCACCCGTGCCGTCGAACGGCCACCGGCCTCGTATTCAGCGAAGATTTCGCCGAGGACGCGCCACGCATTCGCGCCCTCCTCGTCGGCCTTGCTCACGTCATGGGCGCAGGCGGCGAGCGTCTTCCAGAGCGCCCAGCCGCGCCCACGCGCCCAGGCGGCCTCGCCGACGGACAGCCGATCCCGGAACGCGTGACGGCCGTTGGCGGTGAGCAACGTCCAGGCGACCGCCAAGTCGCAGGACGGATCGCCGACGCCGCACGTCCCGAAGTCGATGACGGCCGCCAACCCCCCATCGATGAGCAGGAGATTCCCCGCGGCGACGTCACCGTGGAACCAGTTCGCGACCCCATCCCAGCGCGCGTCCAGGGCAGCAGCCCAGACCTCCCGGGCCAGGTCGACGTCGACGTGGCCCTCCAATGCCCTGAGCGCGTTCTGGGCCGTCGCGTCGTAGGTGCGCAGCGGTCCGCCCCGGAACCAATTGTGCTTACCCGGAGGCGGACCGCCGGCGGTATCGACGCCCTGCAACGCCGCCAGGAACCCGGCCAGATCGACCGCGAACCGGATCGGGTCGGCGATGCGGCCGGCGGTCGCAGGCTCACCTGCGAGCCACTTGTAGACGGACCACGCGAAGGGGTAGCCGGCGCCCGGTTCACCCTTCCCCAACGGGGTGGAGATGGGCAGCGGGAGCCGCGGGGCCAGTTCGGGAAGCCAGCGATGCTCCTTCTCGACCGCCAATGCGTACTCGGCTGCGCTGGGCAAACGCGCCGACATTTCTGAGCCGAGGTGGAACGTCCAATTGTCCCAGCCACCGTCTGCCACCACCCGGACCGGGAGGCCGGCCCACTGCGGGAACTGGTCGGCCACGAGCCGGCGCACTAGTTCCGCGTTGACGGTAATGCGCCGCGGCGGGGCGCCGAGTTGCGGTGTGTTGCTCAACGGGACTTCCATATTCCGTTACTTCTCCTGCCCGAAGGGTCCGCCTAACGAGTTGCGCATCAGCCGCGAGCGCGCCGCACCAGAAAGCGCTGAAATTGCCAGGATCTCGCGCGCGAAGCGGTCGGATGCATGCGCGTGTTCGACGGCTTGGTCGCCGTCAATTCAAACAGAGCTTGAATAGAGCGTTGTCAGTTCAGACGCCTCGATGACACCCACGCTCATGATGGATTCCTTCCATTCCCCACCGCCGAGCTTCGTCGTTAGTCTCTGCGCTCTAGTTCGTCGGGTGTCGGTTTCTGGAAGAACCCAATCCAGGGTTTCATCATCTCTTCGGAGATATGGAAAGCCATTGGCGAGGGTTGCGCATTTCTTCGCACCAACCGCCGAAGCAATTCATCTGCTGGCACATCGAGGAAATGGACTTCGCTCCTTGCCCCAAGCTGCTTGGCTCGCGAGCGATAGTCTTCACGTTCTTCCCGCGCCCAAAAGCCATAATCAAGTATCACATTCGTGCCCAACACAAGCGCCCGACTGGCCAACTCCCAAAGCATGGCTTCAATGAGACCATGCCGGGCGTTATGCTCTGGCTCTTCTGCATCTTGGCCGAAGAGACGCAATTGCCATTCATCTGGCGTGAGGCGAAGCGCCGAGCACTCATATTCAAGCTTTCGCGCCAGCGTTGTTTTTCCTGAACAAGGAAGTCCGACCATCAGGTGCAGAGTCGCCATGTCTATTACTCCGGTAGTGCGTATATGAGCCGCCGAACGACGGAGTTGAGCCGCCCCGGAGGCCGAAGGCCGGAGGGGTCGGCTCGAACGATTTGTTATATGCCCGTGAACGAGACCATCACAAACCAGGGGCTAGGCTGCCTGCTGAAGCGGAACATTCGTTTCGGTCATCGCCGGATACCAGCGTTCGAACGTTCGGTGGAGGTCGTCATTCAGCACCTGCGTCCGCACCTGGAGCAGCAGATGGGCTCCTTTCTTGGTCCAGCGCATCTGCTGTTGCTTCACCATCCGCTTGCTGATCACCTGGTTCACAGTTGACCCGACAAAGCCGGTTGCAATCGCCTCACCGTAGCGATAGCGCTCGCCGTAGTTGGGAATGAAGCGCTCATTTGCCTCGATGTAGCCGTAAAACTCTCGCACGGACTGCGCCAGCTTCGTGCTCGCCGGCAGCTCCTCCTCGTAGCCCTCAAGCGCAAACTGTACCCCTTCGATCTCCTGCAGCGCTCGAAAGGCGTTGCCGTGCCAGAGATACCACGTGATGCTCTCGAACCGCGCATCGAGCTTGGCAAGATCGTCATCCGGCGCGCGTGTGACCAGCTCTTTGAGCTGTTGGCGCAGCACCGTGATGCGCATGGTGACGTGAAACCAGTCCAGCAGGTGTTCGGCGATCGGGCTCAGGTAGAACTGTAGATCGCGCACAGTGTCGCCGCCGTCGGAGAGAAAGGTGATCGCCTGCAATTCTGGAGCCCTTGGGTCTTGAGCAGCTCGGCCAGCCGCCGCTTGGGTTTGGTGTCGTAGTCGGTCACAAAGCCGAAGCACTTGCCCTCTGTATCGGTCGGCATGCGCTTACCAACAATCACCTCGAACCAGCCAGCCTTGCTCTCTGTCGCCATCCCGAGCGTGGACGTAGCCACCATCGATGCCAGCCGTAAATGGGCCTTGAGGGTGCGGCAAGGCGTTCCAGTCGCGCTGGCAGCCGTCGACGAAGAAGGCCTGCTCGTCTCCCAGCTCGGCTTCGAGCCGTTCAGCGACCTGCTGCAACTGCCGATACACCGTGGTGTGATTGGTCTCCATCGGCAGCACCTCCTCCAGCACGTCGACCGTCACGCCGTAGGGCAGCAGTGCAGCCCACTTTGCCTGGAGATACTGGAGCTCCGGTGTCGCGCGTTCAGGCAGCAGCTCGGCGAGCGGGCTGTGACTGCGCCGCGTCTCCTCACCCTGACAAGCACAGGTATACAGGCGCGGACTGGCAAGCGTCAGCTTGCCGAAGAGCGAGCGCACGACGATCTGGTGCTGGCCTTTCCGTCGCTGGACCGCGCCACACAGGGGACAGGTCTGGTGTTCGGCAACCACGGCCGCAACCTGCTCCGCCACAAGCATCTCCTGGAGCCGTGCCAACACGGTTTTGGCTTCCTGGAGGCTCAGTCCGAGCGTCTCCGGCGTCAGCGTGTCGCGCTCGATGCTGGCAATGTTGGTCACCCGCGGCAGCTCGTCGTCCTGCTGTATGACGACCTGGAGTGTGAGCTTCATCGTAGCACCTCGACGTTTGTTTCGGTCGCTGCCGCTCGCTCCAGCGCATCCTGATGCAGTTCATGATTGAAGCGACGACGATCAAAGTGGTCAACTCCAAGCCAGTAGCACAGCGTGTCCAGCTCTGCTTCCGGGTCGTAGATGTCTTCGGGGTGCTCGACGAGACGCAGCAAGCGCTCCGTGATATGAAAGCTGGAGAAGCGCTGGCGCAATGCCAGGAAAGCCTGCGGGCCACCACACTCTTCGGCTGGCGCAGCTCGCCCGCCTCCCGTACAGCGAGGATCGCGCTGCGTCGGGTCGAAGGTCACGATCTGCTCAAGCCGGATCTCGTGCCGCCAGAGGTCGTAGAAATCGTACTCGTAGAAGAAGCGCTCGTTGAGGCGGAAGCCGAAATCAGCGAGACGGACCCGCTTGGGATCGTCGCTGAAGTACATGCCGCCGGCGTAGGCTATGCCATAGTCTTTGCCGTGGATGATGAAGCGGTGGAGGTGGGAGTCGGACCAATCGAAGGCAGCTTGGAGGAGGTGGTGGAGAAAGGCGATCGAGGTGTCACTGCGGACAAGCAAGCGACGCCAGATGAGCGGGCTGACCCCGCAAAGGCGGATGCGGAACTGGTAGACGTCAGGGAAGGCGGAAGCGGCCATACAGCACCTCGCGATACACAAGCGGCGGATCGGGGTGCAGTGCCAGGGCCGAAGAGGCAAGAGCAAGCACTACGTGCTGATTATACTGGAAGCGAATAGCACCGCCAACCAACGTCCAGCCCCCAGTTTGTGATGGTCTCCCGACGAGGCCGAGGCGATCTACAACGCGGCGCTCTCGATCCGCTTCCACTCGACCGAGCCGGAGGAGGACATTCCCCAGGTGCTACGCCGGATCGCGGACCAGTACATGGCCGTGCATGATCGCCGCCCCGACGACGCGGAGCGCGTGCGCTGGGCCACCCAGCTCGCCCGCCGCATGGCCGACTACTGGCAGGCGTCCCAGTCACCCGAGGTGCCGCGCGGCCTCGACGCGACGCTTGATGCCGTGCGGGCGGCCAATCAGCCGCGTTCGCGCGTCCGTTACGGCGACCTGCCCGCTGATGTGCGGCAGGCGCTGTGGGCGGGGTATCGGGCGGTGCGGGACGCCGACCCCGGCTCGTTCCCGCCCGAGGTCGTCGAGGCCGCGCAGCGGTTCGGGCGCGATTACCGCCACCGCACGGCCGGCTCCGGCTCCTGGCAGGCGCTGGCCGATGCGATGCATCGCTACCAGGCGAATCGCGCCAGCATCGCGCAGACGCTGCCGGGCGGCGAGCGGGCCGAGTCGGTGCGGCTGCTTCGCAACTACGGCCTCTCGCCGCGTGTGGCTGAGGAACTCTCCGGCCTGTCGCCGCGAACCATCAGCGAGATTCTGGCCGAGGCGCAGAGCCGCCCCGGCGTGCGGAACCGCCGCGCCTGGGCCACGGTCGTGCTGCGGCGGGCCGCCGAGAACGGCGGAAATTGGCGGCGCGAGGAGGATGCGGCGCCCTCCACGCAAGCGGCCCCCGCGCCTACCTCCAGCGGCGGCCCCGAGCGGTGTGCCGACTGTGGGCAGTTCATGGGCGCGAGCCACCAGTGCCGCCATGCCGA
>WNGB01027039.1_pt1 | contig 12052 bp, 11 predicted proteins | sample 5400681 | NCBI WGS metagenome assembly WNGB01 (sample SAMN13153367, study PRJNA577476) | soil metagenome | isolation source: 115 cm soil or saprolite under grassland replicate 2 | place: USA:California | collected 2016-06-15 | reverse complement strand
CGGCTGGGAGTTCGTCCACGTCTGCATTGATGACTACTCCCGCGTCGCGTACGCCGAGGTCTTGCCCGACGAGCGCAGCGTTACCGTCGTCGGCTTTCTGCGGCGCGCGCTGAGCTGGTTCCGCCGGCGCGGCGTCCTCGTCGAGCGGATCTTGACGGACAACAGCTCGGCGTATCGCTCCCACTTGATGGCGGCGGTCTGCCGGGCGCGTCACCTCGGCCAGCGCTTCACGCGTCCCTACACGCCCCGCACGAACGGCAAGGCCGAGCGCTTCATTCAGACGCTGCTCCGGGAGTGGGCCTACCGCCTCGTCTACGCTTCCTCGGCTCATCGGGTTGCGGCGCTCCCTCGCTGGCTGCACTACTACAATTGGCACCGGCGCCACAGCGCACTCAGCGGACAACCACCGATCAGCAGAGTTGTCTCCCCGGATAATCTGTTGAGACTTCACACCTAGCGCAATCGGGTCGTAGTTGATCCCCGCCATTACGATGGGGATCGTGCTGGTTGCTTCTTTCGCGGCACGCGCTGCGGGTTCGGTGGGCGTGACGATCACATCCACCTTGAGGCCGGCCAATTCGGTAGCAAGACTGGCAAGCTTCTCGACCCTCCCCTCGGCGGTCCGGACCTCGATGGCGACGTTCTGACCTTCGACATAGCCCAACTCGCGTAGTCGTTGGTCAAAAGCTTGGAAGAAAGGCCCGGATCGAGGAGCAATGTTCAGAACGCCGATCCGCGGTACCTTCCTCGTCTGCTGCGCCCCGGCGACGAGCGGCGCGGCGAGAAGGGCGATGGTGAAGATCTCTGCCACGCGAGAGGCCGGCGGGCAAACACAGCGCCGCACAGCTTGGCCGACTCGATCAGGCTGTAGAACAGCGCGGCCACGTCGGGGCCGAGATTCCGTCGTCCAAGGACGACACCTCTCAACCCACGTTCGGTCTGATTGTTATCGAGCGGAATTCGCGGATCGTCGAGGAAGCGCGTCCCCGTCCACAGCGCACAGCGTCGAGAGCTTCTCGCGCATCGGGTCGGGGATCCGGACGGGACGGCCGCTCTCCGTCATGAATGCGCCCGTCACTTCGGCCGTGACGATGAGCCGCCCGCTCGAGACCTCGCGAATCTCCTGCGCCCACACGGATCGTACGCCGCTCATCTCGCGGACGTGGGTCACGATCTCGAGCGTGTCACTCGAGCGGGCGGGTGAGTGGTACTTCACCGTGAGGTCGACGGCCACGATGATGTAGCCGTCTTGCCGCATCGCCTTGAGCGGTAGTCCGACGGCCTCCAGGGCCTCGATGCGGGCGGTCTCGAGGTAGTGGACGTAGGCTGCGTGGTTGACATGCCCGTACTCGTCCACTTCGTAATGGCGGACCTTCAGGCGGAACCGCATCGGTTGGCCCACGGCCAGGGCGGTTTCGTTAGGGGGACATGTCGAAGACGGTCCACTTGGGGGCGCGGCCGGCGGCGACGCGCTGGATGTTGTCGAAGCCGTTGCGCAGGCGCGCCGTCCAGTTCTCCCAGGTCGGGCCGGCCGAGTGCGGCGTGAGGGTGACGTTCGGCAGCTTGAAGAGCGGGTGATCCTTCTTCGGCGGCTCCTCGACCATCACGTCGAGCCCGGCCGCGCCGATCTGGCCGCTCGTCAGCGCCTTGTACAGCGCGTCCTCGTCGATGACGGGACCCCGACACGTGTTGACGATGATGGCGGTCGGCTTCATCATCCCGAGCTCGCGCGCGGAGATCATCGCGCGCGTCTTGTCGTCGAGCGGCACGTGCATGCTCACCACGTCGGAGGTCCGCAGCAGCTCGTCGAACAGCACGAAGCGCACGCCGAGCGCGTCTTCCTGGTCCTCGGTGAGCCGCGCGATGTCGTAGTACTGGACGTCGGCATCGAAGGCCTGCACGCGGCGCGCGACCTTCTTGCCGATGTTGCCGAGGCCGACGATGCCCACGCGCTTGCCCGACAGCTCGTGCACGCGCGGCTCGGTCAGGCTGACGCGCCACTTGCCGGCCACGATGTTGTTGTGGAACAGGACGAGACGCTTGAGCACGGCCAGCATCAGCATCAGCGTGTGCTCGGACACGGCGATCGCGTTGGCGCCGCCGTTGTTGGCCACCGGCACCTTGGCCTTCCGGGCCGCCTCGATGTCGACCCGGTCGTAGCCGGCGCTCATGAGCTGGACGAGCTTGAGCTTGGGCGCCGACCGGAAGAACTCGCCGCCGATCCCACGGGAAAGCCCGAGGTAGTATTCGGCGTCCGCGGCCTGGTCGTAGAACTTCGGCGTGCCGACCTCGACGACCACGAGCTCGAACCCGGGCGGCGTCATGGACCGCGCGAGGTCGACGATCTCGTCGGCGTTGGTGGGGGCGAAGATGATCTTGCTGGCCATGTCGGAGTTCTCCTTACGCCAATGGGATCGTCGCGGTCACGCAGCGCTCGTTGCCGAGGACGCGCGTGGTGTGCCCCTTGCCCGTGGTGTCCTCGACGAGTCGCGCGTCGCCGGGGCCGAAGACGTGCTTGGACCCATCGCCCAGCCCGATCTCGAGCTGGCCGGAGAGAATGATCACGAACTGGCGGCGCGGCGCCGGGTGCCAGTCGATGTTGCGGCCGACCGGCCAGTCGCTGAACGAGATCTTGGTCGTGGGCAGGCCGGTCGTCCACTCCTTGGCCTTGGCCAGATCGATCGGCTCGATGTGCGACTGCCCGTCGGGGCCCGTGTAGAGTCGGTGCGTTCCCATCCCTGTGTTCCCCTTTCGATCATTTCACCGCTCGCCTCGGGGCGCTCGTGCCTACGGCAGCTCGGCCGCCCCTCAGCTCGCACTGCCTCAGCGTCCGAAGCCGTAGAGTGCCTTGGCGTTGTCGCAGACGATCCGGCTACGCACGTCCGCGGGCAGATGACCGAGCTCGCGCTGCAGATACTCCTGCGAGTCGGGCCACACGCCGTCGGGATGCGGGAAGTCGGAGCCCCACATGACCTTGTCGGCGCCGAGCTCGTCGAGGAGCTTGATGCCGATCGGATCCGTCTGGTAGGTCGCCCAGCACTGCCGCTTCCAGTACCCGCTCGGCGCCATCGTGAGCGCCAGGTCCTTGAACTGGTCCTCCCACTCGGCGTCCATGCGCCACAGCACGTAGGGGATCCAGCCGATGCCGCTCTCGCCGAGCACGAGCTTCATCCGCGGGTGCCGCTCGAGCGCGCCCGAGAAGATCATCGAGGTGAGGATGTTCGCCATGTTGATCTGGAACTGCGTGAGGTTGGCGGCGAACGCGGCCCGCGCCACGGGCAGCGGAACGTCAGGCGCGTCGGGCAGCTTGGCTCGCGTCGGGTCGGAGCCGATGAGGACGATCTTCCGGATGTGATCGGGCGTGTAGCCGCCCACGGTGTGGAAGTGCAGCGGCAGGCCGCAGCTGTCGATCACGTCCCACAGCGGGTTCCAGTACGGATCCCAGAGCGGCTTGAGGTCCGGCGAGTTCGCGATGTCGAGGCCGCGCAGGGCCCCCCGCTTGACCACGCGCTCGACCTCTGCGATGGCCGCGTCCAGCGGATGGTTCGGGATGGAGGCGAGCCCGGCGAAGCGCTCGGGCCGCGCGGAGCAGAACTCGGCGAGCCATTCGTTGTAGATGCGCATGGTCTCGATGGCCGCCTCGGGGTCGTTCAGCCGCCCCGTCGCGCCGAGGATGCCGTAGAGGACCTCGCCCTGCACGCCGTCGCGGTCCTGGTCCTTGACGCGCAGCTCGGGATCGGTCAGCCGCCGGATGCCCTTCTTGCCGTCCTCGTAGAGTCCCGTCGAGGCCATGCGATCCGCGCGATGGATCCGCCCGGGCACGTACTCCCGGCCCGCCGAGCCCATGCCGTTGACCCGCCCGAGGTTCGCGCCCTTCTTGGTCACCCAGATCGGGCCCGTCGGCCCGTCGACGACGTAGGGCACGCGATCGCGCATCTCGGCCGACGCGCGCGTCGTGAACAGGTCGGGGGGCAACCAGCACAGATCGACGTGACAGTCACCCGAGATCACCTCGTGACGCATGACGGACCTCCTTGTGTGGGAACGGGTCCACAGCCTCGCCGGATTGGCGGCGATTGTCAAACAGGTCGCGGTTGTGGCATAGCGGAGACGTGACGACGATGCCCAGGGCCGACGGTGGCGTGCATCTCGTCGGCAGTGTGCCGCTCGCCGACGCCGAGACGGTATTCCGGACCGTGGCCGCGACCGTCGGGCCGTACCTCCGCCGGATCCCGGACGGGGAGACGGGCGAGCGGCGGCGGTGGATCTGGTTCCAGCGCACGATGCTGGAGAGCCATCCGGACATGGAGCTGGATCCCACCGTCCCGCTGTTCGCGCTGCGTCAATGGGATGGCCGGGTCCTCCGTGAGACCCCGTTGCTCCGCCTCCGTCCCGGCCTCGATCCCGAGGCGGTCATCTTCGAGACCGGCTATGCCGCGGCGGCCAGAGCCTCGTACAGGGTCTTCCGCCGGCTCCGCTCGGTCGGGGTCATCCCGGCGGGTGTGAGATTTCAAGTATGTCTGCCCACGCCCATGGCGAGCGCCTACATGTACGTCAGCCCGAAGGCGCGCGAGGCCTACGTCGTCGCCTACGAGCGCGCGCTGATGCGGGCGCTCGGCGACATCGTCGCGTCGATTCCCGGCGGCGACCTGGCCATCCAGTGGGACGTGTGCCAGGAGGTCCTGATCCACGAAGGGTTCTTTACCGACCGGCCGGCGGACTACGATCGGCGGATCACCGCCCAGCTGGCGCGGCTCGGGGATGCCGTGCCCGCGCGCGTCGAGCTCGGCTATCACCTGTGCTACGGATCGCCCGCCGACGAGCATCTGGTGATGCCGCGCGACACCGCGATCCTCGTGGAGATCGCCAGCGGCTTTCGTGAGGTCCTCAGGCGGCGCGTGGACTTCCTCCACCTGCCCGTCCCGAAGGAGCGAACCGACGCCGACTACTTCCGCCCCCTCGCGCGGCTCGCGGGCTTCGACGAGTCGGCGCTCTACCTGGGGCTGATCCATCACGACGACGCCAAGGGAGACGTGGCGCGCATCGATGCTCGCCAGTCACCGGGCCGCCGCCGACCACATTTGCCGAGGAGGTGTCACGCCATGAAGCTCGTTCGTTACGGACGCGTCGGGGCCGAGAAGCCGGGACTCATCGACGACAGCGGCGCGCTGCGCGACCTCTCGCGCGTGGTGAAGGACATCACGCCGGAGGCGCTGTCCGCCGCGGGACTCAAGCGCCTGCGCGCGGCGAACGTCGCGCGGCTGCCGGTCGTGCGCGGTCGGCCCCGCCTGGGCTGCCCGCTCGCGGGGATCGGCAAGGTCGTGTGCATCGGGCTCAACTACACGGATCACGCGCACGAGGTCGGCCTGCCGTTGCCCACGGAGCCCCTGCTGTTCATCAAGGCCAACAGCGCGATCAGCGGGCCGAACGATCCGCTCCTCCGGCCGCCGGGCGCCCTGAAGCTCGACTACGAGGTCGAGCTCGGCGCCGTCATCGGCCGCGACGCCCGCAACGTGAGCGAGGCCGACGCGATGAAGCACGTGGCCGCCTATTGCATCGTCGACGACGTCTCCGAGCGCGCGTTCCAGATGGAGCACGGGGGCACGACGACCAAGGGCAAGAGCGCGGACAGCTTCGCGCCCATCGGCCCCTGGCTCGTCACGGCGGACGAGGTGCGCGATCCGCAGGCGCTCGAGGTGTGGACGACGGTCAACGGCGAGTCCCGCCAGCGCGGCGACACGAAGAACATGATCTTCGGCGTCCGCCGGCTCGTCGCCTACGTCAGCCGCTTCATGTCGCTCCGCGCCGGCGACATCATCTCGACGGGCACGCCCGCCGGCGTCGCCCACGGCATGAAGCCGCCCCGCTACCTGCAGCCCGGCGACGTCGTGGAGATGGGCATCACCGGCCTGGGCGTCCAGAAGAACCGCGTGGTCGGCCGCTGAGCCGGGCTGACGCTCGGGCCTTCAATCCTTAGGGCGGGGGCTCGTCCCCCGCCACGTCGACTCACGAAACCGTTGGAGCAGTACGACCACAAGGGCCGGCAGCGGAAGAACAACCCGCCCGTCGGGCTCGTCACCTGATCGGCACAATCGCGATCACGGATGAGGGCTGGTACAACTTCCTCAAGCGTCGCCCGGAGCTGACAGAACTGAACTTTGGGACTCCCTCAGCGCGCCGCTCGTTCCGTGCCGCTCATTTTTCGCCATTCCTGTTTAAGCTCCGGGCGCCGCACAACGCCATCTGCGGCTTCGCCTACTTTGCCCAGTTCTCCAAGCTCCCTGACTGGCTCGCATGGGAAGCGTTCGGCCTGGGAAATGGCTGCCCTTCTTTCGAGGAGATGCACTCTCGCATCGCGCAAATCCGAGAACGCATCGGATATGACGAAGGCACCGGCTCCGATGACATTGGCTGCATTCAGCTCGTCTCACTGATTTTTTTCCGTCACCGAGCATGGCGGCTTCGGCACGTGGACGTGGGGCGTGTCGAAGTCTCCGTCAGACCTCCAGGATGACCTGAGCGCCACGTCGCGCTGAGCGGCAGTCGGGGCGCGCTACGACAGGACGAGGTTGAACGCTCTGCCGCCCCGCGCACGATACACCTCGAAATCCCGCCGATCGATCGTCATCACATCCAGCGTGGCGATCAGGTCAGCGACCCACACCAGCGTCGCATCGGCGAAGTCGATCTCCCGGTCCGCGTATCGTCGGACGATTGCGGCGATCTCAGGCAAGTCGTCTGCCCCGATTGGCTGAAGTGCGAGCCCTCCGCGCTGAATCCAAACGAGCAAGGCCGTCTTGCCTTGGGCATTCAGGAAGTAGCACGCCTCGGTCACTACCGGCAGCGTCGAGACGAGTCGGGCAGGGTTTGCCGAAAGGAACCGAGTGACACGAGAGTGGTGCTTGTCGCGCTTCTGAAAGAGGGCTATCAGAGGGCCAGCATCAACGATGATGCTTTGCACGAAGTTGCCTCTTCAGACGGCGCTTGAACGTCGAAGAGAGATCTCCTCCGCTTTGCCTGTCCGCGCCGAAGAGGCCCTTGCCGATGTCGTATGGGGTACGCCCGGGCTCCACTTGCGAGAGGTATGCCTCGAGACTTCGTCGGATGACCTGCGTCTTGTTGACTCGCAACTTTCGGCTGGCCTTGGCGAGTCGTTCCTCGAGTTGATGTCCGAGTCGCACGGAGATGGGCATTCGTGCTCCAATGACGGCGGAATATTGGGATTGTATCACAGTATCGCAACTGCTCGGCCGCTCCTACTGTGTCTTGAGCTTCAGGTCCTCGTAGGGCGCCGAGTAGAGGTAGTTACTGATCAGCCCGAGCCCGGACTCGGCGACGCGCCCGCCGACCCCGTTGAGGAAGGCCGGCTCGTCGAGCGTCAGGAACATCACGCGCTCGTGCATGAGCTGCTGGATCTTGTGGAGCGTAGCCTCGCGCTTCTTGCGGTCCATCTCCGACGCCTGCTCGCGGAACAGCGCATCGAGATCCGGATAGCCGCCGTAGGCGTACGTGCCTTCCGAGACGACGAACGCCTCGATGCGGGTCGAGGCATTGCCGGGGGCGCCGGATGCGGTCCGGACGAGGGGACGCAGCTTCTTCTCGGCGTTCTCCTTGAGGAACCCCGCGCGCTCCAGGCCGCGCACCGTCACCCGGATGCCGATGGTCTGCAGATAGTTCGCCGCGGCCTCGACGATGGTCGAGTAGGCCATGTCGGTCGCGATGGGCCCGGCCTCAAACCCGTTGGGATAGCCGGCCTCCGCGAGCAGGGCGCGCGCCTTGGCCGGATCGTAGGGGTAGAGCGGAGCCTGCCAGGCGAACTCCATGCCGTGGGGAATGATGCTGCCGGTGACGCGGGCGGCCCCCAGAAATTCCGCCTGGTTGATCGCCTGTCGATCCACCGCGAGGTTGGCGGCGAGACGGACCCGCCGGTCGTGCCAGGGGGATTTCGTGTTCCACTGCTCGCCGAACAGGATCCACTCCGTCCACGTCGTAAGCGTGGGCTTGAACACGAGCCCAGGCGTCTTGCGGACCTCTTCACCCAGGACGCCGCGGATCGAGTAGATGACATCCGCCTCGCCGCGCTTGAGCATGGCGACTCTGGTCGAATCGTCGGGCACCGATTTGAACACGAGCCGCTTGACCGAGGGCGCCTTGCGCCAGTACTGCTCGTTGGCCTCCATCACCAGCTCGACGCCGGGCTTGAACGACACGAACCGGTAGGGGCCTGCGCCGATGGGTGCCTTCTTGAAACCCTCGTCGCCGACCGACTCGACGTACTTCTTCGGCACGATCCAGGCCGCGCCCGTCGCCGGCGTGGCGTAGAAGCTGAGGAAATCGGGCCACGGCTGCTTCAACCGGAAGCGCACGGTTTGCGGGTCGACGACGTCGACGCCGGCCACCCGCTCCTTGAAGCTCCGGCTCGCCGCGCCCCGGTAGCGCTCGAAGGAGAACTTCACGTCGTGCGCGGTCACCGGCTCGCCGTTATGGAACTTGACGCCCTTACGTAGCGAGAACGTGTAGGTCAGGCCGTCCGGCGCCGCCTTCCACGATTCGGCCAGGCTCGGCGCCATCGCATTACCCGGCATCGGCTTCACGAGGCCGTCGTGGAGCGCGTAGAGGATCATGAAGGGGGTGATGAGCCCCGGCGTCTCCGCCGGGTCGAGCCACGTCGGGGCGAGGGAGACGTGAACGGCCCAGGTCATCTGCCCCTGGGCCGCCCACGCGGGTGTCGCCGCGGCGAGGAGTGCCGCGAGTACGAGCGCCTTACTCAAGCGGAGAGGTGCCGACCCAGCCCGTCTCGGAGACGTCGACCATCACGTTGTCGGGACCGTTGTACTTGACCTCGACGTTGCCGCCGTGGCGTGGGCCCTGCCCGACGCCGAGCGCCTGGTTCACGTCGTGACGGGGCTCCGAGCCCGCCGCCTTCAGCTTCTCGGCGATCTCCTCCAGGCTCTCGACCTGGAAGCCGATGTGGTGGATGCCGCTCCACTCCTTGCCGCGCTCGACCCCGGCCACGGCGTCGCTCTTGAAGTTGAGGATCGCCAGGTTCAGGTCGCCGTCGCTCAGGTAGTAGCCCTTGGCGCCCATCCCGTCGAGCTTGGCGATCTCCTTCATGCCGAAGACGTCCATGTAGAACTTCGCCGTCTTGTCCACGTCCTGGGTCGACAACGCGATGTGCTTGATCTTCGGCATGGCGTTCTCCTCCGTGGGCCATCCGCGCCCGGGTTCTTTGCCTGCGTGGACAGAACTTACGCCAGAGCCGCGAAAAAGGCCAGCAGTTGCTGATAGGGAACTATCAGCGTAATAACATATTCGACTCAGATTGGAGGGTCTCTGATGGCCGATGGTCACGCGACGATGCGCCCGTACCTCTCGCCGACGCTCGTGCTCCTCGCCCTGGACTGGCCCGACGGCCGGCTGCGGCCGAACTTCCTCGGCTTCGCCATCCGGCGGGCGCCGGGATTCAGCAAGGGCGAGAAGCAGGGCTACCTCTTCAACAAGATCGGCTTCATCCCGCTCGGTCCGGACAGCCATCCCATGCCGAGCAACGTCGCCCCCATCCAGAAGTTCCTCTGGTGGGACTCGGCGATCAATACCGAGGATCGCGGCAAGAACTTCGCCTACACCGTGGTGCCGGTCCTCGGCACCGGGCCGAACGATCTCCAGCTCCAGGAGCCGTCCGCGCAGACGGTGACGGTGACGATCCCGCGCATCGTGACCGACGGGATCGGCACCTACTTCAACCGGGCGGTGGTGAGCTCCCAGGCCTTCTCGCGCGAGTTCCCCGCGGGCACCATGGACATCGACAAGGCGATGGCCTGGCTCGCGAACGGGCTCGAGGGCGCCATCCCGGGGTTCCTCAAGGGGGCCGACGCCATCGAGGGCGCGGTCTACCACCTCACCGACAACGAGTGGGTGCTTCCCGCCCTCAAGAAGATGTCGGCCAAGGGCTCGCTGGTCTACGCCTTCAAGCCGCCGAACGAGACGGTGAACGCCACCGCCGTGACGGCGCTGAAGAAGACCGGGATCCACTTCGACTCCCGCTCGAAAACGGCCATCATGCACGACAAGTTCCTGGTCAAGCGCGCGGGCGGTCAGCCCGTCGGCGTGCTGACGGGCTCGGCCAACTTCACGCCCGAAGGGCTCACGAGCCAGGCCAACCTGCTCCACACCTTCGCCTCGCCCAGGCTCGCCGCGCTCTACGCCACGCGCCGGGAACTGATCGCTCCGGACCCCGCGGTGGCCGCGACCGCCAAGGATACGGGGTGGTCGGCACCGGTCAAGATCGGCAAGGCCAGCGTCCGTGTCTTCTTCTCCCCCGAGCCCTCGGCCAAGCGGGTGTCGCTCGACACCGTCGTGGCCGCGGTCAAGGCCGCCAAGCAGTCGGCCGTCTTCTGCATGTTCTCGCCGACGGACAAGCCGCTCCTCGATGCGTTGATCGCCGTGGGCGACAAGAAGAAGGTGCTCTTCGGCATGCTCAACAGCATCACGGATCCCTCGAAGAAGAAAAAGAAGCCCGGACCGGAAGCGGCCTCGGGCGAGCCGCCGAAGGAGCCGAGCGCGGCCGCGCAGGTCCAGGTGACCATCTTCAATCGCTCACGCAAGGACAAGAAGGTGCTGGCCTACTCGTACTTCAACCCGGGGAATACGCCCGCCGGCTTCCTGCCCGAGCTGAGCAGCGTGGATTTCAGCAGCCGCAGCATCGTGCCTCCGCCCAAGCCGGCGCCGGGCAAGAAGAAGGCGTTCGTGCCCGCCGTCCACATCCATCACAAGTTCCTCGTGCTCGACGCGGAGACGAAGAACCCCGTGATCTACACGGGCTCGGCGAACTTCAGCAAGAACTCGACGAACCGCAACGACGAGAACCTGCTCGAGATCAAGGGCGACCGGGGGATGGCCCAGACGTACCTGGCCGAGTTCATGCGGCTCTACGAGCACTACCGCGCGCGCGCCCTCTACAACATCGCGCATCCGAAGGGCAAGCCCGCGCCCGGCAAGAAGGGCGAGGCCTTCGTCCTGAAGCGGACGCGCGACGCGTGGGTGAAGGGCGCCTACACGCCCGGCACGAAGGAGTTCCTCGCGCGCGTGAACTTCGCGAGCTAGGCGGCGGTCACCCGATGATGCGGCCGCCCATGACCCGGATCGTGTCGCCGGTGACGTAGGCGGAGGCGTCGGACGCCAGGAAGACGCACGCGTCGGCGATGTCCTCCGGGCGGCCGAGCCGGCGGAGCGGAATGTCCTTGAGCTGCTCCGGCGCGCCCGGCGGCGCCTGCCGGTGCTCCGGATACCACTCGGCGTAGCGGCGCTCGGTGTCGATGAAGCCGGGGATGACCATGTTGGCGCGGATGCCGAACGGCCCCAGCTCCGCGGCCAGCGCGCGCACGAGGCCGAGCAGCCCGCTCTTCGCGGCGGTCACCGCCGCGGTGTTCGGCCGGCCGGTGATGCTGGACTGGCCACCGAGCGCGATGATGCTGCCCCGCTTGCGCTCCTTCATGCCCGGCACCACCGCGCGCGCCAGATAGAACGCCGAGTGGAGATTCACGCCCATCACGTGATGCCAGTCCTCGACCGAGGTGTCGGCGAGCGACTTGTGCGGGCGGATCGCGGCGTTGCACACGAGGACGTCGATCGCTCCGAGCTCGGCAAGCCCCGTCCTCACCATCGCCTCCACCGCCGCCGTCTCCCCGATGTCGCCGAGCACGGGCACCGCGCGCACGCCGGCTTTGCGGCACTCGTCGGCCACGGCCTCCAGCTCGTCACGGTTCGTCCGGGTGTTCAGGACGAGGTCGGCGCCCTGGGCCGCGAAGGCGAGCGCGATCGCTCGGCCGATGTTGCGGCTAGCGCCGGTGATGAAGGCCGTCTTGCCCTGGAGATTCGTTCGGCTATAGTCCATGCCATTCTCCTGTTGATCCCCACCGCGAGGAGGACCCGAGATGAAGATCCATAACCTGTACACCGATGCCAAGGGTGAATCACACTTCCGCGACATCGAGGTCGAGTGGGCCGAGGAAGGCCGCGCCGGCAAGCTCTCGAAGCGTCTGCCCGCCACCGG
>WNGB01011610.1_pt1 | contig 12052 bp, 10 predicted proteins | sample 5400681 | NCBI WGS metagenome assembly WNGB01 (sample SAMN13153367, study PRJNA577476) | soil metagenome | isolation source: 115 cm soil or saprolite under grassland replicate 2 | place: USA:California | collected 2016-06-15 | reverse complement strand
GGGTCCACGTACTCCTCGAAGTCGATCCTACGGTCGAGCACGCCGGTCTCGATCATCAGGTCGCGCACCATGTCGAAGTCAGGCTTGCGCGGAGTCAGATGCGTATAGATCACGCGGTCGAGCGGTTCCGTCAGGGCGTGGCGGAGGACCTCCGGCTTCTGCCGGAAGTAGTAGCGGGCCACGAAGTCCGCAGCGTGCTCTCGGTGCGGGCGACCCTCATCCAACCACAGGCCCGACCGCGCGATGCCGTCCACGAGGATCTGGACTGCCTGTGGCCGTCGGTCGATGACGTCCTGCCGTACGACGACCACGCAGGACATGTAGTCAGGCCAGTATTCACGGGCGTGGAAGAGCACGCGGCCGAAGCCGCCGAGCTCGGCCTGCGAGGGATACGGCTCTCCCATCGAGAACGCGTCGATCGCTCCCGCGGCGAGAGCTCCGGCGACGTCCGGCGGCGCCATCTCGATCAAGTGCACGTCGGCTCCCGTCATGCCGTTCTGCTTCAAGGCCTTGAACACAATGAGCCGTTCGTCTGAGAAGCGGCTGGGGATCGCGATGGTCTTGCCCGCGAGGTCGCGCACGGAGCGGATCGGCTCATCCTTTCGCACGACGACCGCGCTGCCGTAACGGTGTCCCAGATAGACGATCTTGATCGGCACTCCCTGCGCGACGAGAGCGATCGCCATGGGCGCGACCATGAAGCCGACCTGCATGCGGTCGGAGATGAGCGCCTCCTTGATCTCCGGGAATCCCTGGAACATCCTCGGAATGAAGAGGGCGCCGTCGAGCGAGTAGCGGGAGATGAAGTCAGTCACGGGGCAGGCCAGATGGCAGGTCACCGGGATGTAGGCGACGTTCAACTTTCGCTTCGCCGCCGGCAGGCGGTCGTTCCAGGCCGCCGACCAGTCGAAATTCAGGGTCAGGTGCGCTGCGGTGACGACTCCCGTCCAGGCGAGCAACCCCGCCAGGATCTTCCGGCCGGCGCTCACGGGGTCTCCTCCCGGAATCCCCAGCGCACCGCCCGAAGCCGCGAGACGCGCTGGACGATGAGATTCAGGACGAGCCCGATGGCGCCGATCGAGAGCATCGCCGCGACGACGAGGTCATAGCGCTTGCCGGCGTTACGCGAATCGATGACGAGATATCCCAGCCCAGAATCCACCGCGATCATCTCCGCCGCCACGACGACGATCCAGGCGATGCCCAGCGCGAGGCGCAGTCCCGTCAGGATCTCGGGAAGGGCCGCGGGAAATACGACGCGGGAAAGAAGGGCCCGTTCCGACAAGCCGAAGTTGCGCCCCGCGTCGCGGTACATCGCCGGCACGCCGCGCACTCCGTTCATTGCGGAGACGAGAATGGGAAAGAGAGAAGCGAGGAAGATCAGAAAGATTGCCGCCACGTTGCTGACTCCGAAGAGCACGATCGCCACGGGAATCCAGGCCAGAGGAGAGATCGGACGCAGGAGCTGGATCACGGGGTTGACCGCGCGCGCCGCCGCGGGGCGCCACCCGAGGAAGACACCCGCGGGGATCCCGACCGCGAGCGCCGCGCCGTAGCCCGCGGCCACGCGAAGGAGCGAATCGCGGCTGTACCGGAGAAGGAGTCCCTTGCGCGCAAGCTCGGCGAAGCCACGAGCCACCGCGCCCGGCGAGGGGAAGACGTTGGTTCCTGTCCATCGGACGGCCATGTGCCAGAGAGCAATCAGGACCGCCACGGCGGCCGCGGGCAGGAGAATCGCCTCGAGCCGGCGTCGGGACGTCATATCTTGTGGGCCAGACCGATCTCCTCGAAGATCCCGTCGCGCAGTTCCAGATAGCGCCGGGAGGAGAGATCTCTCGGATGCGGCAGGTCGATCGGGACGATCCGGCGGATCCGCGCCGGCCGCGCCGTCATCACCACGACCCGATCGGCCAGTTGCACGGACTCCTCGATGTCGTGGGTCACGAAGAGGATCGTCTTCTGCTCCGCCTGCCAGATGCGCAGCAGCTCTCCCCGCATGACGAGCCGCGTGATCGAGTCGAGCGCCCCGAAAGGCTCGTCCAGAAAAAGGACGTCGGGATCCACGGCCAGGGCGCGGGCCACCTCGACGCGCTGCTTCATGCCGCCGGAGAGCTCGTGCGGGTACGCCTTCTCGAAGCCTTCCAACCCCACCAGACGGACGTAGTGAGCGATGCGGCGTTCGCGCTCGCCCGGCGGCAGCTTCCCGAGGCCGAACCCGATGTTGCCCTCAACGGTCAGCCAGGGGAAGACACCCCGCTCCTGGAAGACAAAGATCCGCCGCGGGTCGGGTCCGCGGACCTCCTCTCCGTCGATGCGCACGGAGCCTGAGGTCGGCGCAAGGAAACCGGCGACGATGTTCAGGAGCGTTGATTTTCCGCAGCCGGACGGGCCCAGGATGCAGACAAACTCGCCCTCGCGCACGTCCAGAGCGATGTCCTCGAGCACGCGGACGTCGTTCTCCTCCGTCCGGAAGGTCATGTGGAGACTTCGGATCACGAGTTTGGTGCGTCCGGGAAGCGGCTGGCGGACGGGAATCATGCCGCCTCCCGTGCCGAGTCCGCGTAACCCCAGCGCAAAGCGGGAAGCCTTTCGATGCGGCGCATCGCCGCGTCGAGTGCGAGGCCGATCGTTCCGATCAAGGCCATTCCGGCCACGACGAGGTCGTAGCGATTGCCCGCGTTGCGCGCGTCGATGATCAGGAACCCCAGCCCGGAGTTGACGGCGATCATCTCGGCCGCCACCACCACGAGCCACGCGATGCCGAGAGCCAGCCGCAGGCCGACCAGCAGCCGCGGCAGGATCGCGGGCAGGAGCACTTGCCGGGTGATCTGGGCGGGCGAGAGCCCGAAGTTGCGTCCGGCGTTCCAGTGAATCGAGGAAACGCCGCCCACCGCGCTCATCGCCGCGATCGTCAGCGGAAAGACCGAGGCGACGAAAATGATGAAAACCGCCGAGAGGTCGCCGACGCCGAACCAGAGGATCGCGAGGGGAATCCAGGCGAGAGCCGAGATCGGGCGCACGATCTCGACGAGCGGCGCCAGCGCCAGCCCGCCGCGCCGGTACCAGGCGAGCAGGATGCCGAGCGGGACTCCGATGAAGACCGCCAGCAGATACCCCCATGTCACCCGGAAGAGAGATGCGACGATGTGCTTGACGAGGAACCCTTTTTCACCCAGCTCCACGATCGCGCGCCCCACGGCCAGAGGCCCCGGCAGTAGCGGCGCATGGCCGAGCCGGATGGCGAGGTCCCACAGCAGGAGAAGCGCCGCTATTCCGGCAAAGGGGAGGAGCCGATGCGGAAACCGCGAGCCGGTCCCTCGTGGCAACTGGATTTCCGCGTCTCTCAAGCGCCGGCGAGTCTAACCCGCACCAGAGCAGATGCCCTCAGAGCGGTTCGACCTCACTTGGCGTTCGTCCAGCTCTGATTGGCGACTTTCCATTGTCCGTCTTCCTGTTCCAGCGAGATCGTTCCCTTGTTCAGCTCGTTGTCCACCTTCCCCGTGGCCTCGAGCGTCGCCTTCTTGCCTTCGACTTTCAGGGATGTGAGCTTCAGGTCCGTAGGCGTCATCGCCTCCATCATCTCCATTCCCTTTTTGGGATCCAGTCCCATCTCCTTGGTCTGCTGATCGATGCCCTTGGCAGCCTCCTTCGTCATGCACTTCTTGTAACCCTCGAAATCACCAGCCTGGACCGCCTTCAGGAGAGCCCGGTAGACCTTGGCCTGCGGCGAAGTCTCCACGTTCTTTGCGGGTCCGGCGCCGAGGGCCGCAGAAGAAAAACTGAAAGCGATCAGCAGCAGGGACAGAGTCACCCGATTGGCGATTCTCATCGCTGGATCTCCTTTCACGTCCGTCGCCGATCATCATATGCGGTCCTCGGGGTGACGGACGCCGCCCGGCGCGGCGCTCCTGATCTGGAATAAACCTCCCGTTGCGCGCGCTGCGACCGGAGTCATGTCGCGACGCCGGAAGCTTTTCGCTGCCGCGGGCCTCTCTGGAGCGGCCGGTTTCGCGCTGTTCGCGGCCGGGTGCGCCCTCTCGGCGCCCCGGTGGCGCGGGCGGGCCGGTCCAAACTTCGACGGGAAACGATTCCGGTCGATCGAACCGCTCGACCACGGCTTCTCGGATTTCTTCCGATGGATGACGCATCGCGAGCGAGGCCCATGGCACTCCTTCACCGGCACACCGCCTGGTCCCCGGCCGCCGCAGCGCGTGGGCGAGGAAAGGCTTCGCGTGACATTCGTCAACCACTCGACGGTCCTCATACAGATGGAGGGACTCAACATACTGACCGACCCCGTCTGGTCCGAGAGAGTCTCGCCCGTGTCCTTTGCCGGGCCGCGGCGCCACCGGCCTCCTGGCATCCGCTTCTCCGATCTGCCACCGATCGACGCCGTTCTCGTCAGCCACAACCATTACGACCATATGGACGTCGCGACACTGCGCCTCCTGGCCGCGGCGAATCGTCCGTGCGTCTTCGTCGGCCTCGGCAATACGGCGTTCCTCCAAAAGCACGGCGTTCCGGGCTCGCGCGACCTCGATTGGTGGGACTCCGTGCCGCTCGCGCCCGGCGTGACGTTGACGGCGGTGCCCGCGCGCCACTTCTCCAGCCGCAGCCCCTTCGACCGCGACCGCACGCTCTGGTGCGGATGGGTCGTGACGGGCCCGTCGGGTTCCGTCTATTTCGCCGGCGATACCGGCTGGGGATCACATTTCCAGATGATCCGCGAACGCTTCCCGAAACTACGCCTGGCGCTTCTGCCCATCGGCGCCTACCGCCCCCGATGGTTCATGTCGCAGGCCCACATCAACCCTGAGGAAGCCATTCGCGCGCAGGAGACTCTGGGCGCCGAGACCGCCGTCGCCATCCACTTCGGCACCTTCGCCCAGGCCGACGACGGCGAATTCGAGCCGGTCGAGGAGTTGAAGGCCGCCCTCGTCCGTCACCCCGACCCGAAGCCGCGCTTCCTCGCCTTGGACAATGGCGAATCCCTCGACCGCCCTCTCCCCCCGGGAGAGGGCCTGCCCTCCGAAGCCCTTGGCGAAAAGGAGGGGCAGGGGTGAGGCCGCTCGTTGAGCCGGGGAAACAGGCGAGAGCGCGGCAAGGTTTGAGCGACCGAGGGAGAGGGGCAGCCGGCGTCATCCTGGGGAGTTCCCTCGCTCCTCTTTGTCATCCGAGCCCTTCGCCCTCCCTTGTCATCCCGAGCGAAGCGAGGGATCTGCTCTCACTGCTTCGAGTAGCCGCATCCGCTCAGGACAGGCTCCGCGAGGGATCTGCTCCCGTCGCGCTTCGGCACGCGTGTCCGCTCGGGACAGGCTCCGCGAAGGATCTGCTCTCGCGCTTCCAAGCCGGAGCAATCCCTCGTCGCTTCGCTCCTCGGGATGACAGGGGCTGGGCTCTGTGCCCGAAAGGTTATTCGGCGGATTTCCGGCTCGGCGCACGGGCTCGACCGGAAAGGGCGCCGGCCGCGACGAAGTCTTCCTGGGGGTCAAATCGTGTCGCGTATTCAGCAGGATTAGGAAGAGGCGTCTCGCTTCTTGGCGAGCGACGGCGGGAGCGGCGCGGCGCGGAGGAAGTATTCGGGAGTGGCGTCGGCGGCGACGACGGCGCCGCGCGGGATCCGGATGCCCGCGGGGATCTGCGCGTTCTTTCCGACGGTCGTGATCCCCGGCCCCTCCGGAGGGCTCTTCGGGTTCCTGGGGGCTTGTCCAACGCGGGCGTTACGGCCCACGCGTGCGATCTTGTCGATGACCGCGCGCTCGACGCGGGCGCTGGCTTCGATCACTGTGTCGGTCAGGACGACCGAGTACCGGATGACCGCTCCCGGGCCGACCGACACGCCGGGAGAAAGCACGCTTCTCTCGACGCGCGCTCCCGCGGCGATCACGCAGCCGTCGGTGATCATGCTGTCCTTGACGACCGCGCCTTCCTGGATGCGGACGGGGGGGCGTTCCTCTGACTTGGTGTGCACGATCCAGGAGCGGTCGTTGAGATCCAGCGCGGGGGGATGCTTCAAGAGGTCCATCTGCGTCTGCCAGTAGGCCTCGATGGTTCCCACGTCCACCCAGTAGCCCTGGAACGGATAGGCGAAGACCCGCAGGCCCCCCAGCACCATCCGGGGGATGACGTCCTTGCCGAAGTCATGCGAGGAATCGCGGCGCTTGGCGTCTTCGGTCAGCATCTGCGCGAGCATCTTGCGCGAGAAGACGTAGACCCCCATGGAGGCGAGCGTGCCCGGTGGCTCGGCGGGCTTCTCGACAAACTGCATGACCCGATATTCCGGATCGGTCGCGAGGATGCCCATGCGCGTGGCTTCTTCGCGCGTCACGTTCAACGTCGCGATCGTCACGTCGGCCTGCTTGGAGACGTGGAAGTCGATGAGCGACGCGTAATTCATCTTGTAGATGTGGTCGCCGGAGAGCACGAGAATCAGGTCCGGCTCTCCGCGCTCGAGGAAGTTCAGGTTCTGCGTGATGGCATCGGCCGTGCCCTTGTACCAGTCGGTATCGGCGCGCCCGCGGTACGGCTGGTAGATGTGAACTCCGCCGGAAAAGCCGCGGTCGAGGTCCCAGGGGCGACCGGCGCCGATGTGCTCGTTCAAGGAGTGGGGCCGGTACTGCGTCAGGATCATGACGTCCAAGACGCCGGAGTTGACGCAGTTGGAGAGCGTGAAATCGATGATCCGGTACTTGCCCGCGAAGGGGACGGCGGGCTTGGCGCGCTTGTCCGTCAACACGCCCAGACGGGATCCCTCTCCGCCGGCAAGGATGACCGCGCGAGTTCTCATCTCTTCTCCCTCTCCCTCTGGGAGAGGGCGGGGGTGAGGGGCGTCTTCTCCCTCTCCCGGCGGGAGAGGGGCGGGGTGAGGGGAGCCTTCACCTTCTTCCGGCGGGAGAACTCTTCTGACGGCCACAAACTGATCCGCACGGGCAAACCCCTCACCCTTACCCTCTCCCCTCGGGGGAGAGGGGATTTCCGTGCAGCGCCCGGGCGCGCTCGTAGAGCGCCACGTACTGCGCGGCCGAGCGGCTCCAGGAGAAATCGGACCGCATGCCCCGCCTCTGAATTTCGGCCCATTGCCGCGGTTCAGCGTACACCCGCAGCGCACGGTCGAGAGCATCTCCGAGCGCCCAAGGGGAGAATTCGTCGAACAGAAAGCCATTCCCGTCCGGGTCGCCGGCGTCGCGGACTGTGTCGGCGAGGCCGCCGGTACGCCGGGCCACAGGGACGGCGCCGTAGCGCATGGCGATCATCTGGGTCAGGCCGCAGGGCTCATAGCGCGAAGGAATCAGGACCATATCGGCACCGGCATAGATCCTTCGCGCGAAGTGCAAGTCGAACCGAAGGCGGGCGGCTGCGCGGCCCGGGTGGTCCCGCTCGATTGCCGCGAACTCGTGTTCGAGCGAGGGCTGGCCGGTGCCCAGCAGCACGAACTGCCCGCCGGCCGCGAGCCAGCGGCGGACCGCGGGGACCGCGATCTCGAAGCCCTTCTGCGGGTCCAGGCGCGAGACAACGGCGGCGAGCGGCATGCGCGGCTCCGCCTCGAGACGGGCTTCCTCCTGCAACGCCTTCTTGTTGGCCGCGCGCCGCTCGAGCGAGCCCTCGTCGAATGGCGCCGCCAGCGTGTCATCGGCGGCCGGGTTCCACAGATCCATGTCGATGCCGTTCAGGATTCCCCGGAGCCGGTCCTGCCTCGCGCGCAGGAGGCCGTCCAGCCCCTCGCCGAAGGCGGGCGTCAGGATCTCGCGCGCGTACGTCGGGCTGACGGTTGAAAGCATGTCGGCGCCCAGAAGACCCAACGCGAGCGGAGAATCGCGCAGCCAGCCCGGAAGGATGTGAGAGGCCTCGTTCACCGGCACGCCGTATTGGGCGAGGAACCGCCCCGACCCTTCGCCTCTGTATCGCAGGTTGTGAATCGACATGACCGAGGCGACGGAGCCGAAGAACTCGTTTTGCCGGCCCTCAGTCGCGAGCCACTCGACCGCGGTTCCGGTGTGCCAGTCGTTGGCGTGGAGGACATCCGGTTTCCAGCCGAGCGCCTGGCAGGAGAAGAGCACGGCCAGAGAGAAGAAGACGAACTTCGGCGCGTCCTCTCCGATGCCGGCGCCGTAGATCCGCCCGTCCTTGGGAATCGGCGGTCCCGTGACGAGGAACACCGGCGTCCGGCCGGATCGCGTTTCATGGATCTCTGCAGATTGGGCTCCGTAAGCGTGAGGCAAATCGAAGCGCGTCCGCAGGGCCGGCTGAAAGCGAAGCCAGTCAATCCCGCCGTAGCCCGGAATGGCCAGCCGCACGTCGTGTCCCAGGGCTCGCAGGGCCTCCGGCAGCGAGCCGGCCACGTCCGCCAGCCCTCCCACCTTGACAAACGGCGTCGCTTCCGCCGCCAGAAACAGGACCTTCACGCCCCGCGATTATGACCGTGTTCCCCCTCTCCCTCGGGAGAGGCGGCGCTCTTCCAGCGAGCGCAAGCGCGAGCGACGTTCTAGGCGGCTTTCTTCCTGGCCGGAGGCTTCGCGACGGCGGGTTGGAGCTTCGCGCCGGTCTCGGCAAAGAGGAAGGAAAGCTCGTCGGTCAGGTCTTCGATTCGCTTTGTCACCGGCGTGGCTCCGCCGGAGTGACCCGCCTTAGTGTCGTAGTGGAGGAGGATCGGGCGGTCCGAGCCGGTCGAGGCCTGGAGCAGCGCGGCCATCTTGCGCGCGTGAAGCGGCGCGACCCGCGTGTCCGAGTCTCCCGTGATGAACAGCACGGCTGGATACTTCGTGCCGGCCTTCACCCGGTGATAGGGCGAGTAGGCGTAGAGGAAAGAGAACTGCTCGGGGTTGTCGCCCGAACCATATTCGGGAACCCAATAGCCCGCGACCAGGAACTTCTGATAGCGAACCATGTCGAGAAGCGGATAGGAGCAGACGACCGCCGCGAAGAGGTCCGGCCGCTGCGTCAGAGCCGCGCCCACGAGCAGTCCGCCGTTGGAACCTCCCGAGATAGCCAGCCTGGAAGGGGACGCGTAACCGTTCGCGATCAGCCACTGCGCGGCCCCGATGAAGTCGTCGAAGACATTCTGCTTCTTCTCGAGCATCCCGGCCTTGTGCCACTCCTCGCCGAACTCTCCTCCGCCACGCAGGTTGGGGAGCGCGTAAACGCCACCGTTCTCGACCCACAGCGCGGCGCGGGCCGAGAAGGCCGGAGTCTCCGAGAGATTGAAACCGCCGTATCCGGTCAGGAGGGCCGGGCTCGATCCGTCGAGCTTCAAGCCCTTGCGGTGGACGAGGAACATCGGGATCTGCGTACCATCCTTCGAGGCATACCTGACCTGCTTGACATCGAAGCGGTCGCCCGCGATCGGGACGTTCTCCTTCGCCCAGACTTCGCGCGTCCCCTTCGCGACGTCATAGCGATAGATGGTCGTGGGCGTCACGAACGAGGAGAAGGTGAAGAAGGCCTCGTTCTTGCCCCACTCCCCGCGCAGGCCGCTCGCCGATCCGACCGAAGGAAACGAGATCTCTCCCCGGGGTTTCCCCTGCGCGTCGAAGACCCGGATACGCGGCAGGACGTTTTCCAGATACCGCACGAAGAGCCTGCCTCCGACGGTCGAGACCCCCTGGATGGAGGCGCTTGCGGCCGGCACGACTTCCTTCCACCTGTCCCGCGCCGGGTTCTTCAGATCCACGGCGAGGACGCGGCCGTTGGGTGCCTTCCAGCTGGTTTGGAGATACAGCGTGTCGCCGGCGATGTCGGGGGAGAAGCGGGCCTCGAGATCATTCACGATCGGAACAATCGGTCCACCCGCGGCGAGGTCGCGGACGTAGACCTCCGTCTTCGTGGCCGCCGAGCCGTGCCAGACGTTCATCAAGAGATAACGGTTGTCATCGGAGAGCCCGACGCCCAGTCCCTTCTCGGGGCCGTACCCGTCGCCGAAGAGCTTCTCGTCCTTCGAGACATCGCTGCCCAGCGCGTGGGAGAAGACCCGCGGCCCCTCCTTCTCCTGGCGCGAGAAGAAAACGCCGCTTCTGTCGTTCTTGAGCGCCACTCCCGAATAACGGGCGCGCGGCAGGACATCCGCCAGCTCTTTGCGGGTGTTCACGTCCAGGAACTTGACGGTCACCTCGTCCTCTCCCCCCTGCCGGACTCCGTAGGCAATCAGGTTTCCATCTTTGGTCACGTCCAGGAGCGTGATCGACGTCCTGTGGTCGGCAGAGAGCGGATGCGGATCGAGGAGAACCTCGTCCTTGCCGCCGGCGCCCTTGCGGACGTAGAGAACCGGGAGGTCCTGGTCCGCCAATCGCTTGGTGAAGAAGTAGCGGCCGCCGTGCTCCTGCGGGACGCCAATCGTGTCGATCTTGAGCAGCTCGGTGACGCGCCGCTGGATCGTGTCACGGCCCGGAAAGGCGCGCAGGAACGCCTCCGAGTACTTGTTCTGCTCGTCGATCCAGGCGCGCGTCTCGGGAGCGTTCTGCTCCTCGAGCCAGCGGTACGGGTCGGCGATCTCGACGTTGCCGAAGGACTCCTTGACGTCGCCGGCCCGCGTCGAGGGGGGGTGTGCTCCGCGCGGGGTGTCCGACTGAAGGCCCAGCAGCGCCAGGGACAGCGAGACCGTGAAGAGAGCGATCCTTCCGTGCAGGGTTGGCATCATCGCTCCTTCAGGGTTCGCCCGGCGCAGGATGAGTTATTCGACGCGGGCGACGATGCCGTTTTCAAAGACGACAGTCTTGCCGGCCTGGCGATACGTCCACTTCTCGACCAACGTTCCCAGTTCGGTCGTGACGGAATCCATGGCATCCGGCGGTCCGAGCAGAGCGCGCACCTGTTCGGGCGTCATGTTCTCGCTGACCGCGTTGCCGCCCGACGGCGGCGAATCGAGCGCGCGGGTCGCCGCTTCCGTCTGCGCGTTTCGGTCATCGCTGGCGCGCGCCGCGGTTCGCGCTCGGTCGGCAGGGGCCGCGCGCTCTCCCTCCGGAACCGGACCGATCAGGTGTTGAGAGCGAATGATCCACCATCCGGCCCCGAGGACGGCGAGGGCCAGGAGAACACGTCCGAGGCTCACGGGTGGATGGTCGGAAGAGCGGCGGAGCCCGGCTTGAAGACCGGCCACGCGTTCATCTCCCGCTCGGGCACGAGCAGGTCCTTCAACGTGATCTTCTCCAAGACATCGTCAATCGCGTGCTGCACCATCCTCCAGACCGAACGGATCGAGCAATCGGGCATGTGCGTGCAGAGGCGTTCCATGCCGGTGTGCGTGTCGCAGAAAGAGGGCTCGTAGAGGCGTCCCCCGAGCGCCGCGAGGACTTCGCCGACGTGGATCTCCCCGGCCGGGCGCGCGAGCGCGTAGCCTCCCGACTGGCCGCGCGTGGACTGGACGAGGCCGGCGTTGCGCAGGACGCGCATCATCTTCGCCACGTTGGGCTCGGAGATCCCTTCGGAGCGGGAAAGCTCGGAGATCGTCACGCTCCCCTCCGGGCCGACGCGGCCGACCCGGAGCAAACAACGCAGACCATATTCTTCCTGCGAGCTCAGTTTCATGCCTCGCCTCCCGCGATCCTCCTTGGACCTTCACCCATTTACATCAGCCCCAGCTGCAGTTTGGCCGCCTCGGACATCATGCTCATGTTCCAGGGCGGATCGAACAGGACCTGGACGTCGGCGTCCTTCACCCCGGGCAGAGTGAGGAGCCGGCCCCGGATGTCTTCCCGCAGCACGTCGCCCATCCCGCATCCGGGCGCCGTCAGAGTGAAACGAACTTCGACCTTCTCGCCTTCGTCCGGAAGCGGGGTGACCTCGCACTTGTAGACGAGGCCCAGATCCACGATGTTGACAGGGATCTCGGGGTCGTAACACATCTTCAGCTGTTCCCAGGCGAGCTCTTCCGTGGTCTTTCCCGCGGCGGCCTCTTCGGGCGAGGCCGTGACCTCCTCTCCAATGGCGTCGGCGTCCTTTCCGTCGATGCGCGCCATCGAGCCGTAGGGCGTGATCACCGTGTAGCTTCCTCCGAGCGATTGCGTGATGGCCAGAGGCGTCGCCTCCGGAATCACGAGCCTGGTGCCGCTCGGAATCTCCC
>WNGB01011604.1_pt1 | contig 12054 bp, 10 predicted proteins | sample 5400681 | NCBI WGS metagenome assembly WNGB01 (sample SAMN13153367, study PRJNA577476) | soil metagenome | isolation source: 115 cm soil or saprolite under grassland replicate 2 | place: USA:California | collected 2016-06-15 | reverse complement strand
TGGCGGGAGGCATGGGTAGCTTGATCGGCACGCTTACCCTCATCGTCGCCATTCCCGCTGCCCGGCCGTTAATCTATCTGATGGGCTCACCGGAGCTTTTCGTCATCATGCTTTGGGGCTTGAGCATGGTCGCCGTGCTCGCCGGACGAAGGCCGATCAAAGGACTGATCGCCGCGGCCTTGGGGTTACTGCTTGCAACGATCGGCCAGCAAGCGCAAAGCGGCATCATGCGCTATGTTTTCGACCAGCCCTATTTGTTGGACGGTATGTCGATCAGTATCATGGCCCTCGCTCTCTTCGGCATTCCCTCGGCGCTGGACTTGGCGCTCACCAAGCTTGGTGTCGAGCAGCAGCCCGTGCCGCTCAAGGGAAGCTTATTCGACGGGGTCAAGGATACTTTGCGCGAATGGTGGCTCGTGGTCCGCTGCAGTTTTGTCGGCGTCTGGGTGGGAATCGTGCCGGGACTCGGCTCGCAAGTCGTCGATTGGCTCGCTTACGGGCATGCAGCCCAGACCTGCAAAGGCGGACGAGAGAACTTTGGCAAGGGCGACGTGCGTGGCGTCATCGCGCCTGAAAGCGCCAACGACGCCAAAGACGGCGGCGATCTCGTTACTACATTGCTCCTCGGTTTTCCTCAGGGAGTGGTGACGGCGCTCTTTATCGTCGCATTGCTCGCGTGGGGATACCTGCCGGGTCCGGAAATGATCAAGAAGAACCCGGAGGTCATTTACAGCATCGTGTGGCTCCAGGGAATTTCAGGAATCGCCGGCACACTGGTCGGCTTCGTTTTGGCTGCGCAGCTCGCCAAGCTCGCCGAGGTGCGCTACACGTTCATGGTCCCGATCATGTTCATCTTTATTCTCCTAGGCGCGTTCAGCGTGAACCGCGATCCTTTGGATCTTGTGGTCGTGATCGCTTTCGGTGTCCTCGGTTACTTCATGCGCCGTTTTGGTTACCCCAGGCCGGCAATGATTCTCGGATTGGTGTTGGGTGATCTGATGGAAAAATATCTCTACCGGTCGGTGGCGAGCTATGGCTTTAGTTGGCTCGCTCGGCCGGCGGTGATTGTACTCCTCCTGCTCGCTGGGCTGTCCTTGCTGCTCACGCTGCGCGGACAAATGAGAGCTAAAAAGGAAGCTCCGCCCTCTTCCTTCACTGGCGCGATGGCGAGGGCTGAAGATGAAAGCTAATCTTACCCTATTCTTTCTTGTGATGTTTGTCATAGCGGCCGTCGTCGGTTGGGACTGGCCCAACATCGCTAAGATCATGCCGGTCTATGTTGCCGCCATTCCGGGCATTGTTTTAACCTTGGTGCAAATTTACCGAGAAGTGACTGATTGGGAAGGGCGGCGCGGCGGCCAAGGCGGAATGGATATGGATGAAGTCAGCGACGTAAAGCTGGAAAAGAACGTGGAGCTAAAGCGCACCGTTGGCTTTTTTGCTTGGTTTATCGCTGGCGCGTTGGGCATTTGGCTCTTGGGCCTGGTGATCAGCCTGCCTTTATTGATCTTTCTCTACGCGCTGATCGAGGGCAAGGAGAAATGGTACACCGCCCTGATCATGGCAGCTTGTACCTACGCGTTCATTTGGGGGTTGTTTGAGTACATGTTGGAAACGAGATGGCCGCCGGGAATTCTTTTCGGATGATGAGCAGCGCCTGCAATATTTTTTCTTAACGCATAGAAAGATGATATGAGGTCACGGAAAATCCTCTGGGGAGTTTTCTCAATATCATTGGCTTCGTGCTTTCTCTCGCCGTTCGCTTTCGCCCAACAGCCCTACTACCAGAATAAAACCATCAGGATCATCCGCGGCGGCGAGCCCGGCGGCTCCGGCGACTTGCAGGCGCGAGCGCTGATTCCTTTTTTGAAGAAACATATTCCCGGTGACCCGACGATCATCGTCGAGAACATGCCCGGCGCCGCGGGCCGGAAGGCGGTGAATCACATTTACTCTTCGGCGAAACCGGACGGCCTTACGATCGGCGCGGTTGGCGCTGGTTTAGTCGCGGGTCCCATTCTCGGCCTAGCCGGCTCCCAATACGATATCGACAAGCTTATTTATCTCGGTTCGACGGAAAGCGGCGATCCGTACGTATTCGTCAGCCGCAAGGAGGCCGGCTTCGACAGCCTCGACAAACTGCGCGCCGCCACGGGGCTCAGAATCGGCGCGCAGGCGGTAGGCCATCCTGTCTTCATTAGCGGTCGCATGTTCGCATTCCTGCTGGGTTTGAAAGAACCCAGGATGGTCGTAGGCTACGGCGGCCCGGAGATCGACATTGCTCTGGCCAAGGGAGAAGTCGATTTACGAGCGAATGGCGCGGATACCATCTTCCAGCGCAATCGCGAAGGTTTGGACAAGGCGACGCTCAACTTTCATGCTTTTATCACAATTCCCAAGGGCAAGTTCCCGCAGGGATTGCCCAAAGCTCCGGAGTTGGAAACTTTTGCCAAAAACGAAAAGGAGCGACACTTGGTAAATCTTTTTCGCGCCTTTCTCTATCCCCGCTGGCCCTATATCGTCCCCCCCGGAACGCCCAAAGAAGTCGTGGGAGTCTTGCGCGGCGCGATGGCGAAGGCTTTCAAAGATCCTGAGTTTCACAAAGAATTCAAAAAGCTCATGACCAACGATCCGACGCCGCTCACCGGAGAGGAAATGGAAGTCGCGATACGCGAGCTGCCGCGCGATCCCGAGACTGTCGCCCTTTACAAGAAAATGGCGGAGCATGGGCCGCTTCCGCCGCGCTGACGGTCGGCAATCTTACCTTTGCGCCTTGGCGTCTTGGCGCGAGATAAAATCCGATCCGCAAAGATTTATTTCGCGCAAAGTCGCAAAGCTCGCCAAGGAAGAAGGAGGAGTCGATATGGAGTTCAACTGTCTGGGAATCCGGCTTACCCTGTTCGCGTTAACATTACTGTTACCTGCCTTCGTTTTCGCCCAGACACCCTTCTACCAAGGTAAAACCGTCACGATCATTCAGGGGACCGAAGCCGGCGGCAGCTCGGACATGATGACCAAAGCGATGCTCCATTCTCTGAAAAAACACATCCCCGGCGAGCCGACCGTCGTCTCCGAATACATGCCGGGCGGCGGCGGCATCAAAGCCGCCAACCACGTTTTCAAAAACGCTCGTCCCGACGGTCTCACCATCGGTCGGGTCGGAGGCGGTCTCGTCGCCAACGCCGTGCTCGGCGAGAAGGGCGTCCTTTACGATCTGAACAAGTTCATTTATCTGGGCTCGCCGCACAGCACTTACCATTGGGTGTTCATCACTCGACGCGAGGCCAATTTGAAGACCATCGAGGCACTGCGCACGGTACCCGGGATTCGCGTCGGCGCCCAGGCGGTGGGTCATTCGAACTATTTCGTCGGCCGGCTGTTTTCCTACTTGATCGGTTTTAAAGATCCCAAGTTCGTCGTCGGATATGGTGGCACCGAATTGGACGTCGCGTTGATCCGCGGCGAACTGGACGGGCGCATCAATAACGCCGACACGCTGCTCACGCGCAACGCGGATTTGATCGCGAAGAAGGCCATCGACATCCACGTGATCATGGAAGTCCCCAAAGGGCTTAAGCAACAGGGCTTTGATCGTCTGCCTGAAATCGAGGAATTCGCCAAGACGGAAAAAGAGCGCAAGCTGCTGGCGATGATCCGCACGTTCCGACAGATCGGTACGCCGTCGATCTTGCCGCCTCGCGTACCCGCGGAGCAGGTCAACATCCTGCGTCAAGCGATGGCGAAGATGTACAGCGATCCGGAGTTTCATAAAGAATACAAGAAGCTCGTCGGTGAAGAACCGACTCCGCTCTTGGGAGAAGAGATGGAGCGCGCGATCAAAGATTTGCCGCGCGATCCCGAAATCGTCGATCTTTTCAAGAAACTCAACGCCGCCGGACCGCTGCCGGCGCGGTGACGCTCCATTCCGAACTTGATCTGAACGTTGCAATTAAGTAGGGGCGGGCCCTCGCCTGCCCCATCTCGCGTGGAACCCAACCGAATCGGCCTTACCTTGCAGGCTGCCTTTACCGATATTAATATCGGAAAAAACAGATCCCGTATATTTCAATAGTAGTTAGCCAGTTAAAACTGTGATGGCAAGATTGCAACGGCTGATATATATTTGAGTCAGGTTTCGGAAGCGAAGGTCTGGTGTCGCAATGAAAAACCAACCGCGTTACAGCAAAGAAGAGTTCGCCCGCCGTGGGGATGCGATCTATGAAGCTGAGCTTCGCCCCATTCTGGAAAGCGGGAATGCGGGAAAATTCGTTGCCATCGATATCGAAACCGGAGCCTACGAGGTAGACGGAGATGAATTGGCTGCCTCGGACCGCCTCTTGGCTCGGGTTCCGAACGCCCAGATATGGTTGAGGCGAATTGGCTCCCGCTACGCGCGTCACTTCGGTTCCTATCCACGATCACCAGCAGCATGATTACCGGCGTTGTCAGGGACGACCGCCAAGCTATCGTCCACCTGATGGTGCGTGGTCCCGCTGGGCAAGAGCAGGAGATTGAAGCGATCATCGACACAGGCTTTGATGGGTGGCTGAGCCTCCCGTCTTCTCTTGTTGTCCGCCTCGGCTTAGTTTGGCGTCGGCGTGGCCGTGCACTTTTGGCAGATGGCAGTGAAAGCGTTTTTGACATCTATGAAGCCACGGTGGATTGGGACGGGGAGATGCGACGCATTCCCGTGGACGAGGCGGAAACCGTTCCGCTACTTGGAATGTCTCTGCTTGAAGGCTATGAGCTTACTGTCCAGGTGCAACCTGGTGGAAACGTCACCATAAGAGCGTTATAGCAAGCAAAAAGTGGCTAACCTTTAGGTGGAGACGGACGCGGCGGACCGCGCCTCTCACCCATAACGTTAGAAGATCTTACCAAATTTAAAGTCCATCAACCGGACCCTAAGGAGGATCACGCCATGACGTCAGTTCCATCCATTGCCGACGCTGTCACCGAACTTGCCGGTAAGTTTTCCGGGCAACTTCTACAGCCCACCGATGCGGGCTACGAGGAGGCGCGGAAAGTCCACAACGGGCTAGTGAATAAGCATCCGGCCTTGATTGCGCGCTGCCGTGGCGTGGCCGATGTCATCGACGCCGTCGATCTCGCGCGCAGGCTGAACCTCGAAGTCGCGGTCCGTGGCGGCGGCCACAACGTGGCGGGACGCGCGACCGTCGAGGGCGGGCTGATGATCGACTTGATGCCGATGAAAGGCATTCACGTCGACCCTAAGGCAAGAACCGTGCAGGCCCAGGGCGGCGTCACGTGGGCCGAGCTCAACCGCGAGACGCAGCTACACGGCCTGGCGGTCACCGGCGGTGTGGTGTCGACCACAGGCATCGCTGGGCTCACCCTCGGCGGTGGCATCGGTTGGCTGATGAGCAAATACGGCCTCGCGCTCGACAATCTTCGCTCGGTGGAAATTGTCACCGCCGAAGGCAAGGTATTGCGGGCGAGCAAGGATGAGCAGGCCGATCTGTTCTGGGCGGTTCGAGGCGGCGGTGGAAATTTTGGCGTGGCGACTTCTTTCGAATATCAACTTCATCAGGTAGGGCCCACGATCACAGGCGGCTTGATCGCGCATCCATTTGACCGCGCCCGCGACGTGCTCAGGTTCGCCCGGGATTTCGCAACGTCGCTGCCCGATGAGTTCATGGTGTTCGCCGGTCTCATTCATGCTCCCGACGGTTCCGGCACAAAGCTGGCGGCAATAGTGGCGTGTCACTGTGGCTCGCTTGCCGAGGGCGAAACGGCGATGCGGCCGCTCAAGCAATTCGGTCAGCCGCTGATGGACGCCATCGGCCCGATGCCTTACTGCCAGCTCAACGCGATGCTCGATGGCGCCTTTCCGAAGGGGGCGCTCAACTATTGGAAGTCGAGCTTCCTCGCACAACTGAGCGACGATGCTATCGACACGATGATCGAGTGCTTCGCCCGGTGCCCCACCCCAATGGGCCAGCTGCTTCTCGAGCACTTCCACGGCGCGGCAACCCGGGTAGGGGTCAGCGACACGGCGTTCCCGCACCGCGCGGACGGTTACAACCTTATCGTGCTCTCCGAATGGATGGAGCCGAAAGATACCGATCGCTGCATCGCATGGGCGCGGGAAACGTACGCAGCGATGGAGCCCTTCGTTGGCTCAGGCCGCTATGTAAATTACTTGGGCGACGATGAGCCGGGCGATCCGACCGCCGCGGCCTACGGGCCCAACTATCGGCGTCTCCAAGAGCTCAAGACGAAGTACGACCCGAGCAATTTCTTCCACATGAACCAGAACATTCGCCCGTTGTCTTGAGCAGCGCTGCCCCGCAACGATGAAGAACGTCGATTTGGTGGAGAAGCTCAATGCCGCCGGATCAATGCCGGCACGCTGATTTCGAAGCTGTTCCCGCTTCGCTCGGTTCCATCCCCCCTCCCCTGCGCGGGGAAGGACAGAGGCGGCTTGACTTTTTGAACACTGAAACGCTAAATCCCGAGCCGGAGGATTTACGATGAAACCAGTAACTAGAAAATTGGCTCATGTAAGTCACATCTTGCTCTGGGCGCTCTGTTTATCCGGCTCTGCCCTCGCTCAGACTCCTTTCTATCAAGGCAAAACCATCACACTGCTTGTCGGTTCGGGCCCCGGCGGCATGGGCGACTTGCGCGCCAAGGCTCTCGCCTCCGGTCTCACGCGAAATATTCCCGGTAATCCGATGATCGTTTTTCAGTACATGCCAGGCGCGGGAGGGCGCAAGGCAACCAATCACATCTACAACACGGCCAAGCCCGACGGCCTGACGTTACTGCGCGTCTCGAGCAGCGTCATCCCCTACGCCGTTCTCGGCGAATCCGGCGTGCAGTACGATATCGACAAGTTCAACTATCTCGGCGCCACCGAGCATCAGCTCTATTACATGTTTGTCACGCGCAAAGGCGCCGGGCTGAATAATTTGGAAAAACTCCGCAGCACGCCCGGCGTGCGCATCGGCAGCGCCCCGGTCGGCCACACCGGCTATCTGCACAGCCGCGCCATTGCCTATCTACTCGACATGAAAGATCCCAAGATTGTCCCTGGCTACGAAGGAAACGACCTCGACGTTGCTTTCACCAACAACGAAGTCGATGGCCGCGTCGCCGCGACCGGCACGGTGAGCCAAAACGACTTGCTATCGAAGAACCTCGCCGACTTTCACCTCGCCATCGAAGTGCCGCGAGGATACAAGGATCCGCGATTTGGCCACTTGCGGCTACCGGATATTACCAGCTTCACCAAATCGGATAGGGAGCGAAAGCTCTTAGCGATGATGGAGGGCTTTCGCGTCGTCGGCACTATCTTGCTCGCGCCTCCCGGCACGCCTAAAGAGCGCGTCGACATTTTAAAAGAGGCAGTGCGCAAAACTAACGGCGATCCGGTTTTCGCCAGTGAGTATAAAAAGCTCACCGGCGGCGATGACCCGTCGCCACTGATGCCGGAAGAACAAGCGAAGATCGTTAAGGAGATCCCGCGCGACGCGGAAACCATCGAGCTATTCAAAAAGTTTGCGGGAACAGGACCGCTGCCGGCGCGGTAAAGGAAAGTGGTTCAAGAGGTTCAAGTAGTTCAAAACGGTCAATCCCCCTCCTTCATCCTCCCCCGCGACGCGGCGGAGGAATAGAGGTGAGGGTTTGAACGGAGCGCAGCGGTTGAACGACTTGAACGATTGGAACGTTATCTGATTGGGAGGACGCTCAAATGAATGCAAAAACATTCTGTCGTCTCTTCATCTTCAGCGTTCTATTTATCCTCTGGGGCGCGCCGGCCTTCCCTCAGTCCTTATTCTACGAAGGCAAGACGATCACCATCGTTCAAGGCCGTGAGGCGGGAGATGCCGGCGACATGCGAGTCAAAGCCATGCTTCCGTTCATCCAAAAACATATCCCGGGAACTCCCACCATCATAAGCGAGTATATGCCGGGCGGCGGCGGTCGAAAGGCGGCCAACCACGTCTATCGGAACGTGAAACCCGATGGTCTGACTTTAGGCAATCTTGGTGCCGGGTTCATATCGAACGCTGTGCTAGGCGAGACCGGTGTTCAATACGATATCGACAAGTTCACGTATCTTGGATCGCCTTACAGCGCTGCGCACTATGTGTTCCTGACCAGAAGAGATCTTCAGGCAGGCAATTTGGAAAAACTCAGAGCAACGCCGGGCATTCGCATCGGCGCTCAATCCGTCGGCCACACGATTTATATCGTCGGACGCCTTTTTGCCTGGTTGCTGTCACTCAAGGATCCGAATTTCATTACCGCTTACGCTGGCAACGAGATCGACGTGGCGCTCGTGCGCGGTGAGTTGGATGCTAGGGCACAGGCAGCCGACTGGCTACTGCACAGGAATCGCGATTGGCTCGACAAGCGGTTAATGGATTTTCACGCGATTTTTGAAACTCCCAAGGGAGACAAGCATCCGCAATTCTCATCTCTGCCGGAGCTGGAAACTTTTGCGAGATCAGAAAGGGAACGAAAAGTTCTGGCCATGCAGCGCGGTTTCAGATTGGCCGGTTCGCCTTTCTTCCTTCCGCCCGGAGTCCCAAAGGAGCGCCTCGAGATTCTCCAAGGAGCGATGAGAAAGGCGTTAAAGGATCCTGAATTTGTCAAAGAGTTCAAGAAACTCACCGGCGATGAGCCAACGCCGCTTACCCCCGAGGCAAATGAAAAAGCCGTGCGCGATATTCCGCGGGAGCCGGAGATAATCGATCTTTTCAAAAAGATCGTCGGCGCCGGCCCTCTGCCGGCACGCTGAATGAATGAGACGCAGAGATAAAACTCGAAATCCGAAATTCGAAACAAATCTACATGATCAAAAAGCACAAAATTCCAAACCGGCTCGTTTCGGATTTCGATATTTGGATTTCGGTTTTGAATTTCTGGGTTTGTTTTGGATTTCGAGCTTCGGATTTCGAATCCTGATAACGGATTGCTCGGCGCCTGCGCGATAAAATTTCGCCTTCATTAATGTAGGGGCGACCGGCCGGTCGCCCGTGGGCACGGCATGCCGTGCCCCTACCCACAATCGCAAAGAGATGATAGGTAACGATCCATGCGGCTAGATCTCGGTCTCATTCATATAAAAGACGTCTGCTTTGGCCCGAAGACATCGATAGCGGCCGATGTCTTGTCGATCGATCGCCAAGAGCTTATTTCTCTTCTCGAACAGGAACCGCTCTTCGAACGAGTCGAAATCGAATTGGCGCGTCCGGGAGATTCCTGCCGCATCATTCGCGTGCTCGACGTTGTCGAACCACGCTATCGATTAGACGGGCCGAATTTTCCCGGCGCGCTCGACCCCAACGGCCTCGTTGGTGATGGTCACACGCGCGCGCTAAAGAATGTCGCCGTGGTCGAGACCGACCAATTCGCAACCCGCTCGCGAAACATCATCGATATGTGCGGTCCTGCCACAGATTACTCGCCCATCGGCAACACGCACAACGTCGTCTTGCTGCCCTATCCGAGGCCGGGCGCCGACAAGGACGATTATCGCTTGGCCGTAAAAAAAGCCGGTTTGAAAACCGCCGTGTACCTCGGCGCAGCCGCTAAAGATGTCACGCCTCATGAAACCCAAGTTTTCGAGCTGCCGCCGGTTGCACTTAATCAAGGACCGAAAGATCTGCCACGGATCGCTTACATTTTCCCGATGCACTCGCACCAGCATCCGACACAACAGAACGAAACGGTCTTCTATGGCAGCAACATCCAGGGCTTTATGCCGACCATCGTTCATCCCAATGAGATCCTCGACGGCGCACTGATGTTTTCTTACTCGGCATTTACCTGGTTCGCGCAGAATCACCCGATGATTTACGAGCTCTATCGGCGCCACGGCCACGACCTCTGGTTCGCCGGCGTCGTGCTCACCGTCGCGCCGGTAACCATTGCTGAAAAGGAACGCAACACCGCCCTCGCCGCGCGTCTCGCGAAAGAAGTCTTAAGCGCCGCTGGCATCATTGCGACCAAGATCGGCGGCGGCGCCGTCGATACTGACTTGATGATGATCTACACGCGCGCCGAAGAGATGGGCATGAAAGCGACGCTGATCATCATGGAGCGCTACCCCGACACCGGCATCACCTTCGTACCGCACAATGTAAACGCGCTCGTGACGCCCGGCTTGACGCGCGATGCGATTACGCTGCCGGCTGTCGCGCGTGTCATCGGCGGCGACACGGTCGCCCTGGACAATTCCAACCCGGACAACAGCAATCCAGGGATAACGCTGGTGCCGGCTCAGGAAAAGCTAAACCTCTGGACGGGCGATATCGTCGGCGCCATCAGCCAGGTCGGCGCATCGCGGCTAACGACGTATATGAGTTAGAGGCAACGCTTTTGGCGTGAAAGAGAATCGAGGGTTCACCGCGGAGGCGCGGGACGTGAGAAAAAATCCCTTTTCGCAAAAATCAGCAGTTGCAAGTACTTGATTTCGTTTAGGCAGAATTTGCAATTTTGATTATTTTTGGATTTTTTCTCATGACCGCGGAGGACACAGAGAAAAGAAAATGGATAACCTCTGCGAACTCTGCGTCTCTGTGAAGTGAAAATTGATTCGGAATGTTTCTCGCGCAAAGGCGCAAAGGACGCCAAGAGAAATGTTTTTGTCATTTCGGCCGAACGGGAGAAATCTTTCTTGGATCCCTTGCATTTGTTCGGGATGACTGGTCTTAGCCCGTCACTTTGCGACCTTTGCGTCTTGGCGCGATAAAAGAGTTCGAGATTATTCGGAATGATCTCCCGCAAAGGCGCAAAGGACGCCAAGTTCGGAAAGGTTTGAATATCTTTTTCTTTGCGAGCTTAGCGTCTTGGCGCGATAAAAATTCTTTATGAACAAGAAAATCCGTGTAGTTCATTACTTGAATCAGTTCTTCGCCCAAATCGGCGGCGAAGAAAAAGCCGACGTTGGCCCGCAATTCAAAGATGGGCCGATTGGGCCAGGGCGCGCGTTGCAACAGGCCCTCGGCGAGAACGGCGACGTTGTCGCGACGGTCTTTTGCGGCGATAATTACTTTGCCGAAAACCAAGACACCGTCGTCGAAGAATTGATCCGGCTGCTCGCCGAGCGCAAGCCCGATCTGCTGATTGCCGGCCCGGCATTCGAAAGCGGCCGCTATGGAACCGCCTGCGGCGCCATCTGCCAGGCTGCACAGAAAAGGCTTGGCATCGCCGCCGTCGCCGGCATGGACGAAGACAACGTCGGCGCCGGCCTGTATCGAAAAAATATCTACATCGTGAATTCCGGTGAGACCATAGCGCGTATGGTGCCGACTCTGCAGCGCATGGCCGCGCTGGGATTGAAATTGGCGCGCGTCGAACCGATCGGCAAGCCGGAACAAGAAGGTTATTTGTCGCACGGCATTAAGCGCAACGAGTTCGCCGCCAAACCGCCCGCCGAGCGCGCCGTTGACATGTTGCTCGCCAAACTTCGCGGCGACGAATTCAAATCCGAAATCGCGCCGCCGAAATTTACCGCGAGCAAAGCTGCCGCTCCGTTGCGCGATCTCAAATCGGCGGTCATCGCATTGGTGACCGACGGCGGCTTGGTGCCCGAAGGCAATCCGGACAAGATCGAACCCGGTCGTCCGACGCGCTTCACGACGATACCCATCGCGGGTGTTAATTCACTCGATGCCGACAAATACGACGCCGTACACTCCGGTTACGACACCGCCATCGCCAACCGCGACCCAAACCGTCTCGTGCCTCTGGACACCATGCGCGAGCTAGAACGAGAAGGCGTGATCGGCAAGCTCCATGAGTTCGTGCACTCCACAGGCGGCGCTCACGCCGCCGTGGACAACGCGACGAACATCGGTCAGGGGATCGCGGCGCGCCTCAAGGCCGCCGGAGTCACCGGCGTCATTCTCACCTCGACCTGAGGCTCCAGCACTCGCTGCGGCGCAGCGATCAGTAAGGAAATCGAAAAACTGGAAATTCCGGTCACGCAAATCTGCACGATGATCCCGGTGGCGAAAGAAGTCGGCTCGATGCGCGCTATTCCTTCCGGCGGCATTGTCAGTCCGACGGGCAATCCCG
>WNGB01014438.1_pt1 | contig 12055 bp, 7 predicted proteins | sample 5400681 | NCBI WGS metagenome assembly WNGB01 (sample SAMN13153367, study PRJNA577476) | soil metagenome | isolation source: 115 cm soil or saprolite under grassland replicate 2 | place: USA:California | collected 2016-06-15 | reverse complement strand
CGGCAGGTCGGCTGAATTCGACGCGTCGGTCGTCGCGCCGCTCGCGGCGTCGGCGAAAGCGCGCTGGCCGTCGGGGCTCGCCATTCCGGATCCCGATATCCCGAATCGCAATCCGCTGTCGTCGAGCGGCGCGTCGAAGTCGCTGCCGCAGGTCGAAGCCGCGTTCGATCCTCTCGCGCCGCGCGGGGCTCTCGAAACATGGGCGATCGACGGCGCGGCATTCGCGCCGCGGTTCGTCGGCGACCTCGCGGAGTTCGTGTCCGCGGCGGACATTGCGCGCGTCGACGCGAAGCTCGCTTCGTTGCGATCGCGCGCAGCCTCGGCGCGAACGACATTCAAGGCGCGCTGCGACGTGCGCCGAATTGCACCGCAGCGCTCGCGCGAATCCGTCGACTTCGATTGCGTGACCGAGGGCCGTGATGCGCGCTCGCGCACGCGCGTTCAGGCTCGCGTGGAAACCGGAGGCGGCCGGCCCGCCGCGATGGCGTTGACGCGGCTGCAATTGCCCGATCAACCGCCGATGCTCGACCTGTCGTCAGTCGATATTCGCGCGACGACGCGCACGTCGAGCGGCGTGGTGCAGGCAGCGCTTCGCCGAGGCGCCTTGCACGCGCGCACGGCCGACGGCGACGCCGTCGAGCGCGTCACCCTTCGCTGGGACGGCGCGACGGGCGGCGTCGAAGTGTCGATCGCTGCCGATTCGGTAGCGTTGGAGAGTGCCGTCGCCGCTCTGCTGCGCGAAGGGGTCGCAGGACGGTTCGACGGCTTTGAAGCGCGCCCGTTTCGCCGAGCGAAGCTGATACCCGCGCTATTGACGTCGTCGGGAGCCCCGACGAGCGAAGCATGTTGTCTCGCCGACGCCGCGCTGCCGCCTGCACGCGTCGATGCCGTTGCCGCGGCCGGTATTCCGGCGGTCGCCCGCGATGCGGACAGCGTCGAGCTCGCCGCGCTGCAACGTTTCTATCGTTACTGCAGCGCTTGTCATCTGACGCGCGAATCGTCGCCGCCGAACTTCCTCGCAGGCAACGCCGCGAGCGTGCGCGAAAGGATGTCGCAGTGCGCGCCGCGCATTTTCGCTCGTCTCGGCATGTGGCAGCGGCCGTTCGACCCGCATGCCAAGACGCCGATGCCGCCCGAGGTCGCGCTGAGGCGTTACCAGCTGACCGCAGAAACATGGCGCGCAAGCGACGATCTCGCCGTGATGTCGTCGTACGCCGCGAAGCTCGCCGAGGTCCGGACCGGTCGAGCGCCCGATCGCGCGGATGCGCTCGCGCGCAACTACGAAGAGCTTCCCTCGTGCCTGCCGGTTGCCGGCAGCCGGCACGCGGCAAGCGTTCGCTGAGGATCGCATGCCGCCGCTACCCGACGAATCGACACGCGAAGTCAAGACGGCTCCCGGCGCGCCGGTTCCGACGTTCAATTCCAACGCGAGCCGTCCGGTACCGCCGGCGAACACCGGTTCCGCCGTACTGAACTGGATAGCGGATGCGGCGCTCGCCGTGACGCATTTCGACGTTCTTTCGCCCGGCGTTCGACGCCATTTTCCGTGATCCGATGGCACGGCTCGTCACGGCGCTGATCAACATGAGGCGTCGAAACGAGGGTCTCGCGATCGCCGAGGAAAGGCCGATACCGGACGAGCAGGCGCACGTCGATTCGATCATCTCGAGCTTCCAGACGCAGATGCACAACCTCTGGAAGCCCGGAGGCTTCGAGCGGGGCGGCAACACGAAGACGCACGGCATCGTGCGCGGCGAGTTCATCGTTCACGAAGGCCTGCCCGAAAAGTTTCGCCGCGGCGTCTTTGCCGAGCCGCGCACGTACCGCGCGTGGGTGCGCTTTTCAGGCCCCGGTCCCTACGTTACGCCCGATATCGACGACGTCGGCTTCATGAGCATCAGCATCAAGCTGATGGGCGTGCAGGGCCCGAAGCTGATGGACGAGGAGAAGCTCACGCAGGACATGTTCGGCGTTTCGCCGCCGACGTTCGTCACGCCGGACGTCGACGCCAACGCGCAGCTGCAGAAGGAGAGCGTCAAGAACGCGTCGATCTTCTATTTCGTCAATTTCCATCGCTCGCACGTGCTCGACCTCATCATGCAGTCGCTGTTCATCAAGACGCAGAGCAGTCCGCTCGAGGCGCCGTACTTCAGCTGCGTGCCGTATCTTCTCGGCGAAGGACAGGCGATGCAGTACTCGGTGTGGCCGAAGACGAAGAAGCGCACGCCGATTCCGCGGCTTCCGTTGCGCCCTCCCGACGACTATCTGCGCGATGCGATGGTGAAGTCATTGTCCGAAGGCGATGTCGAGCTCGACTTTCGCATCCAGCTGCAGACCGACCCGCACCTGATGCCGATCGAGAACAACGCGGTGCTGTGGCCCGAGCGGCTGTCGCCTCGCGTGTCGGTCGCGACGCTGCGCCTTCCGAAGCAGATCTTCGATTCGCGGGCGCAGATGGAGTTCGCCCGGCGCCTTTCCTACAATCCGTGGCACTGCATCGCCGAGCATCGTCCACTCGGCAACCAGAGCCGCGCTCGGCGGCGGATGTATTGGGAGCTCTCGCAGCTGCGGCACAAGATGAACAACGTGCCGCATTACGAGCCGAACGGCGACGAGGTCTTCGAGCAGCGATGACGCCGCAGTCGAGCTTCATGGTGCTGGCGCCGATCGATCCGCGGCGCGAGGCGGATCTTCGCCGGCTGCTCGCATCGATGAACGAGGCGCCCGGGCAGCTGAACCCTGCCAATGCGGTGATTGCGTTCCGGGACTTCGATCAGCTGCATTTCGCGCGCCTGGTGATCATCGAAGCCGGGGCGACGCTCGACGACATCCGTGCCTGCGGACTGCCGGCACCCTCGTTTCCTCTCTATCTCGCCTTTCTCGGCGACGTCGACGGTGACGGCGGCGATTTTCTGCGCGAGGCGGCGACGCGCGCGGCGAAAGGACTGCGCGAGCTGTTTTCGTGTTGCGAGGGATTTACGCCGGACATCGACCTCGGCGCGTGGATGGAGCAGCACCGCACGCGGTCGGCCGCGGACTACGTGAATTGGCGGGGACGCACGGTGCGCCACGTTCGCGAGAACGCCGCGCTCTACGACGCGCTCGAGCGCTACGTGGACGACCATGCCGCCGCGCTCGAGGATTTGTCGGCGCGCGACGTTCATGCGACGCTGCAGCGGTTCGTCGAGACCGAGCGGTCCGCAGGGCGCCTCACGTTGACGCCGGACAATCCGACGCCGCTCGGATGGTGGATCGCCAATCTCGTGCACGCGATCGGCGTTCCGTTGCTGCTGCTGCTCACGCTGCCGCTGCTGCTCGTCGTCGGCGCGGTGGTGCTCCTTCGCGTTCGCAGCCTCGAAAAGAGCGACCTCGAGCTGTGTCAGCGCGTCGATCAGGGGCATTCCGATGCGCTCGCGCTGATCGAGGATCAGGAAGTCAAGAACCAGTTCAGCGCGCTGGGCGCGGTGAAACCCGGCATCGCCCGGCTGTGGACTGTTTCGTTCGTCCTGTTGATCATCGACTGGGCCGCGCGGCATCTGTACACGCGCGGCCGCCTCGCTCGCGTGCGCACGATCCACTTCGCGCGCTGGGTGTGGCTCGACAACCGGCAGCGGGTGATCTTCCTCAGCAACTACGACGGCAGTCTCGAGAGCTACATGGACGACTTCATCAACAAGGTCGGCTTCGGGCTCAACGTCATCTTCAGCAACGGCATCGGCTATCCGCGAGCGAGCTGGCTCCTTTGCGACGGATGCAAGGATGAGCGCAAGTTCAAGGAATACCTTCGCCGTCACCAACTGGCGACGCAGGTCTGGTACAACGGCTACCCGGGTTTGACGGCCGTCGATCTCGAGCGCAATGCGCGCATTCGCGAAGGTCTCGCGTCGACGTCGATGAGCGAATCGCAAGCGCGCGAATGGATCGGCCTCCTATGACAGCAAGCCGCGTCGACTACGACGACACGCAAGGCCTCGTGCGCTTCGGCTTCGGCCCGTTGACCGAAGCGCGTTACGCGCTCGTTCGAGTGCGAAACGCGGCGGCGGCGCGAGAATGGCTGCGCTCCGCGCGGATCACCGACGCCGTCGAGCTCGATCAAGTGCCCGCAACGGCGTTGCAAGTGGCGTTCACCGCGCCGGGTCTCGAAGCGCTCGGCATTCCGGCTGCGGTCATCGCCGGTTTTTCGCACGAGTTCGTTTCCGGCATGACGGAGCCCAGCCGCTCGCGCCGCTTGGGCGACGTCGGAATCGACGCGCCGTCGCAGTGGTTGTGGGGCACGTCGGCGAAGGCGCCGCATCTCGTCGTCATGTTCTTCGCCAAGCCGGGTCAACTCGACGGCTTCATGAAGAGCATCACCCTATCGGGATGGACCGAGGCGTTCGACGAGATCCTTCCGCCGCTCGATACCGGCGATCTCGACCAGCGCGAGCCGTTCGGGTTCAGGGACGGCATCAGCCAGCCGCAGATCGATTGGGACCAGACGTACGATGCGCGGGCGGCCTGTATCGACTACGGCAATGTCGCCGCGCTCGGCGAATTCCTGCTCGGCTATCGCAACGAATACGGCAAGTACACCGATCGGCCGCTGATCCCCCGCGATGCGTCGAGCGAGGGGTTGCCTGCGGCCGAAGACGCGCCGGACATGAAAGATGTTGCGCGCGACGGCACGTATCTCGTCATGCGCCAGTTGCGGCAGGACGTGCGAGCGTTCTGGCAGTACATGGTGGGCCAAGCCGGCGGCGACTTCGCGCAAGCCGAGCTGATCGCCGCCGCGATGGTCGGCCGTACGCCGGACGGCGATCCGATGGTGCCGATCAAGGGTCGGGCCATTGCGGGTATCGCAGGAACGCCCGATCTGATCGCGAAGAACGGGTTCGACTTCGCCGATGATCCGATGGGGGTCGGCTGTCCGTTCGGCGCGCACATACGGCGCTCCAATCCGCGCAATGCCGATTATGTCGGACGTCCGATGGGACTCGCGCGGCTCATCGCAATGGCCGGCTTCGGTCGCAACGGCTTGCGCGACGACCTGACGTCGTCGGTTCGATTCCATCGGATCCTGAGGCGCGGCCGCGAATACGGTGACGAGCTTTCTCCGACCGAAGCGCTCACACCGGCGCCTCCCGACGAGAAGGAGCGCGGGCTTCATTTCATCTGCCTCAACGCGAATATTTCGCGCCAGTTCGAGTTCCTGCAGAACGCGTGGACGATGAACAGCAAGTTCTCTGCGCTCAGCGACGAAAACGATCCGCTGGTCGGCAATCGCGACGCGATCGTCGGACGTCCGCGCGAAGGCCGCTTCACCATGCCGAACGACGTCCGGGTGCGCCGCCGGTTGTCCGCAATCCCGCAGTTCGTGACGATGCGTGGCGGCGCCTACTTCTTTCTGCCGGGCATTCGCGCATTGAAATACTTCGCTCAAGCGGGCAAGACCTAGCGACGGCTGGCGCGAGCCGCGCACAATTCGGGTCATGCAGATTCACGTCCCGGACCCGGCCTACACCCATACCGACCGGGCCCGCGCGAATTTCCGGCTTGCCGTCAAGCTCGCCTGCGCGTTCGTCGCGCTGATCTGGCTCGTGCAGCTCACGAACTGGGCAATGGACCTGGGAGCGGACGATCTCGGCATCCGTCCGCGCGAATGGGCGGGGCTGCCCGGCATCGTCTTCGCGCCTCTGATGCACGCCGACTTCGCTCACGTCATCGCCAACACGCTGCCGCTGATCGTGCTCGGCTCGATGATGCTGTACCTCTATCCGAACGCCGCGCCCAAAGTGTTGCCGGCGGTCTACTTCGGGCCGGGAATCGCGGTGTGGCTCGCGGCGAGGGGCGGCGTGCACGTCGGCGCGAGCGGACTGGTCTACGGCCTGGTCGCGTACGTGCTGGTGGCGGGCTTCATTCGCCGCGACCGGCGCGCGATCGCGGCCTCGCTGATGGTCTGCTTCATGTACGGCGCGCTCGTCTGGGGCGTCATGCCGATCAGGCACGGCGTTTCCTGGGAGACGCACCTTGCAGCGGCGTTGATCGGCGTGACGATGGCCATCCTGCTGCGACATCTGGACATACCGCCGCGCGTGCGCTACGTGTGGGAAGGCGAAACGGACGAATCGCCGGATGAGCCTGGCGACGGCGATCGCCAGGAAGGAATCTGACTCACGCGTTGCGCAGCCCACGGCAACCCTTTGGCGCTACACGTTAATTTCCGCCTCGGTAAGCGAACGACGAGGCGCATCGGCCGGCCTGTTAGACTAGCGGTCTTTTCCGGAGGTGGGCCTTGAGCGAAGTCCTGCAGTGCTTGAAGAAATACGGTCAGCGGCTCGACTTGGAGATCGCCAAAGAGATGGGCATGCCGCTTGCCACGGTGCGCCAGCGGCTGGCCGGCCTGGCAGCGACGGGGGCGGTCATCACGTGCAGTCTGACCCGCTTCGAAAACGGGACACGGATCGATGCGTGGCAGTGCCGCGTGTCAGGTTATGTTCCGCCTCTCGCGCCCGGTCGAAAAGCGAAGCCGACGACCTAGGTCGACGCGGGGCGCGGCGCGGCGAAGCTCGCGTCGATCGTCCAGCGACCGTCCGAGCGGACGAGTCGGGCGATCGCCAAAGAGGAAGGTGATACGTCGCGCACGATCGCGACGAGGCAAGCCTCCTCGATGCAGGCGATTGCGTCGCCGGCGCGCGCTGGCGGCTGCTCGCAAGAATGTTCCCAATGGCGAAGCGACACGAACGTCGCGTCGCCGTCTGCGGGTGCCGCCAGCCGCACGCCGACAGGCAGCGCAATCTCCTCGCCGCAGCGATCGATCGCATAGCCGGGCTCGACGACGATGCGAGCGGCGTCCGAATCGGACCTCGCTTCGACGCGCACGTCGAGGCCGGACACGATACCGAACCCGTGCAGGTTCCGGTTGTGGCGCCGCTGCTTTTCGCGCAAGTAGTCCTGTTCGGACTCGAGCGTTGCCGCATCGATCAGCTGTCCTGCGAAGAAGCTCGGGCGCTTCAATGTCGCGCGTCGCGTCGCGCAAGCGCCGGCCACTGCCGCAAGCTCTGCCGCAGCGCGCAGCACCGCCTCGCGCGTCCGCTCGCCGTCAGCGCCCGCTCGATAGGTCAAACCCTCGGCGACCCACGCGAGCAATTGAACCAGCGTCACGCCGGGGTCCGGATCGTCGAAGCCCGCCCACTGCGGCTGCGCTCGCCTGATGATCGGCTCGACCGCGGCGATCAACGCGCGTGCCGTCTCGTAGTCGACCGTCGAGGTGGGAACGCCGGCAATGGGCGTGCCTGTGTCGAACTCTTCGACATAGACGCCCGGCGCGAGATATTCCGGCATGGCAGATTCCTCACCCGAGATTGCGCAGCTCCCTCAACGCGACCGACAGCATCGGCAGGTCGAGGGCGGGCGTCGTCTTGAGCTCTCCGATCAGCCGCTCGGCGCGCGCGAGCGCCGTCGCGTGCTTCGCCTTCCACGCGAGCAGCAGCGTCGCCGTGTCGGCGGTGTCGCCGGCTTCGGTGAGCGCACGTGAGGCGAGCGAGCGCGCAAGCGCGGAGAGGTCGTCGCGCATCGCCGTGCGTGCGAGCGCGCGCCAGTGGCTGTCCGCAGGCAGCGCGCCGATCCGTTCGCGCAGCCACGGCAGGCCAAGCCGGTCGGACAGGTCGAAGTAAACCGAGGCGACCGTGGGGATCGGCCTTGCCGTCGCGGCCGCGATCTCGGTAATGTCGAGCGCACCGACGAGCGGCTCGTACGCGGCGACACGACGCGCGAGCGCCTCGGGCACGCCGGCCGCGATGAAACGATCCGCGATCGTCGAATCGTCCAATCCGTTGCGCGACGCCGCGAGAGCCTCGCGCACCGCGTTCACGCCGGCGCGGAACGTCTCGATCGTCGCCGCCATGTCGTCGGTCAGTCGCCGCGAGCGCAGGAACCAGCTCGTCGCGCGCACGATCGTGCGGCCGGTCTCGACCAGCATGTCCGCTTGCGCGGCGTCGGGCACCTTGCTGTCGAGCGCTTCGATGTCGTGCCACAGCGGCACGAAGTCGAACACCTCACGCGTGAGAAGGTACGCGCGCACGACCTCGGCCGCCGATGCGCCGGTCGCCTCGCCGATCCGGTGCACGAACGTCGCGCCGACGCGGTTCACCATGCTGTTGGTGACGTAGGTCGCGATGATCTCGCGCTTCAGCGGGTGGCGCTGCATGTAATCCGCGAAGCGCGTTCGCATCGCTTGCGGGAAGTAGCGCATGAGCGCCGTTGCGACCCACGGATCGTCGGGCAGCGTCGAGGTGAGCAGCTCGTCGTAGAGCCACATCTTCGAGTAGGCGAGCAGCACCGCGCCCTCGGGCACCGTCAGGCCCTGCTTCTGCGCGCGCCGCTCGCCGATCTCGTCGTCGGACGGCAGGTACTCGATCGCACGATTGAGCCGCCCGGCCTTCTCGAGGAAGCGCATGAAGCGCTCCTGCTGGTCGAGCAGCTCGTGGGCGCGGCGGCCTGCGACGGAGAGCGACTGCGTCTGGAAATAGTTGTCGCGCAGCACGAGTGCTGCGACCTCGTCGGTCATCGACGCGAGGACGGTGTTGCGCTGCTTCTCGGTCAGCTCGCCGTCGGCGATCGCGAGCCCCAGCAGGATCTTGATGTTGACTTCGTGGTCGGACGTGTCCACGCCGGCCGAGTTGTCGATCGCGTCGGTGTTGATGCGCCCGCCTGCGCGGGCGTACTCGATGCGCCCGAGCTGCGTGAGACCGAGGTTGCCGCCTTCGGCGACGACCTTGCAGCGAAGCTCGCGGCCGTCGACACGGATCGCGTCGTTCGCGCGGTCGCCCACTTGCGCGTGCGTTTCCTTCGAGCTCTTGACGTATGTGCCGATGCCGCCGTTGTACAGCAGGTCGACCTTCGCCTTGAGAATCGCGCTCAGAAGCTCCTGCGGCGGCAGCGATTCGGCGTCGATGCCGAGCGCCGCCCGCGCTTGCGGCGACAGCGGCACCGACTTCGCGCTGCGCGGCCACACGCCGCCGCCCGGCGAGATCACTTTCTCGTCGTAATCGGCCCATGACGAGCGCGCAAGCTTGAACAGCCGCTCGCGCTCCGCGAAGCTCGCCTCCGGATCGGGATTCGGATCGATGAAGACGTGACGGTGATCGAACGCGGCGACGAGCTGGATATGTGTGGACAGCAGCATGCCATTGCCGAACACGTCGCCCGACATGTCGCCGACGCCCACGGCGGTGAAATCGGTCATCTGCGTGTCGATGCCCATCTCGCGGAAATGCCGCTTGACCGACTCCCAGACGCCGCGCGCGGTGATGCCCATCGCCTTGTGGTCGTAGCCGACGGAGCCGCCGGACGCGAACGCGTCGCCGAGCCAGTAACCGTATTCGGCCGACACCGCGTTCGCGTAGTCGGAGAACGTCGCCGTTCCCTTGTCGGCGGCGACGACGAGATACGGGTCGTCCGGGTCGTGCCGACGCACCTGAGGCGGCGCGACGACGGCGTCGCCGACACGGTTGTCGGTCACATCGAGCAAGCCCCGCAGGTAATCCTGATAGCAGGCGATGCCCTCCTTCATGAAGGCGTCGCGGTCGGACGCGGGCGGCGCCTTTTTCAGAACGAATCCTCCCTTCGAGCCGACCGGCACGATGACGACGTTCTTCACCATCTGCGCCTTGACGAGGCCGAGGATCTCGGTGCGGAAGTCCTCGGGCCGGTCCGACCAGCGAAGCCCGCCGCGCGCGACCTTTCCGCCGCGCAGGTGCACGCCCTCGAAGCGCGTGCTGTAGACGAAGATCTCGAACATCGGCCGCGGCTCGGGAAGCGCCGGAACCTTCGCGGGGTCGAACTTGAACGACAGGAACGGGCGACGCTTGCCGTCGGCGCCGGTGCGCCAGAAGTTCGTCCGTGTCGTCGCCTGCACGAGCGCGACGTATTGGCGCAGCACGCGGTCTTCGTTCAGGTTGTCGACGCGATCGAGCGCCGCTTCGATCGCGCCGAGCTGGCGAGCCTCGGCGTCGTCACTGTCCGCGTGCGGCTGCGGATCGAATCGCAGGCGGAACAGATTGACGATCATCCGCGCGATGTCGGCATTCGACGCGAGCGCCGATTCGATGAACGCCTGCGACAGCGGAAAGCCGATCTGCCGCATGTAGCGCGCGTACGCGCGCAGCACCGTGATGTCGTCGGCGGCGAGCCGCGCCGCGAGCACCAGCCGGTTGAAGCCGTCGTTGTCCACCTCGCCGGCGAAGATCTTGCCGAACGCGTCTTCGAACAACGCGTGCACCGAGTCGATCTCGATGTCGGCTTCGTGCGCGAGCGCAAGTCCGAAGTCGTGCATCCAGATCGCGGTCCCATCGGCGATCGCGATCCGGTACGGATGCTCGTCGACCACGCGAAGGCCCATCCGCTCGAGCATCGGCAGGCTGTCGGACAGCGTGACCGGCGCGCCGCGATGGAACAGCTTGAAGCGCAGCGTGCCGGGAGCCGCTTCGAGCGGCCGGTACAGGCTCATGCCGAGCGTGCCCGTGTCGGCGACGCGTGCGAGCACTTCGACATCGGCCACCGCGCGGCGCGCCGGCACATCCTCGCGGTACGACAGCGGGAAAGCGGCCGAGAAGCGTTTGTTGAGCGCGGAGCCGCGCGCTTCGCCGAGCTGCTCGACGAGCGCCTGCGCGAGGTCGTCGTCCCATCGGCGCGCGACCGCGGCGAGCTTCGCCTCGAGCGCGCCGACGTCGACGTCGGGTATGTTGCCCGGCGTCGTGCGCACGGTGATCAGGATGCGCGCGAGCACCGATTCCGACAGGAACACGCTGAATTCCGCGCTCGTGCCGTTGAACGCCTGCAGCAGCACGTTCTGCCACTTCAGTCGCAGGTCGGTCGTATAGTTCTCCCGCGGCGCGTACAACAGGCACGTGACGAAACGCTCGTACGCGTCGCGGCGCACGAACAGGCGAAAGCGCTGCCGCTCGCCCAGGTGCAGGATGCCGGTGACGATCGTGAGCAACTCTTCTTCGCCGACCTGGAACAGCTCGTCACGCGGATACGTCTCGAGGATGTTGAGCAGCGCCTTGCCGGCGTGGCTGCCAGGCGCGACGCCCGCGCGCGCGACGACGTTCACGACCTTTCGCCGCAGCAGCGGGATCGCGGCCGGGTTCGTGCTGTAAGCGGTCGACGTGTACAGCCCGAGGAATCGGTGCTCGCCGATCACCTTGCCGTGGGCGTCGAATCGCTTGACGCCGACATAGTCGAGATAGCCAGGCCGGTGCACGGTCGAGCGCGAGTTCGCCTTCGTCAACACCAGCGGGTCGGGTGCATGCGCGAGCGCACGGGCCTTCGGCGGCAATGCGGCGAAGCTGCCGGACACGCCGCTCGAAGCGCCGTCGCGCAGGATGCCGAGTCCCGAGCCGGCGACCGCCTTCAGCGCATCGCCGCCTTCGACGGCGACCAGATCGTTGCAGCGGTAGCCGAGGAAGGTGAAATGGTTGTCGGCGAGCCAGGCGGCGAACGCGGCAGCCTCGGCGAGCGCTTCGGGAGATACGGGCGGCCGATGGCGCTCGAGCTCCGCCGCGGCGGCGCGCATCGCCGCGCCCATGTTCGGCCAGTCGCTCGTCGCGCGGTGGACGTCGGAGAGCACGCGCTCGATATCGGCCGCGAGCGTTGCCCTCGTGGCGGCGTCGATGATGCGGTCGACTTCGACGTGCATGAACGATTCGCGGCGCTCGGGCGCCGGAGCTTCCCCCGGAGCGCGCGCGTCCTGCAGCGTGCCGTGCGCGTCGCGGACCACGCGCAGAATCGGGTGGATGAACAGGTGCAGCCTGAGGCCGTGCCGGTTCACCTCCATCGTCACCGAGTCGACGAGGAACGGCATGTCGTCATGCACGACCTCGATCACCGTGTGCGTCGACTGCCAGCCGTGCTCCTCGAGCGTGGGGTTGACGATGCGAACGCGCGGCTGTCCCGGATCGCGCTTGCGTGCGAAATTCCAGTGCGACAGCGCGGCGCCGTACAGGTCGGCGACCGCACGCTCGGCCAGGTCTTCGGGCGCGACCTGGCGGAAATATTCGCGGACGAAGCTTTCGAT
>WNGB01011602.1_pt1 | contig 12056 bp, 12 predicted proteins | sample 5400681 | NCBI WGS metagenome assembly WNGB01 (sample SAMN13153367, study PRJNA577476) | soil metagenome | isolation source: 115 cm soil or saprolite under grassland replicate 2 | place: USA:California | collected 2016-06-15 | reverse complement strand
ACTCGGAGGCGAGGATCCGTTTCAGGCATCGCACCGGCTCGTCCCCGAGGTGCATCCGTTCGAGCAGGAACCGCTTCTTACCGGTCTTCGCGTTGCCGGTGGCACCGCGACCCGTGACGATGAGAAAGGCATTCTGCTCCGTGGCCGGTGTGAGGAACCAGCCGCGTGTGTGTGCCGATGCTGTGGTGTTGGGCGTGTTCATGGCAGGAAAGGAAATGGCGGATTGAATCGGCGGCTTTCGGCCTGGTTTGGGACCGGTGTTGTCGGGGTGGCGGTTGCCATCGGTGAAGCGGGAGGAAGGAGAAAGCCCGTGAAGGCACCCAGCAGGCCGCGCGACGGGCCGGGTGTCAAAAGTAGCGAGCCGCAGCCACTTTTGACACCAGAGGCCCGCTCGTGCGAGGCTGGCGGTGCTTGCACGGGCATCCCTTCCGACCAGCACCGCAGCGCCACCACCCCGACTCAGCAGCCCCGCTGGGGGAAGGACCGACAGTTGGGGTGGCAGCCGCCGGGAGACACTATTCGCCAGACCTCCTGGTGAACCGATCGGCACCAGCAGCGGCAGCGGTCGGCCCAGGCGAGAGCACACCCCGGAGGCGACCACCGCACGCAAGGAACGCCCGACGACGAGCCGTGTCCGCTCGTCCCCGAGGCCCAGCACCGCCGGTTGTGCCCTCGTCCGCACTGTCTCGTCCGTGGGAGAACGCGTCGCCTAATTGAGGGTGCGTTGCAGGAACCGTCCCGCGGCGGTCATGCCCAACCGCGTGCGCCACGGGAGGCCCGCCCGACGAGCCACCAGCCGAGGAGCTTCCGCATCACGGCGACTGTCGGGGCGGTGCCCGGAAGCGGAGCGAGCCGGCCGCTGCCGGTTCGCGGAGCGGGAGGGCAGCGTCCCGCGTCGCCATCCCGGAGCGGGGATTACTCCCCACCCTCGAGGCAATTGCATCGACGCAGAACCTCCAGGGAGCGGCGGACGTCGCTCAGCAGGTCCAGGAGCCGCTCGAACTCGCTCTCGGTCGGCCCGAGGCCACTCGACACCGACACCGTCCCGGGCTGGTTCGTGTGGAAACCGAAGGGATGCGGGCGAATGAGGTTGACCTGGGAGAAGATCCCGCCGTCGGGGCAGTGCCTGGAAGCGAAACGACCTGGCCGTAGCCGGTGAGCGACGCGGGAAGGCAGCGGCCCGCGTTGCCCCGAAACAGGGGAATTACTTCCCCTTGGCTGGGTCGCGGAGGGCTAACCGCCACAACGAGAGGTACGAGCGCGTCAGTCGCCGTCGGGCGACCTGATCGGCTGGTTCGCGGGTCTCGGCGTAGACCAGGAACGGTGCCGGGGTGACGAGCCAGGGTGAGGACGTGGGCCGGTGCATGGGAGTGTGGAGAAAGAAGTAGAACAGCTGGGATCGCTCCGCAGCCGTGGTTGGCAAAGCAAGCCGCAGCGCAGGATGCAAGGTGGAGACCGCGAAGCCGCAGCCCAGCGGTCCTACCTTGCGTCCGAGAACGGCTTGCGAGGATGGAAGGGCTGCGAGCGAGAACTCCTGAAGTAGCAGATCTCTCTTGCCGCTGTTGCAGTCAATACAACTCGTGACGAGATTGTGTATTTCGTCGCTTCTCCCTTTCGATTTTGGAATACGATGATCGACTTGCAACATTGCGTCTGGGGCTTTTCTTCCGCAGTACTGGCAGGGTCGCGGTGGCCTCCTCCGGCGGGAGCTGTCGTGCCCGCCCCCTGCGACCACAAAAAAGGCCCACGGTGACCATGCACCGTGGGCCAGGTGGTCAGGGCCGCTTACCGCCCTTGCTGCGCCCCTCCTCGATGAACTCGTAGGCTTTCCAGAGCGCCAGCGCGGCAGGCAGCAGGTCATAGGGCCGCAGGCTCGACGTGGACTGCCAGGCGCCCTGGGCGTCCTTGAACGTCCGCCGGAGCGGCACGGGTTGGACCGGCGAAGCGACCCAAGGGAGCAAGCATCCAAAAGGCAGAAAAACAGGCAGGGGGTCAACCGCCGCGCGCCCGTGAACGCGAGGAACGCCTGGAGCAACTGATCCTCCGCGCCCTTGGGAAAGGCGGTTGGCCCGCACGAGCAGGCGATCGTGCGGACGAGGTACTTGCGGTACTGCGGCAATGCGCCATTGGCGAGGAGGTTGGTACGAGAGCGAAACACCGGCAGCTCGTCGACGGCATTGACCTGCAGGTGTCGGTCGGAGGCGTTCATCGCCGTGAACAACGAGAGCGTCAGGAGGGCATTGCCCAGAATCTCCTGGTCCATCTGCCGCAGCACGCCGCCAGCCGGGCGCCCCGGAGAGCAGCACCCCTGGGTGGTCGCCGAGCAGCCACTCCGGGATGTCCTGGAGCACCGTCTCAGCGTCGGGGTGCTCCGGGCGCAGCGCGAGCGGTAGGGGAGTGGCGGGTGCGGGTGCTGCCGGCGGCGCTGGTCGCCGCCGAGGGTGGGAGGGAGTCGTGTTCATGGTCGCTGTCGCGGACGTGGTCGCCGCGTGTCTGCCTGGCCGGTCGTGAGCGCGAGGAGTTCTCGCTTGAAGCGGGTGAGTTCCGCTTCGAGGAGCCGGTCGAGTTGCAGCGCCTCCCGCGTGGCCTCATCCACAGCCTCGGCCAGGCGACGCAGCGTCGCGAGTCGCTGCTCGTGCGCACGGAGCAAGTCTGGAATGCGCAGGTCCAATCGACCGCGTCTGTCCTGCTCCTCCTGTCGTGCGGCGAGGAGCTCTTCGGCAGCGGTGAGCGAGCGCTGCAGGGCCGTCACCGTCTCGGCCTTGAGGTGCGCTTCCAACGGGAGCGCCGCGGTGCGGACGATCTGCTCACGGCACCAGTGCAGCTAGTCCTTCGTCCCTGGCGGCGGGGCCGGCTGCTCGCCGAGTTGTCGCAGCACGCGCTGGAGATCGCGGCCCCGCTCCTCGACCGTGGCGGCGACCAGGTCATCGCCCATGCGGTCCTGGAGGAACTGCGTGAAGAGTTTGCGCGGGAAGTGCTCGGCGATGCCGGGGTACGCGAAGTACAGGAGTTGGCACTGCGTCCGCACGTCATCCCGGCGGCGTTGCTCCATGCGGAGCGCCTGGGTGCGGGCCTCCGCCTCGAGGCGTTGGCTCGCGCTGCGGCGCCGCCCGACGAAAGGCCTCCTCGGCAAGCCGTTGGCGCTGCCGTGCGCGGCGCGCCCTGAGCAGCCGGCCCAGCGCCCGCGCGCTCGCCGTGCGCTGCGGCGCTCAGGCGTTGATCGCCTCGTTCAGCACCTTCTCCATGTACCAGATCGCGTGATCGACCCCGCGGGCGGGCCGGGCCCAGTTGAGCCAGAATCAGGGCTTGTGCCATTCGCGGAAACAGGGGGCCTTCACGTGCTTCGTGAAGACTTCGATCGGCGGGTCGGCGATGTAGGGCCGGGCGACGCCCTGTTCCATCTTCACCATGCCGTGGAAGGTGCGCGTGCGCCGGCTGCGCCGGTCGGTGATCTGGTAGTACCCCTCGTACACGACGGTGCCGTGCTCTGTGCCCTTCGTCCAGCCCTTCTCCTGCCACAGCGCGGGCGTGGCGATGAGGGTGACCGGCGCCGGCGGGACGAGTGGCACCGACGCCGGGGGCGCCACCCGCTGTGCGGTCGGGGGGCGGACCGTGGCCGGCGCGCCCGGGCCCACGACGACGACCGAGGCAGCTGCAACTCCCTACTGAGGTTTTACCTGATCAAAGAGGTGGCCGAACTCCGGCGCTTCTCTGATGCGCAAGTCTACGCCTTGGTCGACAGCGGCCGGCTGATGTACCACCGTTTCACCACCGGCAAGAACGGCGCGATTCACGTTTCGCAGACGCAGATCGACGCCTATCTGAAGGGAATGGAGAAGGGCGCACTCGACGAGAAAGCGAGGACGTTAGCTGATGGTGCCGAGGAAGAGGAGCGGGAAAGTCGCGGAGAGGAAGCCGGTAGCCCGGAGAAGGGACAATGCTTACTGTGAAGCAAGCCGCGGAGAGGGCGGGTGTCTCCACTCGCCTGATATACGCCCTTTGCCAGGAGGGGCGACTGGCGCACGTTCGTGTGGGCCGGCTCGGGCGGCGCGGGTGTATCCGCATCCGTGAAAACGACTTGGACACCTTTCTGGAAGGATGCAGGACGGAGCCCCCCGACGAGCCAGGCCTCGACGTTTACCGCCGCCACCTGCGGAACTAGCTCCTCACTTTCTGGGCGGTCGCCCGTAGCGTCTCCTGCCACAGGTGCAGGCTGTTGTAGTAACGGTCGATCACCTCGGGCGTGTTGCCGACGAGCTGGGCCATGATGTTCGCGGTCAGCCCCTTCGCGAGCCCCTGGGTGATGTACGACCGCCGCAGGTCGTAGGTGCTGTACTTGGGGAGTTCCAGGCCGTCGCAGGCCCGGACGATCTCGTTGCGGACGTTGTTGCGGTTCCAAGGCGTGCCCCAGCGGGTCCGGAAGAGAAGGCCCTCGGGGAACCTCTCGGCCTGGCCTCGCAGGATCGTGAGCGTTTCCGGTGTGAAGAAGACCCTCCGCGTCTTGCCCTTCTTGGCGTTCTTGTGCTTCTCCAGCGTCACGGTGCCGTTCTCCCAGTCGATCCTGGCGGCGGTCAGCGGTCCTTTTCGCCGATCCACTTGGGCATCTGCGGGGCGGGCTCGCGGCGGGAGAGGAGGTCGAGGAGGTGCCCTGATTCTGTGGAAATTGCGAGCAAATCGCGGTACTGTGGCCGGATGAACCCCTCGCGGACGCAGTGGTCCACCCAGGCGATCAGGGGGTCGAAGAACCCCCGAATGTTCAGCAGACCAATGGGCTTTTGGTGCAGCCCGAGTTGGGCCCAGGTGAGGATCTCGAAGAGTTCATCGGCCGTCCCATATCCCCCGGGCAAGGCCACGAAGGCGTCGGCGAGGTCGGCCATGAGTGCCTTGCGCTGGTGCATGGTGTCAACGACGTGCAGCTGGGTGAGGCGTTCGTGGGCCAGTTCGCGATCAACGAGCGCCTGCGGGATGACGCCGATCGCCTCGCCGCCGGCGGCCAGCACCGCGTCGGCCAGCACGCCCATCAGGCCGATGTGGCCGGCACCGAAGACCAGGCCGAGGCCGTGCCGCACCATTGTCTCGCCCAGCCGGCGCGTGGTCTCGACGTAGGTTTCACGGCCGCCCACACTCGAACCGCAGAAGACGCACAGTCGTTTCATGGGTGCCTCCGCAGCTGCGTCACGAACAGAACGAGGCTGTCACAATTCGCCTCTCAAATATGGTATTCCGGATCCCCGCGGCCTTGCTCCTCCATGAGGCGGATCTTCTCGCCGAGGTCGGGCCGGCGGAGATGGCGGCGGCCGAGGAGGCGTAGACCGAGGTAGCCCGTCCAGGCAAGGGCAACGGCGATCAGTCCTGCCGCCGCGTTGGCTGTCTCCGAATCCGCGTTGACGATGAAGCGAACGGCGACGTAGATCATCAGCAGGCCGAAGACCAGGCGTAACCCGTCCTCTGGCAGCACATGGCTTACCCGCAACGACGCTCCCACGTACCCGCCCACCCCAAACGCCGCGGCGATCCACAGCGCGGCCGGCAGGTCCAGATACCTGCCGGAGTGGAACTTCCATGCCGCCGGCAAGAAGACCGGCAAGACGAAGATAGCCAGGCTGGTCCCCGCGGCGACGCGCGGCTCCAGGCCGCACAACCAGATCAGGGCCGGCACCAGCAGCACGCCGCCACCAATGCCGAGAGCGCCGCTCACCGTGCCGATCGTCAGGCCGATCCCCAGATACAGGATGACTTGCATGGTTGTGGTCCCGTGTTGATGCCGTCCCGCCCTCCCCGGTCGGGCTGTCCTCGTGTCAGCGGGGGCCGGAGAACCCCTCCCCCCAACCCCCTCCCCGCAACGGAGAGGGGGAGAAGAAGCGGGTATTGTCTTGCTCCCCCTCTCCGTTGCGGGGAGGGGGTTGGGGGGGAGGGGTTCTCCGAACTGCGGCTAAACCATGCAGGATAACACGGACGGGCGGCTGCTCCCACCGACATTCAGCGCGCGGGGGGCATCGGCCGCGGCGAAGCCTGCTCCCCCTGGAAGAACAGCAGCCCCATCCCCTCGGGCCGCGGTTCGACCGCCGCCGGCAGCGACCACGCCTGCACGCCGCGTCCCGGCAGGACACGCACCACATTACACGCCCAGACCGTCCCCGACGCAACCGGGTCACTGGTCAGCTCGCGCAGCGGGATTGCCGCCTCGATCTGCCAGCAGTCGGCCTCGCTCCGCACCGCCACGAACCACTTCGGATCCCAGCTCTTGTCGCCCCAGCAGTCCTCGCAGACACAGCCGCGCTGATCGACCTGCAGCTGGAAGCAGGTCGAGTAATCGCGGTCAAGATCCAGCAGGATACTCACGCGGTCGAAGGCCCGCAGGTCGGCGTCACGCGGGCGAGCCTTCACGGGAGCGACCTGCCGGCCCGTCGGGTGCTTGCAGCGCAATGCGAGATAAAGGAACTCGCGATCGTAGGCGAACCAGGCCTGCGTCGGGTTTTCTTTGAGGGTCTCCTCGGCCGAATTGCGGAAGGTCAACGGCTGCGCTCCCTTCCAGCACTCGTCGTCGAGATTGCCGTCCAGGTGCGGCCGCGTCGTTGCCCTGCGGCAGGCGGCAACCGGCCGCGGCGGCTGGCCCTGACGCTCCATTAACCACAGTTCCGACGCCGCCACCTCTCGCCACGGGCCGTCGGCGTGAGCGGTCTTGAACCAGGCGTAATACTCCTGCGCCTCCTTGAACTGACCCAGCTGGCGGCGTGCGGCTTGCAGGCAGAACTGCGTCGGCGGGTCGGAGGCAAACAGCGGCCCGAACGCGGCCAGGCGATTGCCCAGTTCGAGGCTGCTCGTGTACCACTTGCGCGCCAGTTCCGGATCCTTCATGTTGGCGAAACGCTGCTGTGGGACCAGGTGCGGGAAGTCGTCGGCTTTCGGCATGCCCTGCCCGGACACCTCCTGCGCCGCAGCGCCGCCGGGGAATTGCCTGAAATCCACCGGCTTGATGTTCTCGCCCTTCGCCGGGCCGCGTGGCCCGACGACGCCAACCGTGCCGCGCATCATGAACTGGCTCAACTCATGACGGCGCCGCGCCTCGCTGCTGCTGCCGTGGCGCACCAGCCAGCGACACGCCTCGACGGTCCGCGCGTGCGTCGGGTAGCGTTCGACCATGAGGAGGAACAACTCGCGGGCGGAGGGCCATTCGCCGCGGCGCGCGTAGGCGCTGGCCATGCCGTAAATGGCGGCCGCTCCCTGGTCCTCGGGTAGCCCGGCCAGCGCCGGCTTCAGCAGACCGAGGAGTTTGTCGGAGTCCGCCAGACCCGCCACAGGGCCATTCACCAAGGTACGGAACTGACGACGGGCGCTGGCGGCCTTGCGGGCTGCCTCGGTGGGTTCGACGGTCGGACGCAGCGCCCGACAGGCAACGCCGGCCTCCGTCCTCGGCACGCCGTCCATGAGGTGACGCTGGGCCGCGCCCTTTTCGAGGTTCGTGTCAAGCAAGCGGTAATAGCGCTGCGCCGGCAGGACCGGAGCGGCATCGACAAGCAGTCCCGCGGCAGGAGCAGCGAAGTCGCGGGCGCTGCTCTCCAGACGCGACAGTTCGTCAGTGGCGCCGACGCTGACGTGGGAACCATCCGCCTTGTCCCACAGGGCGTACACCTTGGAGACGCGCCACGGCTGCAGGCCAAGGTACTCGATCTGCTCGGGAAACGCCTTCGGGTCGGCCGCCTGGGCAAAGGCTTCATGGAGCGCTTCCGCGACGAGGGCACCGGCGGCGTTGCCGGTGACGCGCGGGTCGGGATGGTCGGTGACGACGACGTCGGGGCGCCAGACGCGCAGGGCCAGCACCATTTGCCGAACCATCTGTTTCTCGGCGGCGACTCCGTGCAGTCCGGTCCAGAACTTCAGGAGATCGTTTTTGTCCGCATGACGCAGATGCTGCGGCACCGGGAACTGCCAGAGTTGCTCACCCGCCGCGCCACCCGCCAGGCGCGCGGCGCCGGCGAACCGCTGCGGGTCACTGGCGCGGGCCGGGGCCTCGCTGCGCGGGTCGGGGGCGGTCACGCGCACACAGGTCGCGAGCCAGCCTTCCTCCAGCCCCAGCACGGCGAGCGTATCGACGGGGAGATCCTGCGGCCGGGCGTGAGCGAACAGCACGCCGGCCCGCTGCCCGCCGCGCCGTTTGACGGTCCAGGTGCGGCCGCCGTCGCCGGTCATCAGGACGGTGCCCATCTCGCCGACGGCCCAGCCCCGTTTCTCGTCGAAGAAATACACGCCGTTGAGCGGCAGCGGCTGGCCCGTCTTGCAAATTTCCCAGCCGGCGCCGCGATTGGCGCTGTGCAGCACGACCGAGCCAGGCCGCCCGACAACCCAGATATGTTCGCCGACGCTATGCAGCCCATGAAAGTCCCACGCGGCGAGAACCTCGGTCGGCACCTTGAGTTCAGCGAAGCCCCAGCGTGTCCCGCCGCTGGCGCTGGTCAGAATCAGGCCGCCCTGGCCGACCGCAAGGCCGCGCCCGTCGCGCAGCTGCAGCCCGCGCAGGCTGCGCACGCCGAGGTTATCGACTTTCGCCGTGCCGAAGACATCGTCGTTGAGGGTCGCCAGGCGGCTCCAGGCGCCGGTGAGCGCGCCGGTTTTGCCGTCTTTGAAGTCAGCGGCCAGCCAACTCGGCGAGCGCGGCCCCTTGACCGGCTCCCAGCGCCGGCCGCTGTCGGACGTCTTGAAGACGCCGGTCGGGTATTGCTCGCTGCCGTCGCCCAGGGCGTACCCGGTCTTCGGATCGCCAAAGCGAATGAGGTTCAGGCCCGGGACGGCGTTGTTGAGCAGGCGGTGCCATTTCAGACCGCCATCGTCGGTAAAGAGCAGCACGCCGACGCTGCCACCGCCGGGCAGTTCCTCGCGGCCGGCGATCCAGCCCCTATACGGATCGAGAAAGTAGACCGAGCGGAGTGAGGCGCGGACGCCGGTAGTCTGGCGCTCCCAGGTATCGCCGCCGTCGATGGTGTGCCAGACTACCCCCTCATCGCCGACGGCCCAGCCCTCCTTGGCATCGGCGAACTGGACGGCGTGCAGGGAGGCGTCGTCGAAATGGCGGTCGGCGGCGCGAGCGCAGGGCGCCAGGGCGGCGCCGACGGCGAGTGCCGCGAGGAAGGGTCGCATCGATTCTCCTCTCGTTCCGGACAGACAGGGGGTGGATGGTGGATGGTGGGTGGTGGATGGTGAAGCAGAACAATCCGTCTTCACCATCCACCACCCACCATCCACCATCCACCGTTTGTCAATTGAACAGCCAGTAGCGCACGATGCAGTAGAACGCCTGCAGCGCGTCTTTCAGGCCGATTTTCTTGCCCTCTTCGTACGTTCGGCCCGAATAGCTCACCGGAATCTCGTAAATGCGCCACGAGGGGCCGCGCTTCTTGGCGATCTTCGCGGTGATCTCCGGCTCGAAGCCGAAGCGGTTCGACTTGAGTTGAATGCCCTGCAGCACCTCGCGGCGGAAAACCTTGTAGCAGGTCTCCATGTCCGTCAGGTTCAGGTTCGTGAACATGTTCGACAGCGTCGTCAGCATCTTGTTGGCGACGTAGTGCCAGAAGTACAGGACGCGGTGACTCTCGCCGATGAAGCGCGAGCCGTACACCACGTCGGCGCGGTTCTCAATAATTGGCTGGATCAGGCGCGGATACTCTGACGGGTCATACTCAAGGTCGGCGTCCTGCACGAGGACGACGTCGCCGGTGGCATGCTTGAAGCCTTCGCGCAAGGCGGCCCCTTTGCCCTGGTTGACCACCTGATAAACGACGCGCACCGTGTCGCTTTCGAGTTCGCGCAGAATGTCGCGCGTGCCGTCGGTGCTGCAGTCATCGACGATGATGATCTCCTTGGGGATCGGGACGGCGTGAACGCGGCGGAGCAGCTCGCGGATCCATTGCTTCTCGTTGTAGACCGGGATGACCACCGACAACTTGAAGCCGGCGGGGATGGGGTAAATCCCCAGTTGCCGGCACGCGGGTTCGCCGAGCAGGCGCTGCAGAAGTTGGACGCGCTCTTCGGGCGAGGAGACGATGAGATCCGGCATGGTGTGCCCCTGGCGGTTCGCCTTGCCGTTGACCTTGAGGTTGACGCCGTTCGTTCCGTGATTCAAGGCTGTCATTGAGTTGGCTCCATCGACCGAGTTTGGGTGGCCTCCTGCCGCCAATGCAGGCGTGGGATTATCGGCCAGAACGGCGTGTCGGGTCAAGGCGAATCGTCGTTCTTGGCGAGCCGGGAGCGTGAGCGACCGGAGTACCTTGCTCCAAGAGGAGTTGCTCCGGTCGCTCCCGGCTCGCCCAAGGCCACTGTGCTGCTCAGTCGCTCGCCCAGAGGTGGAGATGCTGGCTGCGCTGGCCGCACCAGTAGGAGACAGTGACGTCCTTGAAGATGTGCCAACTTCCCGGGAGCGGTTGGTTCGGCACCCCGCTCACCAGCCAGGTCGGCGACTGCTGGACGTGCGGCGTTTCGCAGCGCGCCACCGGCTGTCCTTTCTCGTCGAACAAACGAACGGCGACGTCCCGGCGGCCGCGCTGCTGCAGGTGCCAGAAAAACTGGATCCCTTCCTCGACGTTCAGCTCCGGGCTGCTCATCCAGGCAAGGCAAGTGTCCGGCGGAGCCTGTCGCTGGACATACTCCAGGGTGTCCCAGAGCAGCTGCGCCCGTGCGCTGAACTTGTCCTGTCTGCCCACGTTGGCCACGGCGACGACCAGCAGCCCGCCGAGAAACACGGCATGGGCCGCGCGTTTCCAGGCCAGGGCGCTCGCGCCGGCCAGTGTACTGAGCAGCGCGGCAATCCACAAATCCGCCCCCCAGACGGCCGGCATCGTGTAGCGTCCCGACACGGCGCCGATGGGCAGGTAAATGCCGATGCCGAACACCAGCAGCGCCAGACCGGCCAGGCAAGCCGCCCGCTGCTCGCGCCAGATGGGGCTTAGCCCGCGCCAGGCAGCCGCCAGCCAGCCGGAGGAAACCGCCGTTGTTGCCGCCGCCCTGCCTGCGCCGCTGACCACCAGAGCGACCAGCGCCAGGACCAGGCCGGCAGCCACAAATTCAAGACTTACCGCCCCCTTGATAGCCTTTATCATGCCCGTCAGCTGCGCCCAGGAAGTGCCATTGGTCTGATACTGCCCGGGAGCCCAGTTCAACTTGAACAGGATGTAGTGGCCGACAGGAACGGCCAGCGTCAGCGCGAGCAGACAGGCCCGGCGGCCGTGCCGCCGCCAACCGGCGCGCAGGTCTTTCCCGTCCGGAGCAATGCGCAGTAGCATCTGCACCGGGACGAGGGCGGCGAAGGTGTTTTTGCAGCCCAGAGCCGCCAGCACGCAGCAGGCGCCGGCAACGTCCCAGGCCCACGCCCGCGAGCTACGTGCGGCCCGGAGGGCGCACACCAGGCTCAGCAGAGCGTAAGGCATGGCCACGCCTTCCGCGAGCGTCAAACTTGTCCAGATCTCGTTGCGAAACGGGTTCCACATCGCCAGGGCGGCCGACAGCAGGGCCGCCCTCGGCCGAATGCCCATCTCATACAGCAGCCACAGGAACGCGCCGGCCGCCAACATCGTCCAGACCAGCCGGACAGAGCGCCACGCCACCGCATCCGCGTTCAGCACGTTCGCCTCGACGTGCCAGTGAGCCCAGAGGACCGGCCGGAACGGGCCGAGGTGCTCGTAGTTGGCGACGATCTGCTCCCAGAGATAGCTCAGGTGCTGGTCCCAGGACATGGACGGCGCCGGATGGACGAGGTTGCCATCGTCGATGAAATCGAAACGGGTCGTCAGCGTCGGCAGGTACAGACACGGCAGCAGCACCGCTCCCAGCAAGACCCACCAGGGGAACCGGCGCGAGGCGGGAGACGCGAACGGCTGGGCGGAGAGCGAGTCGGACATGAGGGAAGCCCCTGGAAACGGTGTTGGCCGAGAGTGCGTGGCGCGGGCGACTGTGGCCAGTCAACAGGGTGGGAGGAAGGAGCCGCAGTCGCCGGACGGTTCATAGCACAATGCGAATGAGGGGGCAACCGACATTCCCCGGTCAGGGGCCTCTTCAAACCGCCTTGA
>WNGB01036545.1_pt1 | contig 12057 bp, 10 predicted proteins | sample 5400681 | NCBI WGS metagenome assembly WNGB01 (sample SAMN13153367, study PRJNA577476) | soil metagenome | isolation source: 115 cm soil or saprolite under grassland replicate 2 | place: USA:California | collected 2016-06-15 | reverse complement strand
CGGGCGGAGCGCTCGTACAGCGACGAGGACGCCCACTTCCTCCAGGCCGTCGCCAACGTTCTCTCCGACGCGATCGGGCGCCGCCGCGCCGAGGAGGAGATGCGCCACCAGTCGCTGCACGACCCGCTCACCGGGCGGCCCAACCGCGGCCTGTTCCTCGATCGCCTCAATGAGGCGCTGATCCGCGCCCACGCCGAGCGCACCCGGCTCGCTGTGTTCTTCGTCGACATCGACGACTTCAAGCTGATCAACGACGGCGCTGGCCAGGATGCCGGCGACGAGCTGTTGCGCGCGTTCCCATCGCGGCTTCGCAGCGCCCTGGTGATGGCCGACACCGTGGCGAGGCTCGGCGCCGACGAGTTCGCCGTCCTTTGCGAGGGGGTTCGCGACGATCGCCAGGCGATCGGGATCGCCGAGCGCCTGCTCGGCACGCTCGAGGATCCGTTCGAGATCAAGCGCGAGCACTACCGCGTCTCGGCGAGCATCGGCGTCGCGCTCTCCGGTGTCGCCGTCGAGAGCGCCCACGACGTCTTCGCCCAGGCCGAGGCCGCGATGTACCGGGCCAAGGACCGGAATCGGGGCGGCTACGAGGTCTTCGACGAGGAGCTGCGGCGCCGCATGCGGGCCCGGCTCGACTTCGAGAACGCCCTACGCGCCGCCCCCCGGAGCGGCGAGCTTCACCTCGCCTTCCAGCCGATCGTGCGCCTCGACGACGCCAGCGTGCGCGGCTGCGAGGCGCTGCTGCGCTGGAACCACTCCGGCCTCGGGCCCGTGTCGCCCCTGGAGTTCATCCCGGTAGCCGAGCAGACCGGGGCGATCATCCCGATCGGCGAGTGGGTGCTCGACGAAGCCTGCCGCCAGATCACATGGTGGCGGGAGGAGTACGGCGACGACGCTCCGGTTCCGCTCCATATCAACGTCTCTGCGCGGGAGCTGGCCCAGGCCGACTTCGCGGACCGCGTCGAGAAGGCGCTGCTCGACGCCGGGATCGGCCCCGGTGAGATCGCCTTCGAGGTCACCGAGAGCGCGCTGCTCGCGAGCGCCGACCACGCCGCAAGCACGCTCGAGCGGCTCCGGGGGCTCGGGGCCCTGGTCGTGCTCGACGACTTCGGCACCGGCTACTCGTCGCTCAGCCATCTCAAGGCGTTCCCGCTCGACGTCGTCAAGGTGGATCGGATGTTCATCTCGCACCTCACCTCCGAGCCGACCGATGCCGCGATCGTGGCCGCCGTGCTCGGGATGGCCGAGGCCTTCGACCTCGAGGTCGTCGCCGAGGGCATCGAGACGCAGGACGTCGCCGAGCGGCTGCGGGACATGGGCTGCCGGCTCGGCCAGGGCTACCACTTCGGTCGCCCCGGCTCCGTCGATGAGGTGCTGCCGCTGCGCGGTGGGAACGGGTCGTCGCGCCTGCGGCCCGCCGAGTAGCGAGCCGCTTCGTCTCAGTCGATCTCGCCCGACCGACCTTGTTCAGCCGCCGCTCTGGACGCCGGTGGCGCGCAGCGCCTCGTCGCGGTCGGCGTAGACGTCGAGGCGGATCGCCTTGGCGCCCTCCACGGTCCACACCTGGACGAGCTCGAACGTGTTCGGCTCGCCCGTTCCCTTGGCCCGGCCGTGCAACTTCAGCGGCACGACCACCTGCTCGCCGGCGTCGATGAGCTCGAGCGGCTCGACCCGGAAGTCATCGAAGTTCTCGTAGAAGATCCCCAGCACCTCGCGCACCCCCCCGTGCCCGTGGAAGACGCGCGCCTCGCGCGTGAATTGCTCCCACATCCGCCACTCGATGTCGCGGTGCATGTAGTCGAGGATCGCCTCCACGCCGCCTCGGTTGAAGGCCTCATATCCGCGCCGCGCGATCTCGACGTTCTGCGCCGACATGGGACGAGTATCGGTGGGTCGGGCGGCTAGCGCAACGCGCGAGCCTACGCGGCCCTGCGCTGCGTCAGCTCGGCGTCGACCGGCGGCGCTGGCTGACGCGACGCCATGCGATGCCAATCGAGCGGTACGAATCCGCTCACGCGCGCGGTGCTCGTGGTGCGATCGCCGTTGGCGGACCGGCGCTCGGCGACGCACCGAGCGGGCGCGACCGCGCCGACCAGCAGGCCTACCAGCAGCGCGGCTGGGCGCCGGAAAAGGCCTCCGCCGCGGCCGGGCCGCACCTTCTCGGCCTGCTTGGCGTGACGCTCGGCCTCGCGCTGGGCAAGATCGGCCTTGCGGGAGCGCTCCTCGGCTTCGGCTGCCTGGCGGCGGGCACGAGCCTCCTGTTCGTCGGCGCCGGCGCGTTCCCTCTCTGCGACGGCACGATGATGCTGCGCGCGCCCCTCGAGCTCGCGCGCCTTGTGGGCTCGCTTCTCGCGGCTCTGGCGGCTCAGGACCGCCGCGATGATCGCGACGACGATGATCGCTCCGACGACGATGGCGATGATCGCGATGGTGCTCATGCTCTCCTCCTATTCCCGTCAGTACGTCCTTGCGCAGCGGTAGCTACCCGAAATCCGGTCCTTTAACCGCCCGGGCTCCGCTGCCGATATGGGTGGGGACGCCGACGCTCGTGGGAGCCGGCGCCACGACAAGGAAGTACGTGATGCCATCAACCCCTGGAGCAGACGCCATCGCCGAACGGCAGATCGCCTTCCGGCTGGCGAGCACACGCGTCGGGATGGCGCTGACCGCGATGGCGTCCGTCGGCAGCGCCGCCTACGCCCTGACCACCTGGAACGATCCCAACCGCTCCGCGCTGCTGATCCTCGCCGCGGTGGCGATGGTGACCGTGCCGTTGATCTGGGCGCTGCCGCGCGAGCGCATCATCCGAAGCCGCTGGCGCGAAGCGTTCTTCGTGGTCTGGACCGCCCTGCTGCTCATCTGCATCGCCGTGGCGACCGCCGCCGACGGGGGCCTCGCGAGCCCCTACCGCGCCCTGTTCATCCTGCCGATCCTGTTCGCCGGGCTCTCCTACCCGCAATCCGGCGTCGTCGTGACCGGAGCGCTGGCGGTGCTCGCCTACGCGATCGTTACCGTGACCCATTCCGGCGCCGAGCTCGCGGAGACCTTCGTCGGCTTTACGCTCATCTGTGGTGCGCTGATGTGTGCGTGGCAGGCGCGCAACCGGCTCGGCCAGGAGAGGGAGCTGATCGCGACCGCCGACGCGCTGCGCCAAAGCGAGGCGACCACGCGCCTGCGCGAGGCCCAGCAGGAGGAGATCGCGAGCTTCGGACAGCGAGCGCTCGCCGGCGAGCCGCTCGAGACCCTGATGCGCGACGCCGTGACGACGGTCACGCGGGTGCTCGATGTGGAGATTGCGGCCATCCTCGAGCTACGGGAGGGTGGCGAGGAGCTCGTGATCCGGGTCGCCGACGGCCTGCCGGCCGAGGCAATGGGCCACGCGACGGTGCCCGCGGGCGATCGCTCACAGAGCGGCTACACGCTGATCACCGGACGCCCCGTGGTGGTCGACGACTGGACCCGCGAGGAGCGCTTCGAGAAGTCGCAGGTACTGGCCGATCTCGGCGCAGTCTCGGGCGTGACGGTGCTGATCAGGGGCCGCGGCGAACCGTTCGGGGTCATCGGCCTGCAGTCGATGAGGCGCCGTCGCTTCGGGGAGGACTCGGTCAGCTTCCTGCAGTCGATCGCTACCGCCCTCGCCAACGCGATCGAACGCCGCGCCGACGAGGAGGACGCGCGCGAGCGCGCGCTCCACGACCCGCTCACATGGCTGCCGAACCGGGCGCTGTTCGCCGATCACCTGGCCACGGCGCTGGCGCGCCAGGAGCGTCGTGGCAACTGGGCGGCGGTCATCTTTCTCGACCTCGACCGTTTCAAGCTCGTAAACGACGGCCTCGGCCACCAGGCCGGCGACGATCTGCTCAAGATGGTCGCGCCGCGGCTCAAAGAGGCGCTGCGCCCCGGCGACGTCGTCGCGCGGTTCGGCGGCGACGAGTTCGCGGTGCTGCTCGACGACATCACCAGCGAGCGCGCGGCGACGCGAGTCGCGGAACGCATCGCGGCGTCGTTGAGTCAGCCGTTCGTGCTCCACGGTCGCGAGCATTTCGTGACGGCGAGCATGGGGATCGCCCTTGGCTCGTCCACCGGGCAGTCAGAGATGCTGATCCGCGATGCCGACGCGGCCATGTATCGCGCCAAGGAGCTGGGCCGGGCGCGCTACGAGATCTTCGACCAGGAGATGCGCTTCCGACTCGCCGAGCGGCTGCGGATCGAAAACGAGCTGCGCTCCGGCATCGATCACGGTGAGCTCGTCCTCCACTACCAGCCGATCATCTCATTGAGCAGCGGCGAGGTCGCGGGTGCCGAGGCGCTGGTTCGCTGGGAGCACCCCGAGCGCGGCCTGTTGCTGCCGGGGGAGTTCATCGACGTCGCTGAGGAATCGGGGCTCATTCGCCCGATGGGCCGCTGGGTCCTGGAGGAGGCGTGCCGGCAGGCCGCCGTGTGGCAGAACGCGGCACCTGACGCTCCCCCGCTCGGCATCGCGATCAACGTCTCGGCGCGCCAGCTCTCCGACCCGGGGTTTCCCCATCTGGTGAGGTTGACCCTGGAGTCGGCCGGGATCGAGCCGGTGTCGCTCAGCCTCGAGCTGACCGAGAGCCTGGTGATGGACCAGCACCGTGCCTCGCTGGGCGCGCTGCGGGCACTGCACGAGCTCGGGGTGAGGCTGGCGCTCGACGACTTCGGCACCGGCTACTCGTCGCTGGCGTATCTCAAGCGCCTGCCGCTCAATCTGCTCAAGCTCGACCGCCGCTTCATCTCGCGGCTTGGCACCGAGACCGACGATGCGATCGTCCGCGCGGTCGTAGCGCTGGGTCAGAGCCACGACCTCGGGATCGTCGCGGAGGGCGTCGAGACCGCGGAGCAGCTCGAAATCGTGACCGCGCTCGGCTGCCAGTAACGGGGGCGGGCGGTCAGGGTTCGTCGGTCGGCACGATTAGCTGCTCGATCGACTCGGCGAGGCCGTCGGGCCCCACCACGACGAGCACCGCGTTCACCCACACGTCCTCGTCCGCGGTCTCGAGGCGGAGCGGCATCTGGGTGAGGAAGCGCTCCAGCGCCTGCTCGCGCCGCGCCCCGATCACGCCGGCGCGAGAGCCGGTCATCCCCGTGTCGGAGATGTAGGCCGTCCCGCCCGGGAGCACCCGGGCGTCGGCGGTCGGGACGTGGGTGTGGGTGCCGAGGCAGGCGGCGACGCGACCGTCGAGATGCCATCCCATGGCCACCTTCTCGCTGGTCAGCTCACAGTGGAAATCGACGATCACCGCGTCGGCGCCCTCGTCGGCGAGCTTGCGAAGACGCGCGTCGGCCTCGGCGAACGGCGTCCGCGCGACCTCGAGGTAGAGCTGACCGCTCAGATTGAGCACGCCGACCCGGCGCTCACCGACGTCGACGACCGTGTGGCCGCGGCCCGGATTCGACATCGGGTAGTTCGCGGGGCGGACCACGCGGTCGGTGCGGTCGAGGAATTCGTAGACCTCGCGGTGGCGGTAGACGTGGTTGCCGGTCGTGATCACGTCGACGCCGAGGTCGAACAGCTCCTTCGCCGTCCCGGCGGTGATCCCGACGCCGCCCGCAGCGTTCTCGCCATTGGCGATCACGAAATCCGGCGAATGGCGCTCGCGAATCTGCGGCATCGCCCGGGCGAGCCCCGCCCGCCCCGGCTTGCCGACGATGTCGCCGATGAACAGGACCCGCATGCGCGGCGCAGCGTACTCGCCCGTGCGCCGGCCGACCTCCATGGGAGGTCGCTGGTCGGGATGAACGCAGCGGCCTGAACGGCGCCTGAATCGGCGCTTAGGTGCAACGACTAGCGTTCCCGCTCGTGTCGGTGAACGGCGAGGTGGTGATCGAGGCCCGTGGGGTCACGAAGCGGTTCGGCAGTCGCGAGGCGCTGCGCGACGTCAGCTTCGCGGCGCATCGCGGCGAGCTGCTGGCCGTGATCGGCCCCAACGGCGCCGGCAAGACGACGCTGCTGTCGATACTCGCCGGCATCCTGCGCGCCGACGGCGGCGAGACCACGCGTCCGCCGGGGGAGATCGGATGGGTGCCGCAGCAGGCGGCGCTCTACCGGCGACTCACCGTGGCCGAGAATCTGCGCCTGTTCGCGCATCTCGAGCGCGTCGCCGATCCCGGCGCGACGGTCGAGCGGATGCTCGACCTCACGGGGCTGGGCGAGCGCCGCGACGATCAGGTCGGGGTGCTGTCGAGCGGAAACCAGCAGCGCGTCAACATCGCGATCGGGCTGATCACCCAGCCCGCCGTCCTGCTGCTCGACGAGCCGAGCGCCGGGCTCGACCCGCGTCAGCGCGAGCGGGTATGGGAGTTCGTAAACGCGCTCGCGGGTGGGGGGACGACGGTGATCTTCTCGACCCACAACATCCAGGAGGCGGAGCGCGCCAGCCAGCGGATGCTGGTGCTCGCGGACGGCGAGCTGGTCTTCAACGGCACGGCGGCGGAGCTTCATGCCGCGACGCCCGAGTCCGAGTACCGCGACTTCGAGCAGGCCTTCGTTGCCTTCCTGCGCCAGCGGGGCCACTGAGGAGGGCTTGCGATGCGCTGGCTGCTGCTCAAGGACCTCCAGATCCTGCGCCGCTCGCCGTTGGTCACGGTGCTGCTCGTCATCTACCCGATCGCGATCGCCGTGCTGATCGGCTTCGCGCTGTCGCGCGGCCCCAGCGACCCGCAAGTCGCGTTCCTCAACGAGATCCCGGCGGACGAGGAGTTCAGCCTCGGCGGCACCGAGCAGCTCGACAAGGCCGACGCCAAGCAGCGGCTCTGCGAGCGCGTCGAGTGCGTCGACGTCTCGAGCCGCGAGGAGGCCGAGCGGATGGTCGACGACGGCGACGTGCTCGCGGCGCTGATCCTCCCCGAGGACCTGATCGACAAGCTGCGCTCGCTGACCTCGCTCAACCCCGAGCAGCCCACCGTCGAGGTGCTGGTCAACGAGGACGACCCGTTGAAGGCCCAGCTCGTCAACGACCGCATCGAGTCCCTGGTCACGGAGGCGAACCTCGTCGTCTCGCGCCAGATCTCCGACCAGGCCGGCGTCTACCTCGATGTCCTCGTCAACGGAGGCAACTTCGACATCCCTCTGCTCGGACAGAGCTTCGAGGTCCTGGGCCTGAAGCGCTCGGGCGACATCCTCGAGGCGCTGCGCTCGGCGGTCGCGGACAAGAAGCTGCAAGCCGAGCTCGGCCGCGTGATCCGCTTCGCCCGCCTGGCGCAGAACAACCTCGACGTCGCGCTGCCGCTGCTCGGCGCGGTCGCGCAGCCGATCGCCGTCGACAAGCATGTCGTCACCGGCGCGTCGCCGTCGCTCGACTCGTTCGCGATCGCCGTCGCTGCGACGGTGACCCTGATGTTCGTGACCGTTCTGCTGGTCGCCGGCGCGCTGGCCCTGGAGCGCGAGGAGAACGCCTTTACGCGCCTGACCCGCAATCTGATCTCGCGCTCGGCGCTGCTCGCCGAGAAGGTGCTGCTTGGGATCGCCGTATCGCTCGTGGTCACGCTGGTGATGCTCGCCGGCCTGGAGCTGTTCGTGTCGCTCGACTGGGGGCGCTTTGCACTCTGGATTCCGGCGATCATCGCCGGGGGCGCGGGGTTTGCGGCGTTCGGTGCTGCGATCGGGGGCGCGGCGCGCGAGGTGCGCGCCAGCTCGCTGCTGGCGTTCATGGTCTCGCTGCCGATTGCGTTCCTTTCGCTCGTCCCGTCCGGGGCGGTCAGCGCGACCACTTACGACCTGATCAACGCCGTCACGGCGCTGTTCCCGTTCGACCCCGCGCTTCGCGCACTCGAGGGCGCCCTCGACTCCGGAGGGCCCAGCATCTGGGCCGCGGTCGGCCACCTCGCGATCCTCGTAGTCGCATACGGGGCCCTGGCGCGGCTCGCGCTGCGTCGATTCGCCTGAGCCCGCGAGGCTCGCCCGCGAGCTGCGCACCGCTCAATGCCGACATCGAGCCCGACGCCGACAACGACGGCTTCGGGCTTCGCGCCCGCGACGCCGCCGGAAACGTCGACGGCTCCCCGGCGAGCGACGACTGGAAGGTCAAGAAGAAGAGGAAGCGCCCCTAGAATCCCCTGCGTGAGCTTTCCCGCCACGCGCATGCGGCGCCTGCGCCGCACCAGGGCGCTTCGCGAGCTGGTCCGCGAGACCGAGCTGCGGCCGTCGCACCTCGTCCAGCCGCTGTTCGTCGTCGCGGGCGAGGGCGTGCGCGACCCCGTCGAGTCGATGCCCGGCATCGAGCGCTTCTCGATCTCCGAGCTGGTGGCCGAGGCGGGCGACGTTCTGGCCGCCGGGGTTCGCGCCGTGATCCTGTTCGGCATCCCGGCCGAGAAGGACGAGCTCGCCTCGGGCGCCTACGACGACGAGGGCGTCGTGCAGATGGCGGTCCGGGCGCTCAAGGAAGCCCACCCCGACCTCGTCGTGATCACCGACGTGTGCCTGTGTGAGTACACCTCGCACGGCCACTGCGGCTTCGTGCGCGAGGGCGAGGTCGACAACGACGTCACGCTCGAGCTGCTCGCCAAGACGGCGATCTCGCACGCCGAGGCGGGAGCCGACGCCGTCGCGCCGAGCGACATGATGGACGGGCGCGTCGGCGCGATCCGCGCCCAGCTCGACGAGGAGGGCCATCCCGACGTCCCGATCGTCGCCTACAGCGCCAAGTACGCGTCGGCGTTCTACGGCCCGTTTCGCGACGCGGCCGAATCGACGCCCGAGTTCGGCGACCGGCGCGGCTATCAGATGGACCCCGCGAACGCCGACGAGGCGCTCCGCGAGGCGAAGCTCGACCTCGAGGAGGGGGCTGACGTCGTGATGGTCAAGCCCGCGGTTCCCTACCTCGACGTGATCGCGCGCGTCAAGCGGGAGACCGGGGCCCCCGTCGCCGCCTACCACGTGTCGGGCGAGTACTCGATGCTCAAGGCGGCGGTCTCGAACGGCTGGCTCGACGAGCGCCAGGCGGTGCTCGAGACGCTGACCGCGATCCGCCGCGCCGGGGCCGACATCGTGATCACCTACCACGCCAAGGAGGCCGCGGGGTGGCTGGAATAGGCGCGGTGACGGGGAGAGCGGGCGCGTGGCTGTAGCGCAGCCCAAGCTGCGCTCGCGCAAGGGCGGCGCCGCGGTGCCGCTCGACGAGGCCGACCGGCGGCTGATGAACCTGTTGCAGTCGAGCTTCGCGCTCGAGCCCGAGCCCTACGCATCGGTCGCCGCCGAGGCCGCCCTCGACGCCGCCGAGGTCAAGGCCCGCACCCAGCGCCTGCTCGACGAGCGCATCATCCGTGAGATCACGCCGATATTCGACACCCGAGCGCTCGGCTACAGCTCGATGCTCGTCGCCGCGAAGGTCGATACCGAGCACCCCCACCGGCCGGCCGAGATCGTCAACTCGCACCCGGGCGTCTCCCACAACTACCTGCGCACGCACGAGTTCAACCTCTGGTTCACGATCGCCACCCCGCCCGACTCCAAGCTCGGGCTCGAGGGCACGCTCGAGGTGCTCCAGCGCCTGACCGGCGCCGAGTCGATCCGCCAGCTCCCGACGCTGACCCTGTTCAAGATCAACATGAACCTCGAGATGGAGGGCGGCACGGACGCGCTCGCGGCCGCGATCGAGGCGGCGCCGCCGCGCGAGCTCGAGGCGCAGCCCTACGACGAGGCCGACGTCGCGGTGATCCGCGCCCTCCAGGGGCCGATGGAGGTCGTCGACCGCCCCTACGATGCTGCCGCCGAGCAGGTCGGGATGACGACAGACGGCTTCCTCGACCACCTCCGCGGGATGGTGGATCGCAAGCTGCTCCGCCGTGTCGCGGCGATCCTCTACCACCGCCGTGCCGGGTTCTCGGCCAACGGGATGGGTGTGTGGAGGGTTCCCGAGGACGAGGTGATGACCGTCGGGCGGCGGATGGCCGCGGTGCGGGGGATCTCGCACTGCTACCAGCGCCCGACCTATCCAGACTGGCCGTACTCGGTGTTCACGATGGCGCACGGGCGGTCGAAGCAGGAGTGCGACGCGATCCTCGACAGGATCGCCGACGAGCACGGCTTGCACGGCGACGACCGCGCTGTCCTCTACTCCTCGACCGAGTACAAGAAGGTACGCCTGCACTATTTCGTCGACGACTACGCGCGCTGGGAAGAGGAGCACAGCGGCGTCAACGGGGCGAAGCGGCGCTGAACGCGCCGCCCGCCCAGAGCCTGGATACCCGGCGCTCGGAGGAGATCTACCGCCGGGCCACCGAACTGCTGCCCGGAGGCGTCAACTCGCCGGTGCGCGCCATGCGCGCGATCGGCCGTGACCCGATTTTCGTCACGCGCGCGCACGGCTGGGAGCTGATCGACGTCGACGGCAACCGCTACGTCGACTGGGTGTGTTCGTGGGGCCCGCTGATCCTCGGCCACGCGGACCCGGATGTCGTCGCCGCGGTGCGCGACGCGGCCGGCCGCGGGATGAGTTTCGGCGCTTCGACGGAGGCCGAGGTCCGGCTGGCGGCCGAGGTCGCCGAGCGCTTCGGGTCGGTCGAGATGATGCGGATGGTCAACCACGGCCATGCCGACGGCCTCCTGGCCGAGGCCGGCTCGGGGCTCGCCACCGGGACCATCCCCGCGAGCCCCGGGGTGACCGCCGCGCAGGCCGCCGACACGGTGGTCGTGGCTTGGAACGACTTCGAGGGCGTGCGCCGAGCGGTCGCCGAGCGCCCGCCCGCTGCGATCCTCGCCGAGCCGATCGCCGCCAACATGGGGGTGGTCCCGCCCGCGGACGGCTTTCTCGACCACCTGCGCGCGCTCGCTGACGAGCATGGCGCCCTGCTCGTCCTCGACGAGGTGATCACGGGCTTCCGGGTCGCGCGGGGCGGCGCGCAGGAGCTTTACGGCGTTCCCGCCGACATCACGGTGATGGGCAAGGTGCTGGGCGGCGGCCTGCCCGCCGCCGCATACGGCGGCTCGCGTGAGCTGATGGAGCGCGTCGCGCCGGCGGGCGACGTCTACCAGGCCGGCACGCTGTCGGGCAATCCGCTCGCCACCGCGGCCGGTCTCGCGACGCTGCGCAAGCTCGACGCCGCGGCCTACGAACGGCTCGGGACATTGACCGGGCGGCTCGCCGACGGCCTGCGCGACGCCGCCGGCGAGCACCCGGTCGCGATCGCATCGGCGCCCGGGCTGGTGACCCCGTTCTTCTCTTCGGAACCGGCGCGGGACTTCGCCACCGCCTCGACCTGCGACCTCGAGGCCCACGCGCGCTTCTGCCGCGCGCTGCTCGACCGCGGGATCTACCCGCCGCCGTCGCAGTTCGAGGCCTGGTTCGTCTCGCTCGCCCACGACGAGGCGTCGATCGACCGCACTCTCGCGGTCGCCGGGGAGGCGTTCGGGGAGGCGTTCGGATGAGGCTGCGCCGCCGCGGCAAGCGATCCGCGGTCTCCGAGGTCGCCCCCGAGCAGGCGCTGACGCTGCTCGCCGACCAGCTGCGGGTCGAGGACTCCGTGATCTCTCCCCACGTCCAGGCGTCGGGCGAGGTCCCGGCGCTCGGCTTGCTCGTCGCGGCGTCGCCGCGAACCCGTGGGGCGCGTGGCGACTACGCGCTGCTCGTCGAGGCGATTCGCGAGGGGTATCTGCTCCATTACGGCTCTCCGCGCGTCGTCGTCGGCGCCGACGACGACCTCGCGCTACTGGCCGGCGACTACCTCTACGCGCTCGGCCTGAAGCGCCTCTCGACGCTCGGCGACCTCGAGGCGGTGCGCGAGCTCTCGGACCTGATCAGCCTGCTGGCGCAGCTTCACGCCGGCGGAACGAGCGGCGGTGGCGACGATGGGCGGGCCGAGTTCACCGCCGGCGCGCTGTGGCTGGCCGCGGTGATCGCGGTCGCGGCGGGACCGAGCGACGGCCACGAGCAGGCCAAGGCCGCACTGCGTAGCGAGCACCCCAATGCGGCCGCAGCGCTGCTCGCCGACGCCCAGGCTGGGGGCGCCCGCGCGGGCATTCCAGACGTGCTTGGGCGCACCGCTGACTCGATAGGCTTGGGCTCCTCCCACCTCCCCGACCTTGGCTGAAGGCGCCGA
>WNGB01014236.1_pt1 | contig 12057 bp, 9 predicted proteins | sample 5400681 | NCBI WGS metagenome assembly WNGB01 (sample SAMN13153367, study PRJNA577476) | soil metagenome | isolation source: 115 cm soil or saprolite under grassland replicate 2 | place: USA:California | collected 2016-06-15 | reverse complement strand
ACCAACGGCGACTTCGACCGCTACTGGCGCTTCCACCTCGCCCGCGAGAACCACCGCGTCCACAGCGCCCACTACCAGGACACCTACGACCTGGCAGCCTGATCGCCGACGGTCCCTCCAGACGAGCTACACCCAACCTGGATCCACTGCGAAGCGGCCCGGCGCTGGCCTACACGCGACCCGTCCTCACGCCCACCGCGCACATTGGCCAGGCGCGGAGCGTCCCAAGTGCCGCAACGATGCCGTATGCTCCGACTATGGGCGAGCTGGGGTCCTTGCTAGGACCGATCCCGGATGACCTTCTGGCCGCCGCGCAAGCGGTGACGCACCCGGCGTTGGGCACACGGGTTGAGCGTGCGGTCGCTCACCCGGAGGTGCCCTCCCTGATCGTGACCGGGGCGGACGCCAAGCGGCGGTCGCTTACGGCTGCGGCCTACGTTGTGGTGCTCGACGCGGCCGGTGTCCTGGTGGCGGCCGAGGCGCGCTGGGTTCCCGAGAAGATGCTCCCCGCACTCGACTTTGATCCGGTCGAGGGCCAACCCCCAGCGCCGCCGCCGACGTCCTGGCAGCACTAGACCAGGCAAGGTCGTGCTCGCTGCTTGTGATCTCCGAGGTGGTGAAGGCCGTAGCGAGTCAGCGTCGTGGGACCCCGAGATCTACGGGTTCGCGCCGGACCGGTCGCTGGGAATCCTGGATGATCGCTGGAGTCGCGCGCTGCCGACGGTGATCACCAGCGGCCTTCCGGTGGGGAACACGCCCGACGTCGACCTGGCGGTGAACGACCCGACGGACAGGCCACAGGTGGTCGAAACGCCTTCCGCGAGGATCTTCGAGGTGCGCGGCCCCAATCGCGGGTTGCAGCAGGCGCTCGAGGAACGCGCCGCCGCCGGTTGGCAGGTCCCTTCCGTCGCCGGCGGTTCCGATCCGGATGCCTTGCTGGTCGATACCGGAACGCTGTCCTTGCAGCAGCACCGGGCGGAAAGGCATGGTGGCGGCTCTACCAGGCGGCGTTGGCGACCGCTGTGGATGCCGAGGCCTTGCTCCTGGCGTAGCCCGCGCAGCTCGGACAGCCCTCGCCGGCCGTCTACCGGGGACGTGGACTCTCACGTTGATGGTTGATCGTCGGGAGCTGTCGCCCTGCGGCGACGGGCGGAGCCACGTTCCTTGGTGGGTGTAGTTCGTTCGCAGGGACCTGTTGAGCTGGGGCGTTGCTGGTCTGGCTGTGTGGGAGGATGACCGTCACGTAGGGTGCGGTGACGGAAGGGGACGACGTTGGGCTCGTTGATGGCAGAGCTGGACGCGCGGGAAGCCGCGGCGCGTGGCCGGGTGGAGGCGTTGCGGGAGCGGATCGCCGAGTTGACCGAGCAGTTGGCCGCCGAGGAGGAGCTGCTGTCCCGGTTGGGGATTACTCCCGCGGGTGGGGGGCGCTGGTGGGGGCCGAGGGGGGGCCGGGCGGCGTCGAGCAGGACGGCGATGCTGCGGTTGGGGCCGCGGTGCGCAGCGACGGCCCGGTCGCACGCGCTGGGCTGGATAAGGTCCCCGCGGCCGTGCGTGTCGGCGCGGTCACGGTGCCCGAGTGGCAGGCGGGGGTGGCCGAGGCGGTGCTGCCGGTGGCCTACCGTGACGTGCTGGAGGTCTTGGCGGATGCCGGAGCGCCGCTGCGTGCCAAGCAGGTCGCCGCGGCGCTGGGCCTGGGCGGCGAGCCCCGCAGCGTGGAGGGGCTGCGCTTGAAGCTCAAGCGTCTGGTGCGGCGCGGCTGGCTGGCCGAGCCGGCAGCGGGCCTGTTCGCCCGCCGTACCCGACCGGCCGGGTCCGCGTAGGCCGGCCGCGTTCGCCTCGATCGGTGGCCAGCGTTGGTCGTAGCGTTGGCACCGTCAGCTCCCCCGAACCGTAACGGAGAAGCGCCGATGCAACCCTGCGCCGCCGACGCCGCCCCCGATCCGTTTGCTGCCTCCCGCGCCGCGTTCGATGCCCTGGCTGTGGAACTGGGCGCCGAGGCGGCCGCCGGGCTGGGGCACGCGGAGCTGGAGGAGCTGCTGGATGTGCGGGGCCGGGAGCTGCTGCGGCAGCTGCTCCAGGACCATCTTGAGTTGCGGCGCCTCCGCGAGGAGCTGGCGGTGCGCGACCGGCCGGCGCCGGTGACCGGCGCCGACGGCGTCATGCGCCGCGCGGTCGAGACCGGGCATGAGCGGCTGCTGGCCACCATCTTTGGGACGGTGACGGTGGGTCGGTGTGCCTGGCGCGCCCAGGGCCGCGTCAACGTCTACCCGGCCGATGCGGCCCTGCGGCTGCCCAGGGGACGCCACAGCCACGGTGTGCGGCGGCTGGCCGCTGTGGAGGCGGTGCGCGGCTCGTTCGACCAGGCGACCGAGGCGATCGGCCGCCGCTGCGGGCAGGTGGCCGGCAAGCGGGGGGTCGAGCAGCTGACCTTCGCCGCCGCGGCCGACATCGACGCGTTCTACCAGGCCGTGGTGTGCGAGCCGTGCACCAACGCCACCGTGCTGGTGGCCTCGGTGGACGGCAAGGGCGTGGTGATGCGTCCCGAGGCGCTGCGGGAGGCGACCCTGAAGGCGGCCCAGGCCAAAGGGCCGGGGCGCTATCGCACCCGGCTGGCCAGCGGCGAGAGGCAGGGACGCAAGCGGATGGCCACCCTGGGGGTGGTCTACGACGCCGAGCCGGCCCCCCGCCGCGCCCACGATGTCATCACCGTCCCCGCCGCTACCGCCGAGGGCCCAAGCGGCCAACGCCTGCGCCGGGCCGGTCCCACCGCGCAAGCGAAGTGGCTGACCGGCTCGGTCACCGCCCACAGCGAGCAGGTCATCCAGGCGGTCTTCGACCAGGCGGAGCAGCGCGACCCGACCCACCGGCGCACCTGGGTGGTGCTGGTCGACGGCGCCCGCCACCAGCTCGAGCAGGTCCGCGCCGAAGCGGCCCGCCGCGGCGTGGGCGTCCACATCCTGGTGGACCTCATCCACGTCCTGGAGTACTTGTGGCGGGCCGCCTGGTGCTTGCACGCCGACGGCGACCCGGCCGCCGAGGCGTGGGTCGCCACCCACGCGATCGGCATCCTGTCGGGGCGTGCCGCCCAGGCCATCGCTGCGATCGACCAGCAGGCCGTCGGTGCCGGGCTGTCCGGCGATCAGCGTCGCGGCATCGACGCCTGCATCGGCTACCTGACCGCCAAACAGGCCTTCCTCGGCTATGACACCGCGCTGGCGGCCGGCTGGCCGATCGCCACCGGGGTCATCGAGGGAGCGTGTCGGCACCTGATCGGCGACCGCCTGGACATCAGCGGTGCCCGCTGGGGGCTCCAGGGCGCCGAGGCCGTCCTCAAACTCCGCGCCCTCACCACCAACGGGGACTTCGACCGCTACTGGCGCTTCCACCTCGCCCGCGAGAACCAGCGTGTCCACACACCCGGCGACCAGGACACCGACCACCTCGCAGCCTGATCACCACAGTCCCTACAGACGAGCTACACCCTTCCTTGGTGTTGCGGTGCTGGTCGGCGTCTTGCTTGCCCTGCGGCAAGGACGTGTAGCGTGCGGTGATCGCTTGGATCATGGCGCCGGACTCGGCGAGGTGGTTGAGGTAGCGGAACAGCTCGCGAACGGTCGCAGGGTTGTCGGCGTCCATGATCGTTCCAGCGTGAACGGCATCGTTGCCGACGTGGCGGAGGATGTCCATCGCTTGCCTGTCGGGGACTGGCAGTCCGGCCTTGTGCAGCTCGCCGATCCGGTCGACGAGCTTCGCGCCGGACGGTTGAAACTCGTCGAGCAGTTCTTCAAGCGCGAGGCGGAGCAGCGCGGCGGCGGCCCGTGGGCTGAGGGCGGCCACATCGCGAGCCTCCCGGTAGCGAGCCCGCACGGACTCCGGCAGCTTCTGGTGGGGAGGGGCGAGCTCGTCGGGTGAGGCTTGCACGTAGGCAGCGAGTTCCGGAGCTTGCTCCTCGAGCTGTTCCATCAGGCTGCGCGTGATCTCGACCGGGACGACGCCAAGAACGATCGCGTCCTCAAGTGGAAGATGGGGCCGCGCATGCGCTGGGGATCGTACTCGGCGCGTTCGCTCGCCTCGGCCAGGAGGCGGCAGTATCGACGGCGTCCGCTGTTCGTGTGCGGACAGTCGCGTATCCGCATCCGATGCAGTTCGCGGCAGATCATTGATTCTGCAGGAATCACCGGCTCACGCCGACGCCTTCCCAGCCGAGTTCGAATCCTGTCCGAAGCACCCAACGGAGCGCATCGACTAAGCCTCACCAGCCACACCAGAAAGGCTATCTAGTCATAGTGGGCTAAAGTGGGCTACCTTCTTGGTAGTTGCTGGTGTCGCGTGGGGATCGGCGGCGCGGTCGAGCGGCCCGGGCGCGACTGGTGCCCCGGGGGCTGTCGTGGTGCATGCCAGATCCTTCGGCACACTCACCGATGCGGTCGACCGGGCGGTCTCCGGGTTCGGTGCCGCGGTCACCGCGAAGCTGAAGGGTCCTGGACACCGCGAGGACCAACTCCGCGGGCCGGTGGACGAGTTTCTCAAGGCGGTCGCCGGCGCCATGAACCTTCGGCTGGTCGCCCACGGGGAAGTTCCGCTGCCCGACCGGACGGCGATTCCCGACTACGTCGTCTGCATCGACAAGCTGCCAATTGGTCACGTAGAGCTCAAGGCTCCCGGGAAGGGCGTGGACCCGGGAAGGTGGTCACCTGGCAGCCACGACCGCCACCAGTGGGAGCGGCTGAGCCTACTGCCCAACATCCTGTATACCGACGGGGACAGTTGGGCGCTGTACCGGGCAGGGCAGCGGATTGGACGGATCGCTAGGGTCCGCGGAAGCGTCGAGAGCTCCGGTGCCCGCTTGCAGCCAGCCGATGGCGAACTGCTCCGCGTCCTTGCCGACTTCCTTGAATGGGTTCCGCAGCCTCCGGGGGACCTTGACAGGCTCGTCAAGAACGTTGCCGGCCTCTGTAGCCTGCTGCGCGACGAGGTACGAGTAACGCTTCGGAATGAACGAGCCGGGGACCGCGAGACCGAATTCGCCAGCCTCGTGCACGATTGGCGGCGTGCGCTGTTTCCCCGCCTCAACGACGACCAGTTTGCCGACGCCTACGCGCAGACGGTCACCTTCGCGCTCCTGCTCGCCCGGGTGGAGAACATCCACTTCGAGGATCGGACGGTCGAAGAGATCGCTCGACTGCTCGGCAAGAGCCACTCCCTCATGGGCAAGGCGCTGGACGTCCTCACGCCCGGGTGGGTGCTCGGGCGGGTCGCGACCACCATAGAGACGCTGCGGCGCGTCATCGGAACCGTGCACTGGGACCTGCTGGACGACGGCACCGGCAGCGCATACCTCACCCTGTACGAGCAGTTCCTTGCCGTCTACGACTCCGAGTTGCGCAAGCAGACCGGCTCGTACTTCACGCCGAGCGCGGTCGTCTCCTTCATGGTGCGGTTCGTCGACGACGTCCTTCGCACACGGCTCGGACTCCGTGACGGCTTCGCTGCTCCGGACCTGTGTGTGGTCGACCCGGCCATGGGAACCGGAACGTTCCTGGTGGAGATCATCGACCAAGTGGCTCGCACCGCGAGCGTCGATGGCGAGGTCGTTCGAGCAAAGCTCCGCGAGCTTGCGGAGCGGCTGGTCGGCTTCGAGAAGCAGGCCTGCCCGTACGCCGTCGCGGAGCTGCGCGTGGCCGAGGCGATGCGGCACCACCGGACCGAGCTTCCGGCCGAGGGGATGTGCCTGTACGTCGCGGACGCGCTGGACGCCGTCGACACCGACAACCTCCTCGACGAATTCGGCGAGCCGCTCAAGCGTCGGCTCGGCTCGGCATACGAGCCGATCGAGCGATCAAAGCGCGAGGCCGACAAGATCAAGTCCACCAGGCACGTGGAGGTGGTCATCGGCAACCCCCCGTACCTCGAGCGTGCCAAGGGGCTTGGCGGCTGGATCGAGCGCGGCAGCCGCAGCGCGCAGGGCGTCCAGCCTCCACCCCTCGACAGCTTTCGTGCCGATGGCGAAGGAAAGCACCAATACAAGCTTTCCAACATGTACATCTACTTCTGGCGCTGGGGTACCTGGAAGGCCTTCGACGCCCACCCAAAGGCACCGACCGGAGTGGTGGCCTTCATCAGCGCCGCAAGCTACGTCGCCGGCAAGGGATTCGCCGGCGTACGCGAGTACCTCCGCAGCACCGCCGACGAGGGTTGGATCATCGACCTCTCCCCGGAGGAACACCGGCCGCCAGTCCCCACCCGGCTATTTCCCAGTGTCTCGCAACCGCTGTGCATTGGGATCTTCGCCCGGTACAACAAACCAAGTCCACGCACGCCCGCCACGGTCCACTACCTCGCGGTCCACGGCACGCAGGCGGGCAAGTTCGATCGCCTGCAAACGATCCACCTCGGTGATCCAAGCTGGAAGGCCTGCTCCACCGTGTGGCGCGCCCCCCTCAAGCCACCCGCGGAGGCTGGGTGGGCGTCCTACCCGCAGTGGAAGATCTATTCCCATTGTCGAGTTTGGGTATTACGCCCAATCGTACCTGGGTCCACGACCCAGATCCGGCCTATCTGCGTCTCCGCTGGGAGCGGCTCGTTCGGGCACCCGCCGAGGAGAAGGGCCTGCTTCTCAAGGAGACGCGTGATCGCACCATCGACAAACGGGTACCGCCGATCGAAGAACTCGACGAACCGTCCCCACCACTCCGCGACGAGACTGGGCCGTGCCCAGAGCCGATCCGGATGGGATTTCGCAGCTTCGACCGGCAGTGGCTCATCCCCGATGGTCGCGTGATTGACTTCCCGCGTCGTGAGCTGTGGCAGGCTCACAGTGATCGCCAGATTTACCTCACCGAGCCCCGCACTCAGCCGGTGACGGCGGGACCAGCGCTGACGTTCACGGCTGATCTCCCTGACGTAGACCACTACCACGGCCGAGGCGGCAGGGCCGTCCCCCTCTATCGTGACAAAGCGGCAACGCTACCGAACACCACGCCCAAGCTTCTCGACCTGCTCAGCAGCCGCCTGGGCTTCGACGTTACCGGCGAGGACCTGTTCGCCTACGTTGCTGGCGTCGCGGCACACTCCGGCTTCAGCGAGCGTTTCGCCAGCGCGCTCGATGGCACCGGCGTCCGTGTCCCCCTCACCGCCGAGGCCAGCCTCTTCGAGGAGGCACGCCGCATCGGATGCCGCGTCATCTGGCTTCATAGCTATGGCCGGCGCTGCGTCGACCCGTCCGAGGGCCGGCCGGCCGGCGAGCCTCGACTACCTGACGATCGCCGACCCCGAGCAGCCGTCGAGATCCCCATCGAGCCCGAAAGCTTCCCCCGACGGGTCAAGTACGAGCCGGCAACGCAGACGCTCCACGTCGGGGAGGGCCAGATTCGTCCAGTACCGCCGGCCGTCTGGGCCTACGAGGTCTCCGGCATGCGGGTCATGCGGAAATGGTTCCGTTCCCGAATCGGCAAGCCGACAGGGCGCCACCCCACCCCGCTGGACTACGTCAGGCCGGAGCATTGGACCTCGGCCATGAACGACGGGCTCCGAGATCTGCTGCACGTCCTGGGCCTGCTCATCGACCTCGAGCCTGCCCAGCGCGACGTTCTGGAGCGCGTATGCGCCGGTCCGCGCATCGCCGTCGACGAGCTCCTTAGGGCCGGCGTCCTGCCGGTACCTCGCTCGGCACAACGACGCGTGCCGGCCGATGACGCCCAGACGGCCCTCTTCTGACGTGGTATCGAGCTCGCCGCCATGGACGGTTGTGACCAGCGTGAGCGCCACTGGGCTCGTGGCCGGTTCAGCGGTCCAGCTCGGCGGGATCAGCGCCGCCTGCGGCCGCGGAAGTCCTCGACGATCTCGTACATCCCTTCGAACAAGAAGCAGGTATGCGACAGTCCGGTGCCTTCTGGCCAGACGACGCTGGGCCATTGAGGCTTGATATGGGCCTCGTACACGCCGTCGCATCGCAGCCCCTCGACGTACGCGGCCCCCTTGGCGTTGACCCGAACACGGACCCGGTCATTGCGCCGCTTCCTTGCCCGCGCGTGGCTGCCATCGGGGTCCCCACCGTGCGCTATCCGGGTGCCATCCGCTGCCGCGGCGGCGGGCTCGGCGGCGTGGAAACGTGGCAGCTCATGCGAACCTGAGGGGAGCGAGGTCGACCGACTCATACGGCGCTCCTGGGTGTCGAGGTGCTCGTCGATGAGCCCCGACGTCAGCATCCAGCCGTGCAGACGCCAGTGCCGTCAGGAAGCCGTTCTCGAACACATGTTCTAGGCAGTATGACCCATCGCAAGATCCGAACACAAGTTCGCTTCGGCTGAGGCTGCGGTGCTCGAAGCCCGCGTGGATGACTCGCTACATGTAGTAGCGGTAGTCGGGCTGGGGCTGAACGCCGGGCGGCAGCTCGGCCAGGATCTCGCCGACCCGGTCGGCGAAGGCCAGCGTCATGGGCTCGTCGCAGGAGAAGTCGGTGGTGTTCCAGTTGAGCTTGCTCAACCCGAGCGTTTCGGCCAGCAGCACCTCGGCGGGCGTGTCGCCGTGGTGTTCGAGCAGCTCAAGCGGCTGCGGGGCGCGCGGCCCAGGGTAGCTGCGCAGGAACGGGACGTACCCCTTGGTGTAGATGAGGAAGTCGTCGTCGGCGAACCTCACCCACGTGCCGCGCAGGGGCGGGTAGGTGCCGTGGCGCAGAAGCTGCAGCCCGCGCTTGCCGAAGGCCACCAGGTCGACCTCGGGGATACCTTGGAGCGCCTGGGCGAAGCCTTGCAGCTCCTCATCCCAGTACCTGGAGGACTTGTGGACCACCACGCGCAGCGGAGCCCGCTTGGCGTGGCGCTGGTAGACGGCGAGCACGTCGGCGAGCAGTTGCCGGGCCTGGTCCTTGGCCAGGTGGGGAGAGCGGCCAGGCTGGTCCCACTCGAACGGCTGGCCCCGCAGCACTAGGCCGTCGCTGCGGTGGGAGAAGATCTGGGCCAGGCTGGTCCGCACCTGCGCGGCCGCACCGTGTTCCCAGAAGAACTCGACGCCGACGTAGCAGGTGTCGGCATGCAAGTCGGCCAGCCGCCATGGCTGGCCGCCGGCCTTGTAGTACATGCCGACGCAGATGTTCCAGGCCCGGGTCGCCGGGTCCTGGACCCGTCGCCCAAGGCCACCGCCTGGCCGGAGCGTGGACTCCCGCACGAGCTGGATGGGGATGCCGAAGGCCATCGTCTCGGCCTTGAGCGCCCGGCGAAGGTCGCGATGCCCAGGCGCGTCGTCCTCCTCGTCCTCGTCGCCGAACGCGACGTCGAACAGGGTCTGCTGGCCAGCGTCGAGCCGGGCACGGTGCGCCCTCTCGCCCTTGGTGAGCCGGAGCCGCCGCACGCCCCCCTCCGAGGTCGGCTGGACGGTGCACAGCTCCAGGACGTCGTTGGGGATGACGCACACGACCACGTCGGGCCGTGGCTGCCGCTCGGCGAGGTTCCGGACGCCATCACGAAACAGCACCATCACCGCGCCGAGGCGCTGGTAGTAGTCGCCATTACCAAGCGCCAGCCGAAGCGCCTTGTCGGCGATCGTCTCCTCCCACGCCCGGCTGGTGACCAACTCGCAGCGCATGGCCCCGTCCGGGTCCATGCCGGGGAACGGCGGATGGAGGAACGGCTGGGATCCGTCGTTGGTGACCTGACGACGGCACGCGGCGATCCACGATCGCAGCTCGGTCACCAGCGGGCCGGTGGAGACGATCCCGATCCTGACCACGTTGATGGTGGGGTCAGCCTGGTCAGCGAGGCTGTAGGGGCCGTAGAGGGCAAGGCCGGTCTTCGGGTCGATGTGGCGGTGGCCGCCACCGAACAGCAGGTGCGGCTCGGGCAGCACCCCGCAGGCGAGCCGAAGCCGCTCCGGCACCGCGAGCCGGCCGGCGGCTGCGGACTGCTTAGCGGCCACCGTCGGCCTCCTCGTCGAAGTCCTCCCCGCCGGCATCCTCGCCAGACGCAAGGCCGCCCAGCTCCCACTCCTCGTCGGGGTCGGGAGCGTCCTCGAGCTGGGCGGCGAGGTTGACCTGGTCGTCGGCGATGCCGTAGTCGAGGACGATCTCCAGCGGGGCCGGGTCGACGACCAGGGCCTGGTCGCCCGCGCGGATCCGGATAGGGGTCCTGCCGCCGCCGAGCACGTGGGCCCAGAAGTGCGCGTGGTACAGGAGCTGCAGGTTGCGTTCGCGGCCAAGCCACTTGGTCGCCCAGGGCCCCACCGCGCTGCCGCGCAGGACCGACTCCGCGGTGCCGTCCTCGGTGAACACGATGCTCGGCCGAATCTGGATGAAGAACTGGCCGCCCAGGCACACGACCGGCAGGCGGACGGCGCTGTGGCGCCAGCGAAAGACGCTCCCGCCTCCGTCGACCAGCGGCGCGGCGACCGTGCGCGGCTTGGCCCGGCGCCGCCACCGAACCTGCCACGGGTCGCCGTCGGGGGTTCGGGGGAAGAAGTGCCGGCGGCGTTCGTGGTCGTAGACCATCCCCTGGGCGAACAGGTGCCGCTGGACCGCCATGTTCAGCAGGGCGGTCAGCACGCGGCGCCGGTCCGGATCATCGACCCAGGTGCCCACGTCGGTCGCGCGGCCCCGCCCAGCGGCGGTCACCGGCCGCAGGGCATGGTCCGGGCGGTCCAGGCGGTGGAAGGTGACCAGCTCGTCCCCGAGGCGCTGGAACGCCGGGGTGAACGGCGTGCGCTTGGTGCGTTCCTGCTCGTCACGGATGAGCTGCTTGAGCCGCTCCTTGGCGGGGTAGGTGCGGTTGGCGCCGTTGCCGCGTGCCAGCTTGCCAGCGATCGGCGCGGCCCAGACCCCCCGCGGCAGCTCGGTGGCCGGCAGCAGGTTGCCCAGCAGGCGCTCCTCGACCTGGTCGGGCGCTCCCACCGCAGGCGCCCGCTCGGCGGCGAGCGTCTCGGCGGCGACGCGCCCGTCCGGCCGGACGAGTTGGCCTCGGAACCGGTGCGCGCGGGTGCTCTCGCCACGCAGGAACCGGACAAGCTGCTGGTAGCCCGCCTCGTAGGCCGCGCCGCGAAGGTCGACCAGGTGCAGGTGGCGGAGCAGCGGCGGCAGCGCCGGGCAGGACGCCAGCAGCAGCGGCACGACCCGACTGGACCGCCCGGCCGGGTCGTCGAACAAGGCGGCCTGCCACTCCGCGTCGGTCCACCCCGAAGGGCTGTCCAGGTAGTCCGGGGTGAGCAGCAGGCCGACGTGGCGGGCCTTGGCCAGCCCGGCGTTGACGCGTCCCACGATGCTCTGGCCCGGCCCGACGTCAAGCAGGTCAAGCCACACCCGCAACCGGTGGCCGTCCGGGTGCTGCTCGCGCTCCAGCCGCTCGGCGAGCTTGAGCGCCTCGGCGTCGTTGGTGCGGCGGTGGGACAGGAACAGGTCGACGGGTTCCCCGCTCTCGTCAGCCTCGACCGGCACTCGCACTGGACGTCCTGTCTGTTCCCGCACCACTCGTGGGGACTAGCTCGATCCCGCCACCAGGGTACGCGCAGCCGCGGGCAGAATCACAAGCCTGTAATTTCCTCGCAGGCCGCTCCAGACGGCCGCACCGCGACAGGAGCACGATGGTCGGGGCCTCCGCCGGATCACCGCAGCCTGAAGCAGATCCTTCTGGAGGAACCTACCGTTGGGGGTCGTGCTGCCCGAGCTCGCGGAGGGCCTGCCGCGCTTGCGCTGCCGCCTCGTGGTGGCCGGTGTCGATTGCCTGCTGGTAGGCCGCGCGGGCGCCCGCCAGGTCTCCCTGGCGGGCCAGGTACGCCCCGAGGTCGGCCGCAGCCCATGGCGCGAAATCGGGGTGGCCGGTGTCGATTGCCAGTTGGTAGGCCGCCCGCGCGCCCGCCACGTCCGCCTGCTCGGCGAGCAGTCGCCCGAGGTTGCTTGCGGCGGCAGGGGCCGCGTCGCGGTGGCCGGTGTCGAATGCTAGATCGTTGACCGGGAATTCGGTGCCGGCCGGCGGGTCGGCGACGCGCCGTGGTCGATCCGTGACAGGGGGCGAAGGGTGTCCAAGATCGACGTTTCCACACACGTCAGACCCTGGAGTCTTCGTGATCGCCGAC
>WNGB01011600.1_pt1 | contig 12058 bp, 12 predicted proteins | sample 5400681 | NCBI WGS metagenome assembly WNGB01 (sample SAMN13153367, study PRJNA577476) | soil metagenome | isolation source: 115 cm soil or saprolite under grassland replicate 2 | place: USA:California | collected 2016-06-15 | reverse complement strand
GCATGCCGACCACCCGCCTCATGACGTCCCGCGCAGCCCAGCAACATCCCTGCCACCACCGCAGCCGGTCACCTGCCGCCCGGTCCCTGCCTCCACCATGACCGCCCCGCAGGCCGCCGGCAAGACACCGAAAGTCCCAGGACCGCCCTCAGCGCGCGTCGAGGAACGGCGTGATCAACGCGAGCACTTCGCCGGGCCGCTGTGTCACGCCGACGTGCGTGGTCCCGGGGAGCACAGCGAGTTGCGCGTTCGGCAGGAGTTCGAACATCTCCACCACATCGGGCAACGGTGAGAAGTCGCGGCGCGGCGTATGCGTCCGGATGTTCCTCAGCTGAGGAATACAGATCTGGCATCATATGAGCTTGCTGGCACGGAATGTCCATTCTCGCGATCGAGGCGTTTGGGACAGCTATGAGCCACCTGCAACGTTCCCGGTATCAGAGGGCGTTGACGCCGCTCCTATTACGAGAACAGACTTGGGCTTGACGCTGGCAGGGGGAAGCTCGACACGGCGAGACGGCGCCGGCTCAGCACTGATTTCCACTTCTCGGGGGGCAGCACGGCGGTAGATGCGACAGCATTAGACATCGCCCACCTCCCAGCCGTCCTGGCCGGCCCGGTGCTGCGGCGGCTGACCCGTTCCTCGGTCGCGGTCTGGGTCGCGCTGTCCCGTCCCGACGATGTCACTCTGACGGTCCGCCTCGCCTCCGACACGGCGCAGTTCAGCTCGGCGACCGCTACGCCGCTGCGGGTCGGCTCGAACCTATGGCTGCTCACCCTGACCGCGGCGGCGCCCGGAGGGCAGTATGCGGCGGGCGTGGCGTACACCTACGAGCTGAGCTCCCCGGGCTCAGGACTCCTGACATAGCCGCTCGCCGACTGTCCGTCATATACGCCTTGGCCTGCTATTTTGCCGTGTTTTCTTGGTGTTCTGCCGACGCCGTCTGCCCTGGCCCCGATAGAATTACACCAGTGTAAGAGGGTTCCGGGAGGCGGTCATGGCGGTGCGGCTGGATCAGCTGCCGCTGCCGTGGCTTCCGGAAGGCGCGATCGAGATCGCGCCGGGGATCGGCGTGGTGCTCGACGGGGATGGCAGCGGCACCGCGTGGGTGCACGGGATGGCGACGTATGCATGGGGTGCCGGGGACTGGGCGTGCCGCAAGCTGGCCGCGGTTCAGCTGGCGGAGCTGACCGGGGCGGACAAGAAGGACATCGCGGCGGCGTTCGGGACCGACGCGGCGACGTTCTGGCGGTGGCGTAAGGCGTACGCCGGGCAGGGGCTGGCCGGGCTGCTGCCGGGCAGGCGCGGGCCGAAAGGACCATCGAAGCTGACGCCGCAGGTGACGGCGCGGATCCGGGAACTGGCCGCGGGCGGGCTGGCGCAGGCGGAGATCGCCCGTCAGTGCGGGGTGTCGGAGTTCGCGGTGCGTTCCGCGCTGGGCCGGGTTGGCATCCGCCAGGCCGCGGGACAGCCGGACGGCAGCGGGGAGGCGGGCTCCAGCGGCGCATGGGCGCAGGACATGCTGCCCGGGGAGACGGAGGTGCTGCCGGTGCTGCCGGACCCGGTGCCGCGGCACGGCGAGCGGGCGCTGGCCCGGTTCGGGCTGCTCGGGGAGGGCGCGGTCCCGGTGTTCACGGCGGGCGCGAAGATCCCGCTGGCGGGGCTGCTGCTGGCGCTGCCCGCGCTGGCAGGCACCGGCCTGCTGGCCTCGGCGCGCGCCGTTTACGGCCGGCTCCGCAATGGGTTCTACGGGCTGGAGACCGTCTTGGTGCTGCTGGTGTTCCTGGCGCTGCTGCGTGAGCCGCGCGCCGAGGGCGCCACCCGCGTCCCGCCCGCCGCGCTGGGCCGTGTGCTGGGGCTGGACCGGGCACCGGAGGTCAAGACGATCCGCCGCAAACTCGCCGAACTGGCCGCCGCGGGCCGGGCCGCTGACCTGCAGTTGGCCATCGCCCGCCGTCATGCCGCGCTACGCCCGGATGAGCTGGGGTTCCTCTGCATCGACGGGCACACCCGGGCGTATTTCGGGACCCGGGACGTGCAGAAGATGCACCTGGCGCGGATGAAGCACCCCGGCCCGGGCACCGAGGAGACCTGGGTCACCGACGGCCGCGGTAACCCGATGCTGGTGGTGATCGCCGAGCCGTCCGCGTCGCTGGCCGCCCAGATCAAAGACCTGCTCCCGGACCTGCGGGCGGTGTGCGGCGACGGCACCAAGCCGGTGCTGTGCTTTGACCGGGGCGGCTGGTCCCCGGACCTGTTCGCGGACATCATCGCCGCCGGGTTCGGGCTACTCACCTACCGCAAGAACCAGGCTGGCAAGGACATCCCGGACCTGGATGATGACGCGTTCACCGTGATGACCTGGACCAGGGATGACGGCCGCAGCCGCGAGTACGACCTCGCCGACACGACCATCGAGGTGCCTGTCACCTCCGGGACGCACAAAGGCGAGATCCTGACGCTGCGGCAGGTCACCCGCCGCGACAAGGGCCGCCAGGTGCACATCCTGGCCACCATCGGCGCCAGCCAGCTGCCCGCCCCCGGCATCGTCTACCGGATGACCGGTCGGTGGCGGGAAGAGAACTGGTTCCGCTACGGCCGCGCCCACTTCGCCCTCGACTCTCCCGACAGCTACGCCGTCACCCCCGACGACCCGGCCCGGATGGTCCCCAACCCGGCGAAGAAGACCGCCGCCGCCGCGGTCAAGGCCGCCCGGAAGGCTCTCGCCGACGCCGAGGCCGCCCGCCAGCGCAAGCTGGACCAGCTGCGCAGCCCCGCACCCGGCAGCCAGATCGTGATCACCAACGCAATGCTCGCCCGGCTGGACGTCCCGGTCGACGCCGCGCGCCGCAGCCTCCAAGCCGCCCAGGCCGAAGCCAAGGCGACCCCGGCGAAGATCCCGCTCCGCGAGCACAACCCGGACCTGATACGGCTCGAAACCCAGGCCAAGCTGATCACCCACGCGGTCAAGATGGCCGCGTTCAACACCGAAACCAGCCTCGCCCGCGCCATCAACGGCCACTACGCCCGCGCCGGCGACGAGGCATACGCCCTCATCCGCGAAGCCCTGCACGCCAGCGGCGACATCATCCCCGGCGACGGCACCCTCACCATCCGCCTCGCCCAGCTGTCAGCGCCCCGCCGAACCCGCGCCCTCGCCGCGCTCTGCGCCCAGCTCAACACCACCGCGACCTGCTACCCCGGCACCAAGCTCGTCCTGCGCTACGAAGTCGGCACCCAGCCCGGCACTGCATAAACGATCTCCTACGTCAGGAGTCCTGGGGCTGGGCGGCCTATTACCGGGGCGTGGTATCGTCCCGGCTGTTCGACAGCCTGGACGCCTACATGTGGAAACTGCTCTACAAGTGGTCCGCATGGAGCCATCCCAACAAGCCGAAGGACTGGATCGTCGGCCGGTACTTCGGGAAACACAACAAGTTCAGGAACGACCGCTGGGTGTTCGGTGCCTCCGGGACCAGCGCCTACGTCACTAAATTCGCCTGGACCGGCATCGTCCGGCACGTCATGGTCAAGGGCGCGGCCTCACCTGATGACCCTGCCCTGGCCGGGTACTGGGCAAAGCGGCGCACGAAGGTCAAGCCCCCACTGGATGGGTACACGCTGCGCCTGCTCACCAGGCAGGACACGCGCTGCCCACTGTGCGGGGATCATCTCCTGACCGCCGACCAGCCCCCCGAATCCCCGCAAGCATGGGAACGATGGTGGTTGCAGCTCGCCCGCCGGGCGATATCTGCCGACTACCTCACCCATCACGGAGAACCCGGGTCACCGGACGATGACCAAACCCGCCTCGTACACGCCTCCTGCCACCGCGGGCACCTCGCCCGCCAGCGCAGGAAACCAGCGCTTCAACCAGCTACGCCCCAGCGGCTTGCATGAGCCGTGTGCCGCGATGAGTGGCACGCACGGTTCTGAGGGGGGATCGGCGGGGCAACCCGCCGGTCCTACCCGGCACTGTGCCGTTAGTCTGCGAAGCCCGCCGCCGCGAAGCCGTCGACAAGGTCACCGCGATGCAGTTCGACCGGCACGGCAACCGCATCTGGCGCCAGGCAGCCGCGCTGCTCGACGCCGAGCACGCCCGGTATGCGATCGGCGAGGTCGCCGTCCCCTACGGGACCTGCACCGAGCCCTCGAACGTGCAAGCCGGCGGCGGCGACTGCCCCGTCCGGTTCCGCTGCGCCGGCTGCGGCCACTTCCGCGCGGACGTCTCCCACCTGCCCGACCTGACCGCCTACCTCGATGAACCTGCTACGCACCCGCGAGCGTTTCGCCGCCGCCATCGACGGCGTCGACGAGTGGGCCCGAGCCGACGCGACACCCGCCGAGGAGGAAATCACCCGGATCCGTCGGCTGATCACCCGGATCAAGGGCGACATTGCCCAGCCCACTCCGGGCAGCTCGTCCGGCCAACGGAGCATGCGGCTGGGCATGGCCGGGTAAATGCCGCCGATCACCTCAGCGAATCCCAGGTCGCTGGCGTAGCCGGCGGATTCCTCGTGGATACCACGAAGATCTCCGGGGATGAGGAGCGGTTTCTGGACAGTTCCGCACCTAACCCGGAGGGTTTTCCTCGTGTCATGACGCCATGCCGGGCGTCACGAACGTGGGTGGTCAGTACAGCTAGTGGGCTGCCTGGTAGTCACGGAAGACGGCCGCCGGGACGCGGCCCCGGTCGGAGATCTTCATCCCGGATGCCCTGGCCCAGTCCCGGATAGCGGCGGTCTCAGCCCGGGCGCGCAGCGGGTGCCCGTTCTCGCGGGGCGTCCGCCGGGTTGTGATTCTCCGGGCGCTGGATACGTATCCGGCTGCAGCCTTGGTAAGGGCCTTGCCGTCCTTCGGGCAAAGGTCAATCTCGTACGTCTTGCCATCGAGCCCGATCGTGTGGGTCTGGACGTCCTTTGCCTTGCCGCAGACATCACACGTGAGTGTTACCTGAGTCAGAGTCGCCATCGTTCCTTTATCCCAGCTGGTCCGGTGATAATTTGATCGTATGCGGCCCGGATGCGTGCCCCGAACTCGGGGCATGTGCTGCCGGTGAGTCCGGGATATCCCAGGACGCCCCCAGGGGCAGGCAGCATTACTGGCCTTGATGAACTCCGCGGGTCTTCGCCCCAGATTTCGCCGTGTTTGCCCCCTCCCAGTTCATGCCCTAACCGGGAATCGAATGCGCACGGTTACACAGCGCCCGGCTTCCCCAATCAGGCTGATGTATGTCCCGGGAACCGTCAGGTGGCCCGCTTCGCGACAGCAACGGGCACGCACCAGCACCTGACGCGAGGAGGGTGAGCCTGCTAACAGCACCCATCCGGTCATGCCGCCGTCAGGTGCTTTTCGACTGGCTGATCTCCACCAGATGGCCATCCGGGTCTCGGAGAAAGCAGCGGATCTCCGGGCCCCAGTCGCGCGGCGGCGTGAGGAAGACGGCCCCCCGCGACTGCAGTGCCTCATAGGCCGCCTGGCAGTCAGCCACCCGCAGCGTCATGGCATGACTGACCCGGTCGGCGTCCGGCGGCGGGGCGAAGACCACGGTCGGCTTGTCCGCCGTTGGCCCGCCTCCGCTGACCAAGAGCAACCATGTGCCGGCGAAACGCAGCACCACGCTCGTTCCCCCGTACTCGCGGTACACCTCCGCGCCCAGCACATCCACCCAGAAATCCCGGGAGCGAGCGGGATCGGCAACTACCAAGATGTGCGTGACCGCGACATCGGCGCCCAACGGGCCCGCCGGCGGCTGCGTCATGACCTCCCCCTCGTGGCCGTGCACCCGAACGTATCCCGCCTCTTCGCCTTTACCGTGCCCGATTGCGAATGCGACGCGAAAGCGGCCTGGCGGCGGGCCAGGCAGTTCCTTGGCTATCTATCTGAACACACTGTCATGCCGCTCTTGGTATGCGGATCCGGGCGTTATGGCCTCGCTGGAGTACGCGCGGGAGGGTTAGCCAGGGCTGGAGCGCTGGGCGGCGTGTTCGCTCAGGGTACGGAGGGGTGGTCAACTGCGCTCAGCTGGAAGGTGACCTCGTAGGTCATGAGCTGGAGGCCGGGGAAGGCGGCAACGGCGTAGCGCAGGGCCTCTTCTGCGTCGTGGGCGACGATGAGTCCTTCGACGGGTTGCCACGGCTTGGCGAGGTGAGTGCGGACGTAGCCGATGTAGCGGGCGGCTTGGCCGACGACTTTGTCTGATGGCCGTCCCCGTTTGAGTTCGACCACGACGAGCGCGCCGGTCGAGGGGTCGGTGCACAGGAAGTCCAGCCGGCCGATGGGTGTCGCGAGCTGGTGGCCGGGCTGGCCGTCTGGGCCGGTCCAGATTTCCAGTGGCCGTCCCCAGCGGATCGACTTCCAGTTGCCGATGAGGAACTCCTCCAGGTGGGTTTCCAGGACGAACTCGGCGGACTGCTCGAAAGTCACGTCCGCACCGGCGCCCGGGCTCTCATCGATCTCTTCGTCGTCATCGGTGTCGGTGTCGGTGTCAGCGGCGGGGTCGTAGGGGATCAGGGTCTTGTCGGGTTGCCGCATGAACAGTGCGGTCCTGCCGCTTACCTGGTAGTGATGGCGGCTCGGGTCGTTTGCGGCCATACCCTTGATGTGGGCGCGGGCGGAACTTGCCTTGATCGTAACTGGTCAGGTCCGTGCGGATTGGCCTATCCGTTTGACGGTTACACATTGGCTTCGCTTGATGTGATGCTGTAGGGAATGTGTCACCACGCTTGAAGCCAGCCGCCGGACCAGCCGCCTTCACGCTCTGGGGCTTGAGCAGGTGATGGTGAGCTGGCTTGTCACCGGGAGCCGGGGGTCTTACGCTGACCGCATGGTCGGGGCGGCCATGAGCCGTCGCGCCGGACTGGGATCAACGGCCACGGCGCTGGTCTTCGCGCTCACGGCCGGGGCGGGGTGTGGAAGCCCGGCGGCACGCCACACGCCGCAGCACGGGCACCTACGCGCCCAGGCGGCGGCCCAGGAGCCGAAGTCCGCCGCCGTCACGCTTCCGCGAGTGCGGGGCGGCGTGCCCTGGCCGGTCACGCTGCGGACTGCCGACGGTATGTATGTCATTGCGCGCAGCGGGGCCATCCACTGGCTTCGGCCTGCCCTCCAGCGCACGCGAGCCCCGGCTGGCCACCCGGCGGGTTTCGTCTGGGTGAACCGGCCTCGGGACACCTGGGCGACGATGCGCCACGGCCACCTGGTGATCATGCGGGACCGGACGGTGATCTGGCAGAGCACGGAGCGCTACCTGGTCCAGGACGCCGCCCACATGAACGCCATCCTGACCGGCCGCCCGGGCATCGCATTCGAGGTCGGCCAGTTCGGCCCGTGGTTCATGGCGGGGTGGCACGGGGCCGAGCATCTGGTGGCCGCCGCGGGATGGCCGGAAATGTGGACACGCTCGGGGAACCTCATCGGCGTGCTGCACCGGCCCCACGGCCGGAGCTTCGGCTACGCGGTCTTCTCGCCCTCGGGTGCCCGCCTGGCCACGCTGGCGACCGGGCTGGACGTCTCGATAGCCGACCAGCGTGATGATGACCTTGCCACCGGCACCTTCTGGTATCTGACGGGCACCGGGGACCTGGTTCGGACCGACGGGGTGGCAACGAGCGTCATCGCTAACACCCGCGCCCTCGGCTTCACGTCGGTGCCCCAGGTCATGCTCCCCGGCGGAGGAATGATCCAGCTCCTTTCGGCCAACTGGCGAGAAGGGCAGGTCATCCTCTACCCAGACGGCCACCCGTTCGCGAGGATCCCGGCACCACAGGGCCAGGTGGCTGGCTTCGGGCAACTGTCTGTCAGCCCGGGCCGCCGGATGGTTGCCTACATCCTGGCAAGCGAGCCTGGCAACGGGTCGACGGTCTTCCTGGTCCGGGCAGGGAGTGCCCCGGTGGCCGTATACCGGACCGCCCACGGGGGCGCGCCCTGCGCTCTTCCTCCGCTGGCCTGGCACGGGTCGTGGCTGCTGTACACCCCACCCCGTGGCCGCGCGGTGCTCATCGACACGGTGGCCAGTCACCGGATTATCCGGCTCCCGTCCACACTCCCGGACAGCAACGGGCGCATGGTCCGGGTTCAAGCCACCTCCTGGCGATAGCCAGCCGCGTTCCGCCAGCTTGCAGCGGGCCGCAGGCCCGCTGGCCTGGGGACACCCGCAGGCACAGCTCCCTGCGGACCTGTGTGACGTCTGCTGTGAAGCCGGCACGCCGAGGTAGGCGGGTCCGGGAGTTAATGAATCTTCGCCGGTAGTGTCCGGCTGTGCCCGCTGATCAAGGTCCGCCGTCGTATGAGGTGCTGGCCGCGCTGGTGGCCTCGCTGCGCGGTGAGCTGGCGGAGGCGCGGGCGGAGCTGGCGCGGGCGCGGGAGCGGATCGCGGAACTTGAGGCCCGGCTGAAGCAGACTTCGCAGAACTCCTCCAAGCCGCCGTCCTGCGAGGGGCTGGGCAAGCCACCACCCTGTGGGGTGCCAGAAGTCTGCGTGCCCTGTGAGCTGCGGTAATGATCAGTGTCGGCGGTAGGGCATCATGATCATCCGTGTCCTTGCGCCTGCTCTACCTCATCTTCGTCCGGGTCTGCGGCTGGCTGGTCTTGCTCGGCCGGTCATCGGCCTCCAAGGACGCCGAGTTGCTCGTGCTGCGGCACGAGGTCGCCGTGCTGCGCCGTGCCCATCCACGGCCCCGGCTCGACTGGTCCGACCGGGCAGTCCTCGCCGCGCTGATCCGGCTCCTGCCGGGAAGGCTGCGAGCGCACCGGCTGGTCACCCCCGGCACCGTCCTGCGCTGGCACCGCCGCCTGGTCACCCGAAAGTGGACCTATCCGCACCGAACCGGACGGCCGCCAGTCAGCACCGAGGTCGCCGCGCTCATCGAGCGGCTCGCCACCGAGAACAACGACTGGGGCTACAAGAGGATCCAAGGTGAGCTGCTCAAGCTCGGCCACCGGGTCAGCGCATCCACCATCCGCCGGGTCCTCAAGGCCCTGAAGATTCCCCCGGCACCGCAACCGCGCACCGACACGACCTGGCGGCAGTTCCTGCATGCCCAGGCAGCCACGATGCTCGCCACCGATTTCTTCCACGTGGACTGCGCGGTGACCCTGCAGCGCCTGTACTGCCTGTTCGTCATGGAGGTCGGCTCCCGCTACGTGCACATCCTCGGTGTCACCGCGAACCCAGACGGGCCGTGGACCACACAGCAGATCCGCAACCTGCTGATGGACCTGGGTGATCGCGCTGCGGACTTCCGGTACCTGGTCCGCGACCGGGCCGGGCAGTTCACCGAGGCGTTCGACGCAGTCCTGGCCGACGCCGGCATCGAGGCCGTGAAGATCCCGCCCCGCAGCCCGCGCGCGAACGCCTACGCGGAAAGGTTCGTGCTCACCGCCCGGACAGAACTCACCGACCGGATGCTCATCTTCGGCGAACGACATCTGCGGACGATCCTCGCCCAGTACGAGACCCATTACAACGGACGGCGGCCCCATCGCAGCCGCCAGTTGCGCCCTCCCCGCCCCGACCACCCTGTTGCCGACCTTTCTCGGGAACGGATCCAGCGTCGGCCTGTCCTCGGCGGCCTCATCAGCGAGTACGAGCGGGCTGCGTAGAATCCCAGGTCAGCACCAGTGGCCGAGTTCTGGAACCCCCTCCGGTCTTCGAGCGTCAGCGCGCCTCCCGCGCGGCTCGGTGGAGTCGGTCCATGCCTGCCGGAGTCAGGTTCCCAGCGACTGCGTCCACTCCACCGGGTGCCGCACCAGCCGGCCATAGCTCATATACGCAGGCGGCCGCGGCCCCGTGTACCGCACCGTGATTCTGGCGAAATACCTTTCGCCAGAGTGGCCGGGGACCGGCTCGCTGCGCCAGAAGGTGACGTCGACCGGATAGTTTCGGAACGTGCCGCCCGCACAGTCGGGTGTGCAGTCGTTGAGCTCGTGCACCCCGGTCGCGACAGCTTGCCGCGCGGTCCAGCTTGCCCACACCAGACGGGCCAGGACGCTGTTGGCGTCCGCGCAGGTGAGGATGTAGCTGGCCGGCTCCACCTCCGCGTGGTCCAGGCAGTCGAACACGATAGTGCTGGCCGCCACCGTCGGCGACGGGGCGGGAGCGCTAGATACCGCCGCTGAGGCGCTTGCGGACGACGCCGGGCCGCTTGGGTTCGTGCTGGCGCTGCGCGCCGCGGGCATCGTGGGCACGGGCGCCTGAGCGCCAGTCTGGGTGATGTTCCCGCATGCCGTCACGGCCATGCTCCCGGCCAGGCCCAGGATCGTACAGGCGGCCTGGAGGCGGTGCCGCTTCATGATGCCTCCTCAGGCTGGAGATGATGCCCTTAATATCCGGGCTCTATACCCCAAGACACCGCTGCGGAGGCCGGGGTTGCGCGGCGAAGGCCACAGCCGGCCGACGTCGGTGACCGGTATCACCGAGGTGCCCTCTCGTCCCAGACCGCCAAGTCCGCGACCGCGCTGATACCCCAGTCGTGACCGCCGCCCGGCCCGGCCGGCGGTCGGCACTACCGTCCCGATCACCCAGTTCAGAGCGGCCCAGGTCAGTGGATCAGGCCGCCGGCCAATGCGCCATAACGGCGGCTACGCGCGCGCATCCCTACCAGCGATCTGACGTCGAGTCGGCAGACGCCCGTGCGACGGTACCTGCGGTCAATGCCCGGGCGTCCCCGGCTACAGGGGAGGGAGGCCGAGTGTTTCGGGATGGGCCTGGCGGTAGTGCTCGGTCAGGACATCGCTGGCCTTCCCGGGCCGGTACGCGACGGTACGGTGGCAGATCTGGCAGCGTGTAACCGGAAGATGCGTAACGGTGACAGGGAAGCGGCGGGAACTTGCAGTACTCATCACCTCGATTATGCCAGCTCCGCCAGAGCGACTTGCCCTGTACACGCGCAACACGCCCGCTGCGCGGCAGATGCGGTCGATTCAGCCACCAGGGAAATACGCCCGCCAACTTGGTGGGTCAGCACAGCCCTGCCCGTTCTGTCTCTAATCCGGTATAAGGACGCTGGGCGACCTCCAGCCATGACCTTCGAGTTCCTGGAGGAGAATGGGTACGTGCGGAACAGGTGGCGGCGCTGGATACCCGGGCCCAAGCACGGGCCGGCGCGCAGCGCGGGAGTGTACGGCGTGCCCCGCCCTGGCCCTGAGCACCTGGACGTACTGCTGAGCCGATGCGAACAGCTACGCACCTGGGCAAGGGCCTGCGGGTTCGAGCTCGACTGCGTCGCCGGTGACCTCGGGTTGCTCGACCAAGCCTTTGACGAGGCCAGTGATCTCGCCAGGGGCGAGTTGGGCCGGCCGATGCCGGTAGCCGCCGTGGGCAGCCAGGCTGGTCTTTACCTCGGTACCGTGATCATCGCTACCGTTCCCGGCACGCGCTGGCGGCTGTGGCCGAACGGGCATCCGGTGGTATGCCTGCCATCCGGCCGCGACCTAGACGTGGTCGCCATGGCCATCGACCGGGTGAACAAGGGCGCGGCCCTCCTGGCCGACGTTTACGCGGACGCAGCAGCAGGCCCACGCCGCTAATCAGACGCTGTTCGGAAACAGCCCGCAACACCGGTAGGCCGCTGGCGAGGTGCCCGCCCGTTGGCGGGTCCTTTTCCAGCGACCCCCGGTCCGAACCCCGCGGGCTAGTTTCCCAGCACGAGGCTCTCCAGCGATTACGCCGTGAAGGGCGCGGAAGGGTGCCCGTGGTGGATGGCCTGGTGGCAGGGACTGCAGACCACGAGGGTTTTCCTGCGCATCCGGGCCATGAGGTGCGCCCACCTGGGCTGCGGCCGTCCTGCCCGGGTGAGGTCGGCGAGCTTGCGGACCTGGTGGACTTCCACGTTGGTCCGCGTCTCGCAGTACTCACACCGCCGCGCGCGGAGCCGGTGGATCAGTTCCTTGCGGCGGGTGGGCGGGTCGGGAAGGCGGTCGGTGATGACCGTCTTCTTCTGCCGTTTCAGTGGGATGCCACCGAACCGTACGACCAGTGGTTTCCTGCCCTCCCGGGTGAGGCTGGCCTGGAAGCAGGTGCGCGGCCCGTGCGGCGTGGTGATGGTGGCCCGGTGCT
>WNGB01022417.1_pt1 | contig 12059 bp, 13 predicted proteins | sample 5400681 | NCBI WGS metagenome assembly WNGB01 (sample SAMN13153367, study PRJNA577476) | soil metagenome | isolation source: 115 cm soil or saprolite under grassland replicate 2 | place: USA:California | collected 2016-06-15 | reverse complement strand
TGCGTTCGAGGCCGTCGAGCGGGGCGCCCGGATGGTTCGCAACCCGCGCACCGGTGAGACCAAGCGTGCGAAGAAGACGGTCATTCCGCGGTTCCGTGCGGGTGCGGAGCTGAAGGCCGTCGTGTCCGGTGCGCAGAAGCTGCCGAGGGTCGCCGCCGCCACCGTCGCGAAGAAGGCGCCGGCCAAGGCCGCGGCCACCAAGACCGCCGCGACCCGGACCACCAGGACGGCCGCGACCAAGACCGCCGCCGGCAAGACCACGGCCACGAAGGCCGCGGCGACCAGGACCGCGGCGACCAAGTCCGCGGCGAAGAAGGCCCCGGCCAAGACAGCCCCGGCCAAGAAGGCCCCGGCCAAGACGGTCCCGGCGAAGGCGGCCCCGGCGAAGGCGGTGGCGAAGAAGGCGCCGGCCAAGAAGGCCCCGGCGAAGGCAGTTGCGAAGAAAGCGCCGGCCAAGAAGACCGCCGCCAAGAAGACGGCGCGCTGACCGTCGCACAGACAAGCGAAAAGCCGGCACCGCGGAAAGGTGCCGGCGTTTCGCCTTCTAAGACAGGGTTAAGGCAGCGTGATGAAGCGGACGGCCGTGATAGTGAGGGATTCGCCGCTGCCGGTGGTGTCGAGGCGGACGCGCTGGCCGGGGCGGAGGAACCGCACGGGGGCGTCGGCCAGAGCGTCGGCGGTGAAGGGGAGCTCGACGCCGGTGTCGGTCAGGACGGCGCCGCTGCGGGTGGTCGCGTCGTACCGGCTGACGGTGGCTTGCATGGCGTCACGCTAGCCGTTCCGCCGCCGCGCCGTCCGGATCCGCGCTGAGGTCCGCGCCGATCGACGCGAGGACGGCGGCGGTGCGGGGGCCGACGCCGAGCGCGACGGCGGCGGCGAGGTCGGCCGCGGTGTCGACGTCGCGGCGCAGCGACCCGAGGTCCGCCAGCTCCACCGGGACCGCGCCGGACAGCCGGTGCGCGGTCGCGGAGTCCGGACCGAAGCGCGGGTCCAGCCGATGCCCGGGCGGTGCCGCCAGCAACGTCGTACCGCTCCCGGCGGCATCGGCCACGTAGCCGCGGGCAACGCGGCAGGCGGCCAGTGCGGCGGCCAGCTCGGCCGGGCGCAGCGCCGGCAGGTCCGCCGACAGCGCGGCGACTCCCGACCCGGCCCCGTCGCTGTCGAGCGCCGCGTGGGTGAGGGCGGGGTTCAGGCCGGCGTCCGGCTCGTCGGGGAGAACGCGGGCGCCGAGGGCGGCGACCTCGCGTCGTACCAGCGGGTCGTCGGTGACGACCGCGACCGCGGCGACGCCCGGCGTGCGCAGCGCCGCGGCGGTAGTGTCGACGGCGAAGGCGAGGGCGAGGTCCGGGCGGGCCCGCGGGAAGGCGGTGGCCAGCCGGCTCTTGGCGATCGCCGTACGCTTCACCGGGATCACCACGATCCAGGAGGCGCCCTCAACATCTGCCATCGGGCAGGATTCTTCCATGCACCACCCACCGATCGTCCGTCAGGAGGCCTGAGTGACCGCACAGCCGGACCCCGGCACGAGACGTCCCCGGACGGGCTTCTGGTTCGGCCTGGTGGTCGCGATCGTCAAGCCGACCCTGATGGTCCTCACCAAGCGCGACTGGCGCGGCGCGGAGAACCTGCCGAAGACCGGCGGGATCGTCGTGGTGGCCAATCACGTGTCGCACTTCGACCCGGTGGTGCTCGGGCACTACCTGTACGACAACGGCCGGATCCCGCGGCTGCTCGGCAAGGCGTCGCTGTTCGAGATCCCGGTGTTCGGCCGGATCATCCGCAACGCGGGGCAGATCCCGGTCTACCGCGGCTCGACCGACGCCGCGAAGGCGTTCGGTGCGGCCGTCGAGGCGATCGAGCGCGGCGAGTGCGTGGTGTTCTACCCGGAGGGCACGATCACCCGGGACCCGGCGCAGTGGCCGATGACGGGCAAGACCGGGGCGGCGCGGGTCGCGCTGATGACCGGCTGCCCGGTGATCCCGGTCGCGCAGTGGGGGCCGCAGGAGGTCTACGCGCCGTACGGGCACAAGGTCCGGTTGCTGCCGCGCAAGACCATGCACCTGGCGGCCGGCGGACCGGTCGACCTGAGCGCGTTCCAGGGCAAGCCGGTCACCCCCGGGCTGTTGCAGCAGGCAACCACCGTGCTGATGAACGCGGTCGCGGCCGAGCTCGGCCCGTTGCGCGGCGAGACGCCGCCGCAGGAGTTGTACGACGTGCGCAAGGCGCGGGCCGCCGAGGCGCAGCGGTCGACCGAGTCCGACGACGGTGAGGAGAGCCGATGACGAAGGTTGCGGTGTTCGGTGCCGGGTCCTGGGGTACGGCATTCGCCAAGGTGCTCGCCGAGGCGGGCAACGACGTGGCGGTGTGGGCCCGGCGGGAGTCGGTCTGCGCGTCGATCAACGCCCGGCACGAGAACCCGGACTACCTGCCGGGGACCATGTTGCCGGAGGCAATCACCGCGGCGAACGACCCGGCGGAGGTCGCCGCCGGCGCCGAGGCGGTCGTGCTCGTCGTCCCGAGCCAGTCGCTGCGCGAGAACCTCGTCCAGTGGGCCGGCGTGCTGCCGGAGACCGCGCCGCTGGTCAGCCTGATGAAGGGTGTCGAGGTCGGCACCGCGAAGCGGATGAGCGAGGTGATCGCCGAGCTGACCGGTGCCGGGCCGGAGCGGATCGCCGTGCTGTCCGGACCGAACCTGGCACCGGAGATCGCCGCCGGCCAGCCGACCACGAGCGTGGTCGCGTGCGTGGACGAGGGGACCGCGACCCGGCTGCAGAAGCTGTGCCACACCCAGACCTTCCGCCCGTACACCAGCTCCGACGTGATCGGCTGCGAGCTGGGCGGTGCTACCAAGAACGTGATCGCGCTGGCGGTCGGGATGGCCGCCGGCCTCGGCTTCGGCGACAACGCCCGGGCCTCGGTGATCACCCGCGGGCTGGCCGAGACCGCCCGGCTGGGCGCGGCGCTCGGTGCCGATCCGTACACGTTCTCCGGCCTGGCCGGGCTCGGCGACCTGGTCGCGTCCTGCTCGTCGCCGATGGCTCGGAACCGGTCGTTCGGCGAGAAGCTCGGCAAGGGGATGACGGTCGAGCAGATCGTCGCCGGCACCCGGCAGATCGCCGAGGGCGTGAAGTCGTGCGCCTCGATCGCGGAGCTGGCGCACAAGCACGACGTCGAGATGCCGATCGTCGAGCACGTCAGCCTGGTGGTGGCCGGCGAGCTCACCCCCAAGGAGATGCTCCTCAGCCTCATCTCGCGATCCGCCAAGCCGGAGCGCTGGGGTTAGAGCGCGTCGTCGAGGTCGCGCCAGAGGTCGTCCACGTCCTCGATGCCGACCGAGAGCCGGATCAGGTTCTCCGGGATCGTGGGGGACTCCGAGGCCCAGCGGCGGCGGCGTTCCAGGGTCGACTCGACGCCGCCGAGGCTGGTCGCGTGCACCCAGAGGCGGGTGCGCTCGCACACCGCCTGCGCCGCCGCGGCGCCGCCGGCGACCTCGATCGCGAGGATCGCGCCGTACCCGTCCATCTGGGCCTTCGCGCGCTCGTGCCCGGGATCGCCGGGGAGGCCGGGGTAGCGGACCCGCTCGATCCGCGGGTGCCCGGCGAGGCGCTCGGCCAGCACCGCGGCGTTGTGCTGGGCACGTTCCAGCCGAAGCGCCAGCGTGCGCAGGCCGCGCAGGGCGAGCCAGGTCTCCATCGGCCCGGGGATGGCGCCACCGAGGCGGCGGTGCCGCGCCAGCTCGTCGTACCGCTCGTCGTCGCGGGTCAGCGCGACGCCGAGCTGCACGTCGGAGTGGCCCGCGAGGAACTTGGTCGCGGAGTGCACGACCAGGTCCGCGCCGTGCTCGAAGGGGCGCTGCAGCAGCGGCGTCGCGAAGGTGTTGTCGACGGCAACGATGGCGCCGGCCTCGTGCGCCGCGGCGCAGGTCGCGGCCAGGTCCGCGACCTCGAGGGCCGGGTTGGTCGGCGACTCCAGCCAGACCAGCGCGGCGCCCCGGGACGCGGCGGCGACCGCGGCGGTGTCGGCGATGTCGACTCGCTCGGCGAGGATCTCGCTCCTGCCGGCGAGCTGGTCGAGCAGTTCCAGCACGCCGCTGTAGGCATGCGCGGGAGCGACCACCCGGCCGCCGGGCGGCACCAGGGCGAACACCGCCGACGCCGCCGCCATCCCGGACGCGAACGCGAGCGCCCGGCCGCCCTCCAGCTCGCCGAGCACCTCCTCGAACGCGTCCCAGGCCGGGTTGCCGTACCGCCCGTAGCCGACCGGCCCGCCGGCCACGTACGTGGACGCCAGCACCGGTGGCACGCTGAACGGGGCGTCCGGCTCCCGGGCCGGCCTTCCGGCGTGTACGACGACGGTCCGCGGGCTCAGGTCGTTGCTCATGGCGCGATTGTCGCCCACCACGCGATCGGAGGTCCCGCGTCACGGCCTGTGAGTAGCGCTAGGGTCTGCACGATGAGCCAGTCGAACGAGTCCCCCCGCGCGCCCCAGCGCAAGCCCCGCGTCGCCGTCGTGTTCGGCGGCCGGTCCAGCGAGCACGCCATCTCGTGCGTCACCGCGGCCGGCGTGATGTCCGCGATCGACCGCGACAGGTACGACGTGGTACCCGTCGGGATCAGCACCGACGGGCGCTGGGTGCTGGAGTCGAACGACCCGGAGCGGCTGTCGATCACCGACGGCAGGCTGCCCGAGGTGGACGCCGCGGCGCTGCCGGTGCTGTTCGGCACCGACCGGGAGCTCGTCGTCACCGAGCCGGACCAGGTGCCGCGCACGCTCGGCGAGGTCGACGTGGTGTTCCCGCTGCTGCACGGCCCGTACGGCGAGGACGGCACCATCCAGGGGCTGCTGGAGATGGCCGGGCTGCGGTACGTCGGGGCCGGGGTGCTGGCAAGCGCGGTCGGGATGGACAAGCACTACATGAAGGTCGTCTTCGAGGCGGCCGGGCTCGAGGTCACGCCGTACGTCGTGATCCGCGAGCGCGACTGGCGGCGGGACGCGGCGACCTGCCGGGAGCTGGTCGGGAAGCTGGGCTACCCGGTGTTCGTGAAGCCGGCCCGCGGCGGGTCCAGCATGGGCATCAGCAAGGTCTGCGGCCCGGACGAGCTGGACGACGCGGTGGCGCTGGCGCAGCGGCACGACCCGAAGGTGATCGTGGAGGCGTCGGCGAGCGATCCGCGCGAGATCGAGTGCGGGGTGCTCGGCGGGCTCGGCGGTGCGGCGCCGGACGTGAGCGTGTGCGCGGAGATCGTGGTCGACGGTGGCGGGCACGACTTCTACGACTTCGAGGCGAAGTACCTGCCGGAGGGCGAGGAGTTCACCACCCTGACGGTGCCGGCCGACCTGCCGCCGGAGGTCGCCGCGCAGATCCAGGCGCAGGCGCTGACCGCGTTCGACGCGATCGAGTGCGAGGGGCTGGCCCGGGTCGACTTCTTCCTGGACGCCGGCGGCCGGGTGATCATCAACGAGATCAACACGATGCCCGGGTTCACCCCGACGTCGATGTTCCCGCGGCTGTGGGCGGCCGGCGGCGTGGACTACCCGGCGCTGGTGGACCGGCTGATCCAGCTGGCCCTGGAGCGGCCGACCGGCCTGCGCTAGATCTGGCTAGAGGCAGGGCGTGACGACCGGGTCGTCGCGGGAGATCGCGTCGGACAGGTCGGTGAGCACGTTCGCCTCGGGCGCGTAGTCGTCGGGCACGGCCACCTCGACGTAGATCCGGCGGCCGATCGTGGTGAACACGACACCGTTCTGTGCGGTCTCGGCGTACCATCCCACGCCGTTGACCTCGAAGCACTGGGACTGCGCGGTGGCCAGGCCGGCCGGCGGCGCGACGCCGCAGACCAGCGTGATCGGCGGATCTCCCCAGGCGGCGGTGAGGGGGCTCGCCGGCTCGGTCTCGCGGCGGTCCTGGTCGAGCACCTTCGCGGGCGTGGTGGCGACCAGCTTCTCGCACCCGGCGGCCACCTCGGGCGCGGGTGTGGGCGCCGCCACCGGCACGGCGGACCGGCAACCGGCCGTTGCCAGTGGCAACGTCAGCAGCAGGGGCAGCGGTGCCGCCCGGCGGATGAGGCTCAGATGTGCACGACCGGGCAGGTGAGGGTGCGGGTGATTCCGGGCACGTTCTGCACCTTGGCCACGACCAGCTTGCCGAGCTCGTCGACGTTGCGGGCCTCCGCGCGCACGATCACGTCGTACGGACCGGTCACGTCCTCGGCCAGCGTCACGCCGTGCACCGCGGCGATCTGCTGCGCCACGTCGGCCGCCTTGCCGACCTCGGTCTGGATGAGGATGTAAGCCTGGACCACCACAGTCGTCTCCACTCCGTCGAACCCCGACCGTCACAGCGGTGGTCCGTTGCCGGCACCCGCTGTACTCGCGGCCCTCGGGGCGTACTCCTTGGGCGATCACGGTACCCCTTGCGGGCGGGACCTCACACCCCGGCCGGGGCGAGTGCCGCCGCGTGTCGCGCCGACCGGCCGCCGCGCGGGGCGCGCGTCCACCCGCATGGCCTAGGGTCGGAGACGGCGACACGGAAGGACGCGGAGTGGGCGAGACACTGGCTGGGACCGGCGAGTTCGGGTTGATCGACGCGGTCACGAGCACGCTCAAACAGGGCGACGACGTGCTGGTCGGGCCGGGTGACGACGCCGCCGTGGTGGCGGTACCGGACGGCCGGATGGTGGTGACCACCGACCTGCTGGTCGAGGGACGGCACTTCCGCCGGGACTGGTCCGAGCCGTACGACGTGGGCCGCAAGGCCGCCGCGCAGAACCTCGCCGACATCGCCGCGATGGGTGCCCGGCCGACGTCCCTGGTGGTCGGCTTCGGAGCCCCGGGAGACCTGCCGACGTCCTGGGCACTGGAGCTGTCCCGCGGGCTGGTCGACGAGACCGAGCCACTCGGCGTCAGCATCGTCGGCGGCGACACCGTGCAGTCGGACAAGATCGTCGTCTCGGTCACGGCCTTCGGCACGCTCGACGGCCGGGCGCCGGTGCTGCGGTCGGGGGCGCGGCCCGGTGACGAGGTCGCCGTCTGCGGCCGGCTGGGCTGGGCCGAGGCCGGGTACGCCGTGCTGGCCCGCGGGTTCCGCTCGCCGCGCGCGGTCGTCGACGCGCACCGCCGGCCCGAGCCGCCGTACGACGAGGGCCCGCGTGCCGCGATCGCCGGGGCGTCGTCCATGTGCGACGTCAGCGACGGCCTGCTCGCGGACCTCGGTCACATCGCGGCGGCCAGCGGCGTGACCATCGACGTGAAGTCCCGCGCGCTGACCGTGGACGAGCCGCTGCAGGCCGTCGCCGCCGCGACCGGGAAGGAGCCGCTGTCGTTCGTGCTCGCCGGCGGCGAGGACCACGCGCTGGTGGCGACGTTCGAGCCGGCCGACGTGCCGGAGGGCTGGCGGGTGATCGGTGCCGTTGCGGAGGGCAACGACGACCGCCCGGCCGGGACCGTCACCGTGGACGGCGACCCGTACGAGGGGGAGCAGGGCCATGCCCACTTCCGCTGACCCCGGCCCCGGCGCGGTGGCGTCCGGCCGGCTGCCGCGGGTGCTGACGATCGCCGGGTCGGACTCCGGCGGCGGCGCCGGCATCCAGGCCGACCTGAAGACGATGCTCGCGTGCGGCGTGCACGGGATGAGCGTGCTCACCGCGATCACGGCGCAGAACAGCGTCGGCGTGCAGGGCGCCTGGGAGCTCGACCTCGACGCGGTTCGGGCCCAGTTCCGCAGCGTCGTCGACGACATCGGCGTGGACGCGGTCAAGACCGGCATGCTCGCCTCCGCCGCGATGGCGGACTGCGTCGCCGACCTGGAGGTGCTGCGCAAGCGCGTCGTACCACTCGCCACCGTGCTGACCCCGAACCTGACCGAGCTCGGCCCGCTCGCGGACGTCGAGCTGCGCTCGCCCGCCGATCGTGAGGAGGCTGCCGCCCGGCTGCTCGCCGCCGGCGCGGACTGGGTCCTGGTCAAGGGCGGCCACGACCCCGGCGACGCCGTCGACGTCCTGCACGGCCCCGGCGTGCGCGAGGAGTACCGCGCCGAGCGCCTCGACAACCGCCACACCCACGGCACCGGCTGCACCCTCGCCAGCGCGATCGCCTCCCACCTCGCCCAGGGGTACGACGTCCCCGCAGCCGTCGCCGCCGCCAAGACCTACGTCACCGGCGCCATCCGCTCCGGCTTCGCCCTGGGCACCGGCATCGGCCCGGTAGACCACGCCTGGCCTTGGCGCACTATCTGACCTCCTGTCCAATCATCGGGCCCTTGTGACCCGGCGTGTCGCCATTCGTCGGGCCCGATCGACAACGGACCGGCCGGCCAGGCGTGCCGCGACGTCGACGACTACCGGCCTGTGTGAACGCCCTCGGGTCGCATGGCGCCTACCGCGCCGTCACACCGCCCCTTGGTCACGAGGGCCCGACGATGTGCGACACGCCGAGTCACAAGGGCCCGACGAGCGGGAAGTCAGGGGTGGAGGACGCCAGCGGTGGTGAGGAGGGTGCGGAGGTGTGTGGTGCCGGACGAGGCGTCGTGGTGGGCGGCTTGGAGGCCGGCGGTTTGGGCGCCTTCTACGTTGAGGGCGTTGTCGTCGATGAACAGGACCGTGGCGGCGGGGAGGGACAGGTGGGTGAGGATGGCCTGGAAGTAGGCGGGGTCGGGTTTCGCCAGGCGGAGGTCGCAGGAGTAGAACTCGGCGTCGAAGAGCGTGTCGTAGCCGAGGTTGGCGCGCATGTACAACGCGCGGTACGCCTGCTGGTTCGTGGCCAGGCAGACCGTGGTACCGGTAGCGCGTACCTCGCGGACGACGTCGAGGGCGTCGTCGTACACCTCGATGTCGTTCCAGACCGTCAGGACGTCGTGGACGTCGACCGTCAGGTTCCACCGGGTGAGGACCTTGGCGAGCTCGTCGGGGAAGCTGCCCTCGCCGCGCAGCGGCGGCAGCTCGGCGGCGAAGACCTCGTCGAGGAACTCCGCGCCGCGCTCCGGCGGGACCAGGCCGGTCAGCCGTTCCTTCCAGCCCGGCCGGGCGCCCTGCAGCACGCCGTCGGCGTCGAACAGGACGGCCTTGATCCGGGCGCTGGTCTCACGGCTGGTCTCGGGCACCCGGCCATTGTGCCCGGCGCCAGGAGGAGCGCACGACAAAGGACCCGCTGCCCCAGCGGGGCCGCGGGTCCTCGTACGACGAACGTCAGGTCACCGGGTGACCTTGCCCGCCTTCAGGCAGGAGGTGCAGACGTTCAGGCGCTTCGGCGTCTTGCCGATCATCACCCGGACGCGCTGGATGTTCGGGTTGAAGCGCCGCTTGGTACGACGGTGCGAGTGCGACACGTTGTGTCCGAACTCGGGGCGCTTGTCGCAGACGTCACAAACGGCAGCCACCGGAACTCCTCAGGATGGTTCACTCGAATAGTCAGGTCAGGTGTCGCCACGGCTGAGCGGGCAACCGGACAAGGTTATCCGATGGCACCCGCGAGACGCCAATCCGGTGCCCTGGCCGCAGGGTGAGTAACCTTCCGTGGGTGGTGGCCGAGCAGACCCTGAGCATCGGAGTGTTGCGCCGGTGGGCGCGGTCCGGCCTGCACGCGCTCGGTGCCGCGCGGGCCGAGATCGACGACCTGAACGTCTACCCGATCCCCGACGGCGACACCGGCACGAACATGTACCTCACCTGGGAGGCGGCCTGCGGGGCGCTCCCCGAGGACGACACGAGCTTCGCCGAGACCGTGGCCGCGTTCAGTCGCGGCGCGCTGCTCGGTGCCCGCGGGAACTCCGGGGTGATCACCTCGCAGCTGGTCCGCGCCGCGGGCGCCCGGCTGGCCGAGTCCGGCGCCCCGGGCGCGAAGGACCTGGCGGAGGCGCTGACCGCGGCGGCCGACGCGGCGTACGGCGCGGTCGCGAAGCCGGTCGAGGGCACGATCCTGACCGTCGCGCGCGAGGCGGCGGTGGCGGCCGAGCGGGCGGCGGCCGGGGGCGGAAAGCTGACCGAGGTGTGGGCGGCGGCGGCAGCCGGGGCCCGGGCCGCGCTGGAGCGCACCACCGAGCAGCTCGACGTGCTGCGCCAGGCGGGAGTGGTCGACGCGGGCGGCGCCGGGCTGGTGGTGCTCCTGGAGGCGATGGACACCGACCTGACACACCTGGAGCCACGCAGTACGCCGCTGCCGGCACGGTTGCCGCCGCATGCGCCGGTGCAGTTCCCGGGCCAGGATCTCGGCCCGGACGGGCCGGCGTACGAGGTGATGTACCTGCTGGACGCACCGGACGACCTGGTCGGCGGGTTCCGGGACACCCTCGACCGCCTCGGCGACTCCGTCGTCGTGGTCGGCGGCGACAAGCTGTGGAACGTGCACGTGCACACCGACGACGTCGGCGCCGCGGTCGAGGCCGGGATCGCGATCGGCCGGCCGCACCGGATCCGGGTCACGCACTTCGCCGACGTCACGCCCCGCGAGCGGCCCGCCGGCCGCGCGGTGATCGCCGTCGCCGCGGGCCCGGGACTCGCGCAGCTGTTCCGCGATGCCGGCGCGCGAACGATCGAGGGCGCCCCGGGCCGGCGCTGCTCGACCGGCGAGCTGCTGGAGGCGATCGAGGACTCCGGTGCCGCCGAGGTCGTGCTGCTGCCGAACGACCCGGACTCGATCCTGGTCGCCGAGGCCGCGGCCACCGCCGCCCGGCAGACCGGGGTGCGGATCGCGGTGATCCCGACCCGCGCACAGGTCCAGGGCCTGGCCGCGATCGCGGTGCACGAACCGAACCACAGCTTCGACGACGACGTCGTGCACCAGTCCGCGGCCGCCGGGCAGACCCGGCACGGCGCGGTCACGATCGCGGTCCGGGACGCCTGGACGATGGCCGGGCCGTGCCGCACCGGCGACGCGCTCGGCGTCGTCGACGGCGACTTCGCACTGATCACCGACGACCTGCAGGAGGCCGCGATCGGAGTCGTCGAACGGCTGCTGGCCGGCGGCGGCGAGCTGATGACCGTGGTGCGCGGCCGGGACTGCTCCGCGCTGCTCACCGACACCGTCGTCCGGCACGTCCGGCGCCGGCGGCCCGACGTGGACGTCTGCGTGTACGACGGAGGCCAGGACCGGTACCCGCTGCTGATCGGGGTCGAGTAGTGGCTCGCGGCAACGGTCTCGGCCAGCGGCTGCAGAACGTCGTCGGCGGCGCGACCGCGAAGAAGCTCGCGGACGTGTTCGGGCTGGAGACGACCGGGCACCTGTTGCGGTACTACCCGCGCCGCTACCTCGAGCGCGGCGAGCTGAGCTCGTTCGCCGAGCTGGTGCCGGGCGAGCTGGTGACGGTCGCGGGCCGGGTGACGAGTGTGCGCCTGCGGCTGACCGGCTCGCGCGGGCCCGACATCGAGCTCAGCGAGTGGGGGAAGTACACGCGACGCAAGACGCTGACCAAGGTCGTGATCACCGACGGGCGGCGGACCCTGGACGTGCCGTTCTTCAACCAGGCCTGGCTGGCCGGGCGGCTGACGGTCGGCACCGAGGCGCTGTTCTGGGGTGAGGTCGCGCTGTTCAACGGCGCGCTGCAGCTGAAGAACGCCGGCTCGGAGGTGCTCGACGAGCCGAACCTGACCCCGGACGAGATCGCCGAGCGGGCCCGCCCGTACCGGCCGCTGTACCCGGCCAGCGCGAAGCTCGACACCAAGAAGATCGAGAAGGCGGTCGGGGTGGTCCTGGACACCGTCGGCGACCTGGACGACCCGATCCCGGACGTCGTACGGGCCCAGCACGGGTTCATGGACCTGGCCGAGGCGCTGCGGAAGGTGCACCGGCCGGACGGGCCGGCGGACTGGCAGGCGGCGCGGCGCCGGCTGAAGTTCGAGGAGGCGCTGGTCCTGCAGACGATCCTGGCGCAGCGCCGGGCGGTCGCGGACGCGCTGCCGGCCAAGCCCCGGGAGCGGGTGGCCGGCGGGTTGCTGGAGGCGTTCGACGCGCGGCTGCCGTTCACGCTGACCGCCGGGCAGCGCGAGGTCGGCGAGGAGATCTTCGCGGACCTGGCCCGGCCGCACCCGATGCACCGGCTGCTGCAGGGCGAGGTCGGCTCCGGCAAG
>WNGB01011599.1_pt1 | contig 12059 bp, 11 predicted proteins | sample 5400681 | NCBI WGS metagenome assembly WNGB01 (sample SAMN13153367, study PRJNA577476) | soil metagenome | isolation source: 115 cm soil or saprolite under grassland replicate 2 | place: USA:California | collected 2016-06-15 | reverse complement strand
TCGTCACCTGGGTCCCCTTGGGGCCCCTCAGCTTGCGGACCACCTCGTCGGTGGAGACGTCTTCCTTCAGCTCCTCGTCTTCGATGTGCGTGATGATGTCGCCGGCGCGGATACCGAGCTTGAAGGCGGGCGTGCCCTCCATCGGCGCAATCACGGTGATCTTGCCCATTCTTTTCTGGATCTGGATTCCCAGTCCGAAGAAGGAGCCCTGCTGCTTCTCTCGCATCGCGGCGTAGTCGTCGGGCTCGAGAAAGGCCGTGTGCGGATCCAGACGCGAGAGCATGCCGTGGATCGAGGCGTAGACGATCTTCTCGGGAGAGACCGGCTCGGGTGCCCAGTCGGAAAGTGTCGTCAGGATGTCCGCGTACTCGTCGAGCGACGGCATGTCGCGCTCAGCTGCCGCCGGGAGCTTCTCACCCAGGGCGCCGCCGACCAGGGTCGCGGCCACGAGCAGGCAAATGCCGATGAGGATCCGGGAACGTGGTTGGCTCAAGTGAGGCCTCCTAGGGCCCGCATTGTGACATTTCGCTCATCGGAGCGGTAGTGCTCTGGATCCAAAAACCGAGATGTACAATCACCACTCTGGGGGAAACATGTTCGGTTCCATCGGAATGCCCGAATTAATCCTGATTTTCCTTGTGGCTCTCCTCGTCTTCGGGCCCAAGAAGCTCCCCGAGATCGGGAAGTCGATCGGAAAGGGCCTGGCGGAGTTCAAGAGGGCGTCCGACGACCTGAAGAGAACGATCGAGCAGGAGATCGAACAGGGAAAGCAGGAGGTCGCTTCCGTGCGCGAGGACGTGGCCGGCGTCGTTCCGGCCGCGGCGGGAACCGCTTCGTTCGCAGAGGTCTCCACCTCCGCTAAAGCCGCGACGGACAAGCCCCTCGAAGCGTCGGCAGGAGTGCCGGCTCCGGCCGCCCCGCCTCCCGACTCCCGTCCCATCGAACCCTCTTGAGCCGGTTCCTTCCCGGCAGTCCCTCTCCGCCTCCTCCGGTAGGCGAGGAAGAGCTGCCCCGGATGGGGTTCTTCGAGCATCTCGAGGAGTTTCGCAAGCGCCTCGTCATCTGCCTCGTCGCGATCTTCGTGACGTTTCTCCTCTGCTGGAACTGGGCACCGCAGCTCTTCGAGATTCTGGCCCGGCCGGTGCGCCGCGTGCTCCCGCCGGGGCAGAACCTCTCCTATACAACGCTGACGGAGCCGTTCCTGATGTACTTCCGCGTCGCGCTCTTCGCCGGACTCATCGCGGCGTCGCCGATCATCCTCTGGCAGCTCTGGCTCTTCGTCGCCCCGGCGCTGTACCGGCGCGAGAAGCGCTACGTTTTCCCGTTCATCCTGGCCGGGGTCCTCTTCTTCCTGGGAGGGTGCGCGTTCGGCTACTTCGAGGCGTTTCCGCTCGTGGTGGGGTTCCTGGTGGGTGTCGGGAAGAACTTCAACGCGGTCATCACCATCAACGAGTATCTCGGGACCGCGATCAAGATCATCCTGGGCCTGGGCCTCTGCTTCGAGATGCCGATCCTGATCTTCTTCCTCGCCCGAATGGGCGTCGTTTCCGAGCGCTGGCTTCTCGCGAAGTTCAAGTACGCCGTGCTCATCATCTTCATCATCGCGGCGGTCATCACGCCCACACCCGACGTCGCGACGCAGTGCGTCTTCGCCGTCCCGATGATTCTTCTCTACCTTCTGGGGATCGCCGTCGCCTGGATCTTCAAGAAGCGCGAAAGCGCCTGACGGCGTCTTCGCGGTTTCAGGTTCCAGATTTCAAGTTTCAAGAGAAGATCAGGGCCCGCTTGAAACCTGAAACCTGAAACTTGAAACCTCCTTACCGTTGGCGGTTGCGCGCCAGAACCATTTCGATGAATTCGCGAGCGGCGCCTTGACCGCCGCGATTCTTCAGACGGATCCCGGCGGCACGGCGGGCTTGTGCCGTGGCGTCGGCGGGGCAGGCGGAGAAGCCCGCGGCCTCCAACATGGCGGCATCCGGTTCGTCGTCTCCAATGGCGGCCGTTTCCGGGGGCCGGAGTTTCCAGCGGCGGCAGAGGATCCGGTATTTCGCGAGCTTGTCTCGAACACCCTGCAGGCAGGCGTGCACCCCGAGCTCCTTCGCGCGCCGCGCCGTCGCCGGCGACGTGCGGCCGGAGATCCAGGCGACCTTGAGGCCGAAGGCGATCGCCTTGCGTATCCCGTGCCCGTCCTTGGTGTCAAAGACCTTGAATTCCCGCCCGTCGCCGAGAAGATAGATGCGCCCGTCGGTCAGGACGCCGTCCACGTCGAAGAACAAAGCCCGAATGATTGACGATTGACGATCGCGAGATTGACGGATGGAGCTCCGCCTCATCGATCTGACTCGTGATCAATCATTCCATCGTCAATCCTTCAATCGTCAATTATCGGATCCCCGCCGACAGCAGATCGTGCATGTGCAGGGCGCCGGAGAGCCGGCTGTTTTCGTCCAGGATGAAAAGAGAGGTGATCTTCCATTCTTCCATGCGGGCGAGGGCTGTCGAAGCGAGCGCGTCGGCGCCGATCGTTCGGGGGTTGGCGTGAAGGCAGTCTCCGGCGGCGCGGGAGAGGAGCTTCGGGTCCTTTTCGACAAGGCGGCGCAGGTCGCCGTCGGAGATGACGCCAACGAGGCGCCCGGTGCCGTTGACAACGGCCGTGAGGCCCATCATCTTGCGCGACATCTCGTGGATCGTCTCGGTCATAGGAGTATCGGGCGAGACACGCGGGACGCGCTCACCTGTTCGCATCAGGTCCTTGACCTTCAGAAATTTCTTTCCAAGCTCGCCTCCGGGATGAAGGGCCGCGAAGTCCTCTTCCTTGAACCCGCGTTTTTCCGAGAGCGCCATCGCGAGCGCGTCGCCGACGGCGAGAAGAGCGGTCGTCGAGGCGGTTGGAGCGAGGTTCAACGGGCAGGCCTCGCGCGAGATCGAGACGGACACCGTCAGGTCGGCCGCCCGCGCGATGGAAGAGTCCGGAGCGCCCGTCATGGCAATCGTCAGGAGCGACCGGGCCCGCGCGAAGTCGAGCAGCCGCACGATCTCCGGCGATTCGCCGGAGGCGGACAGGGCAAGCACGACGTCACCGGCCACCAGCATCCCCAGGTCCCCGTGGGAGGCTTCCGCGGCGTGGAGGAAATAGGCGGGCGTTCCGGTCGAGGCGAGGGTCGCAGCGATCTTCTGGCCCACCAGACCGGATTTTCCGAGGCCCGTGACGCACAGACGTCCGCCCGAGGAGGCGATCTCCTCGACGGCCCGAACGAAGGAAGAGTCGAGCTTTCCGATCTGCTCGCGGATGGAGTCCGCCTCGATCTGGAGGACCCGCCGCGCCGTGTCGAGGATCACGGGAGTATCTTAGCGAAACCTCTCGGCCCGCGATTCGTACGAGCCGCCGGAGCCGCGAAAAAGGAGACGCCATGATCAGCGACCCGCGCCGCCGTTCTTCCATTCCTGGTCTGCGCCCTGACGGTCGCCGGCCAGGCGGTTGGCGGCGAGAAGCTCCTCGGCGCGTGCCCGATCGAGTTGACCTCCGGTTTCCCCTGCCGGCGCGTGGAGCAGCTCGATCAGGACGACCTCGGAGCGTTCTAGGTGGTCTCCGACGGTGACGAGCAGGACCCGCTCGCGCGCCTAGGCGTTTGACTCCGCCGGCCGCTCTGCGCCCCGCCAGAAGCGTCCGGCGAGGAATGCCGCCAGCGCGACCGCGGCCAGGACTCAGCCGCTCTTGCCCGAGGTGTCTCACTGCGCGACTCCCGCGAAGCTCCCCAGGTCGCGTCGCAGCTTCGCTACCGCGCGGAAGACGCAGTTCTTTGCCGCGCCGCTCCGGACGCCGAGCGTCTTTCCGATCTCCGCGATCGTGCGTCCCTCGAATGGCGCAGCACGAAGGCCGCCCTCTCCATCGCCGAGAGGCCCTCGAGCAAACGGGCGATCCGCTGGTGGATCTCCGATCCGGAGAGCGCGCGCTCGGGCGTCGGATCGATTGCGGCGGCTTCGAGCGCGCTCGCTTCGAGTGGCCGTTCCTGCATCTGGCGCAACGCGGCGGCGCAGCGAGTCCACCGCGCAGTTGGCTGCGATCCTGTGAAGCCACGTGGAGAACTCCGACTGGCCCGCGAAGCGCGGCAGGTTCCGGTAGGCTTTCAAGAATGTCTCCTGAACCAAGTCTTCCGCGTCCTCCTCGTTTCCCGTCATCCGGAACGCCAGCCGGAACACATTGCGGCTGTGCCTCTCGACCAGAGCCCGGAAGGCTTCCCGATCAGCCGCTTTCGCCCGCGCGACAGCGGCTGCATCGCTTCCTTCCATTCCTGTTCTTTAGACGGTGGAAGATGGGAGAAGTTAGGCAAAAGGGATCTGTGACGAAGCTCACCCAGCCGGTCTCGACCCGCAGGACGCCGGCCCCCGAGTCGTCCACTTGGAGCGTGTAGGCGCATCCCAGGTCCGCGGCGAGAGCGGATGAAGTCTGAATGAAGATCCACGGGTGCAGGTCAAGGGCGCAGAGTCGCGCGTCGAGGGTCGAGAGTTCAGGGTCGAGGCCTCCCGCAGGCAGACGATTCCACGGAGAGGAGTGTTAACGATAAGATGATTCGCCGTTCATGCAACAGCTTGCGTTCTACGTCTCGAAATACGGGCTCTCGGTCATCTTCATCAACGTCCTCCTCGAACAGATGGGCCTGCCCATCCCCGCAATCCCCGTCCTCGTGGTCGCCGGCGCCCTGGCCGTCGAGCGGGACCTTTCGGTCCCTCGCGTTCTGCTCGTCGCGGTCCTCGCCTCTGTCATTGCGGATGGCCTCTGGTATGCGCTCGGGCGGCGTCACGGCTTCCGGATCCTCAAGACCCTTTGCCGCGTCTCGCTTTCGCCCGATTCCTGCGTACGGCAAACCACGTCGATCTTCGAGAAGTGGGGAATGCCGTCGCTCGTAGTCGCGAAGTTCGTTCCCGGCTTTTCGACCGTGGCGCCTCCGCTGGCCGGCGCCATCAACGCACGGTTTCTCCCTTTTCTGCTCTACGACGGCGCGGGCGCGCTCGTCTGGGCGGGAGCCGGCGTCGCGGCAGGGATGGCGTTTCACCGGGCGATCGACCACGCTCTCGAGTTCCTGGCGGGGATCGGAAGCAGGGCGCTCGTCATTCTCGGCGTCGCGCTTCTCCTCTTCGTCGCGGTCAAGTGGCGGCAGCGCCGGCGTTTCTACAAGATGCTTCGCATGGCCCGCATTTCGCCAGCGGAGCTGCGCCGTCTGATGGACGAGGGCCGCGACCCGGTCGTCCTGGACGTCCGCACACAAGGCGCCCTCCTGGCCGATCCGCGCCGCATTCCAGGAGCGAGGCTGCTCGAGCTCTCCGACATCCCCGAGAAGCTCGCCGGGTTGCCCCAGGACCGGGAGATCATCCTCTACTGCACCTGACCCAACGAAGCCTCGGCGGCCCGTGTGGCCCGCGCGCTGATGGAGAGAGGGTTCACCCTGGTGCGGCCGCTCGCCGGAGGTCTCGACGGCTGGGTAGCGGCGGGTTACGGCGTGGAAGAGGAGCCCTTGATCGCGATCCGGCCGGCCAACGCAGGATGATGCCCCTCACTCCCACCCTCTCCCGCCGGGAGAGGGAAAAGACCCTGGAAACCGCTGAAAAGAGTAGTGGAGGTCGTGAGCCGTCCTGACATTGTGACGGCGGCCTCTGTCGGGTAGAATACGAGTAATCCCCGATGGATTCTGAAACCCAACCTCAGGCAGACACGTACGTCGTGCCCTGTTTCGCCTGCGAGGCGCGGTTCGACGCCCTCACCAGCCCCTGGTGCGGTTGTCTGGCAAGCAAGCGGACTCTCGTCTGTCCCACCTGCGGGAGTTGTTTTTGCAAGGCGAATACCGCCTACAAGCAGAATTTCTGGGAGAAGGCCCCACAGACCGTGTGGGACCGGGCGATGGCCGACCGCCGCAAGGTTTTCGATCCGCCCCCGAACTTGCCGCCGGCGACCGCCACGCGTCCGCTGATCCTCGTCGTGGACGACGAGCCAGACATCCAGCGGGTCGCGCTCATGGCGCTGGGCAAGCTCGGCTACGGGGCCGTCCTCGCCCGCGACGGCCTGGAGGGCCTGGATCTGGCGAGCCGGTACCAGCCGGATCTCGTCCTGACGGACGCCTTCATGCCGAAACTGGACGGGCGCGAAATGTGCCGCCGTTTGAAGAGCAATCCCGCCACTTCCAGCTTGAAGGTCGTCGTCATGACCGCGGTCTATACGGCGGCGCGCTACCGGTCCGAAGCTTTTCGAGAATTCCACGCCGACGACTACCTGTCCAAGCCGCTCGAGTTCGAAGAGCTTCGCGCGGTCCTGCAGAAGCACCTCGGGAGCGGAGCGTCGGAAGCTCGCGACAGCCGCGGATGATGCCGGCAAGCCCGATGAGGGCCTGGTCGTTGAAGGGAAGGGCCGTCCTCGGATTCGCGCTGGCCTTCGGCGTCCTCGTGGCCGCCATGCTCATCGTAACGCGCAGCACGCAGCGCTTGATCGTGGGGAGCCAGAGCGTCGCCAACATACAGGAGGTCTTGACCGAGCTGCAAACGGCGCGCACGCTCCTGCAGGAATCCGAGTCCGACCTGCGTGGCGCTTTCCTGACCGCGGAGCCGAAGTTCCTCGAGTCCTACGCCACGGTGGTCCGTCGCGTCCATCCGCAGATCGTCCACATCGCGAGTCTGACCGCGGCGGAGCCCAAGCAACTCGCCCGCGTTCAACGCCTCGAGACGAGGATCAACGAGAAGCTCGACTGGAACGCCCGGACGATCGCGCGGCTCGGAGAATCAGGTCCGGATGCGGCTCGGGCGATGCTCCTTTCGGCAAAGGCGAGCCGGCTGTCGAGCGAGATCCAACGCGAGTTGAATGGCATGGAGCAGGAGGAGCAACAGTTGTTCGCCCTTCGGACCACGGAAGCCGAATCGCACATCCGCTCCACTCTGCTCGTTCTCGCGGCGGGTGCCCTCCTCCAGTTCGGCCTTCTTTTCGCCGTCTATTACGCGATGAGTCGGGACGCGGCCGACAGGGTCCGGAACGCCGAGCGGATGCGCCAGCAACTCGTCTTCACGGCGGCGATCACCGACAACCTCGGGGAAGGAATCTACGCGCTCGACCGCGAAGGCCGCTTGACCTTCATGAACCCGGCCGCGCAGGCCATGCTCGGTTGGAAGGAAGAAGATCTCCTGGGCAACGACATGCACGGCGCGATCCATTTCCAGACGCTCGATGGGACAGCGGTCCCGGCTTCCGAGTGCCCCTTGCTCGGTGTTCTGCGGTCGGGGGAGAAGTTCCACAGCACGGACGACGTGTTCACGCGCCGCGACGGGACGGTCTTTCCGGTGGAATACGTTTCTTCTCCCTTCCGGCGCGACGGCGGGATCGTCGGCGCCGTTGTCGCCTTCCGGGACATCGAGGTGCGCAAGAGGACCGAGGCGGAGTTGCTCGAGCGCGCGAATCAAGGGCTTTTCGCCGCCGACGTCGGCGCCGCTCTGACCAAGGCGGAGTCGTTGCCGACCGCTCTCCGGCAATGCACCGACGCGATGGTGCGTCACCTGGGAGCGGCGATGGCGTCGATCTGGACCCTTTGCGAGGAGGAGAAGATCCTCGAATTGCAGGGGAGCGCCTGGGCCCGCCGGCCGCTCTTCGGGCCTGACGCCCGCGTTCCCGTCGGCGAGTTCCGCATCGGCGAGATCGCGCGGGACCGGCGGCCGGCCCTCCTGGACCTGACGGCAGGACAGGAGCGCGAAGACGACAAGGACTGGGCACGGCGGGAAGGGATGGTCGCCTTCGCGGGATACCCGTTGATCGTCGAAGGCCGCCTGGTCGGCGTCATGGCCATGTTCGCGACGCGTCCGCTGACCGAAACGACTTTGCCCGCGCTGGCGTCGGTCGCCGACGAGATCGCTCTGGGGATCGACCGCGCCCGCGCCTCCGAGGCCTTGCGGCAGAGCGAGTCACGCACCCGCGCCGTCGTCGAAAACATGATGGAAGCCCTGATCATCGCGGACGAGAAGAGCTTGATCCGCGCGATGAACCCGGCCGCTGAACGGATCTTCGGCTACAAGGCGGAGGAACTCGTGGGGCGGCCGCTCGCGCTGCTCGTTCCGGAGTCGGTCGCTCCTAACCCGCTTCCCTCTCTCCGCGAGGCGCATCGGCGCGCGCTCGGCCGCGTCACGGAGTGGGAGGGGCGCCGCAAGAACGGCGAGGTCTTCCCCTTCGATCTTTCGCTCTTCGAGTTCCGGACCGCGGAGGGGCGCCGGTTCGGCGGCAGCATCCGCGACATCTCGGAGAGGCGCGAGGTCGAGCGTCTCAAGAAGGAGTTCGTCTCGACCGTGAGTCACGAGCTGCGCACTCCGCTGACCTCGATTCGGGGCTCCCTGGGACTCCTCGCCGGAGGCGTCCTGGGAGAGCTCCCTCCGCAGGCCGCGGAAGTGATCGCCGTTGCCGAGCGCAACGTCCTGCGCCTGGTCCGGCTGATCAACGACATTCTGGATCTCGAGAGGTTCGACAGCGGCCGGCTCGAGATGAACCTCGAGACGGTCCCGCTCGATTCGGTCTTCGCGCGCTCGCTGGAGGCCGTGCGGCCCTTCGCGGACCAGGAGGGAGTGACGCTCGAGACATCGCCCGCGGCGGCTCAGATCTGTGCGGACGGCGACCGGCTCGTGCAGGTCCTCGTCAACCTCCTGTCCAACGCGGTGAAGTTCTCTCCCCGCGGCAGCGTGGTCCGCCTCTCGGCGTCACAGGAGGACGGATGGTCGCGGGTGCGAGTCCGCGACCAGGGCCGCGGGATCCCGGCCTCGCTTCGCGAGGCGATCTTCGAGCGTTTCCGCCAGGTCGAGGCGTCCGACGCGCGTCAGAAGGGGGGGTCGGGACTGGGTCTGGCCATTTGCAAGGCGATCATCGAGCAGCACGGCGGCTCGATCGGCGTCGAGAGCGAGGAAGGAAAGGGCAGCGTTTTCTGGTTTCGCCTTCCAGATTCTCCCCGCGCTCAGGAGCGAAGCCCTCTCCTGCCCGCGGGTGAAGCCGCGTCTTCCGCCGGTCAGCCAGAGGTCCTGATCGTGGAAGACGACCTGGCTCTGCTGGATATCCTGGAGCGCCAGCTCCTGGAGGCAGGACTGCGAGTTCGGCGCGCCACGACAGGAGAACAGGCGATCGCGCTCACGCGCGTCCGGCCGCCGAGCTTGATCGTCCTGGACGTTTCACTGCCTCGGGGAGACGGCTTCGAAGTCGTCGAGGCGCTCCGGGGCGAGCCGTCTCTGGCCGGGCTTCCTGTCCTCGTCTACACCGTGCACGACCTGACGTCCCAGGAGCGAGAGCGGTTGAAGCTCGGACCCACGCGGTTTCTGACCAAGACGCGCTCCACCGACGCCGACTTCTGCGCGGTGGTTCGCGAAATGATCGGCCAGACCGCCAGCCTGGTCGGAGAAGCGTGAAGGTTCTGCTCGTTGACGATGAAGTCGATATCCGCCGGATCGCCGCGCTGTCGCTATCCGGGGTCGGCGGGATGGAGGTCGCGCAGGCGAGCGGCGGTTCCGAGGGGATCCGCAAGGCACGCGAAGACCGTCCCGACGTCATCCTGCTCGACATGATGATGCCGGGCTTGGACGGCCTGGCGACGTTTCAGGCGCTCCGAAGCGATCCGGAAACATCGGCGATCCCCGTGATTTTCTTGACCGCCAAGGCGATGTCCGCCGAGGTAGACCGTCTGCGGGCCCTGGGAGCCCGCGGGGTCCTGATCAAGCCTTTCGACCCGATGGCCCTGCCGCGACTGTTGCGAGACCTGGTTTCGGGGCAGCCCGATGAAGAATGAGGGGATTCCCTCATTGCGCGTCCCGATTCTCGAGGCCATCCTTGTCGGTATCGAGAGACTGACGCTTCATCGAGGTGAACCGTCTCCGCGATGGCCGGAGTTCTTGAAGAATCGCGGAGGCTGAGGTGTCATTCGAAGACGCTGTCCGTGATCTCCGCGAGCAGTTCGTGCGGGGCTCAGACGACAGGCTCGCGCGCATCGAGGAACTGCTCCTCCTTCTGGAAGCCGTTCCGGGGGATGCACGGGCCCTGCGCGACCTGATGATCCAGTTCCACGGATTCTCGGGAGCGGGCTCGACCTACGGCTTTCCCCGAGTCAGTGCGCTGGGGGCCGAAGGGCAACGCGTCTGCGACACGCTGCTGAAGGAGAAAATCCAGCCGCAGGCCCGGGACCGGGAGCGCTGGAAGTCGCTCCTCGAGTCTCTGCGCCGGGAGTTGCGTGGTGAGCCGGTTCTGGAGCGGCCGGGCACGGCGACCCCCGCGGCGGTTCGGGAGTCTTTCGACATTCTCGTCGTCGATTCCGATCCCGAAGTCCGCGCCTCGCTCGAGCGCCTCGCCACCCGCGACGGCTTGTCCGCGCGCGGGTCCGGCAGCCGCGAGGAAGCGCTGGCCGAGCTTTCGCGTCGGATGCCCGACGGGATGATCGTGGACGTGCGGCTGCCGGACGGCTCCGGGTCGGAGTTCGTCGAGAACGTCCGGAGCCTGCCGGGAGGGGAATCCCTCGCCATTCTGATGGTGGGGGGGCCGTCGGCTTTCGTCAATCGCGTGGACGCGATCCATTGCGGCGCCGACGGATATTTCGACAAGCCGGTGCGCTTGGAAGCGCTGATGCGTCGGCTTGAGGATCTGTTGGAGAGGAGCCGCACGGAGCCGCCGCGCGTTCTCTCCGTCGAGGACGACCCGGACCAGGCGGCCTTCGTCCGCGCGGTGCTGGAGTCCGCGGGCTACCGCGTGCGGATTTGCGCCGACCCGAAGAATCTCGAGGCGGAGCTGTCGGCCTTTCGGCCGGACCTGGTCCTGCTGGACATCCAGCTTCCCGGCGCCGACGGCTATTCTCTCGCGCGCTACATCCGTCAGCAGGAGGCCCACGCGACGCTGCCGATTCTCTTCCTGACGACGAAGAGCCACATCGAATCCCAGATCGAGTCGATCAGAGCCGGCGGCGACGATTACCTCGTGAAGCCGGTGGTGCCCGGGCTTCTTCTCTCCGCCGCGGCGGCGAGGATCGAGAGGGCGCGCTTCCTGAAGAACCTCCTCGAGCGAGACGGGCTGACCCGTCTGCTGACACATACCGCTTTCCTCGAGCGGGCGCGGGCCGTGATCTCGGAAAAGGCTCGCAATCCCGGGACACCGGTGGCGATGGTGGTCCTCGATCTGGACAGCTTCAAGTCTCTCAACGACCGTTTCGGCCATCCGGCGGGGGACACGGTGCTCCGCTCGCTCGCGGGACTTCTGCGCCGACGCCTTCGCCAATCCGACCATCTCGGCCGGCTGGGCGGCGACGAGTTCGCGGCCATCATCGAGAACATTGAGGAGAACCAGGCCGTGCGCCTTCTCGAACGCATTGGCGAAGAGTTCTCCGCTCTCGATCAGGTCGCGACAGACGGGTCCCATTTTCACGCGACTTTCTCCGCCGGCGTGGCGGTCCTGGAGCCCGGGATGGACGCCAGCCTCTGGCGCGAACGTGCCGACGCCGCCCTCTACTCCGCCAAATCCAAGGGAAGAAACCGCATCGCCGGCGCCGCCGGCGCCTGACCATCGCTCCGCGCTCGCGCGGGATCTGCGCCCTGCGGGCGCCCCGGCGAGCGACTCGGCCGGATGCGGCCTCGACCGCCCGCCTGATCCCGCGCAGCCGCTCCGCTCCCGCGGCGCGCGCCTCCTCCCTCGGTGACCTCGGGAGACTTCGCGCGCCGCGACCGGGGCCGCGTAACCGAAAATCGAACACCTTCCGTCAGCGTCCGATCGTTGGAGCGTTTGCCGCCGCTCTTGTGATGGCGAGGATGGACCGGATGACGTCCGGCAGCGTCGCGATGTCGAGTTGCGTCGAGCTGTCCGAGAGAGCCCGATCCGGGTCGTCGTGGACTTCCAGGAAGAAGCCGTCCACGCATCCGGTGGCGGCGGCCGCGCGGGCGAGGATCGGGGCATACTGCTTGAGGCCTCCCGTCTCCTTGCCTCCTCCGGGAAGCTGCATCGAGTGCGTCACGTCGTACACGATCGGGCAGCCCCATCGCCGCATCATCGGGAAGGAGCGCATGTCCACGACGAGGTT
>WNGB01027593.1_pt1 | contig 12060 bp, 10 predicted proteins | sample 5400681 | NCBI WGS metagenome assembly WNGB01 (sample SAMN13153367, study PRJNA577476) | soil metagenome | isolation source: 115 cm soil or saprolite under grassland replicate 2 | place: USA:California | collected 2016-06-15 | reverse complement strand
ATCAAGGCCGGCGGGGTGATCAAGATGGGCATCTCGGCCGACGTGGACGAGGCGTTCGACCCGGCCAAGGAGTACTCCCAGATCTCCTGGTCGATTTTCAATTGTTGCCTCCTCCGGACCCTGCTCCAGTACAACGGGCTGGACGCGGCCAACGGCGGCAGTGATGTTCAACCAGACCTGGCCACGGACCTCCCGGAGATCACCGATGACGGATTGACCTACACGTTCCACATCAAAGACGGCGTGACCTTCGCGCCACCTTTCGGGGACGTGGAGATCACGTCGGCGGACTTCGTCCGGGCCATCGAACGAGAGGCCTGCACCGTGTGCCACGAGGGCGGTTATGCCTTCTACTACACGGACAACTCCACCGGCGACTCGCTCATCCAGGGGATCCAGGAGTTCGCCGAGGGCAAGGCCGACTCCATCTCCGGGGTCCAGACGCCGGACGACAAGACCCTGGTGATCACCCTGACGGAGCCCACGGGGGACTTCCCGCTCCGGATGGCGATGCCGGCGATGGCGCCGATCCCCGAGGGAGCGGCGGAGGGCCACGACAGGGACTACGGACGGTACCTAGTTGCCAATGGCCCCTACATGTTCGAAGGGTCCGACCAGCTCGACTTCTCGGTCCCGGCCAAGCAGCAGAAGCCCGTGTCGGGGTACGACCCGGGGCGGTCGTGGGTGCTGGTGAGGAACCCCTCGTGGAACGCCGACACCGACGACCTGCGGAGCGCCTACCTGGACGGCATCGAGGTCCAAATCAACGAGAGCAGCGACGTCAACTTCAACAAGTGGGAGTCCGGTGAGATCGACTACGTGTACGACGGCGTCCCGCCGGCGGAGCTTCTCCAGCAGTACAGCACCGACCCGGAGCTCAAGGAGCAGCTCCATGTGAACCCAACCGACGGACTCCGCTACCTGTCGATGAACATCGCCGAGCCGCCGTTCGACGACGTCCACGTGCGGAAGGCCATGAACTTCGTGATCGACAAGGACGCTCTCCGTCGGGCCCGCGGGGGCGACTTGTACGGTGCGATCGCCGGGCACATCATCCCGGACACCATCCTGGGCGGGGTCTTGGAGGGCTATGACCCGTACGCCACGGAAGGCGGACAGGGTGACGTCGACGCCGCGAAGGAGGAGATGAAGCAGTCCAAGTACGACACGGACCAAGACGGCGTCTGCGACGCCCCCGAATGCAAGGGTGTGCCGCTGATCGCCGACCGGGAGGATCCCTACTCCCAACAGAACGCGATCATCGCGGACAATGCGGCGAAGATCGGGATCGACTTCAAGGTCTCCGAGGGTGACCGGTACACGTTCATGTACGAGAAGTGCCTGGACCCCGGTGCCCACGCCGCCTTCTGCCCGAGCGTCGGTTGGTTCAAGGACTACGGGGACGCGTTCACCTTCGGCCCGCCGATCCTGGGGTCCGTAGGTATCGGCCCGGAGGGTTGCTGCAACTACTCCCTGGTGGGGGCCAGCCCCGCGGTCTTGAAGAAGTTCGATTACAAGGTCACCAGTGTACCGAGCCTGGACGACCAGATGGCGGAGTGCGCCACGCTTCCGCTGGGCGACGACCGCACCAACTGCTGGGCCGACTGGGATCGAACGACGATGGAGGAGGTCGTGCCGTTCGTGCCGTGGATCTTCGACAACGAAGTCCGGCTGGCCGGTCCCCGGATCGTCAACTACACGTACAGCTCGAACCAGGGAACGATGGCCTTGCAGCACGTAGCATTGGCCGGCGGCGGCGCGTAGGGGGGCCGCCCATCAACGGGTAGAACACGGCGGGAAGGGGGCCACAACGAGTGGCCCCCTTCCCCATCCAAGGGGCATAATGTGACCCGATGAGCAGGTACCTGGTGCGGCGGATCTTGTTCTTGATCCTCGTGTTGTTCCTCGTCTCGTTCCTGACCTTCATCATCTTCCTGAAGCTCCCTGCGACCGACCCGGCGCGTCTGATCGCCGGCCGGCAAACGAACCCGGAGATCTTGGCCGAGATCCGGACCAACCTGGGGCTGGACAAGCCCTGGTACATCCAATATGGGCGGTTCGCCAAAGGCCTGGTCCCCTGGCCGAGCTACTTCCTGAACGAGCAGGTCTACTACTCGTATGGGAACTTCATCCCTGTCAAGGAAGAGATATACCGGCGGCTCCCGATGACGGTCGCTCTCACTCTGGGCGCGGCTGTGCTGTGGCTCATCATCGGGCTGCCCATCGGTATCGTCTCAGCGATCCGAAGACGCACCCTGGCCGACCGTGCCGGGATGCTGTTCGCCTTGTTCGGCGTGTCCGCCCCGGTGTTTTGGCTCGGCTACGTGATGCTGTTCGTGTTCTGGTTCAAGTTGGGGTGGTTTCCGTCCCCCGGACTCGATATCGGGGAGAGCGTGTGGCACGCCATCCTCACGGGGAAGTTCATCCTGCCCTGGGTCACCCTCTCCCTCCTGTTCGCGGCGTTCTACGCCCGGATGGTCAGGGGGACCCTCATCGAGACGATGTCGGAGGACTACATCCGCAGCGCGAGGGCCAAGGGACTCTCGGAGCGTCGGGTGATCTTCAAGCATGGGCTCCGCGCCGCGCTGACCCCGGTGGTCACGATGTTCGGTTTGGACGTCGGAGCGCTCTTGGGGGGCGCGATCATCACCGAGACGATCTTCGACATCGACGGTGTCGGGAAGTACACGATCGACGCCATCTACGACCAGGACTTCCCCGTGGTGATGGGGGTAACCATCTTCGCCGCGTTCTTCATCGTGCTTGCGAACCTGGTGGTGGACATCCTGTACGCGGTCCTCGACCCCCGGGTGAGATACACGTGAGTCGGGCTCGGGCGGAGAGCACGGGTGGCTGAGCCGCTCCTCGCGGTGAAGGACCTCAAGGTCCACTTCCCCACCGAGGACGGCCTGGTCAAGGCGGTGGACGGCGTTTCGTTCTCCATCATGCCGGGAGAGACCCTTGGGGTCGTCGGCGAATCCGGGTCCGGCAAGAGCGTCACGTTCCTGACCGTGATGAGCCTCATCCCCCCCGGGCAAGCCAGGATCGAGGGGGAGGTGGTGTTCCGGGGCCAGGACCTGCTGAAGCTTCCGGTGGAGGAAATGAGGAACATCCGGGGGAGCCAGATTGGCATGATCTTCCAGGACCCCATGACGTCCCTCCACCCTTTTTACCGAGTGGGGAACCAGATCGCCGAAGCCATCCAGGCCCATCGGAAGATCGGCAAGAAGGAGGCGGGGGACCAGGCCATCGACATGCTCCGCCGGGTGGGGATCCCCCGGCCCGACGAGCGGGCCCGGCAATATCCGCACGAGTTCTCCGGGGGCATGCGGCAGCGGGCCATGATCGCCATGGCCCTGTCCCTGAACCCCGACCTGCTCATCGCCGACGAGCCCACCACCGCCCTCGACGTCACCGTCCAGGCCCAGATCCTTGAACTCATCGACCGGTTGAAGCAGGAGTTCAACACCGCGGTGATCATCATCACCCACGACTTGGGAGTGGTGGCAGAGCACTGCGACAACATCCAGGTGATGTACGCCGGCAAGGCCGTAGAGTACGGCTACGCCCGGGACATCTACTACGACGCCGACCATCCGTATACCTGGGGGCTGCTGCAGTCGATCGCTCGGGTGGACGCCCCCCGGAGCGAGCGGCTGAAGCCGATCAAGGGGCTCCCGCCGTCGCTGATCTTCGTTCCCTCCGGGTGCCCGTTCCACCCTCGGTGCCCCTACGTCTTCGACCGGTGCCGGACCGAGGTGCCCCAGCTCCTCCCTGTCGACGGACACCACGCCTCGGCCTGCCACCTCTCGCTCGAGGACAAGGAACGGATCTTCAAGGAGGAGGTGATGGTGCACCAGTGAGTGTGACGGTCTCCGAACGCCAGGCGCCATCCGAACGCCAGGGAGTCCAGCCGCTGGTCAAGCTAGTTGGGGTGAAGAAGTACTTCCCCATCACGAGGGGCATCATCTTCCAGAGGCACGTCGGCGACGTACACGCGGTGGACGGCGTTGATCTTGAGGTCTATCCGGGCGAGACCCTCGGCCTGGTGGGGGAGACGGGGTGCGGCAAGTCCACGCTGGCCCGGGTGACTATGCGCCTGTTCGACCCCACCGACGGCTCAGTCTTCTTCGAGGGCCGGGACATCACCAAGCTGAAGGGCAAGGACCTCCGGCTGATCCGCCGCGACATGCAGATGATCTTCCAGGACCCGTACGCCTCGCTGAACCCCCGCAAGACCGTGGGGACGATCATCGGGGCCCCCTACCGGCTGCACAAGACGATCCCCAAGGGCAAGATCAAGAGCGAGGTCCAGCAGCTCATGGAGCTCGTGGGCCTGAACCCTGAGCATTACAACCGGTACCCACACGAGTTCTCCGGCGGGCAACGGCAGCGGATCGGGGTGGCTCGCGCCCTGGCGCTTCGACCCAAGCTCATCGTGTGCGACGAGCCCGTTTCGGCGCTCGACGTGTCGATCCAGGCGCAGATCCTCAACCTGCTGGAGGACCTCCAGGAGGAGTTCAACCTGACGTACCTGTTCATCGCCCACGACCTATCGGTGGTCAAGCATGTGTCGGACCGCGTCTCGGTGATGTATCTGGGCAAGATCGTCGAGATGGCGTCCGGCGACACCCTGTACCAAGATCCCAAGCACCCATATTCGGGCGCCCTGCTCTCGGCGGTTCCCATCGCCGACCCCGACCTGGCCGCCCAAAGGAAGCGGACCATCCTGGAAGGGGACGTTCCCTCGCCCATCGACCCTCCGTCGGGATGCCGGTTCCACCCGAGGTGCCCCCAGAGCCGGGCCATGTCGCTGGCTCAGGGGCTCGGCGACCAGCCCCACCCCCGATGTACCGAGGAGGAGCCCGAGCTCACGCCGCAGCATCCCGGACAGGTGGCGGCATGCCATTTCCCGTTGTCCGACCGAGCGGTCATCCAGCTGGACGCGGGTTAGACTGGGCCCATGCTGAACGTCGCCGCGCTGGCGCTCAACATCGCCTCCTCGCTTTTCCTGATCGTGTTCATCCTGTTGCACTCCGGACGGGGGAGCGGGCTGTCGGACATGTTCGGGGGGACAAGCAGCCTGACCGGAGGAACCTCCCTGGAGCGCCGGCTGGACAAGGTCACGGTGGTCACGGCCATCATCTTCCAAGTAGAGCTGGGCCTGCCGCCTGCGGTTGTAGAATCCTCTCGCTCGTCGGAGTGGCGGAATTAGGTAGACGCGCTAGGTTGAGGGCCTAGTGGGCGCATAGCCCGTCGGGGTTCAAATCCCCGCTCCGACACGGATCAGCGAGGCGACCGCCCTTCATCTTCCTCTCACCGCTCCCGGCTAGGCTTTCTCCACCGGGAGGTGCCGGTGCGAGTGCTGGTGGTGGAAGACGAGGTCAAGATGGCCGGCCTCCTCAAGCGCGGACTGGAGGAGGAGGGTTACGCGGTCGACGTCTCCGGCACCGGACAAGACGCTCTGTGGCTCGCGTCTGAGAACCCCTACGATGCTGTAGTCCTCGACGTCATGCTGCCAGACATCGACGGCTTCGAGGTGTGCAGGAGCCTGCGGGCTTCAGGATGGTGGAGCCCGGTGCTCATGTTGACCGCTCGCGACGGTGTCCCCGACCGAGTGTCGGGGCTCGACGCGGGGGCCGACGACTACCTGACGAAGCCGTTCTCGTTCGCGGAGCTGCTGGCGCGGCTGCGCGCCCTGTTCCGCCGAGGGGCCATCGAGCGTCCGCCGTTCCTGTCCTTGGGAGACCTGACGCTTGACCCCGCGACCCATCGCGTGAGCCGAGGGGGCACCCCCATCGAGCTCACCGCGAAGGAGTTCGCCCTGCTCGAGTACTTCATGAGGCATCCGGGTGAGGTCCTCTCCCGCACCCGGCTGATCGAGCACGTGTGGGACTTCGCCTACGAGGGCGACTCGAACGTGGTCGACGTCTACGTCCGGTATCTGCGGGAGAAGGTCGACCGCCCCTTCGGTTCGGACTCGATCGAGACCGTTCGGGGAGCCGGCTACCGCCTCAGGGAGGAGTCAATGAGTGCGCCTGCCGATCAGGGCTAGGCTCACGCTCATCTCTGCCGCCCTCATGGCCCTGGTCCTGGCCGTCTCCGGAGGGTTCCTGTATCTGCGCTTGCGGGCCGATCTGTTGGAAGCCGTGGACTCCGGGCTGGAGTCCCAGGCGGCGGCCCTCCGGCCGAACGTGCTCAGGCCGGATGGTTCCCTCGGGGAAGGAGGCGGCCTGATCGATCCTGGCGACGCGTTCGCACAGGTCCTGGGCACCGGCGCGGTAGTCATCCAGTCGTCGCCCGGCCTGCGGAGCGCTCCGCTCCTCACCGAGGCCGAGGTGGCCGGGTTGCGCGGGCCACGGTTCCTCGAACGCGACGTCCAGACCGTGGACGAGGAGGTCGAGGGCCGGCTCCTGGCTGTCCCGGTCACCGGCGGTCGGATCCTGGTGGTTGGGGCATCCCTGGACGACCAGCACGAGGCCCTGGCTCGCCTGGCAGCGCTCATGGCCGTCGGTGGTCCCCTGGTCCTCATCCTGGCCGGCGGGGTCGGGTGGATCGTTGCGGGCGCGGCGCTCCGCCCGGTGGAGCGCATGCGGATCGAGGCCGCGGCTATCTCCGCATCGGAGCCGGGCCGACGGCTCCCACCGGCGGGGACCGGTGACGAGGTCGCCAGGCTGGGGGAGACCCTGAACGAGATGCTCGACCGGCTAGAGCAGGCGCTCCAACGGGAACGGCGGTTCGTGGACGAGGCAAGCCACGAGCTCCGTACGCCGCTTGCCAACTTGCGGATCGAGCTCGATCTGGCGCTCCGTCGGGCTCGAAGTTCGGAGGAGCTCGAGGCGGCGCTCCGAAGCGCGGCCGATGAGGCCGAGCGGCTGGCCCGGCTGGCGGAGGACCTCCTGGTCCTGGCCCGCGCGGACCGGGGGCGGGTTCCGGTGCGGCGGGAGGAGGTCGATCTGGCCGAACTCGTTGGTGGTGAGGTCGATGCCTTCGCCGCCCGGGCCAGGCAAGCCGATATATCGATCGAGGCTCGTGTCCCTGATGGCCTGCGGTCGAGCGTCGATCCCCTTCGCATGCGGCAGGCCGTGGGGAATCTGCTCGACAATGCCGTCCGCTCGACACCGCCGCTGGGGACGGTGACGATCGAAGTCGCTCACGCCAACGGCTTCCTGTCGCTGGAGGTTCGGGACACCGGTGAGGGCTTCCCGGCCGCCTTCCTGCGCAACGCGTTCGAGCCGTTCGCTCGGCCGGACCCCTCCCGGTCGCGGCCGGACGCGGACGAGGGCTCCGGGTTAGGGCTGGCCATCGTGCGAGCCGTGGCCGAGGCTCACGGGGGAACGGTGGAGGCCGCGAATCGACCGGGGGGTGGTGCGGCGGTCACCCTTCTTATCCCCGATGAGCGCCTCTCATCCTCGGCTCACGATCCTCTCACCACCTGAACGTCACCCTACGAAGGCCGAACAGTGACATGACACGAGAGGAGGCAACCATGGATCGAAGGGCAAGATGGATCGGGGGCGGCGCGCTGGCCGTCGCCCTTCTTGGTGGGGGCACGGGTGTGGCCATCGCCACGGGAGGCGGCGACGACCGGCCACTCACCGGCTCGGCATTGGAGAAGGCCACGGCGGCTGCCCTGCAGCACACGGGTGGCGGAACCGTCCTCGAGACCGAGGCCGGCGACGAGGGAGCCGCGTACGGGGTGGAGATCCGTCTCGACGACGGACGGGTGGTCGAAGTCGGCCTCGATGCGAACTTCGAGGTCATCGGGCAGGAGAGTGATGACGATGGCTCCGCCGACGCGGAGTCGGACGGCGACTGAGAACCGCCACGATCAGACACTTCCCCAAGGAGGATGCGATGGATCGCAAGCTGGCAGGCGTGGGAGTCGCGCTCATGCTCCTCATCGGCGGGGTGCAGGGTGGGATCGCCACCGCCGCCGTCACGTGTCCGCGGCAGCTCCCCCAGGGGAGCGAACCGGTGACCCTCGATCCGGCCGACTTCGTGGCGGGGATCGACAACCCATATCTGCCGTTCCCCCGCGGCGCCAGGTGGGTGTTCCGGGAGACCGATCGCCGGGGCACCTCGCAGAAGGTCACGGTGACCGTCACGACCAACAGGAAGAAGATCCTGGGCATCGACGCGACGGTCGTCCACGATGTCGTGACCGAGAAGGGCCACCTCGTGGAAAACACCTTCGACTGGTACGCCCAGGACACCTGCGGGAACGTGTGGTACCTGGGCGAGAACACCAAGGAGTACGAGAACGGAAGGGTCGTCAGCACGGCCGGATCGTGGGAGGCGGGTGTCGATGGCGCCCAGCCCGGCGTGGTCATGCCGGCCGACCTCCAGGTCGGCCTGTCCTACCGGCAGGAGTATCTCGCGGGAGAGGCCGAAGACTCCGCGGCCATCCTCAGCCTGACGGAGCAGGCGCAGGTCCCATTCGGGCACTTCCGCGATGTCCTGCTGACGAAGGAGATCACGCCGCTCGAACCCAGGCTCCTCGAGTACAAGCTCTACGCGAAGGGCATCGGCGTCGTGCTCGCCATCGCCGTTTCCGGCGGATCCGACCGGGAGGAGCTCATCAGGTACCTCCCGCAATCGGCGTAGCTGCAGGGGAGTGGATATATGCGTGCCAGGCTCTCGAGCACGGTGTTGGCGGCGGCGCTCCTGATCGGGGCGTGTATCGGGGGCGGCGGCGTTGCCGCCCCCGGCAGCTCCGACTCGAAGGAGATCCCCCAGCCCGTCGTGCCGCACCTCGACGTGGCCCCGGAGAGTCAGCGGGTCGACCTGCGCGTGCCGACCTTCTCACAGCCCACCGAGGTCACGAACCCCCTGTTCCCGGTGTCTCGACAGGCGTCGGTCCTTTTCCTCGGCCACGTCGACGGCAAGCCGTTCCGGACCGAGGTCACGCTGCTCCCCGAGACGAGGATCGTTCAGTGGGAGGGCCAGCGGGTCGAGACGCTCGTCTCTCAGTACATGGCCTATCTCGGCGGGCGGATCCAGGAGGTGGCCTACGACCTCTACGCCCAGGCCGACGATGGCTCGGTCTGGTACTTCGGTGAGGACGTCGCCGACTTCGAGGGCGGGGCGATCGTCACGAAGGAAGGCACCTGGATCGTGGGGAAGGACGGACCGGCGGCGATGATCATGCCCGCGGATCCCAAGGTCGGGAACGCCTACCGGACAGAGAACACCCCCGGCATCGCCTTCGAGCAGGTCACCGTGACGTCCGAGGACCGAACGCTCGACGGCCCACTCGGCCCCATCGACGGTGGCCTGGTGGCCGAGGAGCTCCACATGGACGGGACGACCGAGCAGAAACTCTTCGCCCCCGGTTACGGCGAATTCTTCACCGCCGGTGGAGGAGACGTCGAGGCGCTCGCGCTCGCGGTACCGACGGACGGGGCCTCGGACCCCTTGCCGGCCGAGCTCGTGACCCTGGAGCGGGGCGCGACCGCGGTCTTCGATGCCGCCCGGTCATCGGATTGGCACGCGGCATCGTCGACGGTCGGCAGGATGAAGGCCGCGTGGGACGCCTACGGGGCCACAGACGTTCCGACGCTGATCCGGCCGATGATGACGCGTGTTCTCGGCGCGCTCGATCGAGCCGTTCGCGCTCGCGACATCGCTCGGGCCCGCCAGGCCGCGATCGACGTCGCCCAGTCGACCCTCGACCTGGAGCTTCGCTACCGCCCTGCATCCGAGGTGAACCTGACCCGTTTCGACCTGTGGGCCGCGCAGCTCCTGGTCGACGCGGCGGGCCGCGATGCGGGCGCCGTCAGGGGCGATGTCTTCACCCTCGGCTACATCCGCGACCGCATCCTCAACGCCCTGAACCCGGCCGGATTCACCGCCATGAACATCCAGCTGGGAAGGCTTCAGATCGCGTCGGTGGACGGAGCACTGGCCAGGGCTTCCCGGGCGGCGAGGAAGCTCCGGGCGGTTACCGCCGGGCTCGTATAGCAGCGACGGCCCCTCGCGGCGGCTTCGTCGTCCCCCGGACGACCAGGCGTGGCGGCAGCACGACGTGGCGGCCCCGATCGCGGCCGTCGTCCAGCCGCTGCAACAGGAGCCTGACGGCCATGGCGCCGATCTCGCGCCTCGGCTGGTCGACGGTGGTCAGATCGATGTGACCGAGCGCGGCGAGTGCCGTGTTGTCGTACCCGACGACGGACACATCTTCGGGGACCCGGGCCCCGTGCCGCTCCAACGCGTGGAGCGCGCCTACGGCGGCCAGATCGTTCGCCACGAACACCGCGGTGGGCCTCGCTCGCGACGCGAGGAGACGGTCGATCCCCGCCGCACCGCCCTCTTCTGTGAACGTGCCGGGGGTGACCACCGCAGCGCGAGCGAGTCCGTGATCGCGCATGGCTTCCAGATACCCGGACCGCCGAGAAGCAGAACCGGCTCCCGTCCCACCGTCGACGTGAGCGATGTCTCGATGCCCCAACGACACCAGATGGTCGACCGCCAACCGGGCACCGGCTCGATCGTCGTTGGTGACCGAATCGACCGAGGGCCACCGCGAGGCCCGAGCGACGAGCACCACGGGGACCGATGAGGCGGCCGAGAGGATCAGCGAGGTAGGAAGCACCGGCCCGGCAAGGATCAAGCCGTCGGTTCGAAGCTGCAGGAGGGTCTCGATCGCTTCCCACTCGCGCTCGGCCATGCGGCTGCCGGTGTTGATGAGGGCACGGTACTGAGCCGAGAGGGCCTCGGCCTCGATCCCGTCCACGACTTCCGCGAAGTAGAGGTTGTGAAGGTCGGACAGCATCACGCCGATCACGTTGGTCCGCTTGCGGACGAGCGACCGAGCGACGGCGTTCGGACGGTAGCCGAGCTGCTCGGCTGCCCGAAGGATCGCCTCCCGCTTCTCCTCCCGGACCCTTGGTGAGCCACGAAGCGCCAGCGAGACCAACGACTTGGACACTCCCGCTCGCTCGGCCACGTCCAGGATCGTGGGGTGGCCCTGCCGGCGGCCGCCCCGCCGCGCCGGCGCCCATTCCCGGACCGCCGTCGATCCGCTCACAGGCCCACCCGCTGGTGCTTACGCTCCGCCTCGTGTTCCGCCTTCGCCACCAGGACCTCGTGGCGTTCCGAGGCCTCGGGGACCCCCACGTCCCACCACGCATCTCCGCCCGTCCACGTCTCGGGGTCCGTTCGGATCACGATCACCGCCGTCCGGTCGGCTTCTCGCGCTTGCTCGAGCGCGCGCTCCAGCTCTTCGAGCGTGGAGACCTCGATGGCCATCGCACCCATCGATCGCGCGTGCGACGCGAAGTCCACGTACGCGATCTCCCTCGCCCGGACGTTCTCGATCAAATTGTTGAAGTGCGCGGCGCCCTTGGAGGCCTGGAGCCGGTCGATGACCGCATAGCCGCGGTTGTCGCACAGTACGACGATGAACGGGTGTCCGGAGAGCACCGAACCGTAGATGTCGGAATTGGCCATCAGGTAGGAGCCGTCCCCGCAGAAGGAGATCACCGTGCGATCCGGGAGCGCCATGGCGGCACCCCAGGCCCCGGCGATCTCGTAGCCCATGCAGCTGTAGCCGTACTCGCAGTCGAAGCTGCCAACCGAGAGCGACCGCCAGTGCTTGTTCAGCTCGCCGGGCAGCCCGCCGGCGGCCGTGAGGGCATAATCGTTCTCCCGGGCGTGGCGGCTCACGGTGCGGACGACCGCAGCGTACGAGGGAGATCGGCCCTCGGCGGGAGGAGCCGCCGCCTCCCCCAGGTACGAGTTCCAGGCCGCGTACTCCTCCCGGGCCCGGTCCAGCCACGACGCCGGCGCGCGCCAGCCATCGAGGGCCTCATCGAGCTCCTCCAGGACTCGCCGCGCGTCACCCACGACAGACAAAGCGCGATGCTTCGTCGCGTCGTGGCGGCCGACATTCACCGCGACCAAGCGCATCCCCTCGTTCCGGAACACGCTCCACGACCCGGTGGTGAAGTCCTGGAGCCGGGTGCCGACCGCCAGCACGACGTCGGCATCGCCCGCCAACGCGTTGGCCGAGGAGCTGCCAGTCACGCCGATCGGTCCGGCGAAGCTCGGATGGTCCCA
>WNGB01013706.1_pt1 | contig 12060 bp, 11 predicted proteins | sample 5400681 | NCBI WGS metagenome assembly WNGB01 (sample SAMN13153367, study PRJNA577476) | soil metagenome | isolation source: 115 cm soil or saprolite under grassland replicate 2 | place: USA:California | collected 2016-06-15 | reverse complement strand
GAGCTGATCCCACGTTAGGCCACTGAGCCGCCTCAACTCGGCGATCGCACCGCTCGCTGACACGGCCACCGGCAGGGATGTACCTGCGTTCGTCTGGTCGACAGGCCTCTGCAGATGCGAAAGCACTTCCGGAGGAGGCGCAACCGCCGCGGAGGTTCCAAGACCAACGAAGATGACGCTGGCTAGGATCGGCTCACGGACCTGCCGCATGAGGAGCATTGCGCCGCCGGCCGACGTGGTGTCAAACGGTGACAGGACTGGCGTGCTATTCATGGCTTGCCTCCGAATCGAACCAGGAACTCATTCGTGACAGCCCACCGAAAGACCGTGTAGATTCGCTCGGCGTAGCGCTGCGCTTCTGAAATCAATCGGTCAACTTCAAACGGCATCGGAGCCGCGCTGAACATATCGAGGTCGAGAATCCAGCTCTTCTCCTTCGCGGGTTCGATCGCGGATGGATCGACGGTCGCGCCCGGGGGAAGACACCCCCACCGAGCAAGCATCTGTGCGCCGGTCACGTCGAACAGTGATTCTGAAATCGCGTGCACTGCCTGGGTCGCGATGCTCGTTCCCACGATGCCGCGGACCTCAGGCCGCACAAGCGCGGTGATGTCGTCGACTGTCGGGCCAGCAATCCGATCGATGTAGCGAACCCCAAGGCGATCGAGCTGACTCGGTCCGATGTGCTCAATGACCGCTTCGGTGAGAAATCTGAGTCTGCCGAAGAAGTCCGACCTGCTGACGTACCGCGTGGTCTCAAGCGCCAAGAATTCAGATGTCAACGAGACACGCCAATCGCCAGTCGTGTCGCTGAAACGCCAAGCGATCCTTGGTTTCGCTTGGGCGACACCGCCTGGTCCCAGCAGAAACCCTTGCGTCTGCTCCTGCCGAAGCACGGGATATTTGCTTCGCGTTGCCTCCTGGAAGGAGGCCACGAAGTCTCGCTGCTCGACGGACAGAATCTCGGGAAACCGGAGCTGCGCGATGACGCGCACCAGGGGGGCGTCCTTGAGCGGCACCTCCTCGGGCGTCGGAGCTTCCAGCGGGTTGTCTGTGGCGCTCATACGGATACCATAAGCGGAATCGCCCTCTATGTGAAGTGGAATGTGAAGTCAGTACAAGTCTATACAGTTCATCACATTACCGAGGCCTTTGGCGCGTTCGAGAGTGTGGCCCTTGAGGCTCCGCTCTAGGAGGACACAGGGATCGCGTATGGCGGACGCTTCTGTCAGGTTTCGCCATAAACCTGCGTTCATACGAAGTAGAGGCTGGTGTGCTTTGCGGAAGAGCTTGGCTGGGAGGCAGGGATTCGAACCCCGATAACCTGGTCCAGAGCCAGGTGTCCTACCGTTGAACGACCTCCCAACGAGAATTCGCGCGAGACGAGGAACTTCAAATTATATCGGGCCGCCGTGACCGGCGGCAAGCGCGCTGAGGAGTCGGTAGTGGTCAGGTTTCAAAAACGACTGCATAAGTACACGGGCGGTACCGTGCGATACTGCCCGTATGCCAAAGCGGGTTAAGAAACGACGCGCCTCACGTGATGTCAACGAGATTGCCTTCGATTTGGGTCGCCAGACCGCGGCGCTGATGGAGGGCCCAGTAGCCGAACAACCGACGTTCAAAGCCCAGCTCTCGGCCTACATGTCGAAGCTCGGAGCGAAGGGCGGGAAGGTGAGCGGCGCGAGACGGCTTGAAAATCTCACGGACGAACAACGCCGCAAGATCGCTTCCGATGCCGCTCGCGCCCGATGGGCGAAACGGAAGGCTGTCAAGAAACGCTAGAGAGGGCAGGCCAATGAGGAATCGACGTCAGGTGGTTTCGGGCGTTCTCGTTCTGGTGTCCGTGGGATTCATAGGCCTTTACAACGTCGCCAGCAAGCCCCGCTTCGAAACGTTTCACGCGGTTGACGTTGTCCAGTTGATCGCCACCGGAATGTGCTTCGGCGCCGCTCTCGGCATGCTGGTCATGTTCTTCCGCGGCCGTCGTTCAAACTGACCCACTACCTGGAGTCCGCCACGATGATAGGCTGTGCGCGCTGTGATTGCGCCGCCAGCCAGCTGGCGCCCGGAGCATGCGCTGTTGTGCCAGCTGACACGCAGTGGCGTGGCCGAATCGACGTGTGCCGCACTGCCGCTGCTCGCTCCGTCGATCGATTGGTCCTGCCTGCTCGACACGGCTGACGCGCACGGCGTCTCGGAGCTGCTGCTGGCGCCCTTGACCGCTGTCCGCAACGACATCCCTTCCGCTGTGCTCGATCGCGTCACGACTCGGGTCGCCAGCGTAACCGCCTCAAACCTCGCGCGAACGAAGCAGACAACAGAAGTACTCGCGATTCTGCATGCCCACGGCATTCAGGCGCTCACTTACAAGGGGCCGATGCTTGCCGCCAGCATGTACGGACACCTCGGGCTGCGGTCGTGCGCCGACATCGACATTCTGGTGCACCAACGCGATGCGGCCCGCGTGCGGCCGCTGCTGCTCGCGGAAGGCTACACGCTACCCGCGCGTCAACGGCATCGAGGTGGATCGCTTCTTTACGGTTTGTTTCCTGCGGCAGGACGCGACGATACGCTGCTGCCATCCCAACCGCATCTCGCGGCCGTCGACGTGCACGTCGCGTTCACGCTGTGGACGCAAGGCATTCGTCTCGACATCGGCGAGTTGTTTCGGCGCGCGGTCACGATCGAGATTGCCGGTTCCACCATCCCCACGCTCTGCGCTGATCATCTCCTCCTGGTGTTGTCCATTCACGGCATGATGCATGGCTGGAGCGTGCTCAGGCACATCCGGGACATCGACGCGGTCGCGGGCCGCATTGAGAACTGGGATGTGCTGGTCGATGGCGCGCGTTCGGCTCGGATGCTGCGCGTCCTCTTTGTCGCGCTTTTGATTGCTCACATGGTGCTCGAGACGAAGCTGCCACCGCGGGTCCTGAAGCTCGCGCAACGGGACGCGCGCGACGTGGCGCTCGCCAACGGCGTTCCGCCGCGGCTGTTCGATCCAAGCATCGTCGCTCTCGATTGGGACCCTCGACCCTGGTTCATGGGATTCCTGCAAGGCTCGCGCGACCGCATTCGCTTCCACGCGCGCGACCTCACGTACGAATGGTTTCTCAAATGGCCGTGGGACGAGTGGCTCCGTCGCCGCGCTTCACGCAGCGAAGATCGGGCGTGAAGCTCCTCATCGTCACTCCCTGGCCACTGTCGACGGCCGGCGGCGGACAGCGTCTGGCGCGCGGTGTTGGGCACGCGCTCGCCGCGTATCACGGTTTCGACGTCGTTGTGGCCGCCGGATCGGGATTGATGACGACCGAGACGCCGGTTGTCGACGCGCAGCGATGTTTTTGCGAAGTCCGCGTGCCGCTCATGCGTACCTCCGACGCGGCCGGCGGGGCTAACCCCGAATCATTCATAAACGCGGCAGTCGATCGAGACCGTTCGCGAAGAAAATCGTGCGGAGCACGCCGTCACAGTGCAGGAAAAACGCTGCGGAGCGCGAGTGATAGAGGGTGGGGATGGGGGTCCCCACGCGATTGGACAGCGTGGCGATACGCCGTAGCAGCGTTTTTCCGGCGTGCGCAGCCCGATTTTCGGAGCGAATGGTCTCGGTCGACAAGCCAGTTTATGACTCATCCTCGTAAAGCCCCGCCACTACATGCGTCGTCGTACCTCGAAGGGCTCGAGGCACTCGCAGATCAGATGCGACCCGACGCGATTCTTTACCTCCCTCACGACTCGCCGTGTGCGCGGCAAGCCGCCGCGCTCGCAGGCCGATTGGGAATTCCATTCGTGCTCTGGCCTGCCATTCACTTCGACGTACGTTCTCAGACGAACAGAGCTGCCCGGTGTTTCTATCGATCGGCGACGTGGCTCGCGTGTCTGTCCACGCGCGAGCGACGCTGGCTTGTCGAGCGTGCCGGTGTATCGGCCGATCGCACGCTCATGCTCGGCTGCGGATGGAACGCATCTGCCGCACGTCTTGTTCGCCGTCGCGCGGAAGGCGGAAGTCTCAGTCTTCTGACGGTGTCCGCGTACGCGGATCACAAGCAGATCGACCATCAAATCGAAGCCGTATCGATCCTGCGCCGCGAATTCGGCATCGACGCGCGATTGACCGTCGCTGGCGCGATCGGCGAACGTGTTGTCTACGATCGACTCGCCGGCTCGATTCATCGCGCACGGTTGAACGACTCGATCGAACTCGTGACGGATTGCAGTGACGCCGCGATCGGCGAGTTGCACTCGGCCGCGGACTACTTCCTCTTTACCAGCCGCTCGGAGAGCTACAGCCTTGCGCTATTCGAGGCGATTGCCATCGGGACATTCCCGATTGCATACCCGCACCCGGCGTACCGCGAGTTGATTGAGACATCGCGGTTTGGATTTGTCACGACGCGATCCGATTCGAGGAGCCTCGCGGAGGCGATTGCTCGTGTCTCGCAGCTGCCGCCACAGAAATCCGACGAGAGCCGGCTGCGCTGGCTTGCGGATCGTTCCTGGCAACGAGTGACGGAGCCGCTGGCGCGGGCGCTGCGTGAATGCAGCTTGATGCGTCCAGCCCCGCGTCTCGGTCAGCCCCGTTTCTCTCCGACCGCGACGATCAGGTAACCGTGTCGCCGGACAGACGGGAAGCGCGCATCGAAGAACGCGCAGGTCCGGACGAGCGCCGCGGTGAGCGGCGTGAGCGCAGAGACCCACACGTGACACGCAAGATCGAGCATCCGCAGCCAGCCTGGCATGAAGAGAATCGCCGTCTCCGCGACGACGTCGAAACCGCTGTCGGTCACGAGCGCGCGCAGGCTGCCCCGTGTGTATGACTTCTCGAAACCGTACGCGTAGAGGCGTACCGCGGATAACGCACGCACGAGCAGCGGCCGCAGAAACGGATCGAGCCTGTTCGGCACGCCGATGATCGCGCGTCCGCCCGGCTTCAAGACGCGCCACATTTCTCGCACGGCGGCAGGCGATTCGTCGAAGTGTTCGATCGTGCCCATCGAGTACACCGCGTCGAACGATCCGCTGCGGTACGGAATGTGGCGACAGTCGGCGACGAGGAACGTGCCCGAGCGATCGGGCGACTGCACTTTCGCGCGGGACGCAATCGGTCCGGAAATATCGATGCCGTGGATCTCCGCACCCTGTTGTGCCGCCCAGAAGAGAATCCGCGTGTTCTTTGCTTCGTCCCAAAGATCGGTTTTCAGAATGCGCCGGCCGTTCACGCTTCCGAGGTGCTCACGCAGCAGACGCTCTTCGTTGGCGCGATAGTAGGCGGTGGAGGCAGCGCCTCCTAGATCGGGAAAGGTGTCGCCGACCGCAGACCAGAAGTGGCGATACGCCGCGAGTCGTTCCGTCGCATCGGAACGATCCGACCGCGTCAACCCCGCACCAGCTCGCGAACGATCACCCGCGTGGCGCCGAGCAGCTCCGCCAGTTGGGGCTCCCAGGACCAGCGCGTGCGCCGGCGGCAGCAATAGAGGTTGAACGCCACGAATCCGGTTTCGGGGAAGGAATGGCAGGTGAAGTGCGATTCCGAGAGCAGGAGCAGGCCCGTCACGCCGCCACCCTCGAACGTACGCCACATCGGCGGCGCCATCGGGTGGAGATCCAGATCGCGGACGAGTCGATCGATCAGCGTGCCAAGCGTCTCAATCGAGCCCGACGCGTGAGCATCGCATCCGAAGGCGTCGATGACCCACTCGACGCCCGTGCAGATGCCATGCCCGAATGCCGGTTCAAACGCGGTCGGACTCGAGTCAGGCACGCGCCGCGCCGTCGAGACGACGATTGCCGAGATACCAGACGCCGACAACGCCCAGCAGCACAATCAGCGCTGCGAGCGCGACGTTGTTTGTCGCCGGCACGCCGAGCGCACCGAGACGCGGGCTGGTGTAGTACTGCGGATCGGGGATGCCGTCGCCGTTCAGATCGAGCACGACCGTGTCGCCGCGGCCGTCCCCATTCGTGTCAGCGAGCGGCACGAAGATCTGACCGGCGGCCGGACCGCATCGGCCTTGTCGCGCGCCGAGCAGCGCTGCCTGCGATGCTGGAATGCTCACGTAGTTGCTGTCCGGCGTGAACACGAGTGAGACGACGCCACTTCCGTTCGTGCCGCCAAGCGACATGGCGTCCATCGCGCCGTCGCCGTTCATATCCATGAGCGCGCCGCTCCCGGATGCGAAAGTGGATCCCACTGCCGTCTCCATATAGGAGAACTGGCTCGCGCCGCCGCCGCTCGTGCCGGCGATGTTGATCGCCTGATCGCGGCCGTTGTTCGTGCGGCTGGCCGTACGGAACTTTCCCGAAGCATCGGGCGAGCCCAACGTGACGACGTTGTTTGGTTGAGTCCCGCAGGAAAACACCGTCGGCAGCTCCAGAGTATTCGCTCCCGATTGCCGCGGCAGGAGCTGTGTATCGCCGCCGCCGGGCCTGCCGTCGCCGTTGTCGACCAGGATGGGGAACTGCGGACCTACCATGTGAAGACCCGCCTGCGCCACACTGTCCGCGGTGAACGGTTTCGAAAAGAGCAGCGTGACGATCAGCGGCAATGCCAAACCACAGGTGAAGGCGGCCTGCTTCAGGTGCTGTCGCATAGCGAGACTCGCTTTGTTGAGGCCCAGGCGGGCGTCGTTGAGATTCGAGCGGTCGCAGTATAGCTCAATCACGGAAGTTCCCTTGCAGCGGTTCCGTCACGTACGTTCCTGACGAGGTTCACGGGAGTCTTTCACCCGCGTTTCGTCATCCTTGTGCGACGTGAGTGCGAGTAGAAACCCGACGAGGAACAGACTTGCGGCTACCGACCCGCCTGTCAATGCCAGCCCCGCCCACGGCTGCACCGGCTGAAGGCTCATGAAGCCGTTCATCCCCAGCATGAGCGTCGCCAAAAACAGTGTGACTGCCCCTGCACCAACGAGCGATTCGGCATGACGCGAATGGTGTCCCACTGCGTGGCGGCTGCTGAGCGAGAGTGATAGCAGCACGATCAGGATGGCCGCGTACAGTTCGAATGTCGCGACGAGCGTCTGTTGCCCGGCCACCGCACCAAGGAGCCGAACAACGCGCGCAGAGATCCACGGCGTGAAGGTGTCGACGCCGATTGCCCCGAGTATGACGGCTGTGCCGAGCAGCGCGAATCGCGCGCCTGCCCGCTCTGACCCGGCGTCTCTACGAATAGCGCATGCGGCGGCAAACATTGCGGCGGCAATGAGCTTCGTGCCCATCCACCGGCGTTGAAGGAGTCCAGCGACGGCCAGGCCTGCGATCGGCTGATCGATCAGAATGCAGCCGACGGACAGGATAATCGCGTCGAGCCACAACACAGGACGCGCGAGCGGTTGACCGACGACAGCTCGGCACACGTCGAGGAGCCGCTGAGCGCCGTGCCAACGTAAGGACAGGACGCTCGCCTGCAGCGCCGGCGTCAGAAGAAACAGAAACGCGGCCGCCTCGGTGAGATCGAAGCGTCTCGCGACAATGAGATCCACCATTGTGCTTGCCGCCAACAACGCAACCGCGAGAACGACCCACAGCACAAAGAACCATGCGACGCGGTCGCGGCTCGGTGCGGCACTTTGACGCTTGCGGATCATCTCGACGATTTCGAGCGCCGCAAGTTGCGTGGCGGGCACGACCAGCACCTTGACGATTGTCGTTCGATCGAGCGACGCGCGCCCCGTCCAGAGAACGTGAATCGTTTCGAGCGCGCTGAGATACGTCGCGGCGAGCAGCGTCCAGTGCAAGCCCCGTCTGCGCATGCAGCAGGCCGTCTTATTCCGCCGCGCGCTCGAGATCCGTCAGACGGCGTTCGTGCGCCGCCAGCCGGCGTTTGAACTCTGGAAGACTGTCGATCAGCGCGAGCGCCTTCTTCGCGCGTCGTGCCTCGACAGCCGGCGAACCGAGGACGACGCCGTCCTGAGGCACGTTTTTGGTCACGCCGGACTGCGCGCCGATGACCGCGCGAGCGCCGACGCGAACATGATCGACGAAGCCGGCCTGGCCTGCGACCGTCACGTAGTCGCCGAGCGTCGTCGAGCCGGAGAGACCCGCCTGCCCGATGATGATGCAGTGACGGCCGATCGTCGCGTTATGGCCGACCGTCACGAGGTTGTCGATCTTGGTGCCCCGGCCGATCCGTGTCGCGGCCAGAGTTGCGCGATCGATCGTGGTGTTGGCTCCGATCTCCACGTCGTCCTCGACGATGACCTGGCCTACCTGTCGGATCTTGCGATGACGCTCGGGCTCGTCCGGGGATTGAACGGCAGCCGGCAGCGGCTCGCGCGTATAGCCGAAGCCGTCGGCGCCAATCACGACGCCGCTGTGGAGGATCACGCGATTGCCGATCGTCATGTCAGGGTAGATGTGCACACCCGCGTAAATCACGCAGTCGCATCCGATCACCGTGCCTTCACCGATGGTCGACGAGGGGTGCACTTCGGTGCCTTCGCCAATCCGCACTCGCGCGCCTACGAAGACGAATGGGCCGATGCCCACGCCGCGGCCCAACTCGGCACTCGGATCCACGAACGCTGCGGGCGAGATGCCTTCGAATCTGCGATGGACGGGAACAATCCACTCCACCACTGAAGCCATGGCCGCCGCGGGGTGGCGCACTCTGATCGCCGTGACGTCGGGCGGCACGTCCAGGTCGAGCGGCACGAGGGCGGCGCCGGCGCGGCTCGCACCTGCGAGGTGCTTTGCCGATTCGATGAAGATGAGGTCGGCGCAATCGGCTTGGTCAGGCGTGCTGAGTCCGCTGATCACGCGGTGGCCGTCACCGACCAGCGCTCCGTGGAGATAATCGGCGATCTCACGAACATGTCGCTTGTCGATCACAGGGACGATGGCACTCTACTGCCGGCTTGTGCATGAGCGCGTGCGTAACGTGCGGCTGCGGCCGTCAGCGCCAAGGGTATCGCGAGCGAGATTGCTCGTACGGCGGTGATTGGGACCTCGTGTGCGAGGCCGCCGCCGACTTCTCGCGCGACGACGAGCGTCACCACCTGCAGCACCGCGCCCGCCGGGACGAGTACAGTCAGCGCTGCTCCCGCGCGCCGGCCGAAAAGCGCGACGCACAGTCCGCACAAGAGCGCGAGTTGAAACACCGGCATGATTGAGATGGCGCCTTGAACGTCCGGCGCACTGGCGCTCGTGCTGAACGGCTTCGGATTGTCGCGGTCGAACAACTGCGATGCCGCGGTCACAGTGCGTCCGTACAACGGCCCGATGGCGAGAGCGACCACCAGTGAGACCAGAATGCCGTACGCGGCAACGCGAAGGGTGCTTCCCGCGCCCGTCCGTCTAACGCGCCATCGCGCGGTTCCCACCAGGAGAAGCAAGGCGCCTGCGAACTGATAGAAACCGTGGGTGAGGAACAGCGGCGGTCCGATGATGGCTGGTAACGCCACTGTCAGCAGTCGAAGGAGACCGAGTGTTGCAAACACTGGAACCGCCATCACAAGCGCGGCTACGCGGAGCGCGGCGCGGCGTGGCCATACCAGGGCCCATGCGAAGTAAACGGGCATGAGCGGAGTCACGATGCATTCGGATGTGACGAGAAACGACTGCTGTCCGACGACGAGCGTGCTGCCGCCGACGAGCGCTGTGGTTCCCAGTGCACGAAGCGCGCCTGCTGCCGCAGTTGCAAGGAACATCGCGCCGCGCTGGAGCACCTGTGAACCGAGCAGCCACGGGGTCGCCGCGACATACGCTATGAGCAGCAACGCCGCCGCGATTGCGACATTGCGTTTGCGCACGAAGTCGTCGTCCTGTTCGCCCGCGGTGCGTTGGTCCATCCAGATCCAGCCCGCGAGAAACGCCGCTGCGCCGCCAATCATGAGCGCGGGCCAGATGTATGTGTGGAGCGGAATGAACAGTGGGGATCCCGCCGTGTTCACCAGAGTGAGGACGCGAAGGAGATTGAGTCCCGCCAGACCGGTGGCGACGAGGGCGACGCCTGCCACACGGCGCCGCCACCCGGTTGGGTAGGCGGCGATTGCCGCAATCGCCAGCGCGATCGCGTCGCTGCCGCTGCAGCTCAAGTCGACGCTCACAGGCGATCCGCCGACGCCCCCGGCAAACGCGCTCTGCCAGCGGACGAGCGGCTGTACGAGCAGACGCGTGCCGAGCGACGACCTCACGATCGCCAGCAAAACGAGGCTCCAACACACCAGCGCGATAAGAAAGCGGACGCGAATATCTGCGATGACTCTGGACATCGAACGCGCTACGTCGCAGGAATTATGCGCCGAATCAGTGATTCGATACTAAACCCCGCTCACTCGAGTTTCCATCGCCATCGACGCACGCGCACAGACAATGCTCGTGTGTCGGCGGCAGCGCCCTCACCGTTCGCGGGCACCAGCACACCGTCTGCGACAAAGCCGATGACATTCGCGCCTGGCGTCAGGACAACCGGACCAACGGAGTACCATTTTCGGATTGGCTGCACGGTCAGGGCGGAGAGCTCGTTGCCATTGACCGTCAGGCGGAGCAGACGTTCGACGCCGAAGGCTTCCAGTTCGAGGCCCAGCTCGCCAACGGCGCGATCGACGCTCGCGTTCATCGTTTTCATCGATCCTTCCGCGCCCATCCATCGCCACGTGTCGAGCCCCAGGTATTCCCGCGGGAAAAATCCTGAGAGCTCCGTTACATACACGGCTCGCTTCGGCGCGGTGATCTCGAAGACCGACGCGTCTGCCGCGACGTGGACAGCTTTCACGCCGTCGAGGGTTGCGCCCTCCGTCCACTCGCCACTCTTCGATGCGGTGCGCACAATGACATGCGAGCCTGCCAGCCATCTGTGAGCCGATGTCGGCAACACGTCACGCGAGGCGGGCCGCGGCAAGTACTCGAACGTCGCGCCCAGGAGCAGCACGGCCGCGAACATGATGCTCGCTCTCGTGCGGCGCTCGATCAACATCGCGAAGCCGGCGCCGGCGAGCGTTGTCAGCATGAGGCTGACGATCACCCCGAAGCGCGCATATGAGCGGAACATCGGCAGTGCCGCGTACACGGCGGCCGATGGCATCGGCCATCGAAAGGGGCCGAGCTGAATCGCTGGAGGAAGCGAGCACACAAACGCAACCAGCGCCGTAACGAGAAGAACCGGATACAGGACGGCAGTGCGGCGTTTGACTTTCATCCATGCAGCTGCCAGCGGCACCAGGGCGAGTGCGAGAACGGACGCGCCAATCGACACCTGCTGTTCGAGCAAGCCAACATCGATGCCTGCCGAGCGCCACACTGTCGACGCGCGTCGTCCCAGCCAAATGTGTCCTGCGGCCGGCATCAGATAACTCCACGCGCGCGCCGAATGTTGATCGAGCGCTTCGCTCGGAAACGCGAACGAAGACGGATTGCGCAAAACCGCGGGGTACTCTTCCCACGCGACGAATAGCGCCGCGCCGGCGGTGGCGCCAATCGCCGCTGCCGTCCAGCCCAGCACGCGGATCGCACGACCGGAGCGTTCCCTCGAACGTGCCAACGCGTACGCGAGTGCCGCCGCAGGTGCAATGATCGCAACGATCATCCCGAAGTAGAAGCTTGCAGCTCCGGCCAGCACGAGAGCCCCAGCGACGATTGCCGCGCGAAGCAGTGTCGGTCGCTCGATCAGACGCCAGAGAGCCAGAAAGAAGAGCGGCAGCCACTGCGTCTGGACAAGGTGCACGTGATAGGCGGCGTGCGCGAGACGGAAGGGCGCAAAAGCGAAGAGGAGCGCGGCCACAAGCGCACCGGCCGGCGAGCCGATGACATGACGGGCGTGCACGAACGCCAGTAACGCGGTCAGCGGAAACGTGATCAGCACCAGCGCGTTGTAGGCGGGAACGGCCGTCATGAAACGCGTCAGCACGACGCCCGGGATGTCCGTGGCAGGCTGCAGATACGGAGGCGGCACGTGGCCGCTCTCGTATTGCTCCATCATCGTGAAGGGATCGTGCTGACGGCCAACGAGCTCGACGCCAAACAGACGGGTTTCCGGATCGCGCAGCGTGGGCGCCGCGATCACTGCTGTTATCGCAATCGACAGCACACCTGTGAGCGCAAGCGCCTGCGTCCAGGTGG
>WNGB01011598.1_pt1 | contig 12060 bp, 9 predicted proteins | sample 5400681 | NCBI WGS metagenome assembly WNGB01 (sample SAMN13153367, study PRJNA577476) | soil metagenome | isolation source: 115 cm soil or saprolite under grassland replicate 2 | place: USA:California | collected 2016-06-15 | reverse complement strand
CGAATACTTCCTCCGCTCGGAGCAGATCCCAACCAAGGTTCGGATCGCGGTCGGCGAGGAGGTCAGCGCCGGCGCCGACGGCGCCCGCCATCGCTGGCGCGCCGGCGGCATCGTGCTGCAGTTCCTGCCCAAGGACCCCAAGCGCGCCGCGCAGGCCGATCTCGATCCCGGCGATGCGCCGGAGGGAACCGAGCCGCACGTTCTTCCCGAGGACGACGCCTGGCGCGAAGGCCGTTCGCTGGTCGCAACCGTGGAGGACGTGGAGCTGATCGATCCGACGGTCTCGGCTGAGCGGCTGCTCTACCGATTGTTCCATGAGCGCGGCGTGCGGGTCTACCGCAACCGGGAGCTGGCCGCACAGTGCTCGTGTTCGCGCGACGGGGTCGCCGCCATGCTGGCGAACTTCTCGCAGGACGACCGCGACCACATGGTCGAGAACGGCGTGATCACGGTCACGTGCGAGTTCTGCAGCGCGACCTACGTGTTCGAGCCGGCCGAGGCGGCGGGGGCGGGTTAATCGTCAATTGATCGTCCGCGCCTCCTGCGGCAGGTCGAGCGAGAAGGCCGGGATGTCGATGTCGAACGGCTCCCCCGTCTCGGTCACCATGCCGTAGGTGCCGACCATGAAGCCGGACGGCGTCGGTAGCGGCACGCCGCTCGTGTATTCGTAGTGGGCCCCCGGCTTGAGCACCGGCGTCTCGCCGACGACTCCGGCGCCGCGCACCTCCTGCAGGCGCCCGTTGGCGTCGGTGATGCGCCAGTGGCGGGTCTTGAGCTGGACGGTTTCGCGCCCGAGATTGGTCAGGGTGATCGTGTAGGCCCAGAAGAAATAGCTGTTCTCCGGCGACGATTTGTCCGGCAGGAACATCGGGGAGGCCCTGACCTCGATCTGGCGGGTCACGGCGCGATACGCGGGTTTGGCAGTAACGGTCATAGTCAAGCCTTCGGCCCCAATACCGGCAAAACTGGCTAGTGTCCCGATTCCGAAGTTCGCACACATTCGCGGCATATACCCATGCGAACTTCGGAATCAAAGGGACATTAGCAACTCTATGATTCTAGTGCCCCTTTTTGAACCCGGAGTTCGCAACCGGACTCGCGGCACTGCCGTGCGAACTTCGGGTTCGGGGCACTATGTATTTTTGTGTCGGGAACATTGGTATTCTTGTGCAGTGAACAGCGTCTTGTGGCCGCTTGCAATCGTCGCGACGACGTGAATTCTGGGAGCGCCGGGGGGACGGTAATATCGGCTGAATTGGTGCCCCGAACCCGAAGTTCGCATGCCAGTGCCGCACGTTCGATTGCGAACTTCGGGTTCAAAAGGGGGCACCAGAGCCATAGAGGTGCCAGTGTCCCTTTGATTCCGAAGTTCGCCTGAGAATGTGCCGCGAGGGTTTGCGAACTTCGGAATCGGGACACTGGCTGCTGACGAAAGATCGCCGCCCATGCACTCCCCCGTGGTCATGACGACCGGACGCGATCTGCGGCTCGATTTGTTCCGCGGCCTTGCCCTGTGGCTGATCTTCCTCGATCACATCCCCTCGAACGTGGTGAGCTGGATCACGATCCGGAACTACGGCTTCAGCGACGCCACCGAAATCTTCATCTTCATCTCCGGCTACACCGCGGCCTTCGTCTACGGCAAGGCGATGACCGAGCGGGGATTCGTCATCGCGGGCGCGCGCATCCTGCGGCGCGCGTGGCAGATCTACGTCGCCCACATCTTCCTGTTCGCCATCTACATGGCCGAGATCGCCTATGTGGCGACCAGCTTCGAGAACCCGCTCTATGCCGAGGAAATGAACATCCTCGACTTTCTCAAGAACCCCGACCAGACGATCATTCAGGCGCTGTTGCTCAAGTTCAAGCCGGCCAACATGGACGTGTTGCCGCTCTATATTATGCTCTTGCTGTTCTTCCCGCCGATCCTCTGGCTCCTGCGGCGCGTCCCGACACTGGCGCTGGCGGTCTCGGTGGCGATCTACGTGATCGCCTGGTGGTTCAATCTGAACCTGCCCGGCTATCCGTCCGGCGTCTGGTACTTCAATCCGTTCGCTTGGCAGCTCCTGTTCGTGTTCGGCGCCTGGTGCGCGCTCGGCGGAGCCACGCGGCTCGGGTCGGCGTTGCAGTCGAATGTGACCGTGGGCATCGCACTCGCCTATATCGCTTTCGCGCTGGTGGTCGCGCTGACCTGGTACGTGCCTGGGCTCACCCGCTACGTGCATCTGCCGGTGTGGCTCGAGGACCTGATCTACCCGATCGACAAGACCAACCTCGACGTCCTGCGCTTTGCCCATTTCCTGGCGCTCGCGGCCGTGACGGTTCGGTTCGTGCCGCGGACTTGGCCGCTGCTGCAGTCGTGGGCCCTCTATCCCGCGATCCTGTGCGGCCAGCATTCGCTCGAAATCTTCTGTCTCGGCGTGTTCCTGGCCTTCGCCGGCCATTTCGCCCTTGTGGAAGTGTCGGGGGCGATCTGGATGCAGTTCTTGATTAGCGCATTAGGCATCATAATAATGATTGGTACGGCCGCCCTCATCACGTGGTATAAGAGGATGGAGGGGCGAAGCCCCACAACGCGTCCCAAACAATCGGACGCTGACCTCGCGGGAGGCGAGGCATGAAGGCACTCACGGCGGCAGTTTTGGCCGTTTTGGCCTTTGCAAACACGGCCTTAGCCGCGGAACGCCCGCGCTGCGCCGTCCCCAACTATTTGTTGTTGGGCGACGCCCACCTCAACCGGGTGTTCGCCGCCGTCAGCGGTACGCCGCGGCAGCTGCGGATCGCCGTCGTGGGAACCGGCTCCTCGGCGCTGGCTGGGCCGGACGGGCCCCCGTCGGCCTACCCCGCGCGACTGGAGGTCGCACTCAACCAGCGGTTATCGGGGGTCCCGGTCAAGGTGGTCACTCTGCTGCGGACCCGTCAGACCGCCGAAGACCTGGCCAAGGGCATGGATAAATTGCTGGTCGACGAGAAGCCCGATTTGGTGATATGGCAAACGGGTACCACCGACGCCATCCGGAGGATCGATCCCGACAACTTCAAGGCTGCGCTCGAAGACGGCGTGGAGCGGATCCACAAGGGTGGTGCGGACGTCATTCTGATGAACATGCAATACAGCCCGCGCACCGAGTCGATGATTTCGGTCGGACCCTATGCCGACGTGATGCGGGTGGTGGCACAGCACTTCGGAATTCCGTTGTTCGACCGGCTCGGCATCATGCGGCACTGGTCGGACACCGGCGACTTCGATCTCTATGCCGCCGGCCGGGACAATGTGCTGGCGCATCGCGTGCACGATTGCATCGGCCGGGCCATCGCGACTCTCGTCATCGACGCGGGTCGCCTGCAAGCTTTCCTGCTCAGGGCGGGGCGATAACCGTCGCAAGAAACGTTTACCGGGGACACCAAGGCAGCACTCACTTTCATGCACCACGATCAGCTTCTGCGTCGCGTCGCCGCCGGGTCGGCTGTCGCGGCGACAATCCTCCTCTTGGCCCTTCCGGCGCTGGCGCAGCAGTCCACGCCGGTCGCGCTAGCCCCTGCCGCCGCTGCGGCACCGGCAGCGAAATGCATGGTGGCGGCCGACATCGCTCACTTCGACCTGCCGCTGTCGCGCTTGGCGGTCCGGATGGCGGGCGGCCTGCCGATCAAGATCGTCGCGATTGGCTCGTCCTCTACGTACGGAGCCGGGTCGAGCGCGCCGACCGCGGCCTATCCGAGCCGGCTCGAGGCCGAGCTCAACCTGCACTTCCCTGGACACGCGCTGACGGTCGTCAATAGCGGCGTCAACGGTGAGGAAGCGAACGACATGCTGGCCCGCTTCGAGGCCGGCGTCATTGCGGAGAATCCGCATTTGGTGATTTGGCAGGTCGGGACCAATTCGCTGCTGCGCGATCGTCCGCTCGATCCGCGCGGCGTGGTTCTGCATGACGGCCTGGCGCGCCTGAAGGCGAGCCGCACCGACGTCGTGCTGATGGATCCGCAATACGCGCCGCGCGTGCTCGCGAAGGCCGACCGCGACGCCGTGGTGGCGCAGATCGCGCAGATTGCGAAAGAGGAAAAGGTTGGCCTGCTGCGCCGCTACGCCATGATGCGTCAATGGCACGAGACCGACAGACTGCCGTTCGACGCCTTCGTGACCGCGGACGGCTTGCACATGAACGACTGGGGCTATGCCTGCCTCGCCAAGTCGGTCGGCGCAGCGATCGCCGAAGCGGTGAACCGTCCGACCGAGACGGCCTCCGTGCCGCGCCCGACACGCTGATCCCGTCGCTTGCTCTGCAATACGTCAATGGCCGGGCATGCCCGGCCATTTGCGTTTTAGAAGTTCGTTGAGACGGACCGCGTGGCGCCGTCATCGTGCCGCGAGAGCAGGCCGTCGTTGTTGCGTCCTCTCCCCTGGCGGGCCGCAAGGGGAGAGGGCGCAGTCACGACACTCGCGCTCGTGGCGAGACACATCTCCGCTTTCGCGCTTGTGTGTGCATCCACCAGCTTGCGCGGGGACGACACCGGAGAGGTCAATCCCTGAGCAGCGGGATGGTCTTGTAGTCCGGCGTCGGCGGCACCGACTGCAGATAGGCGTAGATGTCGGCCAAGTCGTCGTTCGGCAGCACCGCTTCCCGATAGGGCGGCATCTGGCGATTGGTGGTGCGCACGAAGTTCGCCAGCGCCTCATAGGGCATGGGATCGGGGGCAAGCTTCGGGCCGGCGTTGCCGCCTTGTCCGACCGTTCCGTGGCATTGGAAGCAGCCGTAGGTCATGAACAGTGTCTTGCCCTTTTCGGCCGACGCGGCGAGCGCAGCCGTGGAGGTGAGCACCAGGCCGGCGGCAATCGCCGCCAGCCGCAACTGATTCTGAGAAACACCCATTACCCATCCCCCTCAACGCGCCTGCGCAACGACGTCGATCAGCGCCGGCTGGCCGCTCTTCACCGCATCGACGGCCTTCTTCAACGCCGGCCCGAGCTCGGCCGGATCGGAGATCGGCGGGGTCGCCCACCAGCCCATCGATTCGGCGAGCTTGGCGTAGTTGACGTCGGGATTTTCGATGCGGGTGCCGACCGGGCCCAGGTCTTTGATGGTGGTGCCGAGATTGGCGACGCGGTTGCGCCGGTTCGACATGCGCTGCACGTGCATGACCTCCTGGTGATAACCCTTGTTGTTGTGCAGCACGCTGAGCAGCGGGATCTTGTGGCGCGCCGCCGTCCACATCGCGCCCGGCGCGAACATCATGTCGCCGTCGCCCTGCAGCGCCACCGAGAAGCGGCCGAGCGGGCCGTTGGCATGGGCGGCGCCGACCGACGCCGGCAGGCCGTAGCCGACGCCGCCGCCGCCGGAGCCGCCGAGCCAGTGATAGTGCTTGTCCATCTTGAAGATCTGGTTCGGCCACGAGCCGATACCGTTGCGTGACGCCACCAGCGAATAATCGAGATCCTTGATCTGCGCCCACAGCTCCACGCACAACCGCGGCACGCTGATCGGGTTCGCGTTCCAGCCGACCGCCGCCGCCTGCTTGCTGCGCTCGCGCGCCTGCTGCCAGGCCTTCTTCAGGGTCTCGCCGCGCTTCTCGTAGGCCGCCTTGCGATCGCTGGGGAGCGCCGCCTTCACCGCTTCGATCAGATAGGGCAGCGAGGCCTCGGCATCGCCGAGCATGGCGATGTCGACGGACTGGAAGCGCTGGAAGTCCTGGTAGTTGGACTTCTGGTTGAGCTCGGCCGCGCTGATCGTGATCAGCTTGGTGCCCGGCTTGATCCTGGATTGGCGGGTGCCCAGCCCGTGCTCCAGGCCGTTGTCGATGAAGAGATTGACCGTGTTCCAGAAGTCGGAGACTTCCAGCCCCAGGATCAGGTCGGCGTTGCGGATCAGCGCCTGGCCCGATGCACCGCTCTGATTGAGATGATGGGTGTTGGGGAAGTTCATCCGGTTGGACTGGTCCATCACCGGCGCCTGAACCAGCTCGGCGAGCTGCACCAGCAGATTGACGCCGTTCTGCGAACGCGCCGTCCGATCGACGACGATGACGGGGTTCTCCGCATTCACCAGCAGCTTTGCGGCTTCCCGCAGAGCGGCGGTGTCGGCATGCGGCGGCGACGGCCGCACGTATTTCGGAATGTAGAGATTGCCGCCGTGCTCGTTCATCGGCTCTTCCTGCAGCCCGCCGTCGAGCGCGATCATCACCGGCTCGTAGGGCGGCGTCATGCACATCTTGTAGGCGCGCACGAACGACTGCGCGAAGTGCTGCAGCGACACCGGGTTGTCGTCCCACTTGGTCATGTCGCGCACGAGCGCATTGATGTCCTGGCCCGAGTGATAGGTCGGCACGCCGGGCGGGCGCCTGGCCGCATCGAGATCGTTGCCGCCGACGATGATCACGGGCACGCGGTCGGCCCAGGCGTTGTAGATCGCCATGGTCGCGTGCATCAGGCCGACGGTGCCATGGCAGAGCATCATCTGCGGCTTGCCGGTGACCTTGAAATATCCGTGCGCCATCGCGACCGAGGATTCCTCGTGCATGCAGGTGATGAATTCGGGCTTTTTGTTCTTGCCATAGTTGATCAGCGACTCGTGGAGGCCGCGGAAGCTCGATGCCGGGTTGGAGTAGACGTAGTCGATGTCGAGCGACTTGATCACGTCGACCATGAAGTCGGAGCCGGGGCGGTGCCCATCCGGCTTCACTTCCACGTCGACATTCGCCTCGAGCGCGATCTGGTGCGCGGTCGGGCGCGTGAACGCCGGGACCTTCGCAGCGCCGGTCGGCGGCGTCGCCGCCTTGGCGGCGTCCTGCGCGAGCGGGACGGTTGCGGCGGCGCCGGCGACGCCGGCCAGGAATTTTCGTCGGTTCACGTTGGAACGCGAGTCTTTTCTTGCCATTGTTGAACCTCCCTTGCGAGCCATGCCGACGGGCGAGAGCGCCCGGCTGACTATTGTTGAAGTTCCACAGTATCTACCGCTCGGCGCGGATTGGAAGGCCATTGTGTGGGCAAGCGGCCCATGCGCGGCCGTCCCGCCGTCACTTTTTCGATGGCCGCAGAACGCTATCCTGGCATGGCGTCAAGGAATGGTGTTGAGCGTCGCCCACTATTGCCGCTTGTTCGAATTCTGAGTTGGGCGCGATCGCGCCGCGAGTCACTCTCCTCCCGCGAGCGCTTGCGAGCGGCGGGGAGGCTCGGCGAGCGCGTTTGCGCGAGCCGGGGTGGAGGTGTTTCGATCGCATACCGCACAAGCCGTTCCCCCCCCACCCCTGACCCCTTCCCACCGCTCGCAAGCGCTCGCGGGGGGGAGGGAAACCGAGAGTCCGCCGCTTTGTCGCTTCGGAGTCGGCCGCCAGTGTTGTGCTAGGATCGCGCGAATTTTCTCGTCGTCGCTGGAGTCCGCCCGTGCGCGCATTGATGCTGACCGCCGCGATCTGCGTCCTGATCGCGCCTGAGGCGCCCGCGCAGGACTTCTACAAAGGCAAGACCGTCACGCTCATGGCTGGCCAGCCGCCCGGCGGCGGCATCGACAGCGAGATGCGGCTGGTCGCGCAGTTCTTCGGCCGCCACATTCCGGGCGAGCCGGCGATCGTGCCGCGCAACATGCCGGGCGCCGGCGGGCTCATTCTCGGCAACCACCTCTATGGCGTGGCGCGGCCGGATGGGCTCACGCTCGGCATGCCGGGGCGCTCCGGCTTCGTGCTGGCGCCGATCATCAGCGCCGCCGACACCAAATACGATCTGCGCAAGTTCACCTGGATCGGCTCATCGGCCAGCAGCAACTTCGTCCTGTGGATGCGCCGGCAGTCGAACATCAGGAGCTTCGACGATCTCAAGCAGGCCAACCACCAGATCATCATCGCCGGCTCCGGCTCGACCACCGCCAACTCGGTCATGCCCGAGGTACTCGCCAAGTACGAAAATATCCCGATCAAAGTCGTGCGCGGCTATCCGGGCATCAGCGATGCGGTGCTCGCGGTCGAGCGCGGCGAGGCCGACGGCGTGCTGTGCCAGCGCGCCAGCATCCGGCCCGATATGCTCGCCTCCGGCGCGGTGATGCCGGTGTTTCAGCTGTTCGAGGTGGAGCCGACCCTGCCGATCCTCGAGCGGCTGGTCAGCAACCCGCAGGAGAAGGCGCTGCTGGAATTGTTGAGCGCGCCGCAGCGGCTCGGCCTGCCGATGGTGGCGCCGCCCGGTCTGCCCGCCGAACTCACCCGCACGTTGCGGCAGTCATATCTCGCGATGGTGGCGAGCAAGGAATACACCGACGAAGCGGTGAAGCGCGGCTTCGATGTCGGCCGACCGAACACCGGCGAGGAGATCGCCGCGTACATCGTCACCAAGCTCCTCACGTTCCCGGCCGAGACGATCCGCGAGTATCGGAGCTACGTCGAGCGGCAGTGACGCCGGGCCGCGGTGTTCCCTTTCCCGCGCCGTGCTATGCTCGTGCCGACAACAGCCCGTCGTGAAACGGGCGCGGGGAGGAAGGCCATGGTTGGAAAGTCGTTTGCGGCATTGCTCGGGGCTGCCGCACTCGTCACCCAGGGCGCGCAGGCGCAGAATCTTGTCATCCTGAACGGGACCCTGATCGACGGCACCGGGCGCGCCCCGATCGAGAATTCGGTCATCGTGATCGAGAGCAACCGCTTCAAGGCGGTCGGCCGCCGCGGCGAAGTGCAGATTCCACCGGGTGCCCACATCATCGACATCCGCGGCAAGACCGTGCTGCCGGGCTTCATCGACGGCCACTGTCACTGGGAGTCGTTCTGGGGCGAGGTCTATCTGCACCTCGGCATCACCACCTGCGTGCAGATCGAGACGCAGCAGAACGGCCCGTGGGGCCTTGCCCAGAAGGAAGGCACCGAGATGGGCCGCATCCGCGGCCCGCGCATCTGGCCGACCGGGCAGGCGATCGGCGCGCGCGAAGGCGAGTTCGAGACCGAAGGCTCGCGCGCCTGGCGCGGCTACATGAAGGTGCCGAGCCCGGAAGCGGCGCGCGCGATCGTGCAGCAGAAGAAGAAGGACGGCTACGAGGCGCTCAAGGTGAGCGAGTTCCTCACGCCCGACATGTTGGCGGTGATCACCGACGAGGCGCACAAGCTCGGCATGGGCGTCACCGGCCATTCGTGGGACGTGGTCGGCTATTCCAAGGCCGGCATCGACGGCATCGAGCACATCTGGTCGGTCGGCTACTCGTCAATCCTGGAGCTCGAGAAGCGCCGCAAGCTCGCGGTCGACCGCACCGCCGGGCGCATCGACGCCGAGGAGGCCGGCGCCTTCTACGAGACCGAAGGTTTTGACGTCGTGATCAAGGCAATGGTCGACAACAAAGTCGCATGGACGCCGACGATCGCGAAATGGCTGCGGCCGTTCTCGCCGAGCGCCGAGCGGTTCTGGAAGCGCGAGCAGGAGATCCTGTCCAATCCGAACGCGAAGTTTCCCGCTGCGGTGCGCGTTATCACCGAGTACACGACCGAAAAACTGTTCAAGCGCTACAAGCCCGACCAGCTCGAGCGCGCCAAGGTCGGCTACCAGAAGGCCAATGAGTTCATCCGCCGCTTCGTCGCCGCCGGCGGAACGCTCAAGGAAGGTTCGGATTCGCCACGCGGCATGGCCGGCATGCTAATGCACGAGGCGCTGGTGATGGACGTCGACGCCGGCGTGCCGCCGATGACGGCGATCCAGGCCGCAACCCTCAACGTCGCCAAAACCTTCCGCAAGGATAAGGACTACGGCAGCGTCGAGCCCGGCAAGGTCGCCGACCTGTCGATCATCGAGGGCGATCCGCTCAAGGACATCTGGATGACGCAGAACGTCAAGATGGTGGTCAAAGACGGCAAGATCGTGCACCACGAGTTCACCGGCTACGTGAATCCGATCCCCGAGTTCAATTCGTGGCAGCAATTGTCGCAGACCATCGCCGTGGCGCCGGCCGCGATCGTCCAGGGCGCCGGGCCGACCACGTTGAAGGTGAGCGGCAAGGGTTTCTGGCCGTTCCACCGGGTGCTGCTGAACGGCAAGGAGCTGGAGACCAAGTTCGTCAACCGCAACGAGCTGCAGGCGGTGATTCCGGCCGATGCGGTCAACGACGTCGGCATGTACAAGGTCACCGTAAAGAGCAGCGGTGAGGTCATCGCCGAGTCGAGCCCGGCGCCGCTGGTGGTGAAGTTCAAGCAGTAGTGGCGGCAACGACGCCGATCAGCCTCTGTCTGCGCAATTGATGCGGCGATAGTGCTCCGCCCGCGCCGCGGGTTCACCTCTCCCCGCAGGGGAGAGGTCGACTTCCGAACGAAGTGAGGAAGTCGGGTGAGGGGGTTCGGATTTATCGAGAGATTCGTAACCCCCTCACCCCACCCCTCTCCCCTGCGGGGAGAGGGAGCAGACCGAGTCCGTCGCACTGTTGATCTATTCCTTCAACAGCTTCCTCAGCGCCGCGACGATCGGCGCCGGCAGCGTCATGGTCTGCGCGTTGATCGCGTCCATCGCCTCGCCGGGCGCCGGATCGAGCATCAGGTTGCGCTTGGCGCCGGCGGCGATGAAGTCCGGGTCCTTGACCATCTGCGCGAACGCGCTGCGCAGCGCCGCGAGCCGCGCCGGCGGCACGCCCGGCGTGGTCAGGATCGAGCGGCCGATCTCGGCGGTGCCGGCGATCACCTGCGCTACGGCGCGGCCTTCGTCGCTGAGCACCAGCTCGGACACGGTCGGCACCTGCGGCAACAGCGCGAAGCGCTTGAGCGCGTTCTGATAGAGGATCACCGCCTTGCCCTCGCGCACCCAGTCGGGACGCGAGACCAGCACCGCCGGCAGCGAGTAGGAGCCGTTGACCTCGACCTCGCCGCGCTCGGCCGCGAGCTGAATCTCGGCGGAGCCGGAATAGCCTTTGACGATCTTGAGCTTGCCGCCCGCATAGGCGTTGAGCGTGAGCGCATAGACGACCGACATCGATCCGGACTGGTCGGCGCCGACCACGACTTCGCGCCGGCGCGCATCCTCGAATGACGTGATGCCTTTCTCGGGCAGCGCGACCGCGATGTCGATGTTGGTGGTGAAGCGGCCGATATAGCGCAGCCGCGCCACGTCGATGGTGTTCCTGTCGGAGACGACCGCGTTCATCGCCATCTGCTGCGAGACGCTGCCGAGATGGGTGCCGTCCTGCGGCGCCACGTTGGTGAGATAGTCGATCGCCTTGAGGCTGCCGCCGCCCGGCATGTTGACTGCAACGATCGTCGGATTGCCCGCGATGTGGCGACCGAGAAATTCCGCCGCGAGCCGGCCATAGATGTCATAGCCGCCGCCCGGGCCGTAGCCGATGATCACGCGCACGGTCTTGCCGCGGTAGAAATCGGCGACCGGGTCGGCCCGCAGCCCCGGCATGGCCGCAAGCATCGCGGCCAGCGCCGCTGCCGTCCCAACGAATAGCCTTGCCAGAGTCATCGGTTCCTCTTGGCTTACGCGGCGCCCACCTGCTTGCGCCACGTCTCCCAGGGGCGGTCGACGTTCTGGCGCTTCGCCTGCTCGTATTCATTGAGGAACGTGATCGGCCCTCCGAGCATGACCGCCTGCATCTGCAGCTTGGCGTTGACCTCGGTGTAGATCGCGCGAAACACCGCAGTCTTGAGGTCTGGCCCGGCGACCGCGTTGCCGTGGCCGCGCATCAGCACGACCGAGCCTTTGCCCAAAGCCTCGGCGAGCGAGCGGCCGAGCTCGTTGGTCAGCACCAGCATGTTGTTCTGCTCGCCGGCCACCACGCGAATCTCCCAGACCGGCGTGCCCTGCCCGAGGAAATGGCCGTTGTGGAAGATCGCGCGCAACGGCTTTTCGGTCACGCTGAACGGAATGACGGTCGGCGAGTGGCTATGGACGACGGCGTTCACGTCCGGACGCAATTTGTAGATCTGGCCATGAATGAATCGCTCCCGGTAGACCGGGCGGCCGCGCGCGTTGAGTGCGGTGCTGTCGAGGTCGAAGGTGATGATGTCGTCGAGCGAGACATCGCGCGGCGCGATCGCCTGCATCTGCAAGTAGCGGTCGGAACCGCGCGGGTCGCGGACGCTGACATGGCCGAAGGAGTCGAGCACGCCGTTGTGGGC
>WNGB01026568.1_pt1 | contig 12061 bp, 5 predicted proteins | sample 5400681 | NCBI WGS metagenome assembly WNGB01 (sample SAMN13153367, study PRJNA577476) | soil metagenome | isolation source: 115 cm soil or saprolite under grassland replicate 2 | place: USA:California | collected 2016-06-15 | reverse complement strand
CACCCCTGCGAACAGGTCCGGGTGCGATAGGCCGACGTCGAACGCCATGCGGCCGCCCTCTTCGCAGCCGAACAGAAAGACGCGGTCGGAATCAATCTGGAACCGCCGCCGCAGATCGTGCAGAGTGCCCAGTACCCTCCCGTGTTCGGGTTCCGTGTATTGATAGGTCGGCTTGCCTTTGCCCCATAACGGGGCGACGAGGATGTAGCCATGCCGTGCCGCGAGTTCGGTCCAGCGGCCCAGCGACTGCGCCGGCGTCTCGCCCGAATGGTGGAGGATGAACAGCACCGGGTACGCACGCTGAGGATGATACTCCGGCGGCAACTGCACCTCGTAGGTGGTGCCTTGGCCCACTCCGGGCATCTCGACCTTCAACTTGAGCGGGGTGACGCCGAGCTTATCGTGCGGCTCCGGCGGCGGCAGGAGCGGGATCATGCGAGCGATCACGTCGGCCCCCAGGCCCTTGCCGTTGCTGGCGAAGGACTGGACGCGCTGCCTGCGCGAGAGCACCCCCTCGTCTTTCTGCTGACAGGCCAGTACCATCTCGCGGGCCTCCCAGAGTCGCTTCGCCGCGTCCGGATCCTTCTGGGAGACGCCATCGCCCAGTACCCAGCCGGAGACAGCAAAAGCCAGCAGTTCGTCGGGCGTCTGGCTTGGCCTGCGGTCCTGTTTGCGCGCGCGCTCCCAGTCGCGTGCCTGCGACAGGAAAGTCTCCAGACGCGGCACCGTATCGTGGTTCAACTCCTGCGCGATGGCCTGGAGCGCCCGGGCGAAGAACTCACCCCGCTGCCGCGGTAAGCCCGCCGGCAACGTCTTGAAAAAGCCGCGGATGTCCGCCAGTTTCTCGTTGGCCGCCTGGTACTTGTTCTTGAATTCCTGGAGCCGCAGCAGTGTCTCCGGGCTGGCGTGCTCGGCCATCTTCTGCCGCGCGAAGGTGGCCAGCCGCTCCTGGACTTCTTCGTGCTGGCCGACCTTGTGAGCCAGTTCCATAGCGTCCACAAACTGGATGGTCACGAGCCGCATCAGGGCGTCGTGTATCGGCTCCAGGCGTTCGCGTGCGCTCTTGAACTTCGCCATCATCTTGTCCAGTTCGCGCTCGGCCTCCGACGTCCAGCCGCCCTGCAGCAGGAAGCGATAGACCAGCAGCTGCTTGTCGAGATCCTTCGTCGGCTGCTTCTTGAGCGCGATATGCTTGTAGACGAGCGCACGTGCGGCCTCCGCCCCCAGCTCGCGCGTGAAGTGGAAGGCCATCCACTCGCGGCCAACGCCGTCAACGCGGAAGTGGCGCGGCGTGAGGAAGACCAGGCGCTGGTCGAGCCGCATCGAGACGCCCCCAGGTCCGCTCAACTTCACCGCGCGCATCAGGCTATCTTCAAAGGGGCCGACGTAGTCAATGCTCCAGCTCTTGGGCATCGCCTGGCTGCCGATGCCGATGTAGTGGTCGAGACGGACCCACTTGCGCTCAAGGATCGGGTCGTTATGGATGATTTCGAGGATCTGATTTGGGCTAAAAGCGATGTTGCGAACATCGTCGTCCACGCTATAAAAGCCGCCGGGGACGGGCATAATGATCGACTGACCGCTGGCCGGATCGACGATCAGGGTCGTGGGGCGTTTGACCTTGCCCTGGATCGAGTGACCGTCCTTGAAAATGATCAGGGATTGCTTGGGCTGGGCATGAGCGGGAAGGGCAGTCAGCGCGAAGGCGAAGACGGCGAGGCGGGGGAGACGCTGGAAGCGCATCGGTTCGGCTCCTTGGTTTCTTGCAAACCTTGTTCTGGTGGAAGATCCCCTTTGGCCCCGCCCTCCTCCATTGTCGCCGGCCTGTCTCTCCTGTCAAGTAAGTGTTGAACCCACGTGCGGAAAGAGCGAGAATGGCGCGTGGTTGAGTCGGCCCTTGCGGCGCGTGGGAGCGAGTGGACGCTCACTTCCATGCGCCGCAAGGGCCGATGGCCCCCGGGAAGTTGCCATGCCAATCAGGTTTCGCTGCGCTTACTGCAATCAACTGATGGGAATCGCCCGCCGCAAGGCCGGCACGGTGGTCCGCTGTCCGACCTGCTCGGGGCAGGTGGTGGTGCCCAATCCGGAAGGCGCTGCCTCGGAGGAGTTACCTTCGCCCGGATCGCCAGCGGAAGAGTTGAGCCCGCCTCCCCAGGAGTCGCCGCCCAAGGAACCGCCGCCACCCAGGCCCGACCTGTTCGAGCGGAGCAGTTTCGGCGAGGAGTTTTTGAGCGACGACGAGCCGGTGAAGGGATCGACGGTCGGTCGCCACGCTGGCCTCAAGCCGGTATCGCCGCCCGTTGGCGCGGCGCCGGCTCCCCCGAAGGCGGATGTGGAACCGCTCCCCCCGCGCGTGGAGAGGAGTTTCAACGGCGTGCCGCCGCCAGCGGCGCCGCCGGGGATTCTCCTCAGCCCGGCGAAGGTGACAATTCTCGCTGTGCTCGTCGTGCTGCTGATCGGCGTGGCGTTCTTTGCGGGGATGCTCGTCGGTCGGTCGTGAATGCCGTGGACCGTGGACCGTGAAGAGGCATCGTCGTTGTGGCACGGTCTCCTGACCGTGCCACTCTGCTGACCGCAGGTCTCCCTGTGGTGCCCGCATGCCCAGAGGAGACCTTCGGTCAAATCCGGTGGCACGGTCAGGAGACCGTGCCACAACGAGAATGGCGCCTCGCCACGGTCCACGGTTCACGGTTTCCGATCGTAAGCAACGTCCAGCCAGCCGATCATCATCTCTTGCCACGTCTGATCGCCCCAGAAGACGTCGCGCGTCGCGTCCGGATTGTTAGGGTTGTTCGCCGAGTTGTCGAAGTGGGCGACGCACTCGATGCGCGTCCCCTTCGGTATCGGCAGCGGCTGCGCCGGGCGATAGACACTCTGCCAGCCAAAGTCGAAGCGCGGCACCGACAGCAGCACTTCCTGCTTGCCGTCGGGGTAGACCGCCCGGTAGAGGAAGTCCTTGCCGCGGAGGTGCATGTGCGGCATGAAGCCGACGACATACCCGTCACGCTTGAAGGTGTACTGCGATTTGACCTCGTGATTGTCCGCGCCCGCCGGGATGCGGAAGAAAGGGAAGAAGATCGGCACTGTCCCCACCTCGCGGACCGGAGGTGCCTTGGCGAAGATCAGCCCGACGCGCGAACGGTCCTGTTGTGCCTTGCCGTTGGGTGTGTAGTGCATCTGGAAGACCAGGCTGGCTCCCTTGGGCACGCGCTTGGCCATGCCGGGCGCGAGGATCAGCGGCATGTCCCCGGGAGCGGTGCCCGAGAGCGTGGCCGTGCCGGCGTCGTTGGGATCGAACGTCTTGCCCGGCGGCAGGATGAACACGATGATGTGATGCACCACTTCCGCGGCGCCGGCCTGCGACTCGGCGCGTTCGACCCATTTGTCCTCCGTGAAGTTCGTTGCCACGGTGAAATACTTGTACGGCACGCCGCCCTTGCCGGCCTGCGCCGGCACCTCGAACGTCTTCGGCATCTCGAAGACGACGTCCGGTTTGCCGATCTTCCAGCCCTCGACGAACGGCCGCGGCGGCGGCAGGTCGCGGTCCTCGCCGCGCGGCGTGCCCTGCGCGATCCAGTCCAGGATCGTCTTGCGTTCGGCTGCCGTCAGGCTGCGGTCGTTGCTGAACTTGCCATAGCGCGGGTCGGCGTGCCACGGCGGCATGCGCCGCTCCTCGACGACCTCGCGGATCGTGTCCGCCCAGGCGCTGGCGTCGTCGTAGGTCAAGAGCGCCATCGGCCCGATCTGGCCGGGGCGGTGGCATTCCTGGCAGCGTTGTTGAATGATGGGGGCGACGTGTTTGCTGTAGGTGATCGCTGCGTTGTCCTTCGGCCGCGCGACCCGCCCGATCAAGCAGCCCGCCACCGGAGTCGTCGCCTCGCTCACCTGCTTGCCCGCGAGCACTTCGGTCAGGGCGACGGCGAGGTCGCGGCGCGTCGGCGCCGGCCGCTGGAAGCCGATGCCGAATTGATCGTCGATGCGGCCCTGATAACGAATCTTGCGCTCGCCATCGAGGATGAACGCTTCCGGCGTGCGCCGCGCCCCAAAGCGGTCGGCGACGGCATTGCCCTCGTCGCGCAGGACCGGGAAGGGGATGGCGTGTTTCTTGGCGTGCGCGGCGATGCGTGCGGCGGTGTCCTGCTTGTTGGCATTAATCCCCAGGAAGGCAACGCCCTTGCCGGCGAATTCCTTCTGCAGTTCGGCGAGACGCGGCAGGAAGAGGTTGTTGACGGGGCACTCGGTGCCGAGGAAGACGACAACGACGGCCTTGCTGTCTTTGAGGCTCGCGAGGGCGACCGGGCGGCCTTCAGTGTCGCGGAGGGTGAAGTCCGCGACGGTCTTCCCGAGGTTGCCGGACGGCGTATCCGCCCGTAAGGCCAACCACGCGATAAACGATAGCGTTACTCCGGAAAGCGTGGGCAGGAGCACACGTAGCCTTCGCGACATGGTGGAAACTCCTTTGTTCGCCGAGTGTCGGCGAGCGGGGGGCGTAAGCCCCCTGATGTACGGAGCATCAGGGGGCTTACGCCCCCCGCTCGCCAAACGCATTACAAACCGGACTTCACGTTGACGGTCAGTTCCATTTCCTTGCCGTCGCGGCGGACGAGCAGTCGTGCTGTCGTCCCTGGCCGGACGTGCCCGGCGGCCCGGTAGACGTCATCGACGCTGTCGGTCCAGCGGCCATCCAGCGTCAGCAGCCGGTCGCCCGCCTGCAACTTCGCCAGCGCCGCCGCCCCGCCGTCCAGCACCGCCTTGACGTTCACGCCGGCCTCGGTGTCGTCCTTTTTCTTCTCGACGCTGAAGCCCCACTGACCGGCCGGCGTCAGAATTTTCCGCTCCTGCTTGCCGCTCGTCAGCATCGTCATCAGGCGCGACATCATGTCCGCCGGCTGATAGCCCGTCGCCACGAACGTCATCTGCTTCTTCTCGTAATCGATGGTCATGCGGTAGCGGCCGAAGAACGACAGGCCGACAATGAGCTTCGGCAGCGACTTGCCCGAAAGCAGCACGGCAAGCCCTTCCCCTGCCTTCTGGATCACCCCCGTCACGAGTGCGGTCTTGTTGTTCAGCAGCGTCACCGGCGCGCCCGTGTCGAAGATCATGCGGAAGGGGCCTTGCCCGTTGATCTTGACCTGGACTACCATGTGCCGGGTCTTGAGCAACTCGAACGGTACCGTGACAGGTTGAGCGTCCTTGTCGTCCGCCCGCACGCTGCCGGCGGCGAAGAGCGCCACGCAAACGGCGATGAATGTGCGCTTCACGTTAGAGGCCCTCTCCGACGGTGATGGTGATCTCTTTCTTCGCTGCGCCGCGCAGCACGGTCAGGCGTACGGTCTCGCCGGCCAAGATGCGGGCCGTGTGGCGGAAGAAATCGCCGGTGGTGAAAACGGGCAACTCCTGGACTTCGGTGATCCGGTCGCCCGCTTGCAACTTGGCCGCGTCGGCAGGGCTTTTCTTGAGGACGTTCTTGACCACCACGTCGTCGCCCTTCTGCTCGAGTTCGACGCCGAGGAAGCCGCGCGGGGCTGGTGCAGGCTTCTTGGGCATGAAGAGGGCCAGCCCCTCCATCAACCCGCCGAGTTTCTCCATCCCGGTCGGGTCAGCCTCCTTGATGCCCAACGATACCGGCGGGTCCGGTTTGAAGTTCAATCGCGTCCAGACGAGGTAATCGCGCTTGAGGTCGATCTCCATGCGGTAGTGTGACAGCAGGACGTAGCCCATGATTCCATGCAGTTCCTCGCCGGCCATGCCGAAGGCGTTCATCCCACGGAGCTGAAACGGCGTCTCGACAAGGCACTTGATCTTGGTGTGAGTGATGCCGCCCTCGATGTCGAAGCGATCGAGGACGATCACGTCGCCGCCCTTGTCCTTCTTGATGGGCAGGCCCGCCTTCTTGGCGACTGGGATCGAGACATACAGCAGCGGCGCGCCGGTATCGACGATGAAGTTGAACGGCCCCTTGCCGTTGATCTTGGCGCGGACCATCAGGTGCTGCGTGTCCGTCAGGCGATAGGGGATCCGGTAAGTCTTCAGTTCGGCTTTCTTCTCCTCACCCTTGGCCTTGGGGCCGCCGGCGCTGAGCGGCGGCGCAAGCGAGAGCGCGAACAACAGGATAGCGGGCAAACGAAATCGCATGGAGGAACTCCGATGGATACGCGGTACAGGGACGAAACGTGCTTCATTATACATCGGCGTCCCTGAATGTTAAGCGGCGAGTTGGCCTGAAAACCCCTCCCCCCAACCCCCTCCCCTGCGAGGAGAGGGGGAGAAGAAGAGACGGCGCTTGGCTTGCTCCCCCTCTCCTTGTAGGGGAGGGGGTTGGGGGGAGGGGTTCCCGGCAGCCGCTCGCCTCACTTCGTCTCGTCCGCCTTTTTGGGTTTGGGCGCTCCGAGCATCGACAGCGGCAGGCTCTGGCTCCGGTTGCCTGATACCCCACCTAAAAAGATAAAGCACATCTCGTCAGTCGTTTGTTCGCCGAAGCGAACGACCCGCGGCGGATCGTAGGGATTATTGGGGTTCTTGCTGCTGTTGTCGTAGATCGCCTCGACGTCCAGGCGCGTGCCGGCCTTGATCTGCACGGGTTGCTTGAAGAAGTAGGTTTCCTGCCAGTTGTAGTCCCACTCCTTGATGCCCAGCAGCGTCTGCTTCGCTCCGTCGGGAGGAGTCATCGTAACCTTGATCTCCTTGCCGAGCAAGTGCATGTGAGCCATGACCGAATGCAGGGTGCAATCGGCTGTCGCCCAGACCGTGCCCTTGAGCGGGTGGCGTTCGGCGCCGGCGGGGATCTGGAAGAAGAAACCGCCGGAGATCACGCCGCCCTGGAACAATCGCTCGGGCGTTTTCTTCGCGAAGTAGATGCCGATCGAGGTGCGGTCCTTCTCCAGGCGGCCGTTGCGGTGGTAGTGAACCTGCATCACCACGTCGGAGCCTTTCGGCAGCCGGATGCCGGTTCCCTCGGGGAGATGGCGCGCCATCTGGCCCGGCGCCCAGCCGCCGAGGGCGCCCGTCGGCAGGAAGCCGACGCCCATCGACGTCGAGTAGCCCGGGCCCTTGTCGAACTCCGACGGGCCGTGCGGATCGGATTCCTTCTTTGGTTTCTCGTTGGCCTGCTTCTCCAGTTTGCGGCCGGCGCCGCTGGTGTCGATGAACAGCAGGCTGTGGTGGACGATGCGCGGATTGCCCGGGCGCACTTCAATCGCGACGACGTGCTTGTCCTCGGTCAGGTTCGTCGGCAGGACGAAGCAGCGGAACACGTCGCGGCCGCTCGGCCCCACCTGGAAATCGTCGGAGACGGTCAGCACGAGGTCCGGTTTGCCGAGCTGCCAGCCGGCGGGGAACTGCTTCGGCGGCGGCGCGTCCTTGATGTCGCCTTCGGGAGTGTTGCCGTCCACCCAGGCGGCCAGGGTGGCGAGATCCTTGTCGGAAAGTTTGCGCTCGTTGTGGAAGGCGGGGCCTTCGCTCGGCTTCCACGGCGGCATGATGCGCCGCTGCGTGTAGTCCTTGATATCGCTGGCCCAGTTGACGGCCTGGCGATAGGTCATCAGCGAGAACGGCCCGACCTCGCCAGGGCGGTGACACAACTGGCAATTGTTCTGCAGGATCGGCAGGACGTCGCGGTGATACGTGACCGTGCCGGCCTTCACGACGGCCTTCTCCTCACGCGGGATGAAGCAGCCGATGGCCTCGGTGGCGCTGACGCTGATGGGCCGGCCGGTGACGACTTCGGCCAGCACCTGGCGCAGGTCGTTGGTGGTGATCTGCTGGTTCTTCTTCAGCCGGGCGAAGTAGGAGTTATCGATGCGGCCGCGGTAGCGCAGGACGAAACCGCCGTCGAGGACAAACGCCTCGGGCGTGATCTCGGCCTTGAGAGCGTCGGCGGCGGCAAAGTTGCGATCGAGGTAAACGGGGAAGGGTAGGTTGAAATGGCGTGCGAGCTTGGCGACCTGCGCCGGCGTTTCGTCCTGGTTGACCGTCAGCCCGACGAACTCGATGCCCTGCTTGCCGAATTCCGTTGCCATGTCGGCCAGCGGCTGCGAATAGCTGTTCGAGACGGGGCAGTCGAAGGACAGGAAGACAACGACGATGGCCTTCTTGTCCTTGAGGTCGTACAGCGAAGACGCCTTGCCGGCAGCGTCCTTGAAGGCGACATTGGCGATCTTTTTACCGACATTCGCGGTATTCGGGTCGTCGGCGTTGACGGGGGCGGTGCCTGCCAGCAGGAAAGCAGTAGACGCCGCGACGAGGAGCGCTGAACGATCGAAACGGAGTCGCATAAGGTACCCTTGGTGCGTGGTGGGCGAACTCTCTCTGTTAGCTACTCTGCTCAACACTGACAGGTTTCAATCATGCTCGCAGGGGGTTCACAAAATCATGGAGCACAAAATCATGAAGACAGAGGTGAAGAGAACCTGATGCCTCTTCTTGAATTTCTCTTATGATTTTGTGTTCCATGATTTTGTCTCACAGCCCCTCGAACTGCCGGCGCAGATCCTCCAGCGGCGTGATCACGCGCGGCACCTGCAGCAGGTTTTCCGCCAACCCCGCGACCGCCGTCCGCGCCGCCTGCACGCGGTAGACCTCGCCTTCCAGCCGCCTGAGCCACTGCGGCACGTCCAGCCCGGCGCCGGTCGTTGTTTCCGCGTAGCTCTCCAGTTCCTGCTCCAGCCGCGTGAACGCCTCGCCTGGACGGCCGCGGCGCGCCTCCTCCATCGCCGGCTCAATCATCGCACAAACGCGGTCGAGCGCCAACGGTTTGACGAACCGCTCGTGCAGCCGATCCGCCACCGTTCGCAGATGCATGCCGTGCGACTGTTCCAGCCTCGCAAGTAATTGCAGGTGCTGGTCGGCCAGGTCGCTCGTGGCCCGCGTCACCTGCGCCTGCCACGGTGCCGCCGCCTTACTCTGCCGCCGCGCCAGCACCTCATGCACCAGCGTCAGCGGCTTGAGCTGCCAGGCGTGGCGTTCGTAGCCGACCTTCAGGCGCAGGAAGTCCATCAGCGTGTGCAGGTTCTCGCCGTAGTCCGACTGAGCCGCCGTCGTCTTGTAATCGCGGAACTCCTCGAAGTTCTCGATAATCGCCTGGACGATCACCTGCAGGCGGCGCTCCGCGTCGCGGCGCAAGACGTCCACGTCGAGTTCCTCGATCAGCTTGATCGGATGTAGCGGATCGGCATTCTCCGCGAGATAATCAAGGTAAACGCCGACGCCGCGGCGCAGCACGCCGCGCAGGTTGCCGAGGGTCATGAAGCGCGTGTGGAACAGGTCGTTGCCGTAGCGCTTGATGAAATCGCGCACCGCAGACCACTCGGGCTCGGCGGCGACCGCCTCCAGGATCGAGACGCTGAACTTGCGGCTGTGCTGCCGCCACAAAGTCCGAAACGGCTCGGTCACCTGCTCCAGTACGTCGATGAGCTGCCCTTCGTCCAGCGGCGGGTCGGCGTGCTCGGCGGAGTCGAGCACCGCCTCGATGACCGCCTGACAGCCCGCCCGGAACAGCCGCGGAAACTCCGTCGCCCGGCGTCCCTTGAGTTCGTCCTGCGCTTGCTCCATTTCCCAGGCGGTATGGAGCAAATCGTAGGTCGGGCGCAATAGACCCAGGCGCGGCAGGTTGGCGACGAGGGCCCGCAGGATCATTTGCGCCAGGCTGGCGCGCAACACCTGACGGGGATGTCCGCCATCGGACAACGGCGTGAACAGCAGCGGTTCGCGGCGGAAGCGCTCAATAAACGGGGGCACCAGCCGACGGGCCGTTTCGGTGTCGCCCTGCCACAGCGCTCGCTCCAGCTGCAAGAGCAGTGGCTCCCACGGCGGCCCCTTGCCCTCGCCGCTCACATCGCTCGCGTCGTCGAGCGCCCCGTGCAAGGCGCCGACGGCGAAAGCCGTGTCCAGGCAGGCGGCGATGGCGCTCTCGAGGAGTTGTTCTTTCAGCTCGCGCCGCCGATCGAACTCCACGAGTGCATCGTAGGCCCCCGAGGGTTCCGGGATCGGGTGATCGTGGACCGCGTCCATCAGGGCGAGCAGGCCCTGGTAATTCTTGCGCGCCCGTCCCAGCCAGCCGCGCAGAGTATCTTCTTCTTCTCCCGCCACCCCCCCGCGGCTGGCGACGTTCCACAATCGGGCTACCGTGGACAGGAAGCGCAGGCGTTTCTCCAGACGTTCGCCCTCGGCCTCCAGGTCGAACTCCTCGTGCGGCTCGCCGCCGAGGACTTCGCCCTCAACGTCGTCATCGGTGCTGTCGCGATAGGTGACGTCCTCGTAAGCGGCTCCGTAGAGGGCTTCATCGTCGCTCGTCTCGACCTCAGCGGCAGCGCCGATGATATCGAGACGCGGCACGTGCCAGTATTCGTCGGCGTTGGCCTCGAGGTAGTCGAGGAACTTGCGGATCAGCGCCCGCCGCGCTGGATCGGAACCCCTCCCCCCGACCCCCTCCCCTGCAAGGAGAGGGGGAGAAGAGAAGGGCTGTCTGGCTTGCTCCCCCTCTCCGCTTCGGGGAGGGGGTTGGGGGGAGGGGTTGTCTTGCTCCCCCTCTCCTCGCAGGGGAGGGGGTTGGGGGGAGGGGTTTTCAGCTGGCGTCGCAACGGCGAGCATCCAGCGCAGCGCGAGCGTGTGGAAGGAATGGCCGCCGTCCTCCAGGGGCACCTGTTCGGCCTGGCCGAGCCAGTTCATCAGGAGGGCCATCGCTGCCTTGTAATCGTGCTTGCGCAGCAGGGCATCGACGACCAGGGCAAACGCCTTGGGAGAGCGAAAACCTTCCAGATGTTGCCGCCAGAAGCCCAGATCCGCCGCCGCCTCGCCGCGCTGGCGCCAGCGCAGCAGTGCCTCGGTGACCTGGTTCGCTGACGTCAGCGCCTCGCCGCCATGCACCCGGCGCACATCGTGGACTTCCACGGTCGCAAATTTATCCCACCACGTCCCCAGTTGCTTCATCCGGCCGGCGAGTGGGGCATCGAGCGCTTTCTCGCCCGCTGCCGCCGCCTCGCTACGTACCCGCGCGTACAGGTTCAGGATCTGCTCGATGACGTGGACAAGATGGGCAACGCGCGGGTCGGGCGTGCTGTCCTCGGCGTGAGCCGAAAGGGGAAAGAGTCCCTGAAAGCCCAGGATATTCCAGGGATCGACAATCGCTCCGCAGGCGATGCCGCGGTGCAGCAGATCCTCGACCTCCGGCAGCAAGCGTGCGGCGTCGGCGAGTTCGCCGCGCTCGACGTGCGCGCGGCCGGCAGCGAGCCGCAGGTGCATTTCGCTGAGCAGACGCACCGACGCGACCGGGATCAACGCGGCCTGGCGGCGGCTGGCGTCGGGGAAGCCCATCTCGGCGAGCAGCAGGGCCAGCGAGCGATGTTGCAGGTAGGCGGCGCGGTGTCGGGCGAGATACTGGTTGATGTGCTGCCGCGCCCCGCCGAAGGGCTGCCGCGTTAGCGTCGCCTCTTGTGAGAGGCGCTCGCGGTGCTTGGCGGTCAGGCGCTGCAGGTGCCAGGTGTAGAATGCCTCGCGACAGCGGGCGACGCGCGGGATCAGCGTCGAGAGCGTCGCAGTGGAATCGTGCGTCTCCGGCCCAGAACCGCTGATACCGGAGGCCATCAGGATCGTGCCCGCGAGGACGGCCGCCGCCTCGTACATCAGTTCGTCCAGCAAGGCCGCGGGTCGCGGCCCGTGGGCTTCTTCCTCGGCCAGACGGGCGAGCAGCGCGTCGGGAACCAGCTGCCGCACGACAAAACGGCGATAACGACCCTTGGCGTCGATGTGGTGCGGATCCCATTCGCCGAAGCGATAGTTCGGCCGCTTGTCCGCAGGGTGGCCGTGATCGTAAGAGCGCGGATCGACCGCCAACTCTTCCAGCACCGCCGGATCGAAGCAAGCGTCGGCGAGCAGGCCCGCGTCGGTCACGCTGAGGATATCAAGAGCGCGCTGGAGCAGGTCGTGGTAGCGGCCGTGGAGGACGCCGATACCGTGGAGATAGAGCGGAATCGGGCGGACGCGCTCGTGGTCGTACGGCTCGCCGCGCGGCCGCGTCTCCAGGATGGCGACCGGGCGATAACCCACGTAATCGTTGAGCTGTTGC
>WNGB01011596.1_pt1 | contig 12061 bp, 8 predicted proteins | sample 5400681 | NCBI WGS metagenome assembly WNGB01 (sample SAMN13153367, study PRJNA577476) | soil metagenome | isolation source: 115 cm soil or saprolite under grassland replicate 2 | place: USA:California | collected 2016-06-15 | reverse complement strand
GCGTGCGCACCGGCTGGTTCATCGCCGTCACCATCCTGGGCCCGCTCGGGATGGTCGTTCTCCTCGTCGTCCCCGCGTGGCTCGCGGTCCGCTCGGGGGACGAAAAAGTCGTCATCCAGGTGATCGACCGTACGGGAGCCGGCATGTTCGACCAGCTCGTGATGAACGCCGCCGAGCTCCGAGCCAGCCTGGATCTGCAGCAGGAGAGGCCGGAGGCCGACGAAGCGCTGCTCTTGCAGCGCATCCGGGACAAGCGCATCAACGGATTCCTGATCCTCCCCCGGGACCTTCTCACCGGCGGCGCCGCGACCTACCGGGGCGACAACGCCACTAACATGCGTCTCACGTTCGACCTGACCCAGTCGCTCCAGCTCGCGGCGCTCGGGATCCGCGCGCACGCGGCCGGCATCAGCGACGAGACCTTCGCCAGTCTCGCCACCCCGGCCATCAAGGTCATCGCCGTGCATGACACCGGGCGGGGCGAGACCAAGTCGCCCGAGGCCTCGCTCGTGGCCGGCATCGCGGTCATGTTCCTCGTCTACTTCGCGATCCTCTTCTACGCGGTCAACGTCATGCGCGGGGTGATGCAGGAGAAGGCCAGCCGCGTCGTCGAGATCATCGTGTCGGCGGTCAAGCCGGCCGAGCTCATGCTCGGCAAGATCATCGGGGTCGGCGCGGTCGGTCTGCTCCAGTTCGCCATCTGGGCGGCCATCGCGCTCGCGCTGGTCAGGTTCCGGGGCGAGGTGCTCGGCCTCTTCGGCATCGCCGGGGCGAGCGTCGAGTTGCCACCGCTCGACCTGGTGGACGTCCTCGTGATCCTGACCGACTTCGTCCTCGGCTTCTTCTTCTACGCCTCCCTGTACGCCGCGGTCGGCGCCGTGGTCAACAGCGACGAGGAGGGGCAGCAGCTCCAGATGCCGGTCATGATGCTCCTCCTCATCCCGGTCCTCTGCTTCCAGCTCGTCGCCAACGACCCGCGCGGCGGCGCGGCCCAGATCCTGACCATGGTCCCCTTCTCGTCGCCGGTGCTCATGCCGATGCGCTACCTGCTCGGCGGCGCGACCCCGGCCGAGCTCACGCTGTCGCTGGCGATCCTCATCGTCAGCACTGCGGTGAGCGTGGTGGCGGCCGGCCGGATCTACCGGGTCGGCATCCTCATGGTCGGCAAGCGGCCGTCGCTGGCCGAGCTGGCCCGCTGGATCCGCTACTCCTGAAGCGGCGACGGAACCGCCACGCTGTGGCCGCCGTCGACCACGTAGATCGCGCCGCTGATGTAGGAGGCCGCATCGGTGGCCAGGTAGACCGCGAGGTCGGCGATCTCCTGCACCGTGCCGAAGCGCCCGAGCGGGATCTGCTTGACCAGGCGCTGGCCGACGTCGCCGGGCGCGAGCCGGCGCATGCCCTCGGTGTCTCCGATCGGGCCGGGCGCGATCGCCACCGCGCGCACGCCGAAGCGGCCCCACTCGACCGCGAGTGATCGAGTCAGCGAGTCGACGCCGGCCTTGGCGGCGGAGGCGTGGGCCTGGAGCGGTGTGCCGCGCACCTGCAGGGTTGCGCTGATGTTGAGGATGAGGCCGCGCCCGCTCTTGCACAGCGGGTCGAACGCGGCTCTACAGGCGTGGAAGGTGCCGAGGAGATCGATCTCGACCACGGTGCGGAAGCCGTTGGGCGAGAGCGCCGCCGCCGGAGCCAGGAAGTTGCCGGCGGCGCCGTTGACCAGGGTGTCGAGCTTGCCCCACCGCTGGACACACGCGGCCACCGCGCGCTCCATCTGCTCGGGCTGTCGCACGTCGGCCGGAGCCGACATCACCTCGCCCCCGGTCTCGGCTTCGATCTCCTCGGCGGCGGCTCGCAGCACGTTGGCCTTGCGGCTCACCAGACACACGTGCGCGCCATGAGCGGCGTAGGCGCGCGCGATGCCGCGGCAGATGCCGCTGCCGCCGCCGGTGACCAGCGCGACGCGGCCGGCCAGCACGTCGCCGCGGAAGATGCTCACGCCCCGAGGATAGCTCCGCGCGGCGCCAGGTGGGGGTAGACCCATTCCCCCGCTCCTGCGTCTCAAGCCAGCAAGAACAGTCAGAGACCGGGCAGCCGAGGAACGAGCGACCCGAGCGCCGAGAGCTCACGCCGCGGAGTCCGGGATGTCGAAATAGGCGGATTCACGGGCTCACCGACTGGCCCTGCGCGCCCCGCAGCCGGAGGACTGCACGGCTGGTCGGCCGAGGCTACTATCCGGAAACACACGATGTTGGAATGTCGCGACATGGACGAGCTGATGATGGAGTGGCTCTACGACGAGCTGGACCCATCGAGATCGGCTCGCGTGGCGGAGCACGTCGGTGGATGCGCGCGCTGCTCCGCCGAGATGAGCGCGCTGCGCGGCACGCGCGAGGCTTTCCGCGACCTCTCCGACGTGGAGCCGCCCGCCTCGATCACGGCCATCCTGCTGCACGAGGCGGCGAGCGCGGTCGCGCCGTCGCGCGCGGCCGTTTCCTCCTTGTGGGCGCGGCTGGGCGCGATGCTCCGACCCCTCGCGCTGCACCCGGCCGCGACGGCGCTGGCCACACTGATTCTCGTCGCCGGCGTCGCAGGCGCGCTGTACATGCGCCGCGGTCGAGAGATGGTTCGCTCCGGCGCCGACGTGCCCGCGAGCGACGCGGTCTCGTCGGTGGAGGCGCCGCGGCCGCCGCAGACTGCCGAGGAGAAGGCGCCGTCCCCTCCTGCCGCGCCGGAGGCATCCGATCGCCTGGACGAGCCCCAGGCCCGGATCGCGCACGCGGGCAAGGACGACGGATACAAGGCGGAGGTGCTCGACAGCGAGGCCCAGGCCGCGCTCGAGAAGGCGCAGGACGACGGCGATGTCGGCGGCCGCAACGCGAACGAGCGCGAGCGCGACAAGAAGGGCGCGGCGGCGAAGTCGTCGGCGCGCGGCGGGGGGAAGGCAGGAGACGAGCCCCGCGTGCCGGCGCCGGCCCGGTCGCGAAAGCAGGCGGTCCAGGCGCCGGCCAAAGAAGACCGGCGGGTGACGGCACCGGTGGAGACCGGCGCCGCGGTCGGCGCGGGACCGCGACCGGCCGACCCCGAGCCGGAGACGGTCGTCCCGACCGGAGGCGCCGCGAGCGCGGCCGCCAGCACGCCGGCCGCGCAGGCGCCGCTTCGCGGGGAGGCGAGCGGCGAGCTCGAAGGCGCGGAGAAGCCGCTGTCCAGGCAGGAGCAGAGCTGGCTCGCGTCGCAGGAGGTCAAGCTCCGTGAGCTCGTCAAGCGCAAGCAGTGCCCCGAGGCGGCCGTCGTCGCCAACGACATCCTCGATCGCAACCCAGCCTACTACGACCGCCGGCTGAGAGCCTCCAAGCAGGTCGAGCCGTGCCTGTCGCATGTCGGAATCGAGCTCCGCCGGCGCGCGTCGCTGCGCGCGAGGGCGCCGGCCACGACCAAGGCGAGCGCCGGCACCGTCCAGAAGGCGCGCGCCGCCCCGGAGAAGGACGAGGCGGCGCGCGAGAAATCCCGCCAGTGACGCGGCGATGGCGGAGCCTCGTCGAGTCCTGATCCTCGCCGCGACCACCGCCTACCAGGTGGATGACATCGCGGCCGCGGCCCGCCGGCTCGGCGTCGACCCGATGCTCGGCAGCGATCGCTGCCACGTGCTGGCCGAGGTCTGGCCGGGTGGGGCTCTGGCGCTCGACTTCCGCCACCCGGAGCGGGCCGCGGCGCAGGTCGTCGAGGCCGCCGCGGCACGACCTCTCGCGGGCGTGGTCGCGACCGACGAGAAGACCGCGCTCATCGCGGCCCTGGTCGCGAGCCGGCTCGGACTGGCGCACGGCTCGGTGGCGGCCGCGCGCGCGGCCTCGAACAAGGCCCGGTTCCGCGAGACGCTGCGCGCCGCCGGACTGCCGCAGCCGGCCGGCGCGATCGTGCCGGCCGGCGCCGATCCGGAAGCGGCTGCGGAGCGCATCGGCTATCCGGTCGTGCTCAAGCCGCTCCACCTGTCGGCCAGCCGCGGCGTGATGCGGGCCGACCATCCGGCAGAGCTGGCCGCGCGCGCCGCGCGCCTCGAGCGGCTGCTGGCCGATCCGGCGGTGGCCGCGATCGACCCGGAGGCGGCCGGCCACATGATGGTCGAGCAGTTCGTGCCCGGGCCGGAGCTCGCGTTCGAGGGACTCCTCGCGCGCGGGCGGCTGCACACGCTCGCCCTGTTCGACAAGCCGGACCCGCTCGACGGCCCGTTCTTTGCCGAGACGATCTACGTGACCCCGTCGCGGCTCTCGTCCAGCGAGCAGGCGCAGGTGGTCGGCGCGGTCGGCCGCGCGGCGGCAGCCATCGGGCTCGACGAGGGGCCGGTGCACGCCGAGCTGCGCATGCCGCGCGATCGGCCGCCGATCGTGCTCGAGCTCGCCGCGCGCTCGATCGGCGGCCTGTGCGGCCGCGTGCTGCGCTTCGGCGCCGGCATCTCGCTCGAGGAGGTCATCGTGGCCCACGCGGTCGGGCTCGACCCGGGCGATCTGGCCCGCTCCGGCGAGCGGGCGGGCGGCGTCATGATGCTGCCGGTCCACCAGCCGGGCGTCCTCGTCGAGGTGACCGGGGTCGACAAGGCGCGCGCTATCCCGGGCGTGCGCGACCTGGTCCTGACCGCGCGGGCCGGCGACAACCTCGTGCCGCTGCCCGAAGGTCACAGCTATGCCGGCTTCCTCTTCGCCGGCGGCGACTCTCCCGAGGAGGTGGTGGCGTCGCTCCGCGCCGCCGCGGCGCGGCTGCGCTTTCACACCAGGCCGCTGCTCGCGTGATCGTGGTGGTCACGGTCGTCGTCGCGGGGCCCCTGCGGGGTCCCCGCAGGAAGAGCACTCGCTTGAACGCCTGGGGGATTGCGTGGGGGCCCGACCGGGCTCCCGAGCGGCTCGCTTCAACAGAACCAGGGTTCGCTGAGCCGCGCTGAGGTTCGCCCGGGGCGGAGCGGCGCGCCGGGTGCCGGCAAGCCGGCCGCCTCGCGGACCATCCGCCGGATCGCGCCCATGGTCGCGGCCGGATCGCGGCCGGCGCCGGCGTCGCGGTCGACCAGCGCGGCGAGGCGGCGCTGGACGTCGTCCACGCGCGCATCCGGATGGACCCAGGCATGACCGAGTGCGGCCGGCTCGAGCGGGCCGAAGGCTTCGCGCCCGTGGGCCTCGAGGAGAAGCGACCCGGGCGGGACGAGGAGGCGGATCGACAGCTGGACCGGGGCCACGCGGTCGACCAGGTCGCGGTCGGCGATGAACTCGACCAGCTCGACGAGGTCCGCCATCCGGGTCCACGGGGTGAACGGGACGAAGGTCGGGCGGAGGGCCAGACCGGCCGCGTCGCACAGGTCGAGCACGCGCTCGACGTCGGCTCGCCGGTGCCGCTTGGCGAGCGCGGCGAGCACGCGGTCGCTGAGCGACTCGACCGCGGTGGTTGCGAACGCGCAGCCGAGGTCGACCAGCTCGCCCAGGTGGTCGCGCTGGCGCAGGAGGTGCACCACCTGCGCGGTCATGTCGAAGCTGACGCCGGGGAAGCGCCGATGGAGCTCGCGCGCGATGGCCAGCGCGTGGCCGGGGCCGTTCAGGAAGTCCGGATCGCCGAAGGTGATGTGCCGCGCCCCGGCCTCGACCTGCGCCGCCACGTCGGCCAGCACGGTCTCGCGATCCACCACGAAGAAGCGGCCGCGGTAGACCGCCGGGACCGGGCAGTGCCGGCAGGTGTCGAGGCACCCGCGGCTCGCCTCGGTGTAGCCCGCCACGCGCTCGCCGCCGTCCGCCTCGATGAGATGCGCGTACCGGCGGAGCGGCAGCGCGGCGCGTTCGGGGAGCGGGAAGCGCAGGCGCACCAGCGAGACGCGAGGGGCCGACCCGGCGGCCGGTGGCGCGTCCGACGCCGGGTCGGCACTCGATCGCCTGGCCTCGAGCTCCCGGACCGCGGCGACCAGGTCCTCCTCCAGCTCGCCGCCGAGCGTGAAGGCCGCGCCCAGCTCGGTCAGCGCCCGGGCGTGCAGGACGGCGTAGTGGCCGAAGAAGCCGAACGCGGCGCCCGGCGCGAGCTCGCGCAGGCTCGGCAGGGCGTCGAGGGCCAGCCTGAGCGCGGTGTGCATCGGCACCGAGACGGCGATGACGCGTGCGGCCGACACGACGGCCGGATCGATCGCCTCGACCGCGAGATCGAGCAGCGCCGGCGCGTATCCGGCGCGGCGCAGGAAGGCGGCCGCCAGCGCCGGCCCGTGCGGCGCGTGCCCGAGCTCGTAGCAGGAGACCAGGAGGATCTCGCCTTCGCCCCTCATCCTCACGCTCGACCGCTCGCGTCCACTGCCCGGCGCCGACTACTTCGCCGGCGGCGGCACGTAGTCTGGGGGAAGCGCCGCTCCTTCACCGAAGAAGAACTGCTCGCATTGCTCGCGCATGATCTCGTGCGCCTTCTTGCTGGTCAGGTCGAGCCGGTACTCGTTCACGATCATCTTCGAGTGCTCGAGCCACATCTTCCAGGCCTCCAGCGACACGCTGTCGTAGACGCGCTGGCCGAGCTCGTCGTCGAACGGCTTGTAGGGGATGCCAGGCAGCTCGCGCTGGAGCTTCACGCACTTGACGAGTCGCGCCATGTGACCTCCTGGGCCATACGTGTCCTTCCGCCGCGAGTGTCGCAGAAGCGTGGCACGAAATCCGCCGAGTTCGCTCCCACGCTCGCGGCCGCGCACCCGCGGCCAGGAGGGTGCCGGCAGCCGCCTTCAAAGTCCACCGACGTCGACCTGGAGGGCGGTGGCCACAGGGCACCGTTTGCGCCAGAATAGGAGGCTCGGCCGGGATCCACGGGCGAGCCAACCAGAACAGCACGTCGCGAGTCGAACTCCCGAAGACCATCATGGAACATTCTCTCTGGGATATCCTCAACATGGCCGGCTACGCGATGTGGGTCATCGTGGGCCTGTCGGTCCTGACCGTCGCGGTCGCCCTGGAGCGCGTGGTCATGCAGTGGCGGTTCATGGACCGTGCGCGCGCCCTGGCCGACACCGTCGGCCGCTGCCTCCAGCGCGGCGCCTTCGACGAGGCGCGGTCGGCATGCGAGCGCTCGCGCTCGCCTCTGGCGGAGGTCTTCCTGGTCGGCTACGAGCGGCTCGGCCGGACCAGGAAGGACAACCTCGGCTCGGCGGTGGACCGGGAACGGGTGCGGGTCATGCTCGGGCTGAAGAGCAGGCTCTGGATCATCGGCACGGTCGGCGCCATCGCGGTCTTCGTCGGTCTGTTCGGCACCGTGATCGGCATCCAGAACGCCTTCCGCCGCATGGCCGAGTCGGGGAGCAACGATATGAAGGTCGTGTCGAGCGGCCTGACCGAGGCGCTCTACGCCACGGCGGGTGGCATCCTCGTCGCGGTCGAGGCGGTCGTCCTCTACAACTTCTTCAACCAGCGCCTCGCCCGCATCGCGGTCGAGCTCAAGATGCTGACCGACGAGTTCCTCGAGCAGCTCGACGAGCACGGTCCCAAGGGCGCGCGCGGCGCTCTGCGCGACGACGAGGGCGAGGAGCAGGAGGCCGAGCGTGGCAATCGCGAAGCTGCCTGACGTCGATCTCGAGGGTGCCGAAGAGTCGATCTTCGCCGACATCAACGTCACTCCGCTGACCGACATCTTCCTGGTCCTCCTCCTCATCTTCATGGTGGGCTCGACCCTGGCGGTGAAGAAGGCGAAGGACGAGATCAAGAACGAGAAGAGCCAGGGGCTCAAGGTGAACCTGCCGTCTGGCGCGGCCCAGGAGATCGACCCGGGCCGCAAGTCGATCATCGTCGGCATCCAGAAGAACGGCCAGCTCCTCGTCAACGGCGTCGCCGTGGTCGACGCCGATCTGGACCGCTACTTCCAGAGCGCCTTCACCAGCGACAAGGACACCCAGGTCGTCATCAAGGCCGACGCGGGCGTCAACCACGGCCGCGTGGTCGGCGTGATGGAGCGCGCCAAGCAGGTCGGCCTGACCAGGCTTGCCATCGCGACCAAGGGCGGCGGCTGACGCCGCGCGCCTACAATCGCAGAGACGCAGAGACGCAGAGACCGCAGAGTTGAAAAACTCGTGTTCTCTGCGTTCTCGGCGTCTCTGCGTCTCTGCGATTGTGGGCTCGCGGCGACTACATGCCGAACTTGGCGAGCTTCTTGTGCAGGCCTTCGCGGGTGATGCCGAGGAGCTGAGCGGTCCTGGTCTTGTTGCCGTCGTTCTCGCGCAGTGCCTCCGCGAGGAGCCAGCGCTCGACCTGCTCCATCATCTCGCGCAGGGTGCCCTTCTTCGGCGCGATACGGGAGAGCGTGCCCTCGACCTTGCGGATCTGCGGGGACAGCTCGCCGACCTCGATCCACGACTCCGACTCCGTCTGGATCACGAGGCGCTGGATCTCGTTCTCGAGCTCGCGGATGTTGCCCGGCCACGAGTAGTTGGTGAGCGCGTCGAGCGCCTCCTGCGACAGCCCGGCCACGTTGCGCCGGTACTCCTGGCAGTAGCGGCGCATGAAGTGCTCGGCCAGGAGCGGGATGTCCTCGCGCCGCTCGCGCAGGGGGGGCAGCCGGATCGGGAAGACCATGAGGCGGTAATAGAGGTCCTGGCGGAAGGCGCCCCGCTCCACCTCGGCCGCGAGATCTCGGTTGGTGGCGCAGATGATGCGGACGTCCACCTGCTTCTCGCTGGTCGACCCGACCGCACGGATCGTCCCCTCCTGCAAGGTGCGCAGGAGCTTGGCCTGGAGCGTCAGCGGCATCTCGCCGACCTCGTCCAGGAACAGAGTGCCGCTGTCGGCGATCTCGAACAGTCCCTTCTTGTCCGCGTCGGCGCTGGTGAACGCGCCCTTCTTGTGGCCGAACAGCTCCGACTCGAGCAGGTTCTCGGGCAGCGCGGCGCAGTTCTGGGCCACGAACAGCTTGTCGTGGCGGCGCGACTGGTAGTGGATGCCGCTGGCGATGAGCTCCTTGCCGGTGCCGGTCTCCCCCTGGATGCAGACCGTGGCGCGCGTGTCGAGCACCTTCTCGAGCTGCGAGAGCACCTCGCGCATCGACTGGGCCCCGCCGATGATGCCCTCGAAGCGCCGCTTCTCCTCGCGCCGCTTGAGGTAGCGGTTCTCGCCGCGCAGCCGCTCCTCGGCCACCCGCAGGCGGGAGACCAGCCCGGCGTTGTCGAGCGCGAGCGCGGCCTGCGCGCCCATGAGGAGCGAGACCTCCAGGTCCGACTCGGTGAACATGCCGGCCGAGTCGCGGTTGTCGGCCTGGATGAGCCCGGTGATCTCGTCGCCCCGCCAGAGCGGGACCGCCACGATCGAGAGGATCTGTCCCCCCAGGATCGACTCGGAGGTGGCCAGCTCCTCGGCGGCGTTGGCGGTCAGGATCGCGGCCCGGTCCTCGAGCACGCGGCGCAGCACCGCGCGGCTCGCGCGGATCGGGTCCATGGCGGGCGAGCCGGCCCCGTCGCCGGCCGTGGCCGGGCGGCGCGCGCGACCGTCGCGCTGGCGGGCCAGGGCGACCGTGAACCGGTCCTTGTCGTTCTCGGAGCGGAGCAGGATGGAGACGTGGGTGGCGCGCGGCAGGAGCTCGAAGGCGGCCTCGACGACCGCGTCCAGCGCGTCGGCCATGTCGACCCGGGTCGACAGGGGCGAGAGCGCCTTGTAGATGCGAAGCGCGCTGGCCGGATCGTCCTCGACCCGGCCGGCCACCACGGGGAGGTCGATGATCGAGCGCGATGCGATCAGGCGGTCGCGGATGTCGCTGGCGCCGTCGCCGGTGAGCTCCGGAAGGCCGATCCGCATCAGCACCGGATCGCCCGGGTCGCCGAGCTGGAGACAGTCGCCCGACTTGAGACTCACCTCCCAGTCGACCGAGGCATCGACGCTCAGGACCTCGTCGCCGCGGCGAACCGCCGACCCGTTGGTGGACCGGAGGTCGCGGTAGATGAACCGGTCTCCTTCGACGAAGATCTGCCCGTGCTGCCCGGACAGGTGATAGTCCTGCAGCACCAAGGAGTTGGTGGCGGCCCGGCCGAGCGTGACGGTGCTGTCTTCGAACTTGAAGACGTGGCCGCGTGCACTTCCCTCAAGAATTTCGAGGACGATCACGACGGTCGCGACGAAAGGGGTGACCCAGGTGTCGGAAGTATAACGGAAACGGCCCTGCGCGCGCAGATCGCAGCGGGCTATACTACCCGTTCTACCGGCTGGCATGTCAGTGATTTCTAGACTGATTCTCGTACAACCTGACACGCATTTGCGCGAGTCGCTGCGCTTCGGGTTCGAGCGAGAAGGGGTCGCGGTGGCGGCCTGCGGGTCGGGCGATTCATTCGACCCGGACCTGTTCACCGAGCCGGCCGAGCTGGTCATCGCGGGTGGCAGGACCGGGGACGAGGCGCGCGCCATCCTGTCTCTGGTGCGCGGAGTCCTGGCCGCCGCGCCGCGCCAGCCGCCGGTCCTTTACGTCGGCAACGGGGTCTCCCGTCCGCAGGCGCTGGCCGAGGGGGCCACCGAGTTCCTGGGCGACCCGGTCTTCGTGCGCGACGCGGTCACGGTGGCCAAGCTCCTGGCCGGCCGCAAGCGCGACAATCCATCGGTCCTGGCCGGAGAGCTGGGCGAGCACTTCGGGCTCTTCTACCTGGTGCGCGCCGTCTCGGCGCTCGGGCGGCGGGGCGTCGTCACCCTGGTGCGCGGGATGCGGCGCGGCGAGCTGCGCTTCTTCGACGGCGAGGTGACGTCGGCCCAGGTCGGCCTCCTGCATGGACTGGCCGCGCTGCATCAGCTGCTCCTCTGGACCGAGGGCCGCTTCGAGTTCCGGCCTGAGGACGTGGTGCGGCGGCAGCAGATCCCGCTCGAACCGACCGAGCTCTTCGCCGATGCAGAGCGCTTCCTGAGCGAGATCTGCGCGGTGGCCGACAAGCTGTCGCCGTCGGCGTGTTACGAGCGCGACGATCGGCAGCTCGGCCGGGTCGCGGGGCGGATTCCGCCGGAAGTGACCTCCGTGCTGAATCTGTTCGACGGCGTGAGGACCGTGGCGGACGTGGTCGAGGACTCTCAATACCGGGTCTTCGAGACGCTGCGGATCGCCAACCGGCTGTGCGAGCTCCGGCTCCTCCGGCTGCGGTTCGCCGCCCATCCGCGCCACACTGCACACTCGGCGCTGGCCATCGAGGAGTGGCTGATCGGCGACCGGGCGGCGCGCGGCCCCGGATACGCGGTGGTCGACAGGTCGATGAGCGCGGAGGAGGGCGGTCCGCCGGAGGGCCTGGGGCCCGGGGCGGTGAGAGAACGGAAGCGGCGCAAGCGGCGAAAGGGCCGCCCAGAGGCCGTGGATGCTGCGCCGGCGGCAGGAACGGGCGGTCTGCTCGCGTTGCCGGCGCGAGGGGGTCTGGCGGCGCACGACGAGGCGAGGCACCGGGCCGACGATGGAAGCGCGGTCGACAGAGAGCGGGAAGCTTCACCGGAGGCGCGCGGCGCGGCTCCGGGCGAGCGGGCGGTCGGAGCTCAGGCTCACCAGGGGGTCGAGTCGGTGGTGGTTGACTGGGCGCAGGTCCTGCCCGGCGCTGTCGGGAGCGACCTGGGCGTGTCCCCGGTGGTCCCGTCGTCCGTCGCGGCTGGCGAGATCGGCACGACCGGAGCGAGCCAGGAGCAGCTGGCGGTGCCGGTGCGGGTCGATCCGGCAGAGGAGTGGGCGAGCTCGGGCGACCATGGCGCGGGCAACGAGGGCGAGGTCGCCGGTCCGGAGGCCGGCATCATCGCGGTGCGGCCGACCTCGGGCGCCGGATCGAATCCGGTCGGCGCCGGCGATGCGAGCTTCCCCGAGGCGACCCTGCGCGAGCCGGCGATCCTGGGCCGGCCGCCGGGCGAGGCCACGCACGGCGGACAGCGCCTACCGACACCCGGGCCCGTCGAGGGGTCCGGTTCCGCGGCCGAGCCGGCCGCCGAGACTGCGCAACCGGCAGCGGTTGTAGCACCTGCCGAGCCGCCGGAACCGGCGGGCGTTGGAGCACCCATCGAGATGACGCAATCCGCACGGGCTGGAGCACCCGCCGAACTGCCGCAACCCGCAGCCGTCGGAGCATCCGCCGAGA
>WNGB01011595.1_pt1 | contig 12062 bp, 16 predicted proteins | sample 5400681 | NCBI WGS metagenome assembly WNGB01 (sample SAMN13153367, study PRJNA577476) | soil metagenome | isolation source: 115 cm soil or saprolite under grassland replicate 2 | place: USA:California | collected 2016-06-15 | reverse complement strand
CGAGGCCCTGTTCGCCTCGATCATGGCCGGGGCGTCCGGCTACGTCTTGAAGCAGGTGAAGGGGGGAGAACTGGTGCGGGCCATCAGGACCGTGGGCAAGGGCGAGAGCCTGCTCGACCCTGCCGTCACCAGCGCCGTCCTGGACCGCTTGCGGAAGGGCAAACACCTGCTGAGGGACGAGAAGCTGGCGCGCCTCTCACCCCAGGAGGAGCGGATCCTGTCCCTGGTCGCCGACGGGAAGACCAACAGGGAGATCGGCGAGGACCTCCACCTGGCCGAGAAGACCGTGAAGAACTACGTGTCGAGCATCCTGTCCAAGCTCGAGGTGGCTCGCCGGGCCGAAGCCGCCGCCTACCTGGCCCGGCACACCACCACTCCCGGTACCCCGACCTAGGCGGTCGGCGACATCGGTGCCGCTGGAGCGCGGAGGGCACCGCCGATCGTGAGCACGAGGAAGCCGATCCCGGTCAGGAGCAGCGCCACACCCATGACGATCGCAAAGAGCGCGATCCGCTCGGCGAGGAACGCCGTGTTCAGTGCGGTCGTCAGGGCAGTCGCCGTCACCCACAGGTTGCGAGCCTGGTTCTGGACCGGATTCCCCTGCTCATCCGTCGCAGCCTGGGCCTCATCGTTTGTCTCGTCGCCGGTCGGTGTCAGGTATCGACCCATTTCCGCGTAGGTCCGTCCACCTGTCGCTTCGAGCGCATGGGTCCGGATGATCTTTGCGAACTCCTTCGCATCGGCGCCGGTGTCGATCGGCTCGCCTGGCTGCAGGTTCACGCCGATCTCCTGCGCGTCGGGCGTCGCCGTGATCTTCTCCCGGGCGATCGTGTCCCGAACTTCGGCGAAACCGAGGACGCCCACGACGATCGTCCCGGCGCCGAACAGGATGAGGACCGCGCTCGCGAGATAGCCTCCGTACTGGAAGTACCTTCTCATTTCCGCCTCCCTGTTGTGTGACCCCACCCATAGACCAGGTCGCAGGGATGCTAGGTTCGCTTCGTCTGCCGCCAACGTGCCATGAGGTCCACCCTGGACGGGACCATCGACTCGTCTCCGCGACGACGGGCCGTGCCTGTTCCTGACCCCCTGGCGATCGGGGCAGCCTCACTCGTTGGCCACGGCCTCGACCCACCGAAGCAGGTCGCGTTCCGTGACGATCCCCACGAGCCGGTCGTCATGGACGACCGGCAGCCGGCGGATCCCCTTCTCGTTCATCAGCCGGAAGACGAACACCACCTCGTCGTCAGGACCAACGGTTGTCACCGGGGAGGACATGACCTCACGCACCTTGCGATCCAGAAGGCCCGAATCGTCCAGGATCCCCCTGGTCAGGTCCCGCTCGGTGAACACCCCGACGGCCGATTCGCCCTCCGCGACGATCACCGAGCCGATGTCGCGGTCGATCATGGTCCGAAGCGCTTGCGCGACTGTGGCATCTGGAGCGACGTGAATCACCGGAGCGCTCATCACTGCGTTCACGTAGTCATCGGCCTTGGACATTGCCACCTCCCGGTCGAGTCCGTCGTTCGCCCAGGGATTATTACCGTGCGGCCCCTGAACGGCGGTCATCCCAGCCGGCCTGACCGCTGGGCTCGCAGGCGTCTCCCCGCCTTCAAGAGCTGACCCGACGTCCCGTATCCTCTCGTGGAGAGCTTCGTCGCCAACACCAGGAATACCTGAGCGGTCGTCAGAGCGTCGTCGAGGGCATGGTGCGGGGCATGGACCGGAGTTCCGATGCGGGCCGCCGCCGTGGTCAGGTTGTAGTCGCCCGGCCGAGCCGCGCGACCCTCCAGACGGTCGGCAACCTGGGCAAGCAGCAACACGTCAATGATGCGCCGGCGCCACCATCGCCTCGAGCCGCCGAATGCCCGGGACAGGAAGCCCGCCTCCACCTCGGCTGACCAAGCCAGGATGTATTGGCTCTGCAGCGAGGCACGCAGATCGGGCAGCACCTGGGAGAGCGTCGGCGCTCCCTTCAGATCGAGTGGCCTGAGACCGTGAACCACGATCGACCTCGCGGTCAACGGAGCTTCCGGTGCAATCTCCCGATACTGGCTCTCGGCGAGGATCACCCGGCCACGCCGGACCGGCAGGATCCCGAACGACACCACGGCATCGTGATCGGGATCCAGGCCGGTCGTCTCGAAGTCGAGGGAGGCGAACTCCGCCTCGATCCACGGTCGTCGGCGAAGCCGTCGGGGGGGTCCCGGGAGATCCGGTCTCACGAGATGCGCAACCCCATCTCGCTTGCCAGGGCACGCTGGGCCCGTGCCGTCAGACGAAAGGCATCCTTCAAGCCTCGACGGGTCAGTGGGCCGAGCGATCGAGGGTTCACCGCGTCGTCTCCCGGAAGGCCTGCCCGCACCTGGGCCGCCTGGTGCTCCAGCCGGACCCGCCAGAGAAGTCGGAAGGCTTCCTCCAGTCCGAAGGACACGTCTGGGTCGAGGACACCCATCGAGCTCACCTCTCGCATGCGCCACAGAGTCCGGTTGCCGGTCAGTCCGCTCCCGACCGCGTAGGCCCGGGCCAGATTGGTGATGGGGGTGATCCCACCGTGCTTCAGATCCAACGTTCCCGCGTGGGACCCCCGGGCCTCCACGACGAAGTCGCGGACGAACCCGGTCGGTGGCCGGAGCTCGAGCGCGGTATGGGCAAGGCGACGCCCGAACGTCGGGTCTCGAGAAGCCTGCCGGATGAGCCCGTCCAGGGTCGACTCGATATCCAGAGAGCCGGCCACCCGCCGATAGTCGAGCGCGATGCTCGTGAAGACCTTTCCATCCATCCCGGGATCGGCCAAGCGGGCCCGGAACTCGGCCACCCAGGCGGTGACAGACCTCCGCCACAATGGGTTCGACGCCATCACCTCGCCTCGACAACGCGGGACCCCAGCCATCTCCAGGCCGTCGGTGACGCGCCTCGCGAGCTCGCCGAAGTAGTGCTCGGCTTCGTCTGCCGCGCCGTCGGCCGGGTCGAAGATCAGCGCATGGTCCTGGTCTGTTCGCAGCGACTGCTCGTTCCTCGCCTCGCTCCCGAGCGCGAGCCAGGCCCAGGATCCCGGAGGTACGCCCAGCTCTCTCAGGCTAAGGGCGATCAGCTGTCGGGTCGCCGCATCGATGGTGGCCGCGATGATGTGTCCTACCTCGACGGGATCCGTCTCCGCCTCGACCAGCGCCACGACGATCTCCGGCAGCCGTGACGCCTGCTCGGCCACTTCCAGCTCGGTGGTCGCCCTCTCGATCGCACGGTGGATCGAGAACGGAGCGATGCGTTCCAAGCCGAAGAGATCCCCGTCCGACACCACGCCGACAACCTGGCCTTCGCCATCGGTCACGGGAGCGTGATGGAAACCGTGCTCCAGCATGAGCAGCAGAACGTCGTCCGCGGTGGCGTCAACGGAGGTCGTGACCACGGGGAAGGACATGACCTCGCGGATAGGGGTCTCCCCCGGCAGACCCGATGCCAGGACCCGCGACCGGAGGTCTCGATCGGTCATGATCCCGAGACCCTTCTCGGTCGAGACCAGCACCGCCGACACACGCTCCTTGGACATGAGCTCTGCGGCCTCTCGAACCGTCGCCTCGGGGGCGCAGATCACAGGCCTGCGACGGATGAGCGCCCCCACTCGGACCAGCCCGACGGGTGCTGCAGACTCGCCTTCCCGCGCCAGCCCGGCTCGTCGCTCCCGTCGGAGCAGGCTTGCGGTCAGGAAGGCGAGTCCGGACGGGGTCGCCATCACCTCCTCGGCAACAGCCCGGTCGACGAGGTAGCAGAGCGTGTCCTCGTGAGCACGGACCGCAAACGCGGGGCCCAAGCCGGAGAGGAGCGACGGGTGCCCGAAGGCCTCGCCCTCTCCCAGGAGGTCCAGGACGCGGCCCTCGTCGAGCAGCTCCACCGCTCCGGTGCGGACCACGTAGAGGGACCGGGCGGGTTCCCCGGCCTGCTGCAGGATCGTCGTCCCGGCAGCGAAGAACTCGATCTGGACCGACCGGGCCACCCTCTCGAGGTCCGCGGTCTCCAGGGAATCGAACGGGGGATGGCGGACGAGGAACGCCTCGACCTGCATCACCCCCGGGAGTATCCCATCAGTCGGCGCCCCCAGGACACTCGAGGGGCCGCCTCGAGCTGCGCGAAGTCGATCTGGGCACCACGGCCCAGAGGGACGAAGGTCCCGCGTCGAATGGGCCTCAGACCCAGGCCGAAGGGGGTCGCACGGCCGCTGCCGCCCCCCCTCCCCTCCCTCATGATCCACGAGAGAAGACGACCTTCTGGAAAGGGAGGTGGGAACGATGATCGGACAGGTGGATCTGGAGAGGCCCACGACGAACGGGCAGACCGTGACGACCGTCAAGGAGGTCCCAGCGTCAGTCGTGGTTCCCGATGGCGCTGTGAGGGGCGGGGTGTTCTGGGGCCTCTCCCGGATCGCCCTCGGATGGGTGTTCCTGTGGGCCTTCCTCGACAAGGCCTTCGCCCTGGGGTTCGCGACCGGGCGTCTGGAGAGCGGCGGCATCGACTTCTTCGCCAAGGACGCGGCCTGGCTGAACGGCGGACACCCGACCGCCGGGTTCCTCGAGTTCGGCACGAAGGGCCCGTTCAAGGACTTCTACGCCGGCCTCGCCGGGCAGACCTGGGTGGACTGGGTGTACATGCTCTCGATGCTGCTGATCGGTCTGGCCCTGATCCTGGGCATCGGGACGCGACTGGCGGCGATCGGCGGCATCATCTGGATGGGGCTCTTCTACACCGCGGGCGCCATCTGGCCGGAGAACAACCCGTTCGTGGACGAGCACGTGGTGTTCGCGATCGTCCTGGCGGGGATCGCCTACGTCGCAGCCGGCCGGTACCTGGGCCTCGGGAAGTACTGGGAGCGGGTCCCGCTGGTCAAGCGGTACCCCATCCTGAAGTAGGCATCGGGACCACGGAACTACTCGAGCCGAAGGCGGGGGCACCAGCCCCCGCCTTCGCCGTTTGATGTGAAGGAAGGCTGGCCCACGAGCACGTAAGCTCACCGGACCGTCGATCGCGATGGCACACATCCGTTCCCGGATCGCGAAGAGCCCGTACGCCGTCCGAAGCCAGGTGGTCTCCCAGTGAACAAGTCCAACGCCACGATCCCCCGAGCCTGCGCTCGCAGGAACTCGCTCCACGCGCGACCGGATCGGCGCGGAGCCGGGCCGAGGTCGGTCGCTCGCAGCAGCATGCGGATCTTCGTGGCCGACACTCGGACGCCGAGTTTCAGCAGCTCCCCCGCGATCCGGATGCACCCCACCTGGGGTTCTCCTTCCCCATCCGAAGGATGAGATCCCGGTCCTCCTCTGCGATCGGCGGCCTGCTGTCGGCGGAGGTCCGCTTGCAGGTCCACTTCCTTCGCACCAGTTCCCGGTGCCACCGAAGCAGGGTCTGGGGGCTGACCAAGAACGCGGCCCATCGAGCCCGAGGAAGCGTTCTGCTCATCGCGGCCATGAACAGCCGATCGCGGCGATGAAGGCCGGGCGGCCCACGTGGCGCTCAAGGACCATCAGCTGGTGGCGAAGCAGCACGACCTCGACGTCGCTCTTGAGATCATCGGCGTGGCCGACGGGGAGCCGGACGAAGCGGCGCAGCAGCAGATTACACGAGGGCAAAGAGCACGGACCGAACCTCCAGGAGAAGGAGGGGCGATCCTACGAACCCGCTGCCCAAGACACGATCAGCCTCAGGCCCACAACCTTTTAGGTTGATTTGAATACTTCTTCCACGTGAAGAGACGGCTGTTCGAACCACCCTGAGCAGGCGATATTGAGGTCACCGCGTTTTCGGTCACCCCAGAAGTACGGTCGAGCACCCTCTGATTCATTGGGCGGACCAACTCGCGGGTTCGGGTTGGAGATACCGGTATGCGCGCCGCACGAGCACGTTGACGCCTTGATCCTCCAGGGACCGCTCGAACGACCGAAGGCGCCGCTCGTCATCGGTTCCCAGGCTAGCGCCCGGGATGTTGATGAATGCACGCTCCACGCCGTCCTCAAGCTCGACATCCACGTCGTGGATGAGCGATCCCCAGAATGGCGGCAAGACATCCGGAAGGGTGATCTGCAAGTAAGGGCCGTCGCGCCGAACCTCGTGGATTGCCATCATGGCTCTCACCTCCTGGCGGGAGCCTCCCCTCAGAAGGACGTCCGAGCATGGGCCGAACGCCCTGGGTCGGGTGGGACGACTGGCCCCAGCTCTCCGGCGGCCCCTCGACCCCGCCTCTGATGCTCGACCTCTAGGGACGGTGATGTCCCCTTCCGACACGTCCGTTCGAGCTCGCCAGCGAAGCACCCCACGTCAATGAGATTCCGGGCCAGATGGGCGCGGTGGTGGATGGGGCATTGGGGCGTCATCGCGCAGTCACGACGAGCGACCTCGGCGGCAATGCCCGTCCTGGACTCGCCACTGCCCGCCCCCTGATGGCGCTGGTGCTAGGAGCTCACCGTGAACGCCGTGCGCATACCTTGGACGTAGTGGCCTCCGTCCGTGGAGATGTTACAGATCAACACATAGTTGCCGGGCTGGAGGCTGACCTTCAAGTCCGCAGAAGCGCCGCTCGCGATGTCCTCGATCTCGTCAGCGGGTTCGATCCCCGGGGCCTCCTCATCGGCAATCGTGACGCCATTCTCCTGGGTGGTGGGGAGCTGATCCGGGGCGAAATCGGTCTTGAGGACCACGAACTCGTGCACAGATGGCCCGTCGTTCTTGATGTTGAATGTCACCTCACCGCTGCTGGCCGAGCCTTTACCGAGGTCGATCTTGAAGTTGGAAAGAGTGGCGTCAACGCCATTTCCTCCTCCACCGCAACTGGTGAACCCGAGTACCAGCGTGACCGCCGCTGCTACAAGCAGCCAACGAGCCCGGAATCTCTTCATCGGATTCGCTCCTCCCGTTCGCTCCTGACCGGTTTCTCGAAAAGTCTGCCAAGCGGGCCGGTGGAAGTGATCGGTCGATAGTCCCGGTTGCGGGGGGTCCTTCGGCCTTCGGCCGCCGGCGCCGCGAACGCCGACACTCGCCACCATGTTCATCCGCTACTTCGTCGATATCCCCGGCCGATGGCCGAGCTGGAACCCGAGCTTCTGGAATCGCCGGGCTCCTGGTCGGCGGCGCCGGCTCGAGGGGCCGAGGCGAGGGGAGGAACTGCTCGGCGAAGTGGGCTTGGGCCTCCTGGGGCCCGGATCGGCAAGCGGTTAGACCTCCAGTTCGGAGAGCCGCTGCGGTTGGCATCGAAGACCGTCCTGCCGATGTGCTGGAAGCCGGCCGGGCTCCTTCGAGGCCTCGTAGCGCAGCTGGGGTCCCATTCCTATCGCACGACGAACACCGGGCACTTCGCCAGGTGCAACACTCGATGCGACACGCTCGCGAGGAACAGCCCCTCCCAGTCGGATAGCCGTCGCGAACCCATCACGATGAGTCCGGCGTCAAGCTCCTTCGCCATCTCGAGGATGACATGCGGAACGCTGCCGAGAGGAGCGGTCTGGACCTCGCTCCGAGCGCTCACGCCGGCGTCCTTCAACCTCCTGACGATCTCCTCCACGAAATCGGCGTCCTGATCCGGCTGATTGACCACATATAGACCGAACGACGTGGCCTGCTGCTCGCGGACGTGCAGCACCACGACCTCGGCCCCGTACTTCTGCCCGATGTCTGCGGCAACATCCACTGCCTTCCAGCTGCTCGGAGAACCGTTCACCGCAAGCACGATGCGCTCGAACACTACGCTCGCCTCCTTCTCGCTGGCCGCCCCGCGCATGCCACGCATGGGCTCAATGTCACGTTCCCTCACGCTCGGGGTGTTCCCCAGGGTCGGAAGCCCCCCATCCGAAGGGACCGACGGCCCACCGCCAGCCCGAAGGGAGATCGGGAGGCGGGCGAGGCCTCAGCCTCGCCGGAGATCACGGATCGGCTGAAGCGACCATCGCCTTCCGCCTGGACCCAAGGGCACGCGCTGCATCGCGGGCCGCCACCTCAAGGCCGGCTCGCCAGCCGGGTGCCCGACCCCCGGATGGCGGCTGGATATCGCCAAGATCGAGACCAGCGCTAGCCATCAACCATGAGATCACTGAGTTCGAGTTCCACATGTCGCCCGTGTGGCCTTCGTCTCGGCCCCAAACCAGGGCCGGAACAGACGGCACGAGATCGAGGATTTGTGACGCTTTGGCGGGGTCATCCGTCACACGCACGCTCGCGACAGCCTCGGCGATATCGGGGATGACGCCGTCTCGCCACCGGCGGACCTCGTACCGGAAGAGTCGGAAGCGTCCAGCGAGTCTCGAGCCGACCGAACCCTCCAGGACCACGCCGCGTCGTTCCCCGCGCGTGTCTGGGACCGGGGTCTGCTCAATCACGAACCGGCCCTCGGGGGCGTCCAACACGAGCGCCGAGTGATAGAGGTCGCACGGACGTCGTCGCTGCACACGCGCACTGATCGCCTCGAACAGCTTTCCGCTCAACCTCACGACGTGCTGCCCCGCGCCCAACGGGATCCAGTAGAGATCCACGGCCGCAGATGGCTGGCACGCTTCGTCTATGGTTTCTGGTTCCCGGCTGTTCATGCGACCAGGGAACCCTGTGGCGATCGGCGGAGACAGGGCCAAAGGACCCGATCTCTGGGAGCACATCGGGTACGAACAGGTCGGCTCACCTCTTGTGGGCCTCGGCAGGGGCGACCGACCTGCGACTCCCGAGTGTCACTCTCCTGAGCTCGGAGCGATCTCCGTCGCGTTCCCAGTCGCTGGACCAGCCGTAGTCGTCCCACAACAGCACGAACAGGTCCGACGCGGTCACCCGTTCCAAGAGACGTGTCGACCATCACTCGCACTCCGTCCCTTCGTCGTTGGCGGCCCACTCTCGATGGGATCAGCCCACCACGGCTCCATCAGGCGGTCGCGCCTACCGGGATGAGCCCGAGCTGGGCCAGGAGGGCCATGTTGTCGTAGTACAGGTTGTCGATGACGACCTTCCCGTCGCGTACCTGAACCAGTTCCATGCCTCTGATCTCCGCCGCTTGCCTGTGGGAGGGTAGCTGGGCGCCGTCCGGCAGAGGGAACGGGCCGGTGTGGGTCCCCACGATAGTCCACTCGTCTGCGAACGCGTCGCCCTGCTCCACGAAGTCACCTAAATACGATCCGAGAACCGGCCATCTCCCGGTTGAGACGCTCGTGGATCGAGCTCCGGCCCTCGAAGGCGCCTTCGGGCATGATCTGGACTGCGTCCTCGGCGTACAGATCCATGACCTACTCGAGATCACCCGCGTTGTACCGCTCGACGTATCGCTCGAGCAGACTCCTTGTAACCGATCGTCTTCTCTCTCTTTGTTTCACACCTGCTTCGGCACGTGCCCGGCGAACACGAGGCGCATGATCTTGTGGCCGAAGTCGGCGGTGGGGCGGAACATGCAGGGGCAGCCTCCATCGATCACGTTGATGCCATGCTGCCGGCCGTAGTCGGTGGCGGCGTCCGACACGCTGCCTGCGCCCGGGCCCCGATGCATCCACACGCGCTTGATGCCGAGGTCGGCGCACTCGCGCATGGTGTCCTCGGCGATCTCGGGCCGTGTGCCGATCACCACCGCCTGGACCCCGCCGGGGATCGATTTCAGATCCTGATAGCAGGGATCGCCTTCGACCTCGTCGGCGTTCGGGTTGACCGCGAAGACCTCATAGCCACGCTCGCGCAGCCGCTTGTACACGGTATTGCTCCCATGGTCCTTGGGCGTGCGGGACACGCCGGTGACCGCCACCCGCTTGTTGGCAAGAAACGCAGATGCGCCTTCCTTCACGCTCTGCATGGCTCCCCCTTTCACTCAGTGGACGCTCGCAGGCTCAAGGGCCTGGAGGAGGGTGAACTGCGTGACGTACACCCCGATCTTGTCGACCAACTCAGCGAGCCGAGGCGACGGCTCGCCGTAGAAGGCCATCTTGTGGTCGTACGCGAACTCCTCGAACATGACGTCGCGAGCTTCGCGGACGTGGAACGCGTGATCGACCAGAGCGTCCGCATCCACGTAGGCTTCGCGGACCTCGCTCCGATCACGAGTGCCGTGATCCGGCCTGCAGTCCATCTCGTCGGGCCGGCGCTGACCTCCGGCGGCGGCGGAACAGCCGCGGGGCCTTGCGGCCGTTCTCTGGGTCGCGTCGCGTCACTTTCGGATAGCGCCGTTGGTGAAACTTGGCTTTCGTTCACCGAGACCACCCCCTCGGGCTCGCCGTGACTTCTCCTTCAGCGACATGATTTGCGCTCCCCAGGGCGGCGGACGCCAGGGTCAGAGGTCCCGTCGCTGGGGGGACCAGTGGCACATGTGAGAGGGGTGGAGGATTCGCTATGAGGAGTCCGTCAGCGGATTGGACGATCCGAGGAGGCGGATGATGGGTTCCGTGAGGTCCGACGGATGCGACCTCTATTACGAGGAGGTGGGCGAGGGGGCACCGATCCTTCTGATCCACCCTTCCGGGGCGACGGCCTCAACCTGGGGCTCCGCGACCGAGGAGCTCGCCCGGATCGGACGGGTGATCAGCTACGACCGCCGGGGTTACGCTCGGTCCGGCGGCGAACCGGTGCGCTCCGTCTCCACGCATACGACCGACGCCGCAGCGATCCTCGAACACCTGCGGACCCCGCCCGCCGTCGTGGTCGGTACGAGCGCCGGGGCGACGATGGCCATCGACCTGGCGGTGCGTCGTCCGGACCTGGTGCAGGTGGTCATCGCCCATGAGTCGCCATGGCGGTTCACCCGTCATCTTCCGACCGTTCCGCAGGTCGCGGCGCTGGCCAAGATCGGATCGCTCGCTCTACGCGGTCGACACGGCGACGCCGCCGAGGCGCTATTGCGTTCCGCCTACAGCTACCGTGACGGTGGAACCGCTTGGGACGCCTTCCCCGAGGAGTGGCGGCGGGCCGCCAGACGAAACGCTAGGGCGGCCCTAGCGGACTTCCTCATCACGATCGGCAACTATCCTTCCTCGGCGGATCTCGCGACCGTGGAGGTCCCCGTCGTGTGCACCCACGGCTCGCGGAGCCCCAACTTCATGTTCCGCGTCACCCGATCGCTCGCCTCTGCCATCCCCGCTGCGAGAATGCATCGGATCGAAGGGGCCGGCCACGCAGCTCCCTTCGATGCAACTACCAACTTCGTGCAGCTGATCGCCGACACCATTCACCTCTTGACACCGTGACTTCTGCGTTTATGCGCAGACCACCCACCGGTAGGCGACTGCGAACAGCCCCTGCAAGGCGCAGCCGTGGCTGACGGAACTGTGCCCGCACGCATCATCTCTTGACAGGCTGCCGTTGGGACCTCACCCCTGCCGTTGCAGACGCTCCACCTCGCGGCGGATCTGCTCTTCGCCGAACTCCTCGTTTCGGAAGACGTCCCATGCGTTCATGACCACGCCGATGCCCCATCCCACGATGGGGAACACGGGCCAGAAGAACCCGTTGACGTCGGTCAGAGCCCAGATCAACACAAGGAACGTGTTGACCAAGAAGTAGACGAGTAGGTGTCCGTAGAAGTCGCGTCGCCTCTTCAGACGCTTGATCGCCCGCTCCCGAAGCCCCTCGTCCTGAGCGGCCCCATCCATCTCCATCGCACATCCCGCCTTCTGGGCCACAGTACGTGACCACGCAGTCGCGAGAAGGGGTCTGAGGTCCTGGAGTCGGTATGACGTCCGACTCGGCTCAACCGGCCAACATCTGGCGGAGGACCAACTGCAAGATGCCCCCGTTGCGGTAGTAGTCAACTTCGGCCGGCATGTCGATCCGAACCGTGACCGGGAACGAGATCTCCGAGCCGTCGTCGCGACGAGCCCGGACCCTGACCTCCTGCCTGGGCCGTATCCCGCTCGTCAACCCTCCGATGGTGAACGTCTCCCTTCCGCTCAGGCCGAGCGAGGCCGCCGACTGCCCCTCGGCGAACTGGAGCGGCAGCACGCCCATCCCTACGAGGTTGCTCCGATGGATCCGCTCGAAGCTCTCGGCCAGGACCGCGCGGATCCCCAGGAGCGCCGGCCCCTTCGCGGCCCAGTCGCGCGAGGAGCCAGAGCCGTACTCCT
>WNGB01011594.1_pt1 | contig 12062 bp, 15 predicted proteins | sample 5400681 | NCBI WGS metagenome assembly WNGB01 (sample SAMN13153367, study PRJNA577476) | soil metagenome | isolation source: 115 cm soil or saprolite under grassland replicate 2 | place: USA:California | collected 2016-06-15 | reverse complement strand
CCGACGAACGAATAGCGGTCCGGGCCCTCGAACGCGACGAGCACGACGTGGAACATGAGCGCCGATAATGACACGCTCATGAATCGCCTCCAGCGCGTCCGCGAAGACCCCGACGGCGTGCGCGCGATGCTCGCGGCGCGTCACTTTGACGCGCCGCTGGATCGGCTCCTGGAGCTCGACAAGCAAAGCCGCGAGCTGCGGGCCAGGAAAGAGCTGCTCCAGGCCGAGCGGAACAAGGCGAGCAAGGGCGGCCCGCCAAGCGATGCCGTCAAAACACGCATGCGCGAGGTGGGTGAGCAGATCAGGGAGATCGACGGGAAGCTGGGCCCGCTCGAGACCGAGCGTGACGAGCTGGTGCTGTGGATCCCCAACGACGTCGCGCCCGGTGTGCCCCCGGGGAAGGACGAACACGACAACCGCGTGGTGCGCGAGGACCCCAAACGCGATCTGGGCTTCCCGGTAAAGCCGCACTGGGAGCTCGGGGAGACGCTCGGCATCCTGGACATCCCGCGTGGCGCGAAGCTCTCCGGATCTCGCTTCTACAACCTGCGCGGCGCGGGCGCGGCGCTGCAGCGCGCGCTCATCGCGTGGATGATCGATCTCAAGATCGACGCGGGCTTCACGGAGATCTATCCGCCCTTCGTGACGCGCAAGGAAACGCTGGTCACGTCCGCGCACCTGCCGCATTTCGGCGAGAACCTCTATCGCGACGACGACGATGACGTCTGGCTCATCCCGACGGCGGAGACGCAGCTCATCTCGCAGCATCGTGACGAGACGATCCCGCTCGAGAAGCTGCCACTTCGCTATGTCGCGTACACGGCCTGCTTCCGCCGCGAGAAGATGAGCGCCGGTCGCGACGTGCGCGGGATCAAGCGGGGACATCAGTTCGACAAGGTCGAGATGGTCAGCTTCACGCTCCCGGAGGAGTCGCCGCAGGAGCTCGATCGCCTCACGCAGCTCGCGGTGGACGTGGTCGAGAAGCTGGAGTTGCCCGTGCGTGTCGTCGAGCGCTGCGCAGGAGATCTCGGGTTCGTCGCGATGAAGGGCTACGACGTCGAGACCTGGGGACCAGGGGTGAGCGAGTGGCTCGAGGTCTCGTCCACGAGCGATGGCGGCTCGTTGCAGGCCGACCGCGGTGGCATCCGCTTCAAGCGCGACAGCGGCGCACGCCCGGAGCACCCGCACATCCTCAACGCGTCGGGCCTCGCTCTCCCGCGCCTCATGATCTCGATCATGGAGAACTACCAGCAACAGGATGGATCGCTCGTCATTCCAAAGGCCGCGCGGCCCTACATGCGCGGCCGCGAGAGCATCGCGCCGGGAGAGTTCGCGCTCTAGGACGAGTCGCAAGGCAGCGCGTTCAGCTGCCCGACGAGCGCGTTCTCGCGGCTGACGAGCGTGTTGTATTGCGAGACCATCGCCAGATAATCGTTGTAGATGGATGTCGGGATGCCGCCCGGATACCGCGCCTCGATCGCCCGGATCTCTCCACCGAGGGTCGCGAGCTGCGCGTCGATCGTGTTGATCTGCGATCGGAGCGACAGCCCCTGCGTGATGCACGGATCCGGCGCGGGCGGCGGGAAGTTGGTGAAGCCGAGCGCGACCATTTCGCGGTCACTGAAGCGGTTCGGACAGCTGAGCACGCTGCCGAAGCTCACGCATGTGACCGGGTCGGTCATGAGGCCGTACTTGTCGACCCCGTAGAGACCGGGGCTTGTCTGCTTCGTGAGCCAGTGTCCGTCGCTGGTATCCGGCCCGCGGCAGCACCAGATGTGGCCGAGCTCGTGTAGAGCGACCGCCACATTGTTCTCGACGTTGCGGGGGCCGATCTCTCCCGAAACGAACACTACGATCTGCTCGGACTCGTCCGAGGACTTGACCCAATGCGACGTATCCCGCGACGCAACGACGAAGATCGTGATGTCCGCCGAGCCGCTCACGACCTCGAGCGATCCGAGTCCGCGTGTCGCGGTCTTCCACTCCGCGGCGAGGGTCGCGGCCATCTTCGCCGCGGACGCGTCACGCAGGGGCACCAGTGATGGATCCGGATTGAACGTCTCGTGCGGTGGCGCGTCCGCCGTGACGCGCACGGTGAACGAAGCGGGCGTGATGGGTCGGGTGGGGATCGTGAACGCGCCGGTCTTGGTCTCGCTCGCCGCGGCGCTCTGGCAGCTCGCGGTGTACGTGCCGGTTCCGGCCGGGATGCGCGGCGTCGGGTAGGTCCAGCTGATCAGACCGTCGGGGCCGGCGCTCTGCTCGGGGAGCGAGCCGGGGGGAATGTCGCCGTAGTAGCCGCCCGCGATCTGCAGGAACGCGTTGCAGCGCACGCCGGGCGCGGTGCGGACCGACAGCAGGCCGTACTTCACGTCGGTGACGCTCAGCGGTAGTGGCGTGATCGCCGGAGTCGCCGGGACGGCGCCGGGCGACGACACGCTTACGCCGGGACTCACATCAGGTGCGGTCGGGAGGGAGGAGCAGCCGACGATGAGCGCCGCCAGTGCGGCTGCGAGCAGGAGTGGAGGCGACCTTCGACGAGGCACTGGTAACTCAGGCTAACGCTCGCGTGTCCCGATTCGGTGTCGGTTTGACAGCTCTGCCGGCACGGTGCTACTACACCACTTAGTTAATTAACCGGACGGTGTAGTAGACAGATGCCCGCCGACCATCTGAGCATCACCTTTGGGGCGCTCGCCGATCCAACGCGGCGGGCGATCCTGGCTCGCCTGACGAAGGGCGAGGCGTCCGTCACGGAGCTGGCGAAGCCGTTCGACATGACCCTGCCCGCCATCTCCAAGCACCTCAAGGTGCTCGAGAACGCTGGCCTGATCACGCGCAGTCGCGACGCGCAGTGGCGGCCGTGCCGGCTCAGGGCGCAGCGTCTCGAGGAAGCGGCCGATTGGGTAGAGCGTTATCGCGTGTTCTGGGAGCAGAGCTTCGATCGTCTGGACGAACACCTGCGCGAACTGCAAAGGAAGGACAGGAGAAAATGACCAACGGAAATAGTCCCGCCGCCGTGCCGGCGGACCGGACACTCACCACCTCACGCGTGTTCGACGCGCCGCGCGAGCGCGTCTTCAGAGCGTGGACCGATCCCAGACAGTTCGCCCGCTGGTTCCCACCCGAAGGATTCACCACCGCGGTCTGCGAGCTCGACGTCCGGCCTGGCGGATCGCTACGCGTCGACATGCAGGGCGCCGATCCCGCGTTGGGGCCCGACTTCTACGAGAAGGTCTTCCCGGGTAAGGGCGTCTACCGCGAGGTCGTGGCGAACGAGCGCCTCGCCTTCACGTTCGAGGCCGAGGCCGAGAAGGGCGAGCCTCCCGTGACGATGCTCATGACGGTCATCTTCGAGGACGAGGGTCGTAAGACAAAGCTCACGATCCACCAGACTGCCGACACCGTCGCTGGCTACGAGGAGCTGCTCAAGATCGGAGCGACCGAGGGGCTGCGTCAGAGCCTGGACAAGCTCACCGCCCTGCTCGAGGGGAAGGGTCCCGACACCACCACCGACGTGCAGGGTCGGACCCTCACGCTCACGCGCGTCTTCGACGCGCCACGCGATCTCGTGTGGAAGGCGTACACGGATCCAGCGCACATCGTGAAATGGATGTTCGCCAAGGATTGGGAGTCGCCCTTCGCGGAGACCGACGTGCGCCCAGGCGGCGCGTTCCGCATCGGCATGCGACCCGCGGACCACAGTGAGGAGGGGTTCGTCGTCGACGGAAAGTACCGCGAGGTCAAGAGGCCCGAGCGCATCGTCCAGGTCCTCAGTGACGACCGTGTTATGACGACGACGTTCGAGGATGTCGGCGGCAAGACGAAGCTCACGCTCAGCGTGGAGATGGCGGAGAGCGAGGAGCGGGAGCGGACGGGCTACACGCAGATCCTCGAGAGCCTCGCGAACCACCTCGCGACACTGAAGAGGTCATAGTGGTCAGCCCGCAGCTGCGCCTGAAGAGCATCAGGGGCAAGGTGATCGGGCCGAGCGACCCGGAATACGACGCAGCCCGCACGGTATTCCTCGGCGGTGTCGACCGGCACCCGGCGCTCATCGTCAGGGTCGCCGACGCGGAGGACGTCGCTCGCGTGATCGCTCTCGCCCGCGAGTCGGGTCTCGAGCTCGCGGTGCGCAGCGGCGGCCACAGCAGCGCGGGTCACTGCGTGACCGAGGGCGGGATCGTCCTCGACCTTTCGGCGATGAAGGGCATCGATATCGATATCGCGGGCCGGACGGCATGGGCCGAGACTGGACTCACCGCCAGCGAACTGACCAAGGCGCTGAGCGCGCACGGGCTCGCCGTCGGCTTTGGGGACACGGGGTCGGTCGGGATCGGCGGCATCACACTTGGGGGAGGCATCGGCCTACTGACGCGCAAGTTCGGGATGACGATCGACTCGCTTCTCGCCGCCGACATCGTTACTGCCGACGGTGAGCTGGTCCGCGCCGATGCGAACGATCACCCCGACCTGTTCTGGGCGATACGCGGCGGCGGCGGCAACTTTGGCGTGGCGACGCGCTTCAAGTACCGGCTCCATGAGGTGCCGCAGGTCATCGGATGGATGCTGATCCAGCCCGCGACGGCCGACACGATCGCCGCCTTCATCGCCGAGGCGGAGAAGGCACCGGACGAGCTGACCACGATCGCGAACGTCATGCCGTGCCCGCCGATGCCCTTCGTTGCGGAGCAGCACCACGGCAAGCTGGTGAACTTCGCGTTCGTCGTGTACGCCGGTGACACCGCGGCGGGCGAGCACGCGCTCGCGCCGATCCGGGCGATCGCCGCGCCAATCACCGATCAGCTCAAGCCCATCCAGCTTCCGGAGATCTACCCGCCGGAGGAGGAGGAGTACCACCCGCTATCGGCCGTCAGGACGATGTTCGTGGACCGTGTCGATCGCGGGGTGGCGAAGACGATCAGCGATCGGACCGAGGAGCACATGCGCACCGCAGGTCCGCAAATGGCGGGCGCACAGCTGCGCGTCCTTGGCGGCGCCATGGCGCGCGTACCCGCCGACGCGACCGCGTTCGCGCATCGCTCGAGCCGGATCATGGTCAACCTCTTCAGCATCTACGGTTCACCCGAAGAGGCACCTGCGCACGACGCATGGATCGCCAAGTTCGGAGCGGAGCTCGAGCAGAGCGACAAGGGCGCGTATGTCAACTTCCTCGCCGATGAAGGCACGGCGCGGATCCGCGCTGCCTACCCCGGCGCGACCTGGGACCGGCTAACGGCGATCAAACATCGCTACGATCCGACCAACCTCTTTCGCCTGAATCAGAACATTCCGCCGGGCGATCGAGGGACGAGGAGCTGAAGATGTCGGCAGCAAAGCGAACCGCTAAGAAGACCGCGGCCACGAAGTCCGCTGCGAAAAAGACGCCCGAACCGTCCGTCACGGGCTATTTCGCGCAGCAGCCTCCGGACAAGCGCGCGTTGCTCGAGAAGCTCCGCGCCCTCGTCGCGAAGGGTGTGCCTGACGCCACCCCAGCGATCAAGTGGGGCGTGCCCGTCTACCAACGGAATGGCAAGAACCTGTGCGCGCTCGCGGCGTTCAAGGACCACGTGGCGATCAACTTCTTCGTGGCGCCGAGCGTGCTCGCGGATCCCGGCAAGAAGCTTGAAGGCGGCAAGACGAACCGCCTGTTGAAGGTGCGCAGCGCCGGCGACATCGACGCCGGCACCATCACGCGCTGGCTCAAGGCGGCCGCAATAGCGAATTCCTGACCGAGCCCTCGTCTAAGCCTTCTTGTTCTCGGCGATCCGTGCCTTCACGAGCGTCCTCACGAGTGTGGCGGGCAGAGGCTTGTCCGCGGGAAACTGGATCGAGCCACCGCCGAGCTTGTAGCCCTTGAGGGCGGCCAGACGCACGCGCATCGCGTTCGACGTGCTCATGACAAAGAACGTGCAGTGGGCGGTGGCTGCGCCGAAGCCGACGAGCGGCTTGCCGTCCAGCTTGAACACCGGCACCCGATAACTGATCCCCTCGGTCGCGTCGGGTGCAGCCGCCTTGATCGCCGCTCGTAGCTTCGCGAGCGCCTCGCGCTTGTCCTTCGGCAGCGTCGCAAGATACTGGTCGACGCTCGTGGGCGGCATCGCGGGCCCTTTCACTGCGCGCTCACGACTGTTCGCGGCGCGTATATCGGCCACCGAAGAGAACCCACCTCGTCCACGCGCACATAGTGCGCATCGATCCACGAGAAGAGCTGGTCCATCTCGGGAAGGATCGCGTACTTCGGCTCGCGGAGCGTCCAGCCTTCGCGCGCTGCGCGATCCAGCGGCGGAACGTCAATGGTCGCGGGTGAGGCGTCGACGATGAGGGCAGGGGGATCCCGCTGCAGCGCGGTCAGGAGCTCGTCAACCTTCGCCGGACTCTGATAGTTGCGCATGTACAGCGCGTACTGGTACGCGTAGCGGGTCGGTGCGCGCCGTCCAGTGGTGAAGTTCAGTCCGCCCTCGCCGCCCCAGAACAGCACGCGATCGGCAGTCGCGGTGTGATCGGTGACATACGCTGTCGCCGCGGGTCGCGTGCGCTCCTGATCGTTGGGTCCAAGAGCGCTCCGGTACTGTGCGAGCGCAGGGATCGCGCTCAGGGCCAGAATGGACCAGAGTGCAAGGACTCCGACGAGAACGGCTCGCGGAGACGACCTCAGGCGCTCGGCCGCACGATCCAACGCGGGTTGCGCGGAGGCGGCCGCGATGGCGGCGAGGACGCCCAGACTCGGAAGGCAACCCAGAAAGTATTCGCGATAGGGGCGGCCGGTCCCGCTCGCGAGCGCGAAGTCGAGTGGCAGCGCGAACGCGGCGACGAGAAACAGAGGCCGCGCGTTCGCCGGAGCCGTGCCGCGCATGAGCTGAACGAGCGCGGCCACCCATCCCGCGAGAGCGATCGGGAACAAGCCCGAGAACGATGTGAACCCTATGCCCTGGATGAGCGCCTGAAGATGTTCGGACACCGTCGAGCTCGAGTACTCGACGTTGAACCGGATCACCTGATCCATGAAGTCGCCGGCCGCGCCGCTGGCCACGAAGTAGAGGCCGATGGGAAGCGTCACAACGAGGCCCCCCAGCGTTCCTAGGATCACCGGCAGAGCGATCGATCGCACGGATCGGAGCTGCCATGCGTGCATCGCCTCGGCCAGGTAGATCGCCGCCCAGATCCCCAGGATCGTTGGCTTCAACAGCCCCGCGAAGCCGGCCGCGATGCCGATCGTGATCCAGCGCCACCGCGATGGGCCGGCGCGCTTCTCCCAGAGGAACAGCGCGATCGCGCTGAACTGGAACGGCCACGCGTACTCCTCGGGCCGGTTGCCGCCGTCGAGCATCAGAGGGGTCGCCGTGATCCATGCGGCCGATCCGAACAGCGCCGGCAGCAGCCCCAGCGTTCGGTAGAGAGCCCAGAAGCCGACGACTGCGGCGAAGAACAGCGTCGCGAACTCGACGACCGTGACGCCCGAGACGCCGTGGTCGCCAAGTGCGAGTCCGATCACGCCGAAGTAGTAGATGAGCGGCGGCTTGTGGTCCCACACGTCGCGGTACGGGACGCCACCCTCCTGGATCCGCTGAGCGACGTAGAGGAACAGGCTCGAGTCACGGCCGATGAAGAACTGAATACTGCGGTCGACCCAGAGCGCGCCGGCGGAGAGGGCCGCGAGCGTGATCGTGACCAAAGCTCGCTCTCGCAGCCGCATCGACGCGTCGAGTCTAGGCGGCGAGAGCGGTCATTCGAGGAGCGCTGAGGCCCGGCGGAGACCCGACTGAGGGGCCTCCGCCAGACCGCGCGTAGCTACTCCTGGGGCTCGCCGGTCTTCGCCGACTTGATGACGTCGTGCGGGAGTGCCGCGGTGTTCGTCGCTGCCTTCTTGGCCATACCGCCGGCCTTGCTGCCAACGTCGTCTGCAGCGTCGAGCGTGCCCATCGCGGCGTCTCGGCCGAGGTCGCCGGCCTCTCCGCCGACCTTCCGGACTCCGCGGACCGCGCCGGTGCCGACGTTGGTGGCCGCGCGCTCGGCCGAGCCGATGGTCTTGCCGGTCTCGGTGAACGCGTTGGAGGTGCTCTTACCGACCGTGTCGACGGTGGCGTCGACGGTCTCGCCACCTTCCTTGACGGTTTTTGTGACCGGGTTGTCCTTCTTGTCCTTGTCGCCCATTCGTTCGCCTCTCTCTGGGGCTCCAGAGAAGCCCCGTTAGCAAGCGGATGCATAGGCGGTGCCGTGTCGTCCAACTGAGCAAAACGCGGGTTTCGGGGCTTGACCGCGGGACTGCGGCGTTGTATATAACTACTAGGTTATGGACGACACCCAGCCCAGCTCCGATCGCCTGGACGCAACCTTCGCCGCGCTGGCACACCCAGCACGGCGGGCGATCCTCGCCCGCCTGGCCTCCGGCGAGGCGTCGGTGACGGAGCTAGCCAAACCGTTTGCCATGAGCCAGCCCGCGATCTCCAAGCATCTCAAGGTCCTGGAGCGCGCGGGGCTGATCTCGGGCGGCCGCGAGGCACAGCGACGGCCGCGCCGGATCGAAGGCGAGGCGCTCGCGGTCGCGACGGGATGGCTGGAGCGCTACCGCGAAGTCTGGGAGGGCAACTTCCAGCGTCTGGACACGCTGCTCGAAGAGCTCAAGACCGACGAGGCAAGACGCGGACGCCAGCCGCGAAAGGAAGAACGAAAGGAAGAAGAGGGAGATAACGGATGACGAACATCGGACTGCTCGAAGTAACGACGCCGTCGGATCGGGAGATCGCGATGACGCGCGTCTTCAATGCTCCAGCGAGGCTCGTCTTCGATGCGTGGACCAAGCCCGAGCTGATCAAGCGTTGGCTCGGCGTGCGCGCGGGCTGGACGATGGCGGTCTGCGAGGTCGACCTGAAGGTGGGCGGCGCGTACCGCTTCGTATGGCGTGGCCCCGACATGACGATGGGCATGCGCGGCCTCTATCGCGAGGTCGTGCGGCCCGAGCGTCTCGTCAGCACCGAAGTGTTCGACGATCCCTGGTACGAGGGCGAGGCGGTGGACACGATGGTCCTGGTCGAACGGGACGGCAAGACCACCGTCACGACGACGGTGCGTTACGCGTCGCGCGAGGTCCGCGACGCGGTCATCAAGTCCGGTATGGCGACCGGGGTTGCCGAGGGCTACGACAAGCTGGCCGAGCTGTTGGCATCGATCGCGTAGTCAACAAGAAAGAAGGGGAATCTCCAGATGCAGAAGATCACTACGTTCCTGTGGTTCGATGACGATGCCGAAGAGGCGATGAAGTTCTACGTCTCGCTCTTCAAGAACTCGAAGATCCTGAGCACGAACCGTTACCCCGAGGGAAGTCCGGGAAAGGCGGGAACACTGATGACGGGCTCGTTCCAGCTCGAAGGCCAAGAGTTCATGGCGCTGAACGGTGGGCCGGAGTTCCCGTTCACGGAGGCAATCTCGCTCTTCGTCAACTGCGAGTCGCAGCAGGAAGTCGACGACCTCTGGGCGAAGCTGACCGCGGGCGGCGGCCGGGAGAGCCAGTGCGGCTGGCTCAAAGACAAGTTCGGTCTCTCCTGGCAGATCATCCCCAAACAGCTGGGCGAGATGCTGGGCGACAAGGACCCTGACAAGGCGAAGCGCGCCATGGACGCGATGCTCAAGATGAAGAAGATCGACGTCAAGGCACTGGAGCGGGCACGCGACGGACGGTAGGCTGGAAACGACACGTCGGCGAACGTGAGGGGGAGACAGCATGGATCTCAACGGCATCTTGATCGGGTCTGAGGATCCGCAGCGGCTCACGGCTTACTACACGAAGCTGTTCGGCAAGCCGGGTTGGGAGGAAGGCGAAGGCGGTTACGTCGGTTGGCAGATCGGCAGCGGCTCGATGACCGTTGGACCGCACGACCAGGTGAAAGGCAAGAACAGCGCCCCGGGTCGAGTGATCTGGAACATCCAGACGTCTGATGTAAAAGGCGAATTCGAAAAACTGAAGGCCGCGGGGGCGACCGTGGTGCGAGAGCCCTATCGACCGGGCGGGCCGGAGAGCGGCACGCAGGAGATGTTGATCGCGACGTTCTCCGATCCAGACGACAACTACTTCCAGCTCATGAGCCCGATGTAGCGGGACCAGCCTTACCGGGCTTTTCGATCTCGGCGATACGCGCTCGAACGATCTTCGCCACGAGCTCGTAGGGGATCGGCTTGTCCGCGGGGAACTGGATCGTGCCCTTGCTCTGGACGTACGGCTTGAGCTCGGCGGCGTGCGCGTCGATGAACTGGCTGCCGGCGCCATAAAGAGCGGTATGGTCCATCCAGTAGGCGAAGTACACGAGGTACTTCCCGTTGTGCTTGAAGCCGGCCATCCCGTAGCTGATCCCCTCGGTCGCCTTTGGCGCGGCCGCCTGGATCGTCCTGCGCAGCTTGATCAACGCGGCGCGCCTGTCCTTCGGTGCCGCCGCCAGGTAGTCATCGACGGTCTTCGCGGCGGTCTTCTTCGCGGTCTTCTTCGCGGTCTTAGTCGCCATCGACGTCCTCGCGCGTGCGGAATTGAACGCAGGTCCACCTCGCGTCGAACGCAAAGCGCGAAACGCTGGTGAGCTCATCGCTCGCGAGCGCCGCGTCGAGGACATCGCGATCGAGGTCCGTGCGCGCCGTTGTTCCGCCTTCCGGGTAGCAGACCCACAGGGCCGCGTCTTCTTCGAGAGCTGCGAATCCGCTCTGCAGTCGCTTGAGCTCGCCCGTGTCGCGCACGAAGACGATCGCGACTTCGGACGCCGTCTGGCTCCGGCGCTCAGTGACGGTCACGCCTACCGGCAGAGGCTGGAGCTTCCTGGCGTAGCCGATCGGTGCGTTCAGAAGCAGCACCCGCGACCCGGGCTTGATGAGAAGCTTCTCCGCGACCGAGGCCACATCGGGACTGTAGCAATGGCCTCACAGGTCGCGATCGAGGGCGAGCAAGATCCTGCGAACGCGGTCAACGCGGCGGCGCGACCAGCCGCGCTCTCGCTCGTGCGTGTCGAGACCCGGTGCGGAGTTCAGCTCCAGCACGGTGCACCTCTTTGGCGGCGCATCGGACGGTCGACTGAGGACGAGGTCGACGCTGGCGAGGCGCAGGCCCATGTCGCCAACGATCCGGATCGCGAGCGCTCGCAGGTCAGGATGGAGCAGGTCAGTCACCACCCGAACATCACCACCCACGCCGAGATTGCCGCATGGCAGTAGCTCGACGCGCTGACCCACGGAGGGCACCGTCTCGAGCGTTTGGCGACTGTGCGCCAGGTGCCTGCCGACGCGGGCATCGTTCGCGCGCAGCCCGGTCGCGTGCCCTGCCGCGCGGCCGCGTCGCTGGCTCGTCGCGATGAGCTTGCGAATGCTCGAGTGGCCGTCACCGAGCACGTACGGCCGCGTCTTCTCGCTCGCCATGAGGACCTCGCCGTCGAGGACGACGATCGAACAGTCGCTGCCGCTCGCGATGCGCTGCACAAGCAGCTTTTTGGAGGCGGCGAAGACCTCACGGGCGGCCGCGTAGAACTCCGCGCGGGTATAGGCGACGACCACGTGCTGATCGCTGGAGCTGTCGTTCGGCTTGAGCAGCACCGGCAAGTGGAGCTTCCGCGCGTATGCGTAGGCGCTCCCGATATCGCGCGCCGCGTTCAGCCGCCCGTCGTAGGAGAAGCTGCGACCGGTCGGGACCGTGTAGCCGAAGCGCTTGAGCACCCGCGCGGTCGCATCCTTGTCGAGGGCGATCGCCGCTGCACCCAGGGTGTTGAGGTCCCAGTGCAGTCGATGGAAATAGCGCACGCGTCCTGACGGAAGGGTGATCCTCCCGGAGTTGTCCGCGCCTGGTATGACCTCTAACTTCGCACCGACGAGGTCGCAGGCATCCTGCAGACGCCAGAGGAACGGCGTCTTCACCTCTGCGCTACTGCCCCCTGAAGCGGTCGAGCACGCGCCGCTCGCGTTTGGTCGGGCGGCCCGCGCCGCGCTCGCGCACCGGCATCCGCGGCTGCCGCTTCACCACCGGCGCAGGCGGGCTGTGGTCGAGAAAGCACGTCGCCGCCACGGCTGCCCCGACCCGCTTGGGGATGACGACC